>Ga0164302_10000462_pt1 | contig 11309 bp, 14 predicted proteins | sample Whisoiple_202_MG_FD_109714 | JGI IMG/M metagenome (GOLD analysis project Ga0164302, IMG submission 109714) | Soil microbial communities amended with pyrogenic organic matter from upstate New York, USA - Whitman soil sample_202_MG | ecosystem: Environmental > Terrestrial > Soil > Agricultural... | reverse complement strand
ATAGAGCGCGTTCAGCTGCGTCGGGACGTTACCGGCTGCGGCGCGGCTCCGTGTCAGCGGGGCCATGGCGATGCGGTTTGGCAGGGTAAGCGGTCCGAGCGCGACGGGCGTGAAGAGGTTTGACGCGGTCTTGGGGCGGTCTTGCATAATAAAGTCTCCGATGGTGAGGGGAGTGTTTGCCGATCTCGGCGGATAACGCCTTGCGCCCGGCTCGGTTCTTGCCCTGGCTCAGTTCTTGCCAAGGAAATTCGGGCTCGAGCCCTCCAAAGAGCTGATCCTAAAGCCACAGCCTTCGGGATTATCTATCTGTCCCCCTTTCCATCGCTGGTCAATTCTATAAAATCCTGGGACAGAGGGGTCTCTGGGGGACCATGGGCCAATTTGCGACTGCTAGCACTCAGCGTTGGACTGAGTGCCTCAACGTGCATCGCCTGTCGCGCAAACGCGTGGCTGGGCCGCTGCTTATCGGCGTCCTGCATGGCGAGGGCATCGGTCCGGAAGTCGTGGCTGCGGCGCTGGATGTCCTCGCGGCCGTGGCTCCGCACACACGCTTGGCGATAGACGTTCGCGAAGGTGGCCGCATTAGCCAAGAAGCGGAGCGAGTTTCCGGCACGTCACTAACGGAAGGCGTGATCGAATTTTGCGAGGACATCTTTGCGTGTGGCGGCGCCATCATGCACGGGGCTGGCTGCGGCCGCTTCGTCTATGAATTGCGGAAACGCTTCGACCTGTTCTTCAAGATCAGTCCTCTACAGGTCAACCATGGCGTGCCGCAGGCGTCGCCGCTGAAGCCGGACGCTCTGCAGAACCTCGACATTCTCGTGACGCGCGAGAATACCGGCGGCGTCTATCAGGGGCATTGGGAGGAGCGGAACTCCCCGTCAGGCGGGCGTTTGGCGCTGCATCATTTCGCCTACACCGAAGCCCACGTCAGGCGGTTTCTCGAGGCATCGGCACGTTTGGCACGGCAGCGCAGCCGCGATTTGACTGTGGTCTGGAAAGAGTCGGGAATCCCTGCAATCAGCAGGATTTGGCAAGACTGTGCCGCGGAGTCGGCGGAAGCCCACGGCGTGCGCCATCGCATGGTCGATATTGATTTAATGGTCTACCGGCTCATCTCCAAACCGCAGGCCTTCGATGTGATCGCCGCACCGAATCTGTTTGGTGATGTGCTGGCTGATCTCGGTGCTGCGCTGCTAGGTTCACGCGGCGCGTCCTATTCGGCAAACTATAGCGAAGCGGGCAATGCCGCGTATCAGACCAATCACGGTGCCGCACACGATCTCGCCGGTGTCGATCGTGCCAACCCGGCGGGTCAGATCTTGTCCCTGGCAATGATGCTGCGCGAAAGCTTTGGGCTCTGGCAGGAGGCAGGAGCCATTCAAGAGGCCCTTCGCTCCCTGTGGCGGGAGGGTTGGCGGACGGAGGACATGGCCACGCCCGGCACGCGCATCGTTGGTACCCGCGAAATGGGCTCGCGCGTCGCAGAACGCGCGGCGGAGATCTTGGAATGTCCAGCCCGGCCAACAGGGACGGATGATGCGGGTATCGCCAACGAGGCCGGCGCTCATCCTGGTTGAGCTTCAAAAGGATGTCCCGCCCCCTCTTATCCCCAAGCGACGGCAATCGTCGCTCGGCGGAATCCGGAGACATGCGGGGGGCGGACCTGAGGGAGCTGGCGGTCGCTGCCGCAAACTTCGGCCAAAACTGGCGTGACACCTCACAGGTGGCCCGCGCCAACCTCGTCCATCGCCTCGTCGACGTGCTGGCTCCGAAAATCGACGATTTGGCCGTGCTCATGGCACAGGAGCTCGGCAAACCCATCCGCTTCGGCCGCACCGAGGGACGCCAAAGTCTCGAGATGCTTCAAGCCATCCTCCGTCGCACCGAGGGGCATCACGGATTGGCCGAGGAGTATGAAACCCACGTGGTCATGCGGCGTCCGCATGGCGTCGTTGCCGCGATCACGCCCTGGAACAACCCCATCTATATCGCGCTCGGCAAGATCGTGCCCGCGATTCTGTACGGCAATGCCGTGGTGTGGAAGCCTGCGCCGGAAGCACGGTCGGTGTCTCGCCATCTGCTTCGATGTTTCGTCACGGCGAGCTGGCCAGGCGAACTTGTCAATCTACTCGAAGGCGGATCGCACGAGGCTGAGGCGCTGATGAATGAGCGCTCGATTGACGCTGTGACGATCACCGGTTCGTCGGCGGCAGGCGACAGCGCGCAGGAGATATGTGCCCGCCGTCACGTTCCGCTGCAGGCGGAGCTGGGCGGCAACAACGCCAGCATCGTTTGGTCGGATGCCGACCTGCCAGAGGCAGCACGGAAGGTCGCCGCGGGAGCGTTCGAAATGGCCGGCCAACGCTGCACCGCAAACCGTCGCGTGATCGTTCATGCGGCGTGCCTCAACCGATTCGTCGAGCTGCTGGTCAAGGCAGCCGCCGCGATGCAGTGGGGCGATCCGCTAGATGGTGGGACGGAGATCGGACCCCTCGTCAGCGCGTCGCACCGTGATCGGGTGGCGGGCGCCGTCGCGCTCGCTGTAGCCCAGCGCGGAAGCGAGCTGCTGCCGCTCGGCGAACGGCCACCGACGGTCGGGGAGCATGAGGGGAAGTTCTATCCTCCCACGATCATCAATTGCAACGACCCGGCGCACGACATCGTTCAGGAAGAAACCTTCGGGCCGGTGCTCGTGGTGCAGCCGGCGCAAGACTGGGACGAGGCCATTCGTCTCTGCAATGGGGTCCGCCAGGGGCTCGCCGCTGCCGTGTTCGCGACCTCGCCCGACAAGGTCCGGAACTTTATCGAGCGCGCCCGCGCCGGTATTCTCAAGGTGAATGAGGCCACCGCTGGGGCGGTTGTCGATGCGCCGTTCGGCGGCTGGAAGGCGTCTGGCGTGGGGTTACCCGAGCACGGGAGTTTCGACGTCGAGTTCTTTACCCGCCCGCAGACCGTATACCGCGACAGACGCGTAAGGGGGTCGTCTTCTTGAGGAGGTCTTCGTCGTTGACCGGGATGCCGGTGGGGAAGCTTTTGCTATCCGGCGTGACGAGCCTCACGATGGAGTAGCGGTTAGGGGCCAAGCCTTTGAGTACACTCAATCTAGCGGATGTCTTTATCGGTCTGGCGCGCCGCTGGCAGCATGGCAAGGCCATCATCTCGCCGGACCTTACTCTGTCCTTTAGTCAACTCGCCGCGCGAGCTGTGCAATCCGCTGCCGAGCTGCGCAGCCGGCTTGAGAGCCGTGGCTAGCAGCGAAGGGCCGGGTCGGAGCGTCGCCTACATCGGTTAAAGGGATACCGGTCAATGGGACGCAGTCGAGATCAGTCGCCAGGCCGCCCCGCCGCGCGGTAGAACAGAGCATGGTCGAGACCAAGACCAAAACGGACAGCTGGCTCGGGATCTTCTCGAGCCTCGAGCACCATTCGCAGCCGCTTGCGACGCGCGGGCGGTTCGCGCGCCGTCTCGCTAAGAATGTGGGTCTCGCGCTTGGGCTGATCCTCGTCTCGCTAGCCGTTGGAATTCTCGGCTATCGCTATTTCGAACGGCTCGACTTGAGCAGATCCTTCGGTCATGCCGCCATGATCCTCGGCGGCATGGGGCCTTACGGCGAGCCGAAGAACGAAAGCAGCGAGGTGTTTGAAGGCGTCTATGCGCTCTATGCCGGGCTCGTGCTGGTCGGCGTCACCGGACTCATTCTCACACCGGTGTTTCATCGCGTGATGCATCAATTGCATCTCCCTGACGGCGAGAGCACGGATCAAGCCAAACCGAAGCCTCAGATCGAGCGCTCAAGCAGCGCGAAGCGCGATAGCGCCTAAATCAAGCGCTCAAGCGAAGCGCGATAGCGCATAAAAACAGCTCACCACACGACCGCAATGCCGAGCATGGTCAAAGCGCGTTTTATGAAGTTCCTCCCGGACAGTTTCCGCGCTGGACTGTATCCTAACCGCGCTCAAGTAGCGCGAAGCGCGGTAGAGCCATAAAAACCCCACGCAATGTGCCGACAAGGGCGGCAATATGGACAAGTTCGACCCGACCAGCCTCCCGGACGTGCCGGATATCCCGGCCTCGATCATCGAATCCGGCATCGCCGATCAGCCGCTCACCACGCTCGTCGAAATCGCCATGCAGCGGCTCATCGCTGCCGGCGTCCCCATCGACCGCATGAATGTCGGCTGTCGAATCCTGCACCCGCTGTTCGACGGCATGAGCGTCACCTGGACGCGCGAGGGAGGCGCCGAGGTGTTCTACGCCGCGCTCGTCGACCAGGAGGGCTCCGAGTTTCGCCTCTCCCCGTTCTACGCCATGCTCTCGGAGGCCAACCGCGAATGGCGGCTCAGGCTTGATCATGATGCGATCGAGCGCTTCCCGCTGCTCATGCAGCTGAAAGCCAAGGGCTTCACCGACTATCTAGCGCTGGTCGTGGCCTTCGGCGGCGCCGAGCTCCATCCGCAATCACTCGACGGGCTCGCCACGTCATGGTCGACGCGCTCCCCGCAAGGCTTCAGCACCGCCAACGTCGCCGCCATGCGCGCCGTGCTCACCCCGCTGGCGCTCGTCTTTCGCCTCGCCCTCAAGGACCAGATCACCAAGGCCGCGCTCAACACCTTTCACGGGCCCCTTGTCGGCGGCCGCATTCTTTCCGGCACGATCAAGCGCGGCGACGGCGAGCGGCTTGCCGCGGCGCTCTGGTACAGCGACCTGCGTAACTCGACCGGCCTTGCCGACCAGCTCCCGGTCGATGCCTTTCTCGACCTGCTCAACGCCTATTTCGATTGCGCCGCGGGCGCCGTGATGGAGCAGGGCGGCCAGGTGCTCGACATCATCGGCGACGCTATCCTCGCCTTCTTTCCCGCCGGCGACAATAGCGGGACGCAAGCCTGCGCCTCCGCGCTGGACGCCGCCGCCGGCGCGCGCGACCGGCTCGCCGCGCTGAAGCGTGGAGGCGGCGGCAAGGCGCGCGCCATCGAGTTCGGGATCGGGGTGCATTTCGGCGATGTGGTGTTCGGCAATGCCGGCACGCCGGAGCGGCTCAAATTCGGCGTGCTCGGCCGCGCGGTGAACGAGGTGGCGCGCACCGCCGACATGTCGAAGTCGCTGAAGCGCCCGGTGGTGGTGAGCGACGAGGTGGCGCGGCGCTCCGAGCTCACGCTTGCCGATCTCGGCCTGCACGAGCTCCGCGGCATCCCGCAGGCGCGGCGGTTGTGGGCGATGGAGATCAGCTAACGCAAACGATCATGCGCTCAAGCAGCGCGAAGCGCGTAGCGCAAATAATGAAGCGCTCAAGGTGGCCGAAGTCCGGTAGCGGATTAAAAATCCCGCTTCAGCAATGGGGCGCCATAACGGTTTCTCGCGCCGAGCTTGCTTAATGTCGGGGCGGGGCCTACTGTTTTCGTACTGGCACGCCGGACCCAGGCGCTGACGGTGAAGACTAGCGCGCCTGTCAAGTGCGCGCCCCCTTTCCCGACCATCTCAGCACGCCGAGCGCCCCTTGCGCTCGAGGCCCGCGGCTTTCCAGCCTGCGATTAATCGCCTGAGATCTAACCCCCCAGAGGTGAGTTCATGACCGCCACTTATAATCCCCAAGCTGCCGCCGCGGAGGCCCGCGCCAACTATCGCGACGTGACGGAAAGGCTCGGCGCCCTCGGCCTCGACACCGCAATTCCGGAGAGCGTGCGCGCCCTTGCCGAGACCACCGTGGACCAGACCCGCGAGGCCTATGACCGCTCCACCGATGCGTTCGAAGCCTCGGTGACGACGTTCGAGAGATCCTTCGACGCCGCCGGCCAAGGCGCCGCCGCGTTCAACCGCAAGTTCATCGATATCGCCAAGCGGAATCTCGCGACCGGCTTCGACCTGGCCAAGAGCCTGGCCGGCGCCAAGAGCCTGGCTGACATGGTTGAGCTGCAGGCGGCCTATTGGCGCAAGCAGATCGGCACGTTGACGGCGCAAGCCGAGGAGGTCCGCGAGCTGTCGACCAAGGTAACCGCCGATACGGCCGAGGCGCTCAAGGCGCATATGGCGAACAGCCCAAGGGCGCACCACTAACCCCGCCCTCGAGTAGCGTAGCGATAGCGCATTAAGAGAATCGCGCTCAAGGAGGGCGAAGCGGGATAGCGCCAAAACCCGCGCTCAAAGGTGTGCGAAGAGCGGTAGCGCAAATAAAATCACACACTCAAGTAGGCCGAAGGCCGGTAGCGCAAAAAATGAACGTCAGGATTTCTTCTGGCCGCCGCCTTGGCCTGGCTTGGCGCGCTGATCGAACGAGAGCGGCGAGGGCGCCGGCGCCAGCTTCTTCTTGTCCTGCTTCGGCTTCTTCTTCTCTTTGTTGCTCCGCTGTTGGCCTTTTGCCATGTCGTCCTCCTTGAGGGTTTTGCGAATCAGATCGCACGCGCGACTCCACCACATACTATCCCCACGTCTCAAAAAATAGAGCCGCCCGTAGGCGGCTCATGCTCTGGGCTGGCTTATGCCTGAACCCCACGTCCACGACTCGTCGCGTTTCTAGGTGAGGCTTTTGTCGTGGATGAAAACGAAACCGAGGCTGAAGCAGCCTCGGGGAATGGCGACCTAGGCGCCTGCGCCGATCTGGCGGCCCTTCAACAGTGCGTCGACGTCACGCTGGGCTTGCGCTTTGTCGAGACCATACTTGGCCACGACCTGACTCACGAGGTCGGCTTTGCCCTTGAGCGCAGAGACCTCCTGCTCGGAAAAGTGGCTCCACTTCGCAATGATGTCCTTCATGACGGCCAGTCTGTTCTGGTCCGGCAGATTCGTTTTTGCAGAAGTATTGGTTGCAGTTGAATGTTTCATTTGAAATTCTCCACATATATGAGGAAAGTAGACTCTGAGCGATCATCTTTCAAAAATCATCGCTATTATTGATGACTGTCCAAGTGTTTATCCCGACCACCGATTTCCGCACGTCCTGTTCTAGAGCACGCTTCTGACAGTTCTGAGCATTGCCGCGGTCGGTCTCGTCTCCTCCCACATCCTCAACTAGCGCGCTTCGTATCTCGTCCCATGGCCGGGCCGGCGCGTGAGCCAGGTCCGGCCATTTCGCGTCTGAGCTTCGGGAAACCTGAAGGCGAGGGAGCCCCACAAAGGGCGCGAATTGGGGACGCGGCTAGCGCAGGCCCACGAGGTTCAGGACCACGAAGGTCCCGTAGATGAGGATCGCCGCGGATACCAACAGCACGGCCAACCAGGCCGCGCTCGGCAGGCGACTCGCAGTCTCGTTGTCATCAGCGGGGCGCATGAAGCTCCTGTTTCACACCCTTGAGGATGAAGTCTGGTCGTTGTCCGGCCGCGATAGCGGGCCACCAAGACTCACCCTGCGCCCTTTATTTCCATGGGTCGAGGCATTTCCCTGCGCTCAAGCAGCGCAGCGAGTTGCGCGATGGAGTTGGGATGAGGGGTGATAGGGCAGTTAACCGCAATTCAGCGTTCAACCGCAGCACTCTGAAATCGCGATTGAAGGCGCAATCTTTTTTCCCTTTCCACATCTTCCTCACTCCAATGCGTCCCACTCGAACTAATTGAGGCCAGAGCGTCCTTCGTAGAGGGTTCCATACTTCGCCCAAGCTGAATGGAAACCAACCCTCTTTGCCATATATACGTCGCGGACAACGCTATCTCCGATGAAAGCGCATTCGATGGGACAATGCTGCGAGCAAATATCGACTAGCGTTTGGGGGTTTGGCTTACGGTCACTCGCCGGGAGCAACCACACAAAGTCGTCGCTTAAAACCGATTGATCAACCTGATTGGAGCGGGAGCGCACAAGCGGGCAAGAATTTCTTGATGCCCAGGTGATTCAAGCAAACGAGAGAATTGATAACACGTGCGTCGGTGTACGCGACCACAGGCACAATGTTCGAGAGACGCTCCAACGTTTCGTAGGCGCCCTCGTAGAGAGTCAAATTTGCCTTTCGTATCCGGTTGAATTGCTGGAACGCCGGGTCCAATTTCGCGCGAGTTCGTTTTGCGGCAACTAGGCATTCATTGGGACGATTGGATCTATCGGGGCGTTCCGATGGTCAATGAACCGCTGTGATATGCTTGAACGGATGTCTAGCACCTCCACCAAGTCAGCAGATCGAACTTAGCGACAATTTTGGCCCGCCTGTATCCAGCCCTTCGAGCCTCGGGACGCAAACTTGGTCATTGCACGGCAGCCGGGATCCTGAGCAAAACATCCGCCCCCTTGCATTCGCCCCACCCACCCCCTTAATGCGCAGGCCATGTTCTCAGCCTGGATGAAATTCTCCCTTGATGCCGCGCGCCTTGGTTTCGAGGTGCAGACGGTGATAACCTTGCGCATGTTGAAGCTTGCCCAGGGCGGTAAGGCTGCCGAGCGTGAGGCGCATCGCATGGTGGCTGAGAAGGGCGTGGCCTTCGCTGAGGCCGCGGCGACGCTCGCCACCGGCGGCTCGATGAATAAGGTCGTCCGCCGCGTCCGCTCCCGCGTGAGCAAGAACAAGCGCCGCCTTTCGCGCTAACTCGACGTTCAATCACATTCGCATGTCTTCCTCTCCCAAGGGAAGAGGAGGCAACAGACATTCATTTGCGATGGATCAGCCACCAAGCACCGATAGCGAGCGACGCGTCGAGTATCGTGAACGCCACGAACAAGCCGGGAAAGACCCCCGCTATCGCCAGGGGCAAAAGCACCAGGGGGACAAACACCAAACGGTCGATCACGGAGGCGGCGGCGATCTGCCGTGCGCCGGAGCGGCCGCCGAACACATAGAGCCACCCGATCACGACGATCGTCAGACCGATCACGCGCATGAGCGCGCCTTCATGGCCCACGAAAGCCTCCTCCCTGAAGAGCGTCTGCAGCACGCCGGGCCAAACGATGAGAGTTGCTCCCGCGATCAGATAGACGACACCGTTGAGTGCCGTGTACCTGGACGCAGTCGTCAAGCTCGACGGTTTCTCCAAGAGATCGTTTATGAGGTTCAATGTCGTCCTCCCAAAAAGGCAGAGCGGGCATTACGACGTCCCATGCGCAGCCATGCTGAACAAGCTCTGTGTTCCTGCACACCCAATCAAGAGCCGTCATCGAATCGTGCAGCCCGGCGATGGTCTATTCACCATTTATCCCCGGCACTCACGCTTCCCTTAAACTCACGCCATCTCTTCCCCATGAGGGATGCGTGACCGGGACCGTCCTGCTACGTGGGGAAGGGTGCGGCGCCTGAGGAAAACCGCGAAACGAGAGGCTGCCTTGCTCTAGTCGGACGCGGCCGCTTGGCGCTCCGCGCTTCCCTCGCTTGCGCTCAAGTAGCGCAGCGATAGTGCATCAAACCTCGCGCTCAAGTTGCGCAGCGATGGAGCATCAAAGCATGACTCGCGGGGCGGGGCCCCGGCGAGGGGGTGACGCGTGCGCGCGGTGCTTATCGAGGTCGCTTCGCTATTTCTCGGCGCGTTTGATTCCGGCGCAGATGAGGTCGATAGCCTCGGCGGGCTCCACCCAGCGCAGCACCTTCACCCATTTCCCCTTTTCGAGATCCTTATAATGCTGAAAGAAATGCCCGATCTGCTCCATCAGGATCTCTGGCAAATCGCGGTAGCTCGCGACGCGCTTATAAAATGGATGAAGCTTGTCGACGGGCACGGCGATGATCTTCTCGTCGATGCCCTTCTCGTCCTCCATGAGCAGCGCGCCGATCGGCCGCGCGCGGACGACCACTCCCGGGGCAACCGGTGTCGGCGCGATCACCATGCAGTCGAGCGGATCACCGTCCTCGGACAGCGTATGCGGGATGAAGCCGTAATTCGCCGGATAGAACATCGCCGTGTGCAGGAAGCGGTCGACGAACATGGCGCCCGAGGTCTTGTCGACCTCGTATTTGACCGGCGCGCCGCCTTGCGGGATCTCGATGATGACGTTAACCTCGTGCGGCGGATTTTCGCCAACCGGGATGTGCGAGAGGTCCATGAGAGTCTCGTCCTAATTTCCGCGCGGATGCGCCTGCCGCCACTCCGACGGCTGCTGAAACGTTCCGCGCCACATTCCGAGCTTAGCGGCCTGCGCGTCCTCTTGCGCGGCCTCGTAGGGGCCAGGCTTGTCGCCCACCCCGAAATTGACCGCGAGCCCTTCGCGCACCAGAGCCTCGCCGAGATCTTGCGTGGCGCTCGTGCGGCAGATGGCGAGGGTGCGATTGAACTTGTCGCGACCCTTCGGCGTGCAGTCGACGGCCCGCCGGGCGACCAGCGCCTTGAGCTTCGCCTGCGCGTTGCGGCCGCACGTCCAATCCTTGCCGTTCTGATCTATGCAGGTCTGGTCGAGCTCAGGGGTATCGATGCCGTAGATGCGCACCTCCGCGTTGGCGGACCGGAGCGTGTCGCCGTCGATGGCCGCGACCTTGTCCTTAACCATGAAGTGCACGTCCTGCTCGATGCCGCAGAACCGCGCGATCAGCGCGAGGATGATGAGCGCGACGACGAGCCCGACCACCTTCCCGACTAGCGTGCCGAGGCTTTTCGTGCCGGTGTCGGCGGAGGCGCCGCCGCGGGAGGATTTGCTGCCGGGGATGCTATTGCGAGGGGGAGGGGAAGTGGAGGGAGGCTGCATGCTCATGCCTCTGTTTAATTCGGAATGGGGCGCCTTGTCTCGGCCCCTTATGCATGACAGCGAGGTGGACTATGATCCGGACGTCCCCATAGAACCCGAGGAGCGTCCAGTCATGAGCATTTTCGGAGATATCATGTCAGCAATTTTCGGCAGCTCGGCCAAGGCAGGTACGCCTGCGGCGTCCACCGAAGCCCCCGCGGTCAAGCCTGCCGCCGCGTCGCCGTCAAGCTCGCCGACGGCGACCAGCGCGCCGTCGGCCGCCCCTGCCGCCGCTCCTGCTGCGAGCGTCGATGTCGCCGCCGTGCTCGACGCGCTCGCCAAGAAGAACAAACAGAAGCTCCATTGGCGCACTTCGATCGTCGATCTGATGAAGCTGCTCGATCTCGACAGCAGCCACGCCGCGCGCAAGAAGCTCGCTGGCGAGCTGCATTATTCCGGCGACACCAATAACTCAGCCAAGATGAATGTCTGGCTGCACAAGCAGGTGATGATCAAGCTCGCCGCCAATGGCGGGAAGGTCCCGGAGGAATTGAAGCACTAGGGGACTTGTGCGCTGCGATCAATTACTAACGGGCGAGGGCAGGCGCGCGCCGACGGAGGCGATGAGAAGCTCGTAGGCGCGGTCGACGATCTCGTCCAACGACCGCGTCCGCGCGAACATGGCCTTTGCTTCGCGCAAGAATTACTCGCGGCTCGGGATATGCGGCACGTGCAGGGTCTT
>Ga0164302_10000459_pt1 | contig 11339 bp, 11 predicted proteins | sample Whisoiple_202_MG_FD_109714 | JGI IMG/M metagenome (GOLD analysis project Ga0164302, IMG submission 109714) | Soil microbial communities amended with pyrogenic organic matter from upstate New York, USA - Whitman soil sample_202_MG | ecosystem: Environmental > Terrestrial > Soil > Agricultural... | reverse complement strand
GGAAGGATAAAGCAGCCATGTTGTATAGGAAGTGCTGACAACAAGGGATTGAAACCTATATGCGAGCAGTGTGGCCTTGGCTGTTATTCTATATTTGTTGCACAAGGGATCAAGGGGGCATGAGAAAATCCGGTGCGGGCCCATCTGGGTAAATCTGTATAAAACAGACTGTAGTACCAAGCTGATAATGGGCACCAAGAGATAAGGGAGCGAAATATAGAGCTTTGGTCTAGCGTATATGAAACAGAATTTGCTCTTTGTTTACCTATACCTGATTCTGCAGGTGTCATTAAGCCAGTAGAATTATTATTCCCTGCCAGAACAGAGCGTAATACAAGTGTACCTGCATGACTGTCAGATCCGATTAACTTGATGATTTAAGAAGGGTTGGAACTAACTCTAGGACATTTCATCAAATGATATTAAGATGCATTTCAACAGTTACCAGACGGTGTTTAGAAAAAATGTCGCCTATACAGTATCACTTTTTATCGATCCGCTTTAAAAATTCTTTTCAATGAGACAACTATAATGAACAAGACCAATTGCAGTCAAGGAAAGAAAATAAGCAATTATGAGTTGAGTTTCGAAGCTGTCAGAGAAAAGGCCATGGGCAGTAATGACATGATTTGGGACATTATAACCAGCTACATGCTAAATAATAATGGCGCCGTTCTAAAGAAATAAAAGATAGTGTAGACATACAATAGTAGTTTAAACGCACTGTACACATTTTTGTCTTCTGTTTTTAGCTTTCGTAAAATGCATCAACAATACAATGGTTCCTAATATCTTTCCATTCGTTGATTCAATGGTCTGCATTGATATTCTCGATACATGAGAAATGCCATGATACTTGTCCGACTATTGATCTCGTCGTATACATGCATTTCAAATTCTTTCCTATTTAACTGATGAAGCAGCAATCACTGGAGCAGTCTTCATTTTTACAATCTGACTGTATAACTGACCATGCTGGGAAGCTATATTTTGCCAACTAAGTTCCGGCCTAAATTCGTCAACTGCTCTTTTGTATATGATATAGTCCTTGTCCAGATCTGCTAATGCTTTCGAAAAAGCCTCAGGATTGCGTTTTACAGTTATGCCTAATCCTTTCCTGGCATATTCAATAAAAAAATCCAAGTTAGTCGCAACGAATGGGAGTCCATGTGCCAGGGCGTCAAACATTACCCCTGAACCGGAGCTGACCTTGTATGGAAGGATTACTGCATCCGCCGATGAAAATAGTAGTGATAGTTCTTCTTCAGAAAGGAAATCCCTCTGCAAATCGATTATTCTATCTTTAACAAGGTTCTTGCGACATCTTTCTATACCAAGATTGTTTGTTGAGGAGTTCACTACTATTGTCCATCCTGAAGGGACGTTCATTTTTTCTAATATATCCCATCCCTTGGTAACAGTAGCAAAGCCTAATGCAAGTGCAATCCTATTTTCTTGCGGGAGATTAAAGACCTTTCTTGCTTCCATCTTTCCTTTCCCCAATGTCGAATTAGATTCTGCGCCATGGAGTATCACTTGTCCTCCTCCGATCATCTTCGACATGTAATCAGAGAATACTATACTTGCTGCACTTTTAGCGACCTTCTTCTTATTCAGATTATGAAAGGAATTATAATTAATTATCCTCTTCCAATATCTAATAATCGTACTATTGGAGTACCTTTTTAAAATGCTCAGTTTGGATGGAAGTTTCAAAGGAACAACCAAATTTAACCATTGTCTAACTGTATATGCAGAATGGAATGTAGTTACAATTGGTACTTTGCAACGATCATAAAGAGAATCTATGTTCGTACGAGTTTTTCGAGGATCTAGTCCAGCCAACACTAATCCATACATACCCTGCTCATACTGAAGGTGGACTATATCAGGTCTGATTTTATCTACGAGTTGTAGTATGACATGGGAATCGTCAGTGTTCGATGGGGAAAGTCCAGTGAAATTGCCAGTATTACCTAATCTATTGCAAACAACTTGTACGTCAAACCCTATTTTGCGTAGAGCAGTGGTCAGATTATGGGTATATCGTCCAACTCCGCCCTGCATAGGAGGATATTCTGTGCATACCATTAAAATACGAGGAATTACGGTAGACCCTTCAAAATTTGTATTCACATATTAAGAAATATATATATCTTAATATAAGTCTATTCATATATCTATTACAATGGTTAAATACATTCTCAGATCATTATGTGACATATAAATGCCTACAAAACACACAGTTACCATTACAGCAATGGGGTCTAGCTCGATAATAGTTCTGCCGAAGCCTGTAGTAGACGGTTTTAATTTGGCAAAGGGCAGCAGGCTAGAAATGATAGTGAAAGACGATGGAATCTACATTCCTCTTGGAAGAACAATAGGTCAGGATGCTAAGTCCATTAACTAAGCATAAGGGCAAAACGTAAGCTACAATGAATTAACCGATTCAATTTGTTATCTTCTATCTGGTAGTCTCAGATTGAGCTTTCGTATGTCAGCCATAATCCTTCTGCTATATCGACGGCAGATACGAGAAGCCTAGGCTCCCTATTACGAAATCTTGTTACTACCGGAAAATCTCTGAATGCATGAATTCATAATGAATACAACTCTATAAATGAATTTAAATTGATATAATTATCGCCGAATTCGATTCTAATAAGCACTTATAGGAAAAATACCTGTCATCAGTAGAATTTATGAATAGAGGTTCTGCTATAACTTACCCAGACCATCTTAAACTATTCGAATCCTTTGCTATGAATGCCTCCAATATAGATCTAGACAGCTTAGTAATAGGTATACAAGAAGGCAAATACAATGTATACAATATCCTATCAGAATTCACTTCATATTTGTAGGATCATAACTATAATAAACCATTATCGTATACAACTTCACCTAATCGAAAGGCTGTAAAAAACTTTCTTGAGTTTAATGAAGTTGGTATAACTGACAACAAATTCAAACTAAAGTTAAGATTGCCAAAGGCAATAAGAAGAAACAAAAAGGCTCTTACCAAAGATGACTTAAGAGATATTATTTTGGCATGTTCAGACGTTCGATTAAAGACCTATGTCATGTTTTTGGCCTTTACTGGAATGAGAGCTGTTGAGATTTTATCAATTAGACTAAAGGATATCAATCTAGATTCTAATCCTGTTCGAGTTTACATTAGAGGAGAATTCACGAAGACAAGACAGGATCGGTATGTATTTCTGACTTCAGAGATGACCCAGCAGCTAAAAATATGGTTGGACTCCGGCCAGAGTGACTATTAACAGAAGAGTGTTATACTATGATACTTCTATTCCATCTTGGTAGTTAGCAATAGCGACTTCTCAACACTACAGATGAGTAATGTCAAAAGGTGTATCTAAAATAATGTGAATTAGTACTGGCTCTTTGTAGCAGCCTGAAATCTCCGGGCTAGTTGATACATGTTATCATGACACTGACATTGGCAAATTCTTGTTATTTTTGATCCATGAATTGTTTCTGTTACATTGCCTTCACATAAGCTATGTTCATTTTGTATACAGTTTTCAGATTTATAACCCGACAATTAGCTTATTGCGTCTATATTCAATATAAGTGTAGGTCAAAAAGACTTCGATGAAAATATTGTGAAAAAGTGATAAATGATTTGTTGTTACTTATTACGAAAGAATTCTCCGGTCATGTAATTTTCCTCCTTCTTCTATTTCATCTAAGATATGACTCGTGGATGTGGTATGGTATCATTGTCAAGTCGTTGAGGAAATATTCATTAACTTCGAAATCCAGATAATCATGAGTACTCTACATTTTGTTCCAATTTTTACTGTTCTATTTCTCGTTTCATAGTTCAAATCCCATTAAGTTGTCACAAATCAGAGAACGTTAGGAAAAATAATATCACTAGTCCACAAACTAACTCTCTATATTTGTGACTTTCTTACTTCTTCTTTACGTTAAGATAGTCCTTACAGCAATCATCCGAACAAAATAACATAACTCCATTTGCTGCACTTGAATATCTTATTCCTTCAGTTAGTTCGTTAAATTCTTTACCACATGACTTGCAAGATATGTACATTTTAGATTATGTGTTTTTAGGACTATCTTATTATAAAGTATTTTGTATAATGCTAAGCTTCCATATACAGTATGTGGAATTAGTATAACCAAAAAACAAAAATGGCAAATATATTTCATGTTATCGACATAGGCAAATGTATTAGGACAAGAAGGACTGACAACTAGAATGAGTTACGAGAGAGGTAGTGGTTATGGGCATGGCAGAGGTAGGAGTTACGGTTGAGGTGGAAATAGAGGTTTCGACAGAGGTTCTCCTGCTCCAAAACCAGTTGAGGTAGGCAAGGAATATGAAGTAGATATTACAGAAATTAGCAGACAAGGAAATGGTATTGCTAGGGTGCAAGGATTTGTAATATTTGTTAAGAATGGAAAAGTTAAACAGAATGTTAAGGTTAAGGTTGAATAAGTAGGAAATAGGTTTGCTACAGCAGCACCTATTGAATAGATATACAACAATTCGCCTAGCCACAGAGATATGATTAATGAAATATCTAGGATCTTCTTTATTTTGATTCATTTAGAGTGTTTAACTGAGAATAATTCTATATCTTATCGTGGACTTTTGACTCAAAGATGAACAGAGTACTAAATAAATAGAGTGCTAAAACTAAAGGTAAGAAAAGTTGGTTAGAAATTAACTGTAGAATTATACCAGAACTTCAAGAAGGTACAAGGGCAATTTACAAAAGAATGAACGTAAAATTGAACCATTCATGATGGGAGAAGACGATTTAGATTATATTTGTGGTGGATGTGATAATGTTATAGTTCAAAGCGTGTCTCGAAGTCAAATAGCAACACGCAGTATTTCAATGTCCAAATTGTCAAACCTTCAATGAGGTGGAATAAATAGTTCTATTTACCAGAATATAAAACATAAGATACAACTAATGTCCATAATTGCGGTACTATTTTATCCAAAGTCCCACCTCAATGGAGCTTGAATAACGTAGTCCTTTCAGTCATTCGTCAAATTCCTTCCAACATAAATTAGGGCTTTACATTAAGTTATAATCAAGCGCGCATTCCTATAAAGATTTTGCAACTTACATGATTTCAATCGTTAAAAATAATTTATTTAGGATAAGGATTAAATTTTAGGCATGACTATTCTATACACTATTAAGGTAATAGTTATATTGCCTATTCACATTAAAAAATAATGAGCTGGTGGATATTTCATAATGGCAATACTTCGAGTCTACAAGAGAAATTCGACATTTGCAGAGTTGGCTACCCTTGTGGAAGAAATAGGTAAATTGGGACTAAATGATACGCTGCAAAAATATTACAGTAAACCTGTCGAAAAGGAAGCAAGGAGCATAGTAGCAGGACCTAGTTTTCTACAATTCTTAAACAAGTTATTTCAGACTCAAATATCTGCCGGAGATGTTATACAGTTTGAATCTGGTGATACAAGTAAATACTATATGTTATCGACTACCGGAACATGGGACGAGATAATCAAGCTGCAATAATAGTTTCTAAATATACTGATAAAAATCAACTAGTTACATAGATTCCTGTAGAGACAATCTACTGTTTATGATTGGATAGAGTAAATAAAGAAGAGAAGATTATCAAGTGCAGTATTTGTGAATGAGAGGCAATTATCCATACAGCAGGATAAGAAGTTAGGAAGTTACAACAATATAACACTTATAGAAGCAAAACTTACTGTTGACTGAGGAAAAATACTGTTAGTTGCGCAATAGATGTTATAGATTTAACAGACTAGCAGCAGTTCTTACTTTTCCATTAATAGAAATGGAGAGACAGAATCACAGAAAATTACTATGTAAAAAGCTATAATGTTTCAGATTGGTGCTACCACGGCAGTGCGGCTTGGTCTTATTCTTGCTATAATCATACGGTATTTATCCCGCACTGAAATATATAAGAAAAAAGGATAAAAAATGATTTGTAACAGTTGTGGACATGAACGCACTCATCATATACAGGTCTATTCAAGTGAAAGATGTTGGTATAGTTTTGATGACGATGATAAGATGTGTGATTGTACTAGATTCGAAGAAAGAACGAAATGAAATGCGATTTATCAGGCAAAGAAGAATCCCAACCAATTAATAATTCCCTTGTTTGTAGAGGTTGCTATAACGATATGACCAATGTAATAATTGATTTTTAAATATGGTATGCGTCTTAAGACGACAAAACAGTGGATATGAGGGCAGGTTATCAGAGGAGATGCATTGGATTCAAGATAGTAAAGTACACTACTGAACATTCGGTGTAATGAGATGAGTGTGAACAGTTTGCAAGTAACGGAAACGTTCCACCAGTAGCGGTACGACCATACAATGATGAACTTGTAAAGCAAGCAAATGAGATAACCGAGAACGTAGTCAAAGCAGTTAGCATCAACAACCAACTAACAGTCAATGCGATGAATGCAGCAGCAAACTCCTGAACCATCAATCGAATAATTGAGTCTATGACAGAATATGACACCAATGCCGCAAAGGCTAGGATTTCATTTGTCGCAGTTTATCAGCAACCGTTCCTCCACAAACAATAATTTTTTTGTTCATTTTCTTAGTTTAAATGTTTAAAGTATACATTTTTTGATTTAACCTAAAATGCGGCCATTGAGAGAATATGACGACTTATGCACGGTTTATGCATGTGCCAGTGTTGTTTCTGTGTCTGCAGGGCTAAATAGCAGATATTAAAACTACCAAAACTTACAGTCGACTGAACTCATATAAATGCTATAAATGATGGCCGTTCTTGAAAAATTAAAGATATAATGGGTGTTAGTTATATAACGACTAATGATGAGATGCGTGAAATACAGGGACAGAAAGATGAATTAATCAGTAAACTTGAAAAAATTTCTGATGACTTGAGCATGGTGTTTTGGCAATTATAGGCCCCGACCTGCCGGTGAACATTTGAATCAATCCATGGCAAGAGGGCTACGTCTCAACATTCGATACACTTTGGACTTGAACTAAATTTGAACAAGAATTACCCCGTTGCTTAGTTTACCATGAAATAGAATCTTGCATCACTATAGTAATACCATAGATCATGCCGCATTTTTAAAAGTAGACTAGCCAAAATAATCTCCTCTCACAGTCACGAAACAAGCATATTTTCTATAGTATGTTTTTTGTGTTAGTATATAAAAAAATATGACCAATTAAAGAGCTATATATTTGAGCAGTTCTATATTGAAGTAGGTATATAAAATTGGTAATACAATGTCGACACTGTCATGCGCTAGCGGAAAACGAAACACTGAACTCACACTTGATTGAAAAATGTCCTTATTGCGGCGGGTTTTTTGCTTGAGAAACCGGCGATTAGTGGTAGATTGATAGGGGCTTTCCTAATTCACAATTCAAAATAATTTATAGTTATTCGGATAGGCAGGAAGTATCCCTTATTGGCAAGGGTTCAATTCAGCTATTAGCGCACGATGAAGATGGAATTGATTCCTCTATGTTCGATTAGTGCTTTAAGTACACTGAAATCAAGACTTGATACATCATCATTATTTTTGCTTAGTTATGGTTATGCTAGTGCAAGTTCATTTTATACTACCTGATCGGATTCCTGATGAAGGATGATGGCTCGGATACAGACAGAAAAAGAGAGACGATCTAGTCAAGGAGTCAGACAAGGAAAAAGATCTTTTTTGTGTTAGATCTTGTCAATTTTGCTTTCGTAGCGATTGGTGTGACTACGATTACATAGCTTTAAGTAAGTGTCTGCATAAGCTGTGTTGATTATTGATTGTATAACGTTTTAACGGTGGGAAAGTTAGATATCCACGAAAAATAACTATGTTTGTAATATCAAGGATAATGAACAGTCTGGAAACATAAATTGGTGGTATAACGAACTAGATTCACTTGGAATTAAGAAAAACAGTAGCAGTGTCAATAACGAAGACAAAAATAATAAAAGTGAATTTGCAAATAGTCAACAGCTTGAAGATCTTACAGATGATATAAAGCAAAGGTTCATTCATGATTATAAGGCCAGCTATCGAGAATAATAATAAGGTTGGTGGTTAAGATCAAAGGAGGAGCTCGAGAAAATACTAAGGTTCAGAGTGAGAAATGCAATAATTTCTTTTCTAGATTTAAATAATTAAAATAACACAAGGAAGAATATCATGCATATTAGTAAGAGTTTCAATCACGGCAAAGGTACTTCATCGTATTACAATACTATTTCTAACTCAGAGGACTATACTAAGATAATAGGGGAGGGAGAAGAACAAAATGAGATAGTATTCTCCTATATATCACAAAACTGTTACATATGTTTTGTTTTTATGGCAGACTATATAAATGCAGTATCTAAAAGAGTCCAATATACACTCTTTGGGTATGTAACCAAGACTCTATCAAAATAATTTTCAGTAGCCTTGAACTCACACTTAATTAGTAACTCTTGGCCCCCCGTTACTACTACTATTCTCGCACTTACTTTCTGCGACGAGTCATTCCATGCCCTCTAGCTCAAATAATAATCAACTTTTATGAGAAGTCAAAACCTTATCCCTTTGTCCAACGATTGCCAATAACTTACAGTTTGCTAGAAAACTAGTGAACGATTAATCGATCTCGGCCAGCATTAGGTCCTATCTGTAGTAAGGCTTCAAATCATAGTGGGATCTTATTGATTATTTGCAAAAAAACTCGATATTTCTTAACATCTTTCATGCATTATGACCTCGAACTCAATGAGAATCATTGCCGACTTTCCAAGATCGGTTAGTTATAATACATAAATTAAGTACAATTGGCCATAACTATCCCCGTAACGGCTACGTCTAGCGACGTGGTCTAAGTTCTCATTTGAATTAATTGTCGTGCCGTAACGAAATTTCTTCTTTAGAAGTGCTTTTGATGCGAAAATCATCGGACCAATAAGTAATTACTATCGCAGTTTTGTAGTAATGGATTCCATACGCTAGTGTATTGAATTTCACCGAAACTGGACTAACGACTGCATGGTATTTGTAAGATGATTGCCATCATTCTCATTATCTTTGGGACCCCAAAACCATGTCAAATCTGATTGGCACCACCTTCGGCCAGATAAGGTCCAAACAGAACACTGTATAATGTAAAATGGCTCTCATTTGATCTAGATTTTTTATTTGAATGGAAAGGCTATAAAACTTGATTGTAATTATACTTTACTATTCCAAGAACCCATTTTTAGCAGTGATATTTTCCAAACCCCTTGGACTCGATCAATCTTTACACTTCATTAGGGCCAGAATTCATACGTCATCTGAGATAATATTATTTGGTTTTGATCAGGGAATTCCTATAGCAAAATGACGAACCTTATATTAACCTTTATCATTGCTGTAAGGCCGCCCTAAACCAAAAGGTAGGGGCCATAAAGGCTCAATGTATTCTTGATTTTTTAAATTTAGAAGAGTCCTCAACGATAGCGCAAGTGACTTAAGCAGTTTCTTATTAGGCAAAACAAAATAGTCCATCGGCACAAGACAGTTATTTCGATTCATTAGTTGCCAACTCGAAAAAATTAGGCAAGGAGAGATATTAGAATGGAATTAACGAATTAGTGGATGGCAGCGAAATTGGTGTATGAAATAAACTATTTACCATTAAACTCTATCAAATTAAGAGGCGGAATGCCGAGGGCAAAACAAACAGTAAACGATCGAGTCCCAACAATTTCGAGAATCTAAGAGTGAAATATGATTAAAATGATAGTTGCTGGTGATTCAGCTGGAAATCAGCATTGCTAAATCGTGGATATATTCATGAAAGCAAGGAAGATTATAGAATCTGCGATTATTATTGTCGGCAGCACAAACATGGCTATCTATACCATAACCAGCATATTACATATGGCTTTGCTAAGCGTCTTATCTCAACATATAGAGACCGTAGTAAACAACAATTTGAATGACTGACAGTTAAGCCAGGAGTTATCACTATTTCTACGGAGATTACTGCCTTTGAATCAATCTGTGAAGCAATCAAAAGGTTGAGTAATAACCATGCCACTAATTACGATGAAGCAGTTAGGAAAGCATATCAAGACATTGTGGTCGTCGACTTACAGAATAATTAACTATTCTCGAGTATTGGTTCACATTATTCGATCACAATCAAGAGAATCTACTGATATAAGTGCGTCCCGATGCATTAACACCAAATGAACTTATGGAACGATTATCAAATAAAACAAAACATATAGATAATAAAAAAACTGATTACTATAAATGCGAATAACAACAGATATGGCAAAAGCAATCAACGATCAAATTTCTTATGAAGCGTCCTCTGCAAATGCATATATTGCAATCGGATCATGGTGTGAGAGAATAGGATACGACGGGAGTGCCGCCTTCTTCTTTGAACAAGCTTTAGAAGAAAATGGACATATGCTAAAGTTTATCCATTATCTTAATAGTGTTGAAGCAGAGGCATTGATTCCAGCAATTGAAAAACCTCCAAGTAATTTCGAATCCCTCGAATCTACTTTTCAATTTGGTCTAAATAGCGAGAAAACCGTAACCAAGTCCATTTATGATCTAGTTGACATGACTGAAAAGGAAAAAGATCGCTCTACCTACTTATTCTTGCAGTGGTTTATAAGTGAACAGATAGAAGAGGAAACATTGTTTCACACGATTCTCCAAAAGTTTGATTTACTCGGAAGAGACAAGCTGGCCGTATATCAAATTGACCAATCTCTGGCCTCAGTCAGATCTCAAGTTATGAGCAGGCAGACAGGTCAAAAATAACCTTCTATTAAACAGAAGGAATCTCATCCTTTATTTTTGAACAGTCTTAATATTTGAAAGGTATGTATTAATACCTCCAGCTTTGTCAGTTCAGTTAGATTCACCATACTAAAATTTTCTTCAGACATATGACGAGGAGCGGCTAGCAAATACTCTAGTCCAGAGGTTATGAAAGTGTAATATTCCTCTTGCTCGTCAGCATACTAGCAGTTTTGTTCGTGTAACAAGTCCAGCTCCTGCCGTTTTCTCTTTACTCAAAATGACCTTTTTACCATCCATGTATGTAACCCACATACATAGTTGTATGTACCAACATTTTGGAAACGTACAGCAAAAGTGCTAAATACCAGGAAAAAATTCTGTCCTGCTGTTGGAACAAGCCCAGCCTGATTTAACGTATTATTTACCATGAGTCATTGTAAAGCTAGGCTATGGAGACGCAGTCTTCCTTTTCCTGCTTAGTCTATAATTATTGGATTGTAAG
>Ga0164302_10000458_pt1 | contig 11357 bp, 9 predicted proteins | sample Whisoiple_202_MG_FD_109714 | JGI IMG/M metagenome (GOLD analysis project Ga0164302, IMG submission 109714) | Soil microbial communities amended with pyrogenic organic matter from upstate New York, USA - Whitman soil sample_202_MG | ecosystem: Environmental > Terrestrial > Soil > Agricultural... | reverse complement strand
TCGATCATGCTCGGCGGATGCTGGCCGTCGCCGTCCATGAACAAAATGGCGCCCGGACGCGCGTGGTCGAGGCCAGCGAGCAGCGCCGCCTCCTTGCCAAAATTCCGCGACAGCGCGACGATCTGGATATCCACCGGTATGGCCGGCAACGATCGCGCGACGTCGCTGGTGCCGTCGGAACTGCCGTCGTCGACATAAATGATCTCCAGGCTCAATCCGCGCTTGACCTGCAGAAAGCGCGCGACTTCGGCGATGCGCTCATGCAGGGCGGCGAGGCCGCGCGCCTCGTTGAACAAGGGCACGACGATCGACAGCGTCGGTGCGGATGGGGAGGTCCGCGTGCGTGCGCCAGCTTTGGTCGGCTTCGCGGCCATTAGTGGTTAACCTGTCTCCGTTTTATCCGCGATCTATACCGCACCGGACGGGTGTTGTCGCGCCCGCCCTACCGGGCCATGTTTTGTCGTGCTAAGCGGGCGCGGCGATGATTCCGGCGCGCCTCCAAAATCTCTTCGATCGTCTCGCGGTGGCCTGGCACGAGCGCGCCATCGCGCTCAAGGCGGCGAGTTTCGCGGTCGTGGGCGTCGTCAATTCGGTCATCGATTTCGGCGTGTTTTCCTTTTGCTATTACTATCTGGGCCTGCCGATCGTGGTCGCCAATACGATCGCCTGGGTCATCGCCGTCAGCGGCTCCTACGTGATGAACTCGACCATCACCTTTGCAGCCGAGTCCGGCCGCCGGCTTCACCTCAAGGGCTATCTGGGGTTTGCGCTGTCGCAGATCATGGGTTTCTTCGCCAACACCGGAACCGTGTGGTGCCTGGTCGAGCTTCTTTTTGTTCCGGCCTGGGCCGCCAAAGTGGCCGCGATCGCGGTCAGCTTCGTCGTCAACTTTTCGCTCTCGCATTTTCTGGTGTTTCGCGCGCAGCCACGCCAGAATGCCGACTGACAACCGGCAGACGTTCATGCAGTACGACGACAATCTGACGGCGAAGCTTCCCAGCTTTGTCACCCATCTCGAATGTGCATTCACAGGCGAGCGCCACGAAGCAGATCAGGTCCACAACCTGTCGCGCGCCGGCAAGCCGCTGCTCGTGCGCTATGACCTTGCGGGCGTGCGCAAGGCACTGAGCAAGGACAAGGTCGCGGCGCGCCCGCCCGACCTGTGGCGCTATCGCGAGCTTCTACCGGTCCGCAGGCCTGAAGACATTGTCAGCCTGGGCGAATTCGTGACCCCGATCGTGCGTATGCCGCGCCTCGCCGCGAAACTGGGCGGCGACGAAATCCTGGTGAAGGACGAAGGCCGCCTGCCGACCGGCTCGTTCAAGGCGCGCGGCCTGGTCATGGCGGTGTCGATGGCGAAAGCGCTCGGCATCAAGCACATGGCTATGCCGACCAACGGCAATGCGGGTGCGGCACTCGCCGCCTATGCGACGCGTGCGGGGATCAAGACGACGATCTTCTGTCCGGAAGACACGCCGGAAGTGAACGTGAGTGAAATCGCGCTGCAGGGCGCGACCGTCTATCGCGTCAACGGCCTGATCGATGATTGCGGCAAGATCGTCGGCGAGGGAAAGGCCAAGGTTGGCTGGTTCGACACCTCGACCTTGAAGGAGCCTTACCGGATCGAAGGTAAGAAGACGATGGGCCTCGAACTTGCCGAGCAACTCGGCTGGCAGGTTCCCGACGTCATCTTCTATCCGACCGGTGGCGGCACCGGCCTGATCGGTATGTGGAAGGCATTCGCCGAGCTCGAAGCCATCGGCTTCATCGGCAAGAAGCGTCCGCGCATGATCGCGGTGCAGGCTTCCGGCTGCGCGCCGATGGTGAAGGCCTTCGAGGCCGGCGAGGAGCACGCGCCACGCTGGGAAAACGCGCGCACGATCGCCTCCGGCATCCGCGTGCCGCAGGCCATCGGCGATTTTCTGATCCTGCGCGCAGTGCGCGAGAGCGGGGGTTTCGCCATTGCTGTGCCGGACGACACGATCACCGCGGCGCTCGACGAAATGGCGCGCGAAGAAGGACTGCTTTTATGCCCGGAGGGCGCTGCGACCTATGCGGCGTACAAGCAGAGCCTTGCGGACGGCCGCGTGAAGCGCACCGATCAGGTCGTGCTGTTCAACTGCGCGAGCGGGCTGACATATCCGCTGCCGCCCGTGCACCGCACCCTCGACCGGCACAAGCCGATCGACTTTGCGAAGCTTTAAAGCCCCGCCTCGAGCCTCGCGAACAGCGGATTATCTCGCGAAAACACGTAATCAAGATCAGCGACCGCAACGGCCTCCGCCCCGTTTTCGCGCAGGAAGTTTGTCAGCGCGTAGACCTGATCCGGCGGGCAGTGCAGCGTGAGCAAGCCCGTGACCGTCGGCCCGCCGAACGGCGTTTCAATGCCGAACATTCGTTTGGCGTTCTCGACCAGGGCGTCCGTGCTTGCGGCAAAGCGTGCCCGCACCTCGCGGTAGGCGCGCGCCCGTGCCTGCGCGGCGAGCCGGTCGAGGATGACACGCGCAAGATCGCGCTCGGCCTTTCCCCAGGTTGCGCCGCGCGCCGCCACCAGGTTCGCCTGCGAGCGCAGAATTGTGCCGTCCTCGACGATCTTGAGGCCGTTGGCGGCAAGGGTCGTTCCGGTCGTGGTGATGTCGACGATCATCTCGGCGGTGCCGGCCGCGGGCGCGCCTTCGGTCGCACCCGCGCTCTCGACGATCCGGTAGTCGATGATGCCGTGCGCAGAGAAAAAATCGCGTGTCAGGTTGATGTACTTGGTCGCAACCCGCATCTTGCGGCCGTGGTGTTGACGGAACGCCGTTGCGACGTCGTCGATGTCGGCCATGTCGCGCACGTCGATCCAGGCTCGCGGCACGGCGACAACGACATTGGCATAGCCGAATCCCAACCCGTCGATGAGGACCACCTTTTTGCCGGCGTCGGGAATCATCTCGCGCACGAGATCCTCGCCGGTCACGCCGAGGTGCACGGCGCCGGCCGCAAGCTGGCTGGTGATTTCCGATGCAGAAAGGTAGGCGACTTCGACGCCGTCGAGGCCGGCGATTGTGCCGCGATAGTCACGCGCGCCGCGCGGCTTGACCAAAGTCAGCCCGGCGCGCGCGAAGAATGCCTCGGCGTTCTCCTGCAGCCGGCCTTTGGCCGGAACGGCGAGAACGAGAGTCCCGCTCATCGCGCGCCCCCATAGACCCCGAGCCGTTCAATCCAGACCGCGAAGCCGACCGCGGGAATGGCGTCAGCGGCGCCGAGGCGCGACAGCAGCCCGTCATAGCGTCCGCCGGCGACAAGCGGGTCGCCAGTACGTTTCGGATCGGTCAGCTCGAAAACCAGCCCCGTATAGTAATCGAAGCCGCGGCCGAAGGCGGTCGAGAACTGCAGCCGTTTGACGTCGACGCCGCGTGCTTCGAGGAAACCGGTGCGGCTTTCAAACTGGTCAAGCGCCGGCGCAAGCGTGGATGTCATCTTGGCGTCGTTCGCCAGCGCCCGCAAAGCGGCCGCCGCCTCGTCAGGGTTGCCCGCGATCGCCAGGAAGCGCTCGATCAATGCGCGGACATCGCGCGGCAGCCTGGCGCTCGCGCCGAGCGCCGACTGCTCGAGGAAGCGGTCGGCGATCTCGCCGATCGAGCGGCCGCCGACGGCATTGATGCCAGCAATCGACAGGAGATCGGTCACCAGCGCGTGCGCGCCTTTCGGATCGGAGCCGGCAAGCGCCGCGAGCACGCCCTGGTATTCGGGACGCGCATTGTTGCCGCCGAGTACAAGACGATCGAGATCTTGCGCCAGGTTGGTTTTGCGATTGAAATCCTTGATCAGCCGCCGCTTCCACGCCGGCGGCAGGTCGAGGCCGGCGATCAGGCCGGAGAAAAGCGCGACGTCGCCGATCGCAATGTCGGGCGACGCAAGTCCGTAGCGTGCCGTTGCTTCGAGCCCGAGCGACAGCATTTCAGCGTCGGCCGCGGCTTTGTCGGAGCGGCCGAATGACTCAATACCGGCCTGCAGGAATTCGGCAGGCGCATCGCTGCGGTGACGGAAGACTGGGCCCAGGTAGCAAAAGGCCGCGGGCTTTCCGGCAGAAGGCGAGGCGAGATAATCGCGCGACACCGGGATGGTGAGATCGGGGCGCAGGCACAACTCGCGGCCGTCCGGCGCCGTGGTGAGATACATGCGCCGCCGGATGTCCTCTCCGGACAAGTCGAGAAACGGCTCCGCCGGCTGCAGCATGGCAGGCGCGACGCGCACGTATCCCGCACGCTCGTAGGAGGCGACCAGTGCCTCCGCCCGCGCGTCCGGTGAATGCGTTTGCGTGGTAACGCTCGCCTTCATGGTGTTCCAGAACCAGCAGCAAATCTGGGGTTTAGGGGCCGCCCTGTAGCACGGCGCCCTTAAGGATTCGACGGTGTTTGCCCGCTGGCCTTAACGGTGGGGCAGGTCAAATGTTTGTCGTCGTTAATAAATCTTGCCGTCGTCCGCCCGCACCAAAACGCCCGATTGCCTGCCGCCAAACGACCTGTCGCAGAACGGGCAAGAGAATTTCAATACAACCGGGGTTCACTGGCTGTTAATGCAGGTAAAAACAAAAAACAGTCCGGTTCCCCGTGCGGTTGTCGAGGCGTTTTACCGTGCTTTGGCCGATCGGGACGTGGGTACGCTCGCGGGCTACCTCGACGATGACGTGGTGTGGACCATCAGCGGGCCCGTCGACATTCTTCCGTTCTGCGGCCAGCGCGCCGGCAAAGACGGCGTGATGAAGCTGCTGATGCAGGACAGTCCTACATTTCTGTCAGACCGGCGTTTCGTGCCAAACACAATGGTCGTTGATGGCAACAGCGCCGCGGTGCTTGCAAGGCTCACGGCAACCAAGCGCGAGGACGGTCACGCCATCAGCTATCGTATCGCGCACTTCATCAAGTTCCGTGAAGAAAAGGTCGTCGAATACGTGTCGATCATCGACAGCTTCGACGCGGTCGAGCAGATGCTTGGTTACAATCTCGATGCCCATGACGGGTATCGCGTTGAAGGTGACATCGTCACCGTCTGAATAGCGGGAATTGTTCAGCCCAATTTGTGCTTTGCGAGCAGGCCGCGCACGGCCTCGATCAGTGCTGCCTCTTTGACGGCGAATTGCGCCTCGGCCTGCTTCTTCAGGTATTCATCGCGGTCCTTGGTCGCGGCGAGCGTGGCCCCCAGAATCAGGTCCTTGATCTGGACTTCGCCGCGCGCTTTCTCGTCGCCGCCTTGAATGACGGCACAAGGCGCCCCGCGCTTGTCGGCGTACTTGAGTTGTGCGCCGATGTTGTTCTTCGGGTTGCCGAGATAAAGCTCCGCTCGAATATTTGCGCTCCGCAGCGCGGCCACCATGCGCTGATAATCTGCGATACGGTCACGGTCGAACACCGTCACTACGACAGGACCGGCGGCGGTCTTTTCTCCGAGCTTGCCGAGAGCGGCGAGAGCGGCCTGCAGGCGTGAGACACCGATCGAGAAACCGGTTGCGGGCACCGGCTCGCCACGGAAGCGCGATACCAGCCCGTCATAGCGTCCGCCGCCGCCGACCGAGCCGAAGCGCACCGGGCGGCCTTTTTCGTCCTTGATCTCGAAGGTCAGCTCAACTTCGTAAACCGGGCCGGTGTAATACTCGAGACCGCGAACAACAGTTTTGTCGATGCGAACGCGATCGCCATAGCCCGCTGAGTTCACCAGCGACGCGATCTCCGCGAGCTCCTGATCCCCCGCCGTCGCACCTCCTGTCGCTTTTGGCGCACCGCTGATCGCGTCGACAATGCCAGCGATCTGCGTTTCGGCCAGCTCGGCGCCTTTGGTGAAATCGCCGCTTTCGTCCTTGCGGCCCTTGCCCAAGAGCATCCTGACGCCGTCGATCCCGAGCCGGTCGAGCTTGTCGACGGCGCGCATCGTGATGAGGCGCTTTTCCGCTGGAATTTGGAGTGCATCCATCGCGCCGTCCAAAACCTTGCGGTTGTTCACCTTCACGACGTAGCTGCCGCGCGGAATGCCCAGCGCTTCCATGGTGTCGGCGGCGAGCATGCACATCTCGGCATCGGCGGCCATCGATGGCGCACCGACGGTGTCGGCATCGAACTGCATGAACTGGCGAAAACGTCCCGGGCCCGGCTTTTCGTTCCTGAACACCCAGCCATGGCGGTACGAGCGGTACGGCAGCGCGAGATTCTGGAAGTTCTCGGCAACGTAACGCGCGAGCGGAGCCGTCAGGTCGTACCGCAACGAGAGCCATTGCTCGTCGTCGTCCTGGAACGAGAATACGCCTTCATTCGGCCGGTCCTGGTCGGGCAGGAACTTGCCGAGCGCGTCGGTATATTCAATGGCCGGCGTCTCAACAGGCTCGAAACCGTAGCGCTCGAATACCACGCGGATCGCTTCCACCATGTGACGGGTGGCGGCGATCTCGGCCGGTCCGCGGTCGGCGAGGCCGCGCGGCAGGCGGGCTTTGAGCTTCGGTGGTTTGTTGGGTTTGTCGGCCATCGGCTTCTACATATCCCGTCACAGCTGGGCTTGTCCCGGCCATCCACGCTTTTATGTGCTATAGGCGAATGAGACGTGGATGCCCGGCACAATGCCGAGCATGACGAGCTTTAAATGGTCGCCGCCATGCTGCAAGCACAACGAACACCTGTCTCCGCCACGGTCCCCAACGACCTCGAACCCTATTGGATGCCGTTCACGGCCAACCGGGCCTTCAAGAAGCGCCCGCGCTTGATCGTCGGCGCCAAGGACATGCACTATATCGCCAGCGACGGGCGCAAACTGATCGACGGCTCGGCAGGCCTCTGGTGCACCAATGCCGGCCATAATCGCGAACCGATCGTGGCGGCGATCCAGCAGGAAGCCGCGACGCTCGACTATGCGCCGGCTTTCCAGTTCAGCCACCCGAAGGCCTTTGAGCTCGCAAGCCGCGTGGCCGCGCTCGCGCCCGGCGATCTCGACCACGTATTCTTCTGCAATTCAGGCTCTGAGGCCGTCGACACCGCGCTTAAGATCGCGCTCGCCTATCATAACGTGCGCGGCAACGCCTCACGCGTGCGTCTGATCGGACGCGAGCGCGGCTATCACGGTGTCGGGTTCGGCGGCATCGCAGTCGGCGGCATCGTCAACAACCGCAAGCAATTCGGTGCGCTGTTCGCCGGCGTCGATCATCTGCCGACCACATATGATCGCGAGAAGCAGGCCTTCTCGGTCGGCGAGCCGGAATGGGGCGCGCACCTCGCAGACGGACTCGATCGGCTCGTCGGGCTGCATGATGCGTCGACGATCGCTGCCGTGATCGTCGAGCCGGTCGCGGCGTCGACTGGCGTGCTGCCGCCGCCGAAGGGCTATCTCGAGCGGCTGCGTGCGATCTGCGACAAGCACGGCATTCTTCTGATCTTCGATGAGGTGATCACCGGCTATGGCCGTCTTGGTCACGCCTTTGCGGCCGAACGCTACGGCGTGGTTCCCGACATGATCACGTTTGCCAAAGGCATTACATCGGGCGCGGTGCCAATGGGTGGTGTGATCGCGCGAAAGGGAATCTATGACGCGTTCATGAAGGGACCCGAACACGTCATCGAACTGTTCCACGGCTATACTTATTCGGCGCATCCACTGGCCTGCGCCGCCGGGCTTGCAACGCTCGATATCTATCGCGACGAGGGTCTGTTCGAGCGTGCTCGCAAGTTGGAAAAGCCGTGGGCACAGGCGGCGATGGGGCTCAAAGGCCTGCCGAACGTGCTCGATATCCGCACCGTGGGTCTCACTGTCGGTATCGATCTCGCGAGCAGGCCCGACGCCGTCGGCAAGCGCGGCACGGACGCACTCGATCTCGGCTTCTTCGAGCACGACGTCACGTTCCGCGCCATCGGCGATACGCTCGCGCTGAGCCCGCCACTGATCGTGAGCGAAAGCCAGATCGGCGAGATGTTCGACAAGCTCGGCCACATCATCAGGGCCGTGGCCTAAACGCGCTCTCGGCAAACGACGGCTTGGGATAAAGAATGGCCCAGCCGACATTGATGCTGGAATCCCCGCGCCGGTCGCGCAGCACGAAAGGCGGCTGCACGGCCGCATCCACCGCGACGCTTCGCAACCCGGGCGGGACGGCGTTGAGATCGCCGTCCGTCCACACCACCACAGCGCCTTTCGACCTGAGATCGGCAAGGTCGATCCACGGCGCACGTTCCGGCTTGCCGTCGATCAGCACGCGCGGGTGGTCGGGTGCGTAGTGGGCGACGTTGCCGCCGTCCCACATGCTGCCAATGACGTAAATGACAGGGCGGCCGGTGGCGGTGCGATAGCGTTGCGACAGCTCACGCGCGAGATCTGCGCCCGGGAAGAACACCGCCCGGTAACGATGGTCGAAGTTCGGGAGCATCGCGTAGTTGGCAATGAATGCGATGGCGAGGCATCCGAAGACCGCTGCCCAGGCGAGGAGTACGCGCCTGACTCGCATCGCGTCGAACTTTTGCGGCGCGTTCAGCACGAGCCACAGCCCGAGAAAGAGAAAGAGCGGGTAACCCCACATTGCTACGGTTCCGCGCCCGCTGACTGCCGACATCGCCATCACGGTCACAATCGGGCCGAAGGCCAACCAGGTGATGATGCGGCGGTCGAAAGCATCTCCGCCGCGCTTTTCCGCGCGCCGGCGCGGGAAAAATAGCGGCATGGCAATGAGCGCCGGGGGTACGAGGAAGAAAGCCTGGCCGAGCGCAAACTGAAGTGGATGCCAGACATGGTCGATAAGTCCGCGCGACGGCAGCGCGCGGTGCTCGGCGTAGGCAAAAGGCAGAAAGTCGTTCTGCACCAGCCAGACCAGGTGCGGCGCCACAGTCACGAGCGCGACCGCCGCGGCAATGTAAGGGCCGGGCGTTGCGAGCGTTTTTCGCGCGTCGTCGTCGAACACGAGGAATGCGGCGAGTGGCACCGCGAGTACCACGACGAAATACTTGGCCCACAGCGAAATGCCAATCGCCAGGCCGAGCAGAAGCCAATGTCCCAACCAGCCGCCGCGCAAGGCGCGGTGGAAGGCAAAGCCGGCCAGCGCCCAGAACGGCAACTGGATGACGTCGTGATTGAACTTGGCGGCTGTGTAATTGAAGTAATGCAGGCCGTCGACGATGAGGACGGCAATCAGCGCGCTGATGGGGCCGGCGATCGGCCTCGCGGTCAGGAAAACCAGCCACAGCGCTGTCACCACGGCGGCTTGTGCCAGCAAATAGTAAGCGAAGTCGTGGCCGGCGAGCCGGTACACGATCTCGACCAGCCACCAGGGCAAAGGTGGCAGCTTGTCGTAACCGAGTTGCCATTCGCGGCCATATGTCAGTGCCTCGATGAGATCGAGCGGCAGATTGGCGTAGAGTAGGGCCGGAAGGGCCGTCCAGACGACTGCATGCAGGACCAGAATGGCCGCCAAGGCCGGCCCGGGCGCCGCCACGATCCGATCTAGAACGGCAACATTGTCAGGCGCCGGCATCGGCTAAGCGGTCCACTAGGGCCACGAGTTCTTGGGCGATAAGTTCTTGCGAATAACGGGCGAATTCGCGCTACCATAGCAGGACTTCGAGTTGCGCGGAGGCGTGCCGTCATGAACATTAGTCGCGAGCGGCGCGAATCGGCAGCAGGAAACTGCGTTGCGCCCGCGGCCGGGCCTGGCCCAGGATAAACAGCATGCGTCGCATCGGTGCCATTTTTATTGCGGTCTGCATGATGTTGATCGGCGTCTCGATTGGCGCGGTGCTTTATCTCGGGTTCAAGATTGACGCCGGCACCTCGGCGATTGTGGCGCTCGCGTCGCTGACTGCCATGGCGCTCTTCAACAGCATCAGCAACCGTCTGCGCGATCGCGGCGATCTCGGCGACCAGATCGGCGATCTGTCGCGCGGCACCGTCGACCTCGCTCGCCAGGTCGCCGAAATCTCACGTCGCCTCAATGCGGTCGAAGTCAAGATCGCGTCGCCGGTCAATCGTGGGCGCGGCGCCTCCGATCCGCTCGTCACCGAAATCGGCGAGCTTGGCGGGCTGGTGAAGCAGATCGCCGAAACCGTCGCCGGCCATGCCGCCGTGCTGCAGAAGCACGGCGCATTGGCCGGGCGTCTGGCTGTCAGCCCGCCGGCGCCAGAGCCCGCTCGCTCAGCCGAAGGCGCTCCCGCGCTTGGCGAGAAAGATCCTCTCGTCGAGCGCTTCCGCGGATTGTCGCGAGAGAGCCTCGCGGATTTGCTTTCGAAAGCGGCTGCCGACAATCGTGTCGACCTGTACCTGCAGCCCATCGTGACTTTGCCGCAGCGCAAGGTACGGTACTACGAGGCGGTGTCACGCCTGCGCACCGATACCGGCGACGTCATTCCGGCCGTCGATTTTGTCGATGTCGCGGAAAGTGTCGGCCTGATGCCGAAGATCGACAATCTTGCGGTGTTCCGCTGCGTACAGGTGGTCCGCCGCCTCCTGCTGAAGAGCCGCGACGTCGGGTTGTTCTGCAATCTCAGTGCCGCCACGCTCACCGACCCCGTGATGTTCCAGCAACTCCTCGACTTCATGGACGCTAACCGTGCTCTTGCCGGCTCGTTGGTGTTTGAATTCAAGCAGGAGGCGTACCGCAATTTTGGCCCGATCGAGCATGAGTGCCTGGCCGCGTTAGCCCAGCGCGGCTTCCGCTTTTCGATGGACCACGTGACCGACCTCCACATTTCGCCGAACGAGCTCGCCGACCGCTCGTTCCGCTTTTTGAAAGTGCCTGCCAAGCTGTTGCTCAACAAGGTTGCAGGCGTCCACACCGACATCGATCCGGAAGACCTCGCCGATCTACTGGCGCGCTGGGGCATCGACCTGATTGCCGAGCGGATCGAGACCGAAACGACGGTCGTCGACATTCTCGACTACGACGTCCGCTTCGGGCAGGGCTTCCTGTTCTCGCCGCCGCGCCCGGTGCGTGCCGAGGCGCTGCATGGTGTGGCGGCCGACCCTGCCAAACCGGGCGTTGACGAGAGCCCGGGCGCCCTGCTGGCGGCCAGCTGATTTCCTTTCTTTGCGCTTCATGCGATACGCCCCTGTCGCCACTGTGGTCATGCCTGTCGCCGCAGTGAAGAAGGCCTGAGATGAAAGCCGCACCGCCCCAGCTGATCTCGAAATTCTCCACGCTCGCGCCCGGCTATGACGTGCTGCTGTGCGATATCTGGGGCGTCGTGCACAACGGCCTTGCGGTCCATCCGCACGCCTGCGACGCGCTGATGCGGGCGCGGGCGAAGGGCGCCACGGTTGTCCTCGTCACCAATGCGCCGCGCCCGAGCGAGCAGGTGGCGCGCCAGCTCGACCGGCTGCATTGCCCGCGCGAAGTCTACGACGCCATCGTCTCG
>Ga0164302_10000456_pt1 | contig 11379 bp, 12 predicted proteins | sample Whisoiple_202_MG_FD_109714 | JGI IMG/M metagenome (GOLD analysis project Ga0164302, IMG submission 109714) | Soil microbial communities amended with pyrogenic organic matter from upstate New York, USA - Whitman soil sample_202_MG | ecosystem: Environmental > Terrestrial > Soil > Agricultural... | reverse complement strand
GTTCCATCGGCCCTTCTGCCTGAAGGGCGTTGATCGGTTGCTGCCGCCTGCGGATTATCGGGTGATGACTGACGAAGAGCTGATCGAGGGTCTGTCGTTTCCGGCTTATCGTCGGGTATCGACCGCCATCTTCGTGCCAGCGCCTTCTGGATCCGCAGTAGAGATGGTGCCTATCGATCCCCTGGATCTCCAAGCGGCGCAGGAACGAGACGCGGCGGTGTCATGCTGAGCCGGCCACCGCTCTGAAACCTTGAAATCTTTGGAAAGACGAAAGCCTATGCGCGCTATTTTACATGCCAAGTTTGACGCTCACGTCGCCAAACTTTCCTCTACCTCGGACAAGTTAACTGGCAGTCTCGGACTGCGCGATTCCTCCGTCGAGGAGTTTGAAGCTGCGCTGACCAAAGCACGGGCTTCTTGGCGAGCAGAAAGGGGACCAACCCGAACTGCTATTTACAGTGGCCGCATCGCGCGGCGTCGGTAGAAACTTCGTTGGGGGTCACGAGTTCAGCTCGACCACTGAGCATTGGCACGATGTCCGTATCCGCGGTAGCGGCAGGTTTCGGTCGTTGTCATTGTAGGGCTCCTATGAGGCACCCGGCGCGTCGACCTATCAGGCGGTTCAGGCCGCGGCCCCGGGACGGCTTGCCCATTCGCGATCCTGGGCCAGCTGCACCGACGAACGTCCGCTAATGGCACAAAGCGGACATGCGCGGGAGCGAGCGCAAGGTCTGCTTTTGACCCTAAGCAGACATTCGCGCTACATCACACGATCGCCCGCCGACAAGCCTCGCGCTCTAAACTCGTGCGTGCCAGATGGGATCTGCTTGGCAACGCGCTGAGGTTGGTTGGCGGGTTTGTGGTAGACCGCCTTAAAACTGGAGCCGGGCATTGTAACTATGAGTTCGCCATCCCAGACGTGAATCACAATACGGTCGAAATGCGATATACGGTCGAAATGCGATCCCAAGGACAATCCTTTCGGGCCGGACCGCAGATAACGATCCTCCCGGTCCTAAAAGAAAGCCCGGCAAAATGCCGGGCCAAAAACTGACTTCAAGGCATGGCTACCAGGACTGCTTGCCATACCAGTCGTCAACGTCCTTCTTGACCTGATCTTTGGCGAGGCCATAACGCTCCTGGATCTTTCCTTCGAGCTGATCGCGGCGACCGTTGATGGTGGTGAGGTCATCGTCGGTGAGTTTGCCCCACTTCTCCTTGACCTTGCCTGCGACCTGCTTCCAGTTTCCTTCAACGCGATTCCAGTCCATGACAATCTCCTTCATAGATTTTCGGGGGTGAAATTTTGAGGCGGTGCTGGCTAAACAGCGAACCCGCAGGCCATCAGGCTACGACTGACACTCTTTCATGCTGGTCATGGCCTTATGAGCCTCAGCTTCAGTCTTGAAGGCGCCCATGCTCTTCATAGGTGCCGCAGGCTCGCTGTGCATCATCGTGCATTTATGGCTTGCTGGATCGAAGGCCACATAGAACTGCTCAGCTAGAGCGGGACCGGCAAAGGCAGCGACTAAAACAGCCGCAACGAGATACTTTTTCATGGTGTTAGCCTATAGGTTGTTTTCCGGGGAACAGCATCGACGACTACGGCAGCTTGCGCACCGCAGAGCACGCGACGGAAATTTCTTGGGGGAGGATGCCGATGATTTGCAAGCATGCGCCCCTTACGCTTGAATAGCCAGTCAATTCATCTTGATGGAGCTTTTTGCGACGTGGGCAATCGCGGATGCCGTTGGCAACGGGACGGCAGCGAGCGCATATTCGCAAAATGGACACGAAAACGAATCCCCGCCTTCCGTTGCCCAAAATCGATCAGCTTGTGGATGATGCCAAGACGGAGCTAAAGCGCGTCGGCATTGAGACCGAGGGCAAACGCTCTGACGAGATCTTGAAAATGGCACGCGAGGAGCGAAACAAACCGCGCGTGGCATGACTAACACGGGTCGAACGAAGCCGACGCCTAGCTTCTCGCCCTGACAAAGTCTGTCATGTCGTCTGACCAAGGAGCGCGCTATTCAATGGCCTCTCAATATCCTCTCGGTGATCATGACGATCCAACTGCTTGCCGCGGCGTCAGGTTAGCGGACGTGCAAACCGCGCTGATGAATATCCGCTTTAAGGGGAAGATCGGACATAACGCGGGCGTGACACCATTTCCGTTAATGACCCTAAGCGGACTCGGCAAAGCCGCGGCTTAGCCGTTCCAAATGGTGAGTGAGAGGGGAAACGGCGGGATAATCCCTAAGCCGCGCAAGTCGTGGTGCTCGCAAATTTTGCTTTTCAGAGTTCCACCTCGCCTTTCTTGCGGCGTCGGGCCGCTCCCGCTTCGTGTTTTGGCTGCTTCAACTGGGTGAGGATGTTCTGCAAGATTTCGATAACGTCAGATCGATCCTGCTTGGTCAGATCGACCAGCACGTGCAGACCATCACGCTCCTCTAGCACCACCTTTCCCGCCTTAACGAGATCGTTATAGGTGCCGACGAGCTTGTAACCCGAGATCGGCTTCGGGAATCCCTTCACCGTTATCGGAGGCTGTTCCTCCGTCATGACCAGGCCCTGCACGAGGGCATTCGTTTCGTGGGACAACAAGATGCTTCCCGGCTCGGTGGCGGATTGCAGCCGCGCAGCAAGGTTCACCTCATTGCCGATGATGGTGTAATCCATCCGGTCCCGGCTGCCGAAATTGCCCACGGTGCAGAATCCGGTGGTGATGCCCATACGTATACGGAACGGCCGCAATAATCCGCGGTTTCGCCATTCCTGCTCCAGTTCGCGCATGCGGCGTTGCATAGCGATCGCCATCAGGACGCAAGCTTTGGCATCCTCGGCGACACCTTTCGATTCTGGATCGCCGAAGAATAGTAGCATTGCATCGCCGATAAATTTGTCGATGGTCGCGCCGTGCTGAAGTGCAATAACGGACATCTCGGTGAGATAATGATTGAGAACGTTTGTCAGCTCCTCCGATTCCAGGTTGTCCGTCGTTTCGGTGAAGCCCGCGATGTCGGTGAAGCATATCGTGAGTTTCTTCCGTTTGGAGGAGATCTCGACATTTTGCTCTCCTCTGAAAATCGACTGATAAATCTGCGGCGAGAGATATTTCGATAGTTTGGATGACAGGTTTTCGAGAATCTGGTTCTTCTCCGTAACGAGCTTGTTAGCTGCTTCCGTTCTTTCCTTCTCCGTCTGCAATTGCGTCAGGCGGACGCGATCCAAGTCACGAAGCCGCTTCTTCTCTATGGAGGACGTTGCGCGCGCGCGAAGCAAAGTGGGATTGAAGGGCTTTGGCAGATAATCCTCCGCCCCGGCCTCGATGCACCTGACTGCGTTTTCGATCTGATCGGCGCCGGAAATTACGATGACCGGCAACCCGCCGAGTTGAGGGTTTTTCTTCAAAGCCAGAAGAACCTCCATGCCGTTCATTTCCGGCATCTCCATGTCGAGCAGCATCAGGTCGAAATGCTCCTTGAGCACGAGTTCTAGCGCCTGGCGACCGTTCTTGGCCTCCTTGATATTGTGGAAGCCGAGTTCGTTCAGCGCCCTAGTAAGACTGAGCCGCATGGTGCGACTGTCATCCACCACCAGCACCGAGGCCCGCTGCAATGGGGCTGCCGATGGCGCTGAGGGTGACTCCGCAAGTCCTGTCGCAGACTTTGGATCGTCTGGGGTCACTGGGCCATCTGCATCCCCGCCACGTTCCGACTGCGCGTCCGGCTTTCTTTCGCGCCGGTCATGAGTGGGTCGCGCTACCAGTGAGATGGCGCGGGCGACTTTCGCTAGAAAAAGCTCCTCGCTAAATGGCTTGGTGACGTAATCGCGAACACCCAGGCGCGCGACAGTGGCGATGTTTTCCGCGCTCGATTCATCGGTCAGCATGATCACCGGCGTGCACCTTAGGTCGGCGTTTTCCCGCAGCTGCCGGAGCATGCTGACGCCGTCCATAACGGGCATGTTGTAGTCAAGGATGATCAGGTCCGGCCTTTCCCGCGCGGCCACTGCCAGACCTTCCTGCCCATTGGCGCCTTCAAATAATTCACAGGCGAACGGGCGAAACAGCCGGGCCAAAAGCATCCGCACGGCCTTGCTGTCGTCCACACTCAGAATTTTTGGGCTCATCTCGACTTGAAGTTGACTGCAACACGACTCTGAGCAAATGTCCCTCGCAAGTCCAGTCGCTCCGGCAAGTTTTGGCGCCCGAATAAATCTCCAGTTCCATCTGGATGTTCAAAAATGCTGGAGTAACCTGCTGCTGCGAGGGTCGCGGCAACACGCCCCGCGAGCATATTGCAAAGCTCGCCCGTCAGGTCGGCGGCGCTTTCGTGGGTAACGCTCGTCACGCTTCGGCCCAGCAACAGGGCTGCCAACTTTGGCCATGAAGGCTGCAGGCAACTGGAAGATTGCCGAAAGCTTGAACTGGGTGGCTTGGCGGTTCAGCTATCATTGCGGACAGGTCTAGCGAGAGCCTGGAGAATACCTTGCGGCATCCGGGGAAGCGTTACCACCTCCTCCGCGGCGTCAAGCTTGATCGCCGCTTGAGGCATTCCGAAAACCACGCAGCTTTCCTCATCCTGAGCCAAAGTGCGTGACCCTGCTGCGCGCAGCGACTGGAGACCGCGCGCGCCATCGACGCCCATCCCCGTGAGTAGGACCGCGACGGCCTGATCCCCGGCGAGCTCCGCCGCGGAGCGAAACAAGATGTCCACCGAGGGGCGGCAGTGGTGCACGGGTGGCGATTGCGTCAACCGGACACAGTAGCCGCGGCCTGAGGCCGCCAGTGCGAGATGAAAGTCGCCAGGCGCCAAGAGGCACAAGCCAGGCTGCAATTCCTCGCTGTCCACAGCCTCGCGCACGGTGAACGGGCACAACTCATCCAAGTGATTGGCCAGGATGCGGGAAAAATTCGGTGGAATGTGCTGCACCACCACGATCGGCGGTAGCCCGTTGGGTAATCGCGGCAGCAGGAAGCGCAGAGCCTCGACGCCCCCTGTGGAGGATCCAATCAGGATTACCCGACGGGCGGAGAACGTGCCGGGGCGGACCGGTGGTGCGATTGGTACTGCTGGCTCGGTGGGTAGCTTGAGACGCGGAGGGGCGCGACGCGAGCGTGCTGCTGCCTTCACATGATAAGCCAGCCGGTTCGCCAACTGCCCCAGGTTCCCGCTGCCGTCTGGCTTGGCCAGAACATCCAAGGCGCCGGCCGCAAGCGCCTCCAGCGCTTTGGCAGAGCCGGACGGAGTGAGCGAACTCACCACAACGACCGGCACTGGGTAGTATTCCTGCAAAATCTTCAGGAAGCTAAGCCCATCCATGCGCGGCATTTCCAAGTCGAGCGTGACCACATCCGGTTGGAGGGCCAGAATCTGATCGCGCGCGACATAGGCGTCACTCGCGGCGCCGACAACCTCGATCTCGGGATCGCGCGCAAGAGCCTCGCTGATGGCGCGTCGGGCGACCGCGGAATCGTCCACGATGAGCACCCGGGTCTTGCGTTCAGCACTATTCATTATTGGTCGCCGCACCTTCGCCCTTATGGAAGCGCAAGGCTCGATAGTGCCCGACGTCGCGGACGTTCATAGCCGTTGGTAAATCCCCTGCTGAATAGGTTGCAAGCCGTGGCGGGTGCCAAGCAGGCTTTCTGAATGTCCCACAACTAGGTAGCCTCCCTGGGACATGTACTGTGTCAGCCGCTGCACGGCGATCGCGCGGGAGGGTGGATCGAAATAGATCATCACGTTGCGGCAGAAGATTACATGCTGTTTCCGGGCCACGGGATAAGTGGGCTGGAAAAGATTGATCCGCTCGAAGCGCAAGCGCTCCCGGAGCTCACGCTTGATCCGACAGGTCCCGGCCCGGATGCCGATCCCCTTCTGAAAATAGCGCTTCAGCAGTTCTGGCGGCACCGATTGGACGGCACCCATTTGATAGATGCCCTGTTGAGCGTGCGCGAGCATGCGCCTGGAGATATCCGAGGCAGTGATCTGCCACTCAAGGGGGGAATAAGCGCGTAAATGTTCCGCGACCACGATGGCCATCGTGTATGCCTCCTCACCCGACGATGCGGCTGCAGACCAGAGCCGCAGCGGCGATCGCGAGGAAACCAACCTCGGCATCAGGACTGGCAGAATACGGTTGACGAGAAAGGAAAAGTGGTCGGGTTCGCGGAAAAATTTCGTATGGTTGGTGGAGATCAGATCCACCAGTTCCTCGATCTCCTCCGATCCCTCCGCGGACTCGAGAATAGCGCAGTAGTCATCGTAGGATTTCAAGCCCAGTGCGCGGAGGCGCTTCTGCAGGCGGTTGGCGAGTAGCGTCTGCTTGTCAGCGCCCAAGCGGATGCGGCTGTGCTCGTAAACCAGGTCCACCAGAATCCGGTACGCCTTTCCGGAAAAAGATATCGTCACGAGCGGCGTCCCATCGATTGTTGCTGACCGGCGAGCTGGGCTCAGAAGTTTCGAAAGTGGGCGTCGTCCGAGTCTGCCTTGGCTACATGATCTTCGGGCATAGGTATGGCACGTCGCCCGGTGCTGGTGATGGCGCGGTTCGACGTCGTGAGGAGCCGCGCCGAGGACACGGGGGTCGGGCTTACGGAATTAGACTTGCCGCCGACGAGCAGGCGCAGTTTTCCCACCTGATCTTTCAGGGTTTCCGCTTGTGCATCGAGTTCTTCCGCGGCGCTGGCGCTCTCCTCCGCGCTCGCAGAATTGCTTTGGGAGACCTTATCCATCTGGGCGATGGCGGCGTTGATCTGTTCGATACCCTGCGCCTGCTCGCGGGCGGCAGTGGCGATTTCCGCGACAAGCGAGTCGGTAGTACTCACCCTCTCGGCAATCTGCGCAAGTGACTCCTCGACCTTGGCCGTGCATTGAGATCCTTTTCGACTGTTGACGATCGCTGCCTCGATCTTGTCCGCCGTCTCCTTGGCCGCGGCGGCGCTGCGCTGGGCTAGTGATCGAACCTCGTCGGCAACTACCGCGAAGCCGGCGCCGGCCTCACCAGCCCGCGCCGCCTCAACCGCCGCGTTCAGGGCGAGAATGTTTGTCTGGAAGGCGATCTCGTCGATATTCTTGACGATCTTGGCGACCTCGGCGCTTGACGAATCGATCGCCGCCATCGCGTGAGTCATTTCGGCCATCGTCATGGAACCTGTTGCAGCCACGGAGCGGGCTTCGGAGGCCAACTCCTTGGCCTTTTCGGCATTTTCCGCTGTTGCTCGGATCATGCTGGACATCTCTTCGAGCGACGTGCTCGTCTCTTCGACAGATGCGGCTTGCTCACTGGCCCCGGAAGCGAGGTTTTGACTAGCCATCGACACCTGCCGGGCCGCCGAGGCGGTCTGGAGCGCCCCCCGGTCAAGGTTGACCGTGATGTCCTTGAGGGCTCGGTTTGTCGAGCGAATGACCTGCCATGCCAGAACGATCGTCAGAAGTAGGGCGAGGCCAATGGCAGCGCCGATCAGGCGGACGCTGAAGAGCGCAGATGCCTTGCCAGCATCCGCGGTGGATTGGCCAAGCTTGGCTTTGTAGTCAACCGTGATGTCGATCGCCTTGAGATATTTCTCATAGTCGGGGATAACGGCCTCTTGCTGCACTTTCCGAGATTCCTCGGCGTTGCCTTCGTGAGCCAGTTCTATCGCGCGAGTGCGGGATGCTGTCATAATCTCTTTCGCGCGCTGGACCTCCTCGAAGAGGCGACGATCTTCGTCGTCGGCGATCAAGCCCCGGTCTTTGTAACTCTTGAGCAACTCGTCCCGGCGCGCCGTGTTGGCGGTGATCCTTTGTTCGTGTGCGGCATTACGCTCAGACGACCCCGTCTCGTCGATCTGCAGAAGGTCAATTAGGTTGCCCCGGGAAACCTTGGATGCCTCGTTCAGCAACAGTACGCTTGGGAGACTACTGTCCGCCAAATCCGCTACATTTTGCGCGAGGCCAGTCAGTCGCCAGAGAGCGAACACGCCAAGCGCAATGATGATCAGCAGCATGGTGGCAAAGCCGGCGATAACCCGCCGCGAGATGGTCCAGTTGTTCATGGTCATCCTTTATCGGGTTGAGTTGGTTCCGGTTTTGTCAGAGGCGGCAACGAAAGGGTCCCGTCCTCCGCGAAGATTTTTTCGATGTTGAGTAGGATGTTGACGCTACCCTCGATAGTAGCCAATCCCAGAATGTATTGCGTCTCCGGCGCCCCTCCGAAGTCCGGCGTGGCCTCGATGTCGTCTGCCGTCAGTTGCACCACCTCTTCGACGGCATCCACGATGGCACCCATCAAAGTGTTGCCGCCGGACGGTGCGGCGACCTGGACGACGATGATGCAGCTCCGTTCACCGTAGTCCTTAGCGGCGAACTGGAACTTGGCGCGAAGGTCAAGCACTGCGATGACAGTGCCGCGGAGATTGATGACACCTTTCACATGCGCTGGCATTCGGGGTACCGGCGTGATCGGACAGAGGCGTATAATCTCCCGAACGTTGAGAACGGGAAACCCATAGGACTCATCGCCAAGGGTGAACGTTAAATAGCGTCCTTCTCTGGCGGCAGGTTGAGCCCGGAGTGATGGTTCTTGGTTCATGGCGTGGCGGGGGAAATGGGGACCGCAGACCGCGATGGTTGGTAGGGCATCTGGACCAGCGTATCCACGTCGAGGATGAGGCCGACTCCGCCATCGCCGAGAACTGCGCCACCGGCCAGCAGATTCTGCTGCCTGAAAGCCCGGCCGAGACTCTTGATCACAACCTCCTGTTTGCCGATCAGCTCATCGACGAGCAGGCCCCTGGCGGCGTCGCCAGATTCGACCACGACGATGATGCCGTCCTCGGGCTTGACTGCCCGCGAAGCCGTCCCGAGGTAGTGGCCCAAACGGAGCAGCGGCGTCTGCCGGCCACGCACTCTGACGACCTCGCCGTGCCCATGGACGGTCGTGACCATGCCGGGTGCAGGTCTGAAGGACTCGCGAATAGAAAGCGTGGGAATGATGTAGCGGTGGTCGCCCACTCCGATCAGCAAACCGTCGATAATGGCAAGGGTCAGTGGAAGCAGGATAGTGAAGGTCGTGCCCTGGCCAGGTACCGATTGGATCTCGACCTTGCCGCGCAAATTCTCGATGTTGCGCGCTACGACATCCATGCCAACGCCACGACCGGATAGATCGGTGAGCGTTTCCGCCGTGGAGAATCCGGGTTGGAAGATGAGGGAAAAGATCTCGGACTCGGTCAAATTTGCGTTGGCTTTCACTAAGCCACCCTCGATGGCCTTGGCGAGAATGCGTCCGCGGTCGAGTCCTTTCCCATCGTCTTGGATGCGGATTACGATTCCGCCCCGCTGGTGGGCAGCGGTTAGGCGAATTGTGCCGAGTTCGGACTTACCCTGCGCGACGCGGTCCGCGGAATCCTCAAGCCCGTGATCGACCGCGTTGCGGATCATATGAACAAGGGGATCACTCAGCTTTTCGACAATGTTTCGATCGAACTCAGTGTCCTCACCTTCAAGCAAAAGCTGAACCTGCTTCTGCTTTTGCGCCGCGAGATCTCGCACCAGTCGGTTCATCTTGTGGAATATCGCGCGGATCGGAACCATGCGAAGCGACATGGCGTTCCGTTGGAGTTCCGTGGTGATTCGACTGAGCTGGCGCAGGCAGCGCACCAGTTGAAGGCTGTTGATCACCTGGACGTCGGGGTTCTGGACAACCATCGACTGGGCGATGACCAGCTCGCCTACGAGATCCACCAAGTTGTCCAGCTTGGCGGTATCGAGCTTTACGAACCCGCTTGCCGGGCTGGGTATGGTCAACTCTCGGAACGCCCCGACCACACTCTGTCGAACCTTCGGCTGCGCTTGCAGCTCGGAGGTCTTCGTCATCGGCGCCGACGAAACTCCGGCCGTTTGGGAGCGCTCTACGCCCTCGGGGGGGTCCGCGATTTCGGGCGACGATTCACCGCGTAGGGAAGACTGCACGCGCGCAATGATCTGCCGCGTGGGGAAGACGATCGGTACGCCAGCATTTGTTCCCTGGAGTTGCGAGCCAACCTCGCGGGTGAAGTGCTTCAGTGCATCGGCACCGGCGAGGATCAGATCGATGATCTCCGAGGTAATCGGAAGCTCCGAGCGGCGCACAGCGTCAAGTAGGGATTCCAAATCATGCGCGAGGTCGCGCAGGGCGTCGAGATGAAGGAAGCCCGCCGCGCCCTTGAAGGTGTGAAAGGCGCGAAAGATCGAATCGATTGTTGTCGCATCCGCGGGATTTTCCTCGAGTACGAGGACACCCTGCTCGATGCCCTGCAACAGCTCCAAAGACTCGCCGTGGAATTCTCGCAGAAGTCCAAAATCTTCTGCGAGGTCGAGGCAGATCGATGGCTCCTCGGCGCCTGAAGGTAAGGCGGTTGTTGCGCTCCCGTCCCTTTGCGTTGCGCTACCGGATTTCTCGGTCAGAGCCCAGCCCTCAGGCCAGGCCGGCGTCGCCGTTCCAGTTTGCCAGGACAGCAATACCGACGTCATCCAGGCGTGCCACTCGTTAAAGTTGCGGATGGTCTCTTTGGTGAACTTGCCTGGTCCGTCCAACACGTGGTCCAACCACACGCGCGCCACCTGCAAACCAGCAGTTAGTTGGGGTGGAACATCCGCTTCTGCGAGTTCTTCCAGATCCATGACGAACCTGTTGATGGGCAGAAGTCCCCTATCTTGGTTGGGAGCTACGAACGCCAGTTCCTCGCCGAGTTGGCCAATAATATCGGCCGCCTTGGGAAAACGGGAAATGGAGGATTCTTTTGGGTTCTCAGGAAACACACCGGATTGAATTGAAAAAGGCCGGCCAAGTCAACGCACACCAAGGAAGTCCTTACGTCATAACGACCGAGACAACGCGATAATCTCCAAAAAAAAGGGTTTCGTTAAACGGTGCGTGGCACGCTGTCGTAAGAAAACGCGCAGATAGGTGACCCGTGAGCAACGACAACATCATGGATAAGATTCGCAAACTGTTGGCCTTGGCAGATAAAAACTCTGGTGCCAGCGAGAACGAAATGATGACTGCGATGGCAATGGCTCAAGCTTTAATGCGTCGACATCATCTCTCCCGAAGTCATGTCCAAAGGTATACGACGCAGCATCATCCGGTATTGAGCTAAGCCGCATGGGTGGTGGTACCACCTGCGAGCGGATTGCCGTAGGTCCGCTTCTGGCACAAAGCGGACTAACCGGAATGCTGCTGCGATGTCCGCTAATGCGAACAAAGCGGACATTGGCGGCTAACTCAAATCTAACAGTGAAGATTGGCGCTGTCCTTTTGGCTGCGGGGGACTCACGCCGGTTCGGAAGCGGTAACAAGCTGCTCGCCGAGATGGCGGACTACCTTCCAATTACCACAGCATTAGGC
>Ga0164302_10000454_pt1 | contig 11393 bp, 17 predicted proteins | sample Whisoiple_202_MG_FD_109714 | JGI IMG/M metagenome (GOLD analysis project Ga0164302, IMG submission 109714) | Soil microbial communities amended with pyrogenic organic matter from upstate New York, USA - Whitman soil sample_202_MG | ecosystem: Environmental > Terrestrial > Soil > Agricultural... | reverse complement strand
TCTTTCTTGTTCACGTAAGCATTATACCCGTCGGCTATTAATTTTTTCACTTGGGTTTCTGCCTTTTCATAATTTGCATAAGTGCCTTCAATCACTTGAAATAGTTCACCATCCGTTACAGGCGAATTGTTATCAGTCGGAGGTCGTATGATTCGTTCTAGACCAAAAAACTTCTCCAGGCCGTTTACATAGCCCTCTGATAGCGTGTCCAGGAAAGAATCTTGTTTTAATAAAGTGGCGTCATTTGCATTTGAAATAAACAAATTTTCGACTAAACAAGCTTTCATGTGAGACTCACGTAAAACGGCAAAATTGGCTTTTTTCTTGCCACGGTCTGACGAGATCGTTTTGCCTATTTTCTTTATGATTTCTTCATGCATCATATTCTGAAAAGCCTGTGTCGAGGCTCCGATCGGACCGTTATAGACATATGACTCAAAACCTCGGGCGCTTTTATCTGTGGCTGAATTCAAGTGGATGCTTAAAAAACAATCTGCACCCCACGAATTCGCTTTACTTGTCCTTTGAGTTAGCGTCAAAAAAGTATCATCGGTTCGGGTTTGCATTAATTCGACATTTTTATAGGCCTGTAATTTTTTTGCGACTCGATTTGAAATGTCCAAAGCTACATCTTTTTCATACAGGCCATTTCCGATTGCGCCTGGGTCTGTGTCACCGTGTCCTGCATCTAGATAAATTTTAACCATTCTTTGTCCCCCTTTCAAAGTAAAGTTATTTTATCCTATGGACAAGGTTTTATTTTGTGATAAATTGTTGAGTCCACATATGACCGTAACTACCACCACGATAATAACCAACGCCAATATGCGTGTACTCAGGCTTTAAAATGTTGGCTCTATGCCCTGGCGAGGCCATCCATGAAGTCATAACGTCCTGGGGCGTTTGTTGTCCAGAAGCAATATTTTCGCCTGCCATTTTATATTGAATACCAAAATGTTTCATCATTTCAAAAGGGGAGCCGTAAGTTGGTGATTGGTGACTAAAATAGTTCTTATCTGCCATGTCTTGTGATTTAAGTCGGGCTACTCGTGATAGTTCCCAATCCATTTCAAGAGGCTTTAGGCCTGCCGAGAATCTTTGTTCATTGACAATTTTTAATACGCCAACTTCAACATTTTTAACGTTGTCGATATTTGGGATATTCAATTTTTGATTCGGATAAATCATAGCAGGATTTTTTACGGTCGGATTCGCCTGTATAATTTCTTTTAGGCCTATTTGATATTTAACGCTGATCTTCCACATGCTATCACCTTTTTGGACCACATGAGTATTAAAGCCTTGCGCATCCGTTGTCGGTGGGTTGTAGATCGTTAAGAAAAAGGCTGAGATTAATGCAATTACAATTATTTTAGATTTCATGGCGAGCACCCCAAAGGAAGTATTTTTGTGTCCAAGAATTCCAGGTGGACATGATTTCAACATCTTTTGTTTCGTTTAAATTACTAATCCAGAAATCATTGCCCATATAAATGCCTGTATGTGTTATCGTTTTATCTGGTTTTGTAGAAAAAAACATAAGATCGCCTATTTGCAAATCTTTAAAAGCTACAGGCTTGCCCGTTTTGGCCTGATCTCTGCTTACCCTGGGTAAAGTGACCCCAAACTTTTTAAAGATGCCCTGCGCCCATCCTGAGCAGTCTGTTTCTTTGGGAAAATTCTGTCCACCGTAAACATAAGTTGTCACGTATTGGAGAGAACGGGCATAATCTACTAAATCTTTTTGTGGTTCTGTTTTTGATCTGATAATAATATAATCGTTTGGCTTTATGATATTTGGGTTTGCGATATGTGGGTTTAGGCTTAATAAGTCTTTTAAAGTCATATTATAAGCTTTAGCGATCTTAGACATTGAATCGCCTGGTTTTACATAATGTTGAGCACTTGCGCCTGTCGCAATTCCAAAAACAACAAGAAACGTTATGATCGAGACAGTAATTTTTTTAAACATCAGTATTTGCCCTTGTTTTTATTTTTATTTTGTTCTTGTTCTACTTTCTGCCTGTTACGGGCCTGCATGGTCGTTTTGACGCCCGAATAAAGTCCCGAACTAATTAGCCCATAAATTGCTCCACTAAGCAAAATTGCACTAAAAGGAACATCGTGAGGCCCACCCATCCAGGCAATTATGATACCTACCCCAATTGAAACTAAAGGCGCAAAATGATCGGGTACAAAGCCTGTAAGCTTGATCGCCTGAGTTAGAGCAAGTACGATAGGGACGACAACAATAGCATTTGTAGTAATAGCGCCAAGATCGAAATTCATTTATTTATTACCTCCTTTTTCGTTGTAATTAGCCTCTTTAATTTGGCTAATAATTTCAGTCTTTGCGTTTTCGACCTTATTCATGATTTGATCGTAAATAAATTTGTTTTGCGCTTCGATATTCGACATTTCGCCTTTAAGAATTCCGTTTTGTTTTTCGCTCGTTTGATTTGAAATAAAGGCAAAAATCATCGAAAGCAAAACGCCCTCAATGACTATGCCTATAAAAATTTCGATTATACTTATATAAATTTGTTCAGTCATTATTTATAAACCGTAATTTCTAATTTCGTGTTGTAAGAACTTACTCCATTGAATTTACCTGAGTCCTCATTCAAGGCCGTTGCGCCCCTTAGAGCAAATCCACCTATAGCCGTTCTTCTATCGGATAAGGTGATTTGAGTATTATTTAACGTTATTACATAACCGCCCCAATTGGGATTCGGAACATGCAAAGTCGAATAATCGCCCCAATCAGCATTCGTTGTGCCGTTCCAGTTTCCAGAAGGTTCGCCTGTATAAGAATGTTTGCCTATTTGAATATCTGGGGAGCCGTATGTTGTTCCTTCATAACAATTCACCCATAATTTAGCACTCGTCACATTTCCGAAATCCCCAGGCCCGAGAACGTTTTGAATGGCTGTTTTATTAAAACCAAACATTCCCCTGTAATTTGTCGTTGAGCCTGTAAGGATGTTTCCTTGCCATACTCCATCATCTAACCGTACACCGTCGCCTCTCCAACCTTGCGACCATGTTGCGTCAAAAGTGTAAGTGTAATATTCTTCCATTGGATAATTAGTGTACTGATTGCTTATATCGTAATGATAAATTCTGCCGTCATTTTCTGCGCTCGTCGTATATTTTTTGCATATGGTTTTACTCTGTGAACTTGTCGTGTATTTGTATAAAACGCCTTTTCCCATTTAAAAATCAGCCTCCTATACTTGATAATCAATTTGTATCCATACTCGGTGTTCTAGATTACTTGGCCCAGGGTTGGCCGTGGTGAAAAATACTCTAATCGGTTTGCCTCCTGAGTTAGCGAATTTACCAACAACTAAAGAGCACCCGTTCGGGTCGTACTCCCAGGTCCCATATTGGCCTGCAGGCGCAAAACTTCCTTTCGCCTGGTATTTAGTCGAAAGGTTCACTCCATTCTCTTGTAGGGCCGTTTGAGCGTTTATGGTTGTGCCTGTTAATGTGCCTGTTACGGTGTCACCGAATTTACTTACTCTGGTTTCTATATTATCCGTGTTAGCGTCGATTTGTTGTTCCATTTTATTTAAATTCGTGGCATCTAACGGTGTCCCTGGTGCGAAAATTTGACCTTCGGACGGTGTTAAAGTAATAGTTCCGTCTCCGTTATCGGTCATAATATAAGTTCTCGGCTTTTCCACTTCTCTGTTTGTCCATTCAGTCGGTGTATAAGGCAAATTAAATCACTCCTTCTTGTCCTGCGATCAATTGACCGCAATACGGAATATTAGATATGTTGTTTTCGATGTTGTAGTACATTTCATATAACATGCGCTCATACCTGGTTGCATCCGAAAAATCAAAAGGTTTATCATGTGTCCAATCTGTTTTAGATATATCGAAAATTGAAGGCTCTGGAAACGTTAATTTCATTCGTTCTAAATTCGTTTCGATACGATTTAGGCTATCTGCGAATTCGATTGTTTCTTGTGTGCGATCATAAAAGATTTCGTCTAAAGGCACTATTTCGCCTCTAAAGAGGACAATTTTTTCTCTTACGATTGTCATTGCATATTCAACTCGGTTTAAATCCTCATGACTATAATAATCCATTGGTGTCCAATCCATTTTTAAAGCATCTATATACTCTTTTGGCTCCAAATTCAGATACCACCTTTCGCCTCGGTTATTCCATCCAAATAGCCTGCGAAATTGTATTCTTGTTTGGTAATACGGGCCTTTTTCTTATTGCCGAAACTATCTTCAATCAAAATAACACTTCCGCACTCTAATACAGGATTTTGTCGCCAACTAGCCGTATATTCGGCAATCAAGCTATACTCCCTAAACATAAATTCGGCTATTAAACTCGCCTGTTCTTCTGTATTTATTAAAGGATTGTCGATCTCGTACCCTATGCCCTCTTTGACATTAGGATTTATAAATTTAATATCTGTAACTATTTCGTTTGTTTCATGTACTTTAATAACTACGTGCGTAACTTGTTGACTCAATGAAATTTTAGGGGCATTAAAAGCCGTTTCAAAATCAATTACCTGGAATTCATAGTCGATATAAATTTGTGGGCGAACGGTTGGGCCTGCGAACTCTTGGCCTGTAAAGGTGATATAACCTGTTTCAAAAGTTAATTCTTCGAAATGCTCAATATCAATCGAGCCGTCCCGAACTTGTCTTATAACGCTACGGCCTGCTATAGCGATCATTTGAAGGGCTTGACGCACTTTTATAGGCTCAAAAAAACCTTTTGTCGGAATTAATTTTAACGATTCGTCTATTCTATATTTCTCAACATCCGATTTAATTAAAATATCTTCTGCTAAGTCATAAAGGTTCGTGTCTTGTAATAAGGTAGTATAGTCAACGGCTTCTAACTTTGTAAATATATCTCGCCCTACAAAGGTAGAGGTCATGGCTCCTTCTTCTACAGTCCACTCTGTTAGGTAATACTTACCCATCGGAATCCACTCGTATTTATTTTCGCCTATTAAGAGGCCAATTTGGGCCGTCATTTCTTGGTTAGGAACTAAAAAACGATAGATTCCGTTGGGATTAAGTATGTTGAAAAGTTGATCGCTATTGTCCAGGACGAATTGCATTTCATTACTTGGCACGGTAGAAGTTAATAAGTCCATTTCTTCAAGAACTTTAAGCGAAATTAATTTATCGCCTGTATACTCTCTGACTACACCAAAGTCCACTTCGACTAATCTTGATCGCCTGTAAGGGTTCGCCCATTTTATGATCTCGATAACGATTTTTGAGTAGTTGTCTAAAGGCGTATCGAAATAATAAATAGAACCCGTATTCCCTGTAACTGTTTCAGAAACAATCAATACATCTGTAGCCGAATACGTCCGTATTGCAAACTCAGAAGCATATTCATCGGCCTGGTTATCAAAAGTGAATGTTAAACCAATAGAACTGTGAGGCTCAGTAAAAGTAAAGGTTATCGTTGGATTTGTAACATAATGTCCATTTTGATCTGAAATTGAATCGCTCCACCAACCTAATTCACTATCTCCCTCGTTTTCTTTCGGGGGAATGTAAAAAGTGCCGTCTAGTTGAAAATAATTAGGCTCATAAGTAGCGTATTTATGACTCATGTTACGGATTTTATTAATAGCCTGGCTCAAACGACTTATAGGGGCTTCGCTCGATACTGCAAAACTAGCATCGTCGTAAGCTTCAACGGCTAATATTTCAAATGAAACTTTCGCCTGTATTGACCGGTCCGTGTCATAAATTTTATTTTTAAAAAGATTGCTGAATTCAACCATTCACTCTACCTCTCAATCAAGTTAAAACCTAGTTCTTTGTATCGTGGCTTGCCATTAATGTAATCTAACATGCCGATAGTACGATCACCGCAATAAAAAGAGCCACTTTTCATTGATCTTGTTTGTGGGTCCATATATGTAACCGTATAAGACGTTGGGGCGAGTTGTATTAAAATAGTTGAGGCTTCACTTTCGGTAATATACGCATACGTTAAAAATAATTTTCTTTTGGTTGCTACCCTTTCGATAATCATTGTACCGTTTGCGTTTCTTTCTGCTTTTGATACGTCCATATAACCTACTTGAAATTCAGCAGGAGTAGGCAAGTCTACCCCACTAACTGAAATAAGAGCCAATTTGTCCCACTCCTTTAAATTGATCTGATTCGAACGTCATTTCCTACACGGTTTTGTTCACGATCTAAGAAAGGTTTTACAATTCGGGCGAAACTTCTACCGTCGATATTAAGTATAATGTCGCCCGATTTTTGATTACCGCCTGCGTTTCCTAATTGCATGGCCTGTACTACGGAATTAGTTAACATGCCTTGTAAACGGTCCAGAGGTGCAATTACTTCACGACCTCCTGGGTTATCGCCTACCATAGCAAGCATAGGACCGCCTGTAATACCACCTTGCGCAAATGCAGGGATTGACCTGATATTAGGCAACATATTCGCTAAAGGAATTTTATTTTTAATTGAATTTAATCCATCAATCATGGCGTTAATAGGACCACGGACCGAATTTAAAACGGCTCGGAATCCTTCTTTAAGACTGACTTTAAAAGCGTCTCTAATATCACCAAATTTATTTATAATAGGCGTAATAATAGTACGCATGAACCAATCAACCGCACCAAGAAAGGCACTTTTGATCGTATCCCAAATTGTTTTTCCTACTGCGCCTATTTTTTCAAATGCGCCAATTACTTTGTGGGCTATATCTATGCCTGTATCCCACATCCATTTTCCGAAATTGGAAAAGAAATCTTTTAGGCTCTTAATAAAACTCAAAAAGCCTTTAACAACATCTTTAAACGTTGTATCGAAAATGCTTATAAACCCTTTTCCAAACTCGGTAATTTTCGTTATACCGCCTTTTACGAAACTTAAAACGAGTTTTTTCATTCCACCAATAAGGGTTAAATTAAAGAAATTCCAAACTGCCTGGAACGCCCCGAGGAAAATTTTCTTCAATCCTTCCCAGGCCATTTGCCAATCTCCCGTAAATACGCCTGTGAAAAATTCGATAATTCCCTGGAAAAATAAAATGACTCCACTTACTAAGCCTTTTACGGACTCCCAAATAAATTGGACAACAAAAGTGATAATAGGCAAAATAAAATTCCATACATTTTTCATGGCCTCTGTGATCTGAGCACCGTTCTCGGTCCACCATGCACTTATCTGATTGAATTTTTCTATTGCAAAAGTAGAAATAGCCGTCCAAACTTTACTAGCGATTTCTTTGATTGGGTCCGTGTATTTTTTAAATCTTTCTGCCAATTTGTCCATAGCTTCGTCAAATGGGTTGAAATCTGGAACGGGCATTTCCATACAGCCCATACCGCCAATGCCACCACCGCCACCACCGCCACCGCCACCTGCACCTGCTCCTGCACCTGCTCCTGTGTCGGGTTCGGGGTCTTTAATGGTGTGTACTTCATCAAATCCAAATGTGCCTGACCAAGCTTTTTTAGCTTCTTTTCCTGCTTTTGCCGACTTCTTGCCTGCTTTTGAAGCAGAATCACCTACACCGTCTAAAGCTTTCGCCTGTTGATTCGTTGTTTTTACGTCTCCTGCCGTTACAGGCGCTTTAAATTTAAAACCTCCACCAAACAATGCTCTAAAAAAGGCTCCAATTATTTGCAAGACTCTCATAAGCATATTTGCAAGGGTTGTTAAGATCGGTAAAACAACATGCAATATAGGCAGAAAAGCTTGACCTAGAGCCAAACGAACATTCGCTAGGGTTGCCGTAAACACGGCCATTCTTTGAGCCGTAGTATCTTGCATCGTTAGGCCTAAATTTTTATTAACTTGCTCGAAAATATGGTGATACAAGATTGTTTTTCGCATGTTTTCAGAGAGTTGGTCCCACGGTGCGCCATCGGCCATCATTCGATAAGATTCGCCTGCTTTGATCGCCGCAATTCTTACGTCAACGCCTAGTTCCTGGGCGCCATCGGCTTCCTGGTTCATTGCCGACCTAATCCGATCGGAAACCTCGGTCATTGCCATTCCACGTTTGTTCGATATAACGGCCGCAAGTTCCATCATATCGGTCGTTTTCTTTGTTAAATCGGCCGTGTCTGTAGCGATAGACTTAAAATTTAGGGAAAGCATGTTTGCGAGTTCTGCACCTTGTAACATGGAAAAGCCCATAGCAGTACCCGTTTTCTTTTGCCATTCTTCAAATTGATTTCTGCTTTCGCCTAAAGTTTCGCCTAACGTTGTCATTAAGGCCTCGAATCTCATAGCATCCTGGATGCTTGACCCGAGCAACATGCCCCCACCGAAAACGGCTGTAAGTCCTGCAATTTTACCCTGTATTTCTTTAAGTGAGCCTGTTACGTTTCGCCCAAAATAAGCAACATCTTTTTGAGCCTTTTTTAAGCCTGCCGATAGGCCTGTAATATCAGCGCCTACACGGACAAGCATATTCCTAAGAGCCATTTATGCACCGCCTTTTATGTGAGCACCCCCAAATTGAGCATTTAGGTGTTTGACTTTTTTAAGCATTTCGTCGTCTGTCATAGTTGGTTTTTCTTCTTCGCCTGTAATCTTTCTTAATTCCTTTTGCAGATTTGGCAAACGCTTAGTACGGTGATAATATTCCCCGAGCCACACCAAAGTAAGCTTATCTTTCATTTCGGCCTGTTGCCTCTCGTAATGGGCTTCTACATAAAGGGATAACTCATAAGGGGTCATAAAATCAAATTGCTCTATTGAAAGACCAACAAGGATAGCAGACTTTAGGGCAAATTCCCAATTCCATATGGCCTCGGTTGGGTTGCCCTCTTTAGGCCTGCTATCCTTTATTAGTTTTTTTCTTTTTGGGTTTTCTGGAAGGACTGTTCTAGGGCTTTGTTCATGACTTCCATGATCTCACCAAAAGAATTAGCCGAATCAAGTAAATCTTCCATATCTTCAAGCTTTAAATCTTCGCCATGTTCTCGGGCGTCAGCTTGCAGACCACACCACATAACCTTTTCTAAATCAGCTAAATCGAAATCGTTTTCGTCCATTTCGTCGATTCTTTTGCCTGTAAGCTTTCCTAATTGTTTGAGTGCTTTATGTCCAAAACGGACAAAACGAGGTCGATCTAAATTAATAACGACCATCGTATTTTTATCGTTGTTTTCGCTTATGTTTTCGCTCATACTCCCACACCTTTACTTATTTTAAACAGGGGCTACTAATGTCGGACGCCCTGAGACTTTCAGCGTTGCTTCAAAGCTAATTAAATCTTCTAACTCAACTGATGTACTAAAACCCGTAACAACGGCCGTAAAGGTCCATTGTGTGCCTGTAGCCGTCAAACGGTCAGGGAATTCAATTGTATAAGAATCTAAAGTGCTTGCCTCAAAATCCTCAAATAAAGGACTGTGATCTGCATAGCCGAAATGCCCAGATAAAGAGACTTCGCCTGCATCTTTTAGGCCATTTACGAAAGTTCTGTATCCACCTTCTGTACTCAAATTTGTACTTTCCACTGTATCGGCCGAAACTCCCACACCATCAATGGACGTTAAATTCGCAATTGTTGTATCACCTTTTTTGAGTGTTGTACCTATTCCTACGATTGGCAATTAAATACGCCTCCTTAAAATCGGACTCTAATATCAAAAGAACTAATATGAAAATTTGTACTGTTGTCAATATCTTCTGTTGGCTCGGTATGGCTTATACTTTTAATGATTGGCCCATTTTGCCCTATGCTTCTTTGGAAAAAAGTTTTTAGGCGATTTGTTGCATTTTTTGTCAGGCTTTTCATCTGTTCATATGTTTCGGCCGAAATATGAATTTCACAACTTAATTCGGTCATGTTGGTTGGTCCCGAAAGGGCCATGATCGGCTCACCGTCGCTAGAAAAATAGACAACGAAAGGAGGCGACGCATTTTCTGGTGCTTTCTGAGGAAAAACTTTTTTCGATAGGCCTGTAATGGTCTGTAATTCATAAGTTAAAGCTTGTTCGAAATTCATTCATGCACCTACTTTAATAATTCGTCTATCGAATCGTTAAGACTTTCAATTACTTTTTGGAGAGAACTCGCCTCATTTTGCCGTAAAACTTTATCGGCCCAATACATCGTTTTTACTTTCACATGACCACTTTTACCCTTGTAACCAAATTCAACTGAATTCGGATAATAAGCTTCTGGCGTCACACCGCCATATACGCCTGTAGTCGGCTTTCTAAACGCTTCTGTCATTTTAGAATCAAATGTTAACCTGTAAACTCCTTTATTTCTTTTGTTCGGAGTTTCCATTTTCTTTTTAATGGATTTCTTTAAATTGCCTGTCTGGCCTGTAGGCGCATTGGCTTTCACATCTTGTAAATCTTTTGCAATTCCTGCTCTGCCTGCCCTGGTTAAATACTTTTTAGGCATTCTGCCTAATTTGTTAAATTGGGCCTGTAATTCTTCTAAGCCCTCAACTTGCATACCGACTTTCCAGGCTCCACGAACCTCAGCCATTGATTAGCCCTCCCGTTGGTAAAGGGTCTTTTTCTTTACAAAAAATAAGTAGTTCGTCGTCTCTTTCATAACTGTTTACAGGCGCAGAGGTCATTTCAAAAATTCTAGCGCCAAATTTAATGCGCATATTTGATGAAATCCCTTTTGTATATCTTAAAACGATTCTATGGCTTATTTCTGATAGCTTTAGATCGCCCTGCAGGGTTAAAAACTCTCGTCCAGATAAAGGGAAGATACCTACCCGAGAGGTAAAAGCATCTTCCCAATTGTTTTCATCATTCGTAGAGGTTTCTCCATATGAATTCTGGCTCGCCTGTTTCAATCTTTGAAAGGTCACAATGTGCCTGTATTTCCCTGCATTAATTCGTGCCATTTTATCACCTACAATAGATTTACCGAGTGCATATTCAATATGGTCTGTATAACAGGATTCACGTTATTATTTTCGACTGTATAAACACGATTGTCATATAATTCGGATGATAAAATAAAGACGGCCATAGATAGATCGTCTTTAGCGTCCAGGCTTTCATTAGAAAGGCCCGTGTAATTCCTTACAAAGCTTTTAGACGCTATCAATATGGCCGAAATTAAAGTATCATCTTCATCGTGGTAAACGTGTAAATAATCTTTGATATGCGAAATATTAATTTGACTTATTTTCATTCTTTTTCATTCGCTTTTTTAGAAATTGCTTTTGCCTGTTGTTGTTGTTGAGTTTGTTGGTTCGCCTGTTGTTGTAACTGTTGACGAATTTGTTGCGCTTGTTGTGCTTGTTGGTTCGCTTGTTGGTTTTGGGTATGACTTGCCATTGATACGGCTTCGTTCGCCTGTTGGCCTGCTTGACCGTATTCTTGTTGGCGTGATTGAGTTTCTTGATACGCTTGCGCTTGCTCTGCTTCAAG
>Ga0164302_10000453_pt1 | contig 11403 bp, 12 predicted proteins | sample Whisoiple_202_MG_FD_109714 | JGI IMG/M metagenome (GOLD analysis project Ga0164302, IMG submission 109714) | Soil microbial communities amended with pyrogenic organic matter from upstate New York, USA - Whitman soil sample_202_MG | ecosystem: Environmental > Terrestrial > Soil > Agricultural... | reverse complement strand
GCATATACCTATCGTAACAGTCGCGTCGCTCTTGACTACTTGCACTCACGGTGTTACCGTATACCATACTTCCCAAGAGAACCGCAATTCCCAGCATCACGGCACTCAGTAACATTTTGTTCATCTTGTTGTGAGATACTCTTCGTAAATAAGGAGTTTATAGACATTATTTCTGAAAAGTTTACTATTATATTTCTCGTTTAGTGAACTGGACTCATTTTAATTTAACGATAGACCTTAGATAATACTATGTTTGATTTAGCCGGGTCAATGCCGTCTCCTCCTACCTTTAGAAGGTCATAATTACAAAAGCGAAAAGAACTGACGGTCGACGATATTAAAAAATGATTTACAAGTAAATTCAAAAGAAGCAAAAAGCAGTAGAGCCGAAAAAGTTCAACATGCGAATAGTGGAAGATAACCTGACAGAAGCGGAAACCCTCCAATTCGTGTTAGCAATGATCATGGACGAAAATCGATTAAAAAACAGACAAACAGACCAACAAATGAAGTTAGGATAAGATAGGATCGGTTTTTGGCATTTCAACAATTCTACCATTAGAAAAGGTAATGCCGATGATATCATACTTAGCGCCTCACTAGTTGTAGCGGATCCACGAAAGAAAAGATTGTTTGACAAATCAGTCCAGCTGTTAGCGGTTGACTCAACGGTCCAGTTCAGCAAATTACCTCAATACTATCCATTGAGTCTTTTGTCTGAATGAGTCAACTCTGGATCTGCAAGATGTCATTCCGAGGTAGCAAAAAAGTAAGTGAAGTATAATTTCTATTATTGGACAATTTTTAGATTGTAATCTACTGTCTTTAAAGTGGTTACGATTGCACTATTTAGGGTTCATTGTAGAGTTAGCAATTCACATTTGAAAGATAGATGGAGGAGGAGATAAGAAGGCTCCGATAACTCGGTCTGTTCATTATATGACAAGTTTCATCAGCCATACGCTTGAAAATGCTGATCTTCCTAATTCTCTTTAGACGCAGACTGCACCAATATATTTTAGTCTAAAAACTGAATGTGGATTAGTGCCCTCAATAACTCTTTCGGCAGCACAAAATTACCTTGAAATACTCAGGAAATTTATCGACGAGGATATAACTGTAGCAATCAATGGAAATGCAAATTATCTGGCCCCCCTAGGTCTATGTACGTACAAAGAGATCCTTGGAGGTCTTTATGCCGGAGATTTACTTAACAATTTGGGTGCACACTACATTCAATTCATCACAAATTTTTTCCTCGAGAGTATATCATTGTAGATACAAATCTAAAGCAGAATGGATTCAGAGGTCTTTATGAAGTTGTAAGGAGCGGACTGACCCATGAATATTTTATCAAGACTAATTCTAAAGTGGAGAAGGATAATACACAATCAATTAATTCTGGAATTACTTATGACCACAATAGTACACCCCAAACTATATTTTATGTCAAAAAGTACTTTGAAGACTTTAAAAAAGCATTCTACAAATACTATGCAAAATTGCAGACCGATTCAAATGTGTTCGCAAAGTTTGTAACGGCACACACGAATGCAAAATCAAGTTTGATTAAAGGCATGGGCGCGAACTTTTCATCCGCCGTGAGCGGGGGCTGGACTGGTGGAGTCTATAAAGGAAGAGCAGCACTGTGAGTATGCGCAAACCTATTCGGATCAAAATCTGTGCTCGGTAATATTGGCCCTCTGTTTACTAAAGAATTACAAGCAAATACGATACGAGCAAGAGTATCCTGCTAAGCGATAGTCGTTTGCATTCTTGTCAATTAATTTGAAATCCTTAGCGTACTCACTTCTGGAATTTACTTCGACTATATTGTTCACCAATTCTTCAGTTGACATGTTTTGGCCAATTGAAGAATATACATTAATCAAGACAAAGACTGCATTCTATATTAGAAATCAAGCGTTGCTAACGAGGACAGGTTTTTCCTGTGACATTCAGTATTCCGTTTAATATGGGATCCAGAGAATCAAAGTAAGGAAAAATACCTGTGTGGGTGGGAGATGGTATCGTGACGGCATGATTCGGGGTTATAATAGTCGTCGTGAAATTTCCGTCAGGTCCGGAATTGGAGGTTCCAGAAACTACTTTATGAGCAACTTCATCCATATTTATCCATGTAACCTTACCTTTTAGTTCGACGCATGACTCGACTGGATCAAAAGCGGGAGGTCTGTGTGCTATTGGTGGTAAGGCCTCTTGCCTTGTCGATAATAGCTGCGCATTGTTATTTGCCCCAGGAACTATCTTAATTTGGATGTCTTTTGCGAAGACTGGTGAATTAGGAGTATATGATAATGCCAATATTATAAAAAATAATGTCCCAGAAGAAATTGTAGTCCAAATTACATTTAACATGTGGTATTTCATAGTAACAGCAACTAAAATAGTTATTCATAATTCAGGCTATACTTTATTCTAAATCGTCATCTCTTCTCTGTTCCCTCTTTTTGTTAATTTTATCAAACACTATTGTCCAGATTTGTCCTATTGCACCTCCTACAACCAGTCCTATGTATAATCCCCATTTACTAGTCGCGTCTTGAAAATTATCCCAAAAAGTTGGTGGGTTCTGTACATTTATACCAAGACTTATCCCGTTGGTTATAATTTCATTGTTCTGGGGAGTGAGTGAAATATTCTTATTTGGCAGATTATTTATAAAATTTTTCTGCGGAACCGTAGAATTTATGGTGATTGGAATCAAAGTTGGGCCAGGGCTAGCATTTTCTGAAATCTTAATGACTGACGGAGTACTAATCATACCGGAAGAAGGTATGTGCAGTATGTGTTTTTGAAATGTGATACTTACATTCTGAGTTCTCACATCTTTCAAATTAACGACAGGTTGCAATTCTGTACTTGAATTTGCCCACAACAGAATAGGTTTAGTTTCGCCAGGTTTCATGTCGATTGAACTTGGAAGTGTGGATATTCCTATTTCAGGTCTGGGGAAACTCACCCAGTTAGTAAAATCTTCTTTCCAAGGCTTATTTGGCATTTTCAGTGCTGCATAAAAGACTATTCTATATTTACTAGGATAGCCCATAGTTGCTAAATCCAGCGACATTTGTATGAATTTTTTTCCGTTAACGAAAGGCATATGAAGAAGCGGCTTTGAAAACACCGTCCTATTTTCTAACCTTTCTATAAAAGGCAGAGAACCTGACCTCTGTTCCAATTTTTCGATCCATTGTGCGTATGGGGTTCCTTGTGGCGACATTTTTGTATAGATATCATAATTAAAGTCACCGCCGAGAACTCCAGTTTTATCATTGAAGTCAGCGTCAATCCACATTCCATAACTTATTTCACTGCTATTTTTAGAAGAGGCAACGTTAGTACGAGCTGCAAATAATGAATCAGATAGCCAGAACGTAGCGTTGAGAAAACGGCCGTCGCTAAAGCAATCAACTGCTAATATATCAGTAAACGGAATTCCATCGTGTATAGGATTCCATGTTACCATGTCGGTCCAGTTGCCATGGTCATCTCGAATTTCACGATATGAAAAATTGGGAGAAATAGCCAGAATTTTATAAGAGTTTGGTATAAATGATGTGATTACAAGAATTACAAGAATAACGGACAGAACTAATAGTAGCTGGTGCAATATTCCCTCCCGAATAACCACTAGTTAAGGTTGTCGATTATTAGAATATTAATTTTATGCAATCTTATTGCATCTACTATTAATCATCGAACTAAATTATATGAAAAGGCTTTTTTACTTCATTATATCTCCTACAATATGTAATATTTGTATTATAACATACATGGCAGCGTAGGAGTTGGCTGACATAACAGCAAAAGATAGAACAACCATTCAGGTAGAAAACGATAGGATAGAAGGAGGATTGTTCCGGTTAGTTCTGCACTGATTACCAGAACAAGAATATAGGTCAGTTTATCTTAGCCACTCTAAACCTACTTGGGTGACGAAATCGAGTCAAGTTTGGTTCGCATTCCACCGAACCCGGACCAACGGCAAGACCATATTTAGATGATACTCGACATCATTCACATAAACTTGGGCCTTCAAATCATGTCAAATTTGATTCACAATCCTTTCGGCCCAAATCAAACCTGTTAACCTTAATTCGGCTCGTGTCTGATATGTCTCTACCTTAACTAAGTAGCATAACTAAATAGCGTATAGTCCATAAGACATATTCTATCACTTAAGAGCAAATAATCATTGTTTAATAGTTTATATCGAGAGGAATCCTTAAAAGAGACCAGTCCCTGTTAAATGGTAGGAATCCAGTTTTAGTACCAATATCGTCACGCATCCCACTGGCCCCACTACGATATTAGCGTTTTTATGTAGATCTTGGATGTAACAGGTGATAGGTAAAGGTTGGAGCAGAAATTAGATGAGGTTTCGTATCAAATTCCCGGAAATTGTATCTAGATGTAATAAAATCTTCCCTCATTAGATACAAGTACCTAAGAAATTTGGCCATATTAACAGAAAGATATACTACACTATATCACCGTCGTAAGGACAGCAGTAGAGAAGGTGAAGGGAGCCTGAACAAGGAAATAACTTCATATAGTGATCGCTTTGATAGTTTCAGATTATCGTTGATTTTTTTGCATCAGTCTTGGATTAGGTCCTTCGACTTCGATAAGGATGTCTCCCACAGGGTCCTCAACTGCAATCAGTTTAACTTGGCCTAAAGTTAGGATCGTATCCAGCTCATCCATCTCGATACGGCGCGAGGGAGTGCCTTTCCTTCTGGATACCTTTAGTAGGTAACTGTGAGGATAATTCAGAGTTGGTATTCCTCTATCCTTCAGAAATGCCTTGGCTTCCTCAGCATTCATTTTTCAGAGGTATCTGGCCGGTATCACTTAAAAATACTACTGACTTAAAATTGCCTATTCGTTTGTCTGTGCAGTTTGGCATTCATATGATTACTACGATTTGGCTTTAGAACAAAAAAAGGGATTACTTAGATTCCGTCAGAGTCTATCGGCTTATTTTTAGTTCACGGCTAAGCGTACCTCTGCTATCTGAGAATCGGTCAATAACACCACTACTCCTAAGCCGCCAGCCAAGAATGCGATCACTATTGTGTTTATCCGTCCCATGAACGCACGGAATTAAACTCAAAATTTGATAAGTTGGCTATACTCTTGCGAAAGCTGTAGCTTTTTATTAAAATGCGTATAGTTGATCGATTTCTATTATATCCGTTCTGGTTTTATATTTAAGCGATAATCTAGTCGCCACTTCTTGGACCTTTACCGGTTGTGGTATTTATAATTGTCTGTGATATAGCGATAAATGTAAGTCTGGTAAGTCAGGTAAAATATTCACCTTTTGTACACAACACAACATGAAGCGCGAGCTAGAAGATCTCCGCTGATCTGCCTACCCTACCCTATCTCTGTCTGTTCCAAACGCTGTAGTGGTTCCCAATACCACGAACAAGATCCAACCCAAGACGGCCATTGAGAAAATGAAAATGACCAATTCGATCACCTGTACACTACCCGGGACAATTAAAGGTCTGGTCACCGTGCGTAGAGACCTGAGCAGCAGCCGCAACTAACACAGCCGTCGCTAAAACATTTAATTTCTTTTTTCCATTAAAAGCTCTTGGTCTCAGTGGTTACTAATTAGATCATATAAATAATTCATCCTAATTTCAGCAAATAGGATAAAGAACAATAATCGTTAACGATAACTAGGAGTAAGACCCAAGCAGCCGGACAGAGATAGTGTGGCCTTAACCCACATCAGGATCCCCCTAGCAACAATGCGGCTGCTAGACCAGCTAATGTAGGAACGTGGCCGTGAGATGATAGATAAGTTACTTCGTACCCTACTGTTGCAAGCTGAAGGCCAGCTTCAGACCAGTCCGTCAAAACCCGTTAATGAGGACATCCTGGCACCAGACATAAGTTAGTGGATAGGATTATCAAAAGTGTAGCATCTAAATACAGATAGCAAATTTTTGTTATTTTTTGCCTCACGTGCCTTCCTTCTTCCCGTTCGAAAGCTTAGGTGGACCAGCATCAAAAAATAATGATAATAATAATAATCCTACGCCAGAGCATCATCATAAAGGAAACAATCAACCAACAGAGATAGCAGGAGGAGAGACAACAGTAATTAAAAACCACAAAGGACTAAAAACAGATCAAGGAACAACACGATCTCCATTGTAAGGGAGTAGCGGCTATATATGCTGCCACTGGATTGCACACGGCTTTTGTGACTATCTAAAGGATCGCTTTGATCCTTCAACAATGAGAGGGTTCTGCTAACCTGAATTTTATATGTTGGTCTTTTCTTTTTCTCTATTTTCTAACTTAAGGAATTCGCTATAGCAGCGCATTCTTTCCTCTTTCTCCTCCTTTAGCTTGTTTGGGCCTTCATTATCTCCTTATTTGTCAGAGCTATTACGTACGTTATTAATACACTTCATTCACTTGACTCTTAGGATAGTTATGACCACTGTCTATAGTTGTAGTAAAAGCTAGACTCTGGTCCCACTTTCCTTATTATGGAGACAGAACTCGCTATATCCACAGGTTTTGCAAGAGCTGAATTTAAAGACAAAATTTGCGTCCTGATCTTCTATGTTTATTTTTCCTACGTTATTCGTATCATCGACTGATGAACTCAAAGCCATTGATACCAACGAAGAATGTCGTATCATATCCGACGAGCATTTAGAACATTTGCTTTTAGCGTCATTAGGAATTGCAAAACCCACTAGCAAACCTGCTTATCTTTGATGAGACAATCTTCCTGCTCTTCTTATCTTTCGCACGTTTAAAACGTCCTTGGTCTTGAGTTTTCCTTCTACTTCTCCCTATTATTGTCATTGATTAATAATATGTAAATTAACTGTTGCAATGATAAGTCAATATGGTTTTAGGATTTATGAAATCATATGCTGTTCCGGATTGGTTCTGAAACACTAGATGAAATCGTCCTTACCTCAATTTACCGGGTTTTGATCATTGAAATAAGGCAATACTCTTTTGCCGAAATCCTGGATAAACTTTATTTCATCTGGACTAGTGCTATGAGGATATAGCGTTGTATAACCTGCGTTGAAGTATTCTTCTAATGGCTTGATACAATCTTCTATTGACGTAACTATTAGTGTCGATTGTCTTAACTTTTCATCTGAGACTTCATCTTTTGCCTTTTGCTCGAGTTTCCTTGGATCACTTATGTCTAGATTAAATGCGTTTTCTAGAAGAGAAGATCTCCAAAATTCTGTGGATTTTAGAGCTTTATCATAATCCTCAGAATATGATATTTTTGGTTTTGCTATTTTCTCCAAAGAACCAGGATCTTTTCCTTCCTTAATTGCAGCTTTATCGAATATCTCAAATGTTTCATTTGCTTTATCTGGTTTTGCCAACGTAATTAAACCATCTGTATATTTTGCAGCAGTTTCTATTGCTTGTTCTCCAATTGCTGCCATGTATAATGGTATTTTTCCTGCGGGTGGTGTGTATAGTTTTGCGTTTTTAACTTTAAAGTATTTGCCATAAAATTCTACAAATCCATCATGATCTTCGTTATTATCTTCTCCTTTTGGTGTAGTTGTTCTTCCCTGCTTCCATAATCTGCTTATGATTCTAATAGATTCAGTAGTCCTCGCAAGTCTAATATCAGCTGATGGCCAATCAAAACCTGCTGGAACTTCATTCATAGCTTCCCCAGAACCTATACCAAGGCCTATCCTACCAGGATAAAGTACATCAAGAGATGCAAATGCTTGCGCAATGATAACAGGATTGTAGCGATAAACAGCAGATGTAACTCCTGTTGTAAATTGCATCTTCTTAGTATGCCCAGCAGCAGCCGCCATCCAAACCCAAGTAAAATTTCCATAGCCATTGTCATGCCACCAAGGATGGAAATGGTCACTGGTCAAACAGCTATTGAAGCCGCCCCTTTCAGCCTCAGACACAAAGTTGAGCAAATCTTGCATTGAGTATTGTTCCTGAGATGCCCAATACCCTATAGTCTTATTCTTATTATTATTACTCATATTCTTGACCTTGATATGTGATCTAATGTCCCTTGCTTAGCGCATCTCTGCTTTATTTGGCTCCCATAGTGCACATATTCCATGTGATGCTATTTCGCCAGAGCTTTTATCGTATACATCTACTCCTTCATCTGTTACTATGGCGCAATGATTTGGTTTCATAAAGTAAATGCAATTATAACAGAAATATCCTGTATGATGATCGGAGTCTTTGAATTCTTCCATTTCCATATATCTAGCTGTTGTTTTGGATAACTTTTTGAGTTTTGTTGCTTCTTGTGGTATATTCTGAGTAGAGTTCTTTGACATACCTATATTGATCACATCTTATATTATAGAGGTTAGTATTCCAAACCCATTATACTAATTTAGAAAACCTATCTTGTGAAATTGTTTCTCTATGTATGCAATAAGACACATGTAGCAAAAATAATGTCCTTATCTAGCCACGGTCGGATTAAGTATGTATGGACATATAGCGACTTACAGTATTTTGACTGACAAATTAACATATTCCTCAGGTATTAATCCCAACTTTGAAACACGGCTATCGTGTACGGCTGCCTCTAGTAATCTCTTGCTCAATGCTTTCCATTCAGCAACTATCTTGTCCTTGTCACATGTGTCACGATATTTACCTGAGACGAGCATCCGGTATCTATGTGCCTTGGAGCCTAGTTCCAAATTATAGTGGTTTATCTTACGCTTATTCTGTTCTTCTACTTCTGCGTCTGTTATGTTGGAATTGGCAGCGCTACCAATTTCGTTTCTAGCAGTCGTTTTAAGAACCCTCCTGTCTTGGATGTTGACAATATTCTTGTGAAGGTTATCGATCTCCCTACCTAGCTTATGCACTTTTATGTATTTATCCCCTATGTCACCTCTTTTTTCTCCGCTCTTTCGGTTAGTCCCTTGACACGAAGTATAGAGCCCGGTTCTTTTCGCTTAGATCAGAACAGAGTGGCAAAATTAAGTCAAATTTGTTTTGCATCCACAGAACCCGAATCACACCAACATAGTTGTTGGGTAGTAATCCATCCCCATTTAAGACAGAAGATCCAACGTCATCTTCAGATCTGCTATTTCTTTTTCTATGATCTGTCTATCGTGCTTCTCTGAGGTGTACTTTAACAGCCTTTCACATGCGATTAATTCAGATACTATAATGTCTTTCTTGTCTAGACAAAGGCTATGGTAAGAGTCAATAAGTGCGTATGTAATTTTACGTCTATTTCTTTGAGCACATCCACATGTTTTTGCAACCATTGTAAGAGGAGACTCTGACTCTATGATATTCATTTAATTGTGTTTCTCACCTCCCTATTATCCTTATTTTGCGTAATTCCATCCTGTTAATCAAAAAAACTTACTGATCCTGGCTTACGATCATAATCAAATCTATGAGTTTCGCCATCGGCGATTGGTATTCTTTCTATTTTACAATTATCACAGGAAGGACATCTGAGAGGCGCATTCAACCTGATACAAGTGGCACACCAGTAACAAGGGTCGCATGTTAAGAAATAGATTGCTTGTTTGACTATTTTTACTGGTTATAGACCTGTGATGTTGGATTCATATTACAATGTGTACGTACTCAACCAAGGATCAAATACAGTTTCTGTGATAAATACCACAACTAACAGCGTAGTAGATACCATTCCTGTGGGAATACATCCTGTTAGCATAATGGCATCGAATCCCTATAGTTATGTGGCTAACCTGGGTTCAAATACAGTATCTGTAATAAATAGCACAGCCCACAAGGTGGACTCTATTCTAGCGGGATTTCGTCCTACAGATATTCAGCAAGTAGAGTTTGGTACCTCTGCACCTTCGATAGGTACGTCAGTAATTCCTCCTGCAGCCTTCATTTTAAGTATATTCGAAAGGCTTCCTCAAAATGAATACGATGATATATTAAAACCCCTTTCTATCGCTGAACGAAACGAGCTTGTAGATAATCCTAGTACAGATACCATTGCTAATTTTTTATATAAGCTTACAACAACTAAACTTGCTGATTTTTTAAATAAATTTACTCCTGCAGAACTGCACGATTTGTCAGGTACTCTCTCTAAGAATCAATTTGCCGGACTGTTAAACAAGCTTCCAATGGCAGAACATTCAAAACTAGCAAATAAACTGTAGGTCGCCTGTGCACTAGATTTTAAATCTGTGAGCTATCCATGACAACGGTGTTTTCACAGGGATACATGCTAGTTAAGAATTCTATTTGGAAAATATGAGGAGTTAAAGGGTAAGATAGCCTCGTAAATCGGAATAAAAGCAATAAACATAATTCATCAGACCCACAAAGTAACATCCAGAAGTAATATTATACTGAAAACCCAATTGCTTTATCTATCGGGGTATTGCATATTGCTTATAGAATAAGCTGACCAATTTTTAACTTGCACTATTCAATAGATAGGAGTCTCCAGATTTTAATAAGGAATCGCTTTCAGTAGTCGTAGAGGATAGATATTATTTGATAATAATAAACACTTGATCATTATTATCCCCGACGACAGCATTCTACAGAATGATAGTGGTATCTATAAAAGGGGTTTCTGGAAGATGAACCCTTCTATCAGCAAAGCTCAAATCCCTCTGGGCCCGAATCAATCTTGTCCATTTATTTGGGCCCACTTCTATAGTATTTTTAATTGTCTGAGACTACCATCGAACAAGACCCGATGTCCTCATTTGTATACGCTCTAAAAGCGCCAGATACAAAAAGGCAGTATCCTAAAAGATTTGCATCTTTCTTAAATTTTTTAGGATAGCAATGTACCAGCATAAGCTATCAAGCCAAAGCGGTTTGAGATCTACCTATAAATAGATCCATATTCGTAGAATATTCATTAATAGTCAAGTCTTTATTACTAATAACAAAATTGTTTCTGAACTTCCCCGGTATATGCAGCTTGAATAGATTAGGTAATATCATAGAATACAGCTTCCTTACTCTCTTTGTGATCGGTCTCGTTAGTTGGAAAGTGTCTGACTGCAAGACGTTTAATAAGCGCAGCGGCTTCAAATGGTGGAGGCGGGTCGCTAGTCATGATCAAGGCTGACAACGCAGGTATATGCTCAGAATTTCTGTTATGATCAAGCACTTTACGTAGTATTGGCCCGCTTCACTAGTGTATCACAATAGAGAAGTGGGACAACAATAAGCCGTTACCAGATATCGATAATTTGCTAATTGAATTTCAGACTTTCCTTATATACCGAAAGTTGAAATCAGAGATTAATCAAGAAAGAAAAGAATCAAGGGGCGTAACATGTCAAATCAATTTATTACCAACAATAGAACTCAATATATCGAACTACTTCTCGAAATATCGTT
>Ga0164302_10000448_pt1 | contig 11457 bp, 9 predicted proteins | sample Whisoiple_202_MG_FD_109714 | JGI IMG/M metagenome (GOLD analysis project Ga0164302, IMG submission 109714) | Soil microbial communities amended with pyrogenic organic matter from upstate New York, USA - Whitman soil sample_202_MG | ecosystem: Environmental > Terrestrial > Soil > Agricultural... | reverse complement strand
GATAACGTGATAGATCGGTCAAGTACTTTGATACATCTTTCTTGAATTAACTGTTTTAGTCTCGATTTCATCTCAACGGTCATCGATAATTCCATCCCAGACACTCTGTCCTTCCATTTGTATGAGATTCTGTAAGCGCATTAATAATTTATTGTATAACATAGCGAATGATATGGATCTATTTTATATGATTTCTTATTCTGGAGAGTGATATAATTATTGTATTCAAATCATATCCCAGATCCAGAGGAGTAGCTGAATATTACCTAACTGTCGACCATATATAACAAAACCGTGTTCATACTGATACTTGACATAAAACCATTCTAGAATAAACAATAAGCTAATGTTATTAGCAATAAATGACCATAATTAATGAAGGATAATAGTGCTCGTTGTGAAGTATAGAGTATACAGTATTGAATTTGCCTACACTCAAAAATCTAGTATCCTTATTTATCAAATTCGTTTATTTATTCTCGATGGTTGTATTATCAATAGCAATTCCCGGATGTCCGCCTGATGATGTGAACTTCGCCATTACGAATCTGAGGCATAATCTATCAATCTGCACTGTATACCCAAGAATAAAAGAACGACCCTAGAGTAGATGAAAAATATACAGGAGTCTATTTGGTCTTCTTCTAGTTACCTTACATAGTACTTTATTAGGTGCTGTGATGGTTTTATTTTCTTCGCTTAAATAGAGACAGTTCAAATGTAGCGTCCCAAGGCTTCTATGGATATATACAGCTGACTCTTCAATGTGTATAGAACCTCTCACAATTTATAAGATATTGTAGGATAAAATATGTTGCATCTCTAATGGAGCCTCTTTCGACATTTATCCTCGACTTTCAAACTCAGTCCATGTATTTCGAAGCTGATTCTTACATCGCCACATCGCTTTTGGCCAAGTATCAAAAAATATGTAATCTTGAGAATATGGAAGTCTTTGCGATTGATCCTCCGCTTACGAGTGCTGGATGGTCATTTGCAAAATTATTTCTTTCTGGCCAGTTTGTCGAAAAGATCTACGAGTGTAATCTGCAAGGAGTAGATGAGTCTAAAGGGAAAAAGTTTGAAGATAAGTTCATTTCATGGCTGAATACAACTCTAAAGAATCGCAACTGCAGGGCCCAGTTAAAGATTTCCTCTGATATGCAAAGATAGGCGCATTATAATGCTAAAAACGATTTGATTGCTGAAATAATACATGACTTACTTATTCGGAGTGATTATCTTATAGTATGAACTTCCCAACGAATAGAGAATACACTTGTACAGTTCCGTACGTGTTATTCAGAATCGATCAGATGGTGTGGAACTGGATCATCTAAATGTGGAATGAAGTTACAACAGTTCTAATCCTCTAATCTTAATATAACCGATATTAGTATCATAGTTTGATCATTCTACTCTATTCCTTCCTTTTGCTTGGCTACAAGCGCTAAAAATGATATATCGTACAAATTGACATACACCATTACCGATCGAAATTTCCTCACCTCAACAAATATCAATTTATATTGTCATGCCAGTTCATTAAATTAGCAATGATATTGTATGATAACGAGGAATCCTCCAATACAGATTGAGAATCAGTTAAGAAAAGAAGCATTGTATGGCTGTATAATTTGTGGCTGTCCTGTTTTGGTGTATGTAGACATTATTCAACAGGATAAGGAAGTTTTCATTCCTGAAAACATGGTAGCCCTTTGTCCAATTCATAGGAACAAGTATCATGATAACGATTTAGAAGAAGATCTACTGCGAAATGCAAAACTCAGTCCTTATAATAAAGAACATCAACTCGATGCTTTTACAGTACATTCTTCAGACATCACAGTTAATGTTGGAAAATGCAAATTCGTAAATACTCCACGGATTTTAGTGGTAGATGATTTTGATATAATAACAGTTAAAAGAAACCCAGAAGACAACAGGTTCATCTTATTTGATGTTAACTTTTTCGATTCATTGAATAATTTAAAGGCCATGTTGTCTGAAAATAGCTGGCACAGTGAAAGTGCTGACCTTGATTGGATCGTGCGCTACGAGCCGAAGCACCTATCTATACAAAAGCAATTTGATACCATGTTATTTGATGCAAAAATTGATAATGAGAAAGAAGAAATCACTATAATTGTCGATGGTTTCCATTATAACCAATCATTAATACAAATTTCTCAAAATGAAATCTTGGTAGATAAAGAAGAGATTGCTCAGGATCTTAAGGGTACATCTGTGAAGAATTACGAAGCAGGAATAATGTTTCAAACAAGATAATTAAACCAAGTAATTTATCAGTGGTCATACGATTTTAAATGTTTGATGGCCTTAATCGAATATTTATAGTTGTAAGTTAACATAAGACTTGATCGTTATATCTTCTTTGGTAAGACTGTGGTCAGTTCTATCTTTTTTGTCAGGGCAAATAGATTACAGCTGTTGAAGTTGGTCTGTCGAATTGGTTGATTGATAGTCTATATATTAGTCCCGAGATTTCATCGGCTAGTGTGGCTGATAAATTATTTAGCGATAAGCATAGAGATTTAATATTCGACTGGAAAACATATTGGGCTTTTTCCGAAGGTAGATTTTCCGAACTTCTGGATGCAGACTAATCTTATTCTCTATTAAAGGTTGGATTCCTGGTACATAATTCTACATTATCTTATTGTGTGGTGTAACTGAGGTAACTACACTGTATTCTGGAAAATTAGCGCGGATGAAATGCGGAACGTTTTCTCATCCGTATGCATCTTATGCTTGATTCTTTAAGCTTGGTGTACGAATATATTTATCCATCCGAGAGGCCTTTATATAGCCGAAATGGTATAGTATCTTTACTTTAGATTTGTAGGGATATCGAGCATGGAAACTAAATCGGCAAACAATGAGGCGGTCGATAGATTGAGGATTATTTCGCAGCGAAGCCCTAAAGAAACATTCAGGCTCGGGGTTGAGCATTATGGCGACATTTGTTTATGTTCGACATGCAAAGCAAGAGGATTTATACTGGCTCCAGACGAGGATAATATGACCGAGAAGAACTTTATTGAGGAGTGTCCTGACTGTAATAGCTAAAATCGCTCTTCTAACCTTTGCTAAAAGATGATGTAGACTCCAGCCAGTCAGTTAGCCATCTTGACAGCACAACTTTAGTTATAACTTATCTTAACCGTGGTATTAATTCAGTTCAGATATACGAAGACTCAAATGAACAGCTTTCGTTCAAACAACTTGTGGTATAGTAGATAAAACTGTCACACGATTAACTCGAATGACTGCAATATTGCCTATTGAGACCTCGCCTATTTGAGGATATCTAGGTGATTTCTTCAATCATACCAAAAGTTAAACTTTCAGTTCCAACCCACATTCAAAAAACGTCGATAGAATGCAGGACAGGGAATATCATCTCCTGAGAGCTTCCAGAGGAGATAATCGAGCAGCCTTCCAAGCCGGGAATATTCCGGATGCTATACTCAAAGCTACAGAAAGGATCCATACATTCAAAAGTTGGTCGGCAACAAAAACTGGGTTAAAATGAGGAGCTGGTGCTCCGGGCTGACCTCCTCCTGTACCTGGTCCCCTTGGAGCAAACCCTGTAGTTAACAAATAGGCTCCGCCCATACCAGTTACTAGGCCTACACTAGCTCCTATTATACCAATAAGAAGAGCTTCAGACAAAAATAGTATAAGGATAAATCGACTCTTTGCGCCTATTGCTTTCATCGTACCAATCTCCTTGGTTCTCTCGCTGACAGACGTGTAAAGGGTGGTAATTATACCAACCGCACCCACGAGCAACGCGATAAAAGCTATTGCAATTGTAAACGCATTATTTCCGCTTTGGAATCTTTGTATTGTTTGTGAAATTGCTTTAGGAGTAGTAACACCAATATTAGTACCATATAGACTAGTAATCTCCCCCTGAACTGTGGCGACGAGATCACCAGAAAGAGCGGCAACTACCATCTGATCGTACTTTCCTGACTTGTGGAAAAGCGAATTTCCAGTAGCCTCATTAATTATGACCGACCGGTCTATAAAATTATTTCCAGTGGGCTGGATTACACCGCTAATCACAAAGCTTTTAGACTGCTCTTTAGTTTTGCCAGTGTTCTGTTCTACATAAGTAAATGTCCCTTTAACGGTCTGGCCAGTGGACACAAAGGGCGTTGTCTTTCCTGGAGGATTTGCTATGCTGTCTCCTACTAACATTGCAGTAGGATTATTTGGTTGTATATTAGAGCCCTCCACCAACTGTAGCGAGGGCGTCACTAGATAAATTTTTTGTGGATCCATCGCAATGATCTGAGCGTTCAAAACATTCCCCTGGGCGTTAAGCTGCAGCTGACCTTGATATGATGGAACAACTTCTTGAACAAAGGGTAGGGATTTTATTCTGTTAACAACTTCGTTACTAAGTACAATAGTTGGAGGACCCTGAGGGCCGCGGAAATTCATTTGCCCTGAGCTAACAAACAAAACATTTGGAGCCAACATATTCATCTGTTTGTTCATAAATGCAGACTGTCCTGCGCTCATTCCATTCAGCGCCACCATTAATGCTCCTCCTACCACAACCATGAGGATAGTCAAGGCAGATCTAGCCTTTCTTTCCCTAAGAGCGTCAAACGATAGGATGATAATTTGCTTATAGTTCTTACGCCTCGAGCCGATTTTCCGGTCGGTTCGCATTCTCGAGGGAGATAAGACATTATTATCAGCAGATATATTTTTTACATCACGATATGCATCCTTGCTAGATGTACTCGACTCATTTTCCTTACTGAAATCCTCGATACCCATATTACTGTACTATCACAGATATTCTCCTACGTTATCGTAGCTGTCATACCCGCTAACCGTTATTATGATCCTGATACTCTCTAGATAAATAGATGCGAAATTCATACAGTGTCTTGAATAACAAGAAGCAACTCTCTTCATATGCTTCAGATATATTATCTATCCTTCACAACTGATTTATAGTTAGCGTTTATTTTGCCTGATGTTTACATTCTTAAAGAATTGAAACAGGCAAGCAACTGAACTGTGTGGTGTTATAAGGGACTGGTGGCTACACAGATCTAAAGCACGAACTTGTTACAGAATAAGTGAATACAAATAATCTTCAAGTAATGTTTGTTAGGCGTGTTAATGTGGCTACAGACAAACTTTGGGCTAGACTACTAAAAATAGCCCATCCTCAGTAGGAGTTATGGCTATCGCATTTTCCAATTCCGTGAATTCCGGTTTTGAATAAAATAAGATAGCTATTGGTAAAGTCAGTAATAGTAGCTATATAATAGAGCCAATAAAATTGATATGGAAGATTTGTATACATAATGAGTCCCCTAATGTTATACAAATGAATATTAGGCAACCCCAGTCAATCGGTAAGAGTCCCGGAGGCCAATTTACTAAATCAGAATTACTTTCAGAGGTTGAATTAAAAAGGCAAAACCTGCGCTGTACTTGAAAACTGAACCTAGGGATAATTCAAATCAGTACTTAACTATTATGTATTTCTTATAGACTAATGAATTCTGCTTTTCTTCTTTTCGTATCAAAAATTGCAGCAGTTGCTTTATAGCCAAAAAACCAGCCATTTGCAGTTCCAGGATTTATAAGCAAAGTCTTTCCGACCTGCATCTCTTCAAGCTTATGTGTGTGACCACAGACTAGTATGTCGTACTTGCCGGATTGCAATACTAATGACTTTTTTTTGGCATTTGTCCCATGATAAACCGCGATCAGCACATTATCCTGTTCAATTTCACAAAAATCCCCTTTAAGTTCACCGCCGATCTTTTGGAAGCTCGATGAAAGTCTTTCCTCTTCGATGTCATTATTTCCGAGAACTCCAATCAACCTCACGCCTTCAAACCATTTAACTGATTCCGGCCTAACGATGTCGCCAGCATGGATAACAAGATCAATATTTTTATCTCTACATATTTTTACGAATTTCTCAATATTGTAAATATTGTCGTGGGTATCTGATATCAGTCCTATATACATCTAGACAATTTAGTCAATCACTTTACATTTTTATTTGTACCTATCTGTGTCAATCGTAACTATTGATCAATCATATTCAAAATTGTGCTTATGGATTTCCAGGTGATGAAGAGTCTTTTGTTTCTCCTTGAGAAATTATTTCCTTGATTGTATTGGGAGGGAAGTCTGCATTTCGTAAAAATACTGGGAGACTCGATTTCACTACTAATTATTCTGGTTACCTATTGGATTTGTGCCCCATAATTTTCAATGAGTTAGTGTATTCTTCGCTAATCTTGAAAGTCGATTGGCCCTACCCAGCATTAAATTTACTTTCAGTAATACGGTAAAGTCTTTCTATGAATCTAATTTAACCGGTAACAAATTTTGACATTTTTATCGTGTTTTCATCTTTGTCACTAAACAATATGTCTTTGCCCTGCTTTCAACTTCCTCGATGTTAGAAAGCAGTTGTGTGATCTTCCCAGGATAATTTGATAATAAAGATGTTTTTATCGTTTTTCAGAGATACATATAATACCTCTCTTATCAGGGTATTGCTTAGTAAACTTCCATCCCAAGCCAACATTCCATCTTCTATTTCGACTCACGGAAAACTATATATAGGATATACAATTCTGGGTAGAATTTGCTTGGCTTCTGTATGCATGATGGTATTGTCAAATACCAATGGCTTAGCTATCATAACATTTATTGTAGTTATCACGATATAAGACATCTAATAATTCTTCTTTGGTTGCCGCGAGGTTGAGTTTATAATGGTCCGCTCCCTAAGAACCACCGTCCTGCATTGACAGGACATTTTCGATATTCCTTTCAGTAAATCTCGATCTGTATGGGTGGTGGTGTTTTACTTAAAACTTGAGTTTCTTTTTCCAGATTGGCATCCGATATGCTTTGGTATCGACATCATTACGTATGAATATTTCTCTCACCGGAATTTAAGAGGTTGTCCTTAAGTCGCATTGTAGTCTGTTGAATAGCTTTGAATCGAGATAAAGATTGTTTCGGTTCACGTTGGGGATTTGATTTATGGTAACTGATACCGTAAGGGTCATTAGTTGTTATAGAAGTGGACGAGCTTAGACAAGTTACCAGTGTAATGAAATCTCAGAAATAACAAACAATGAAAGGGATATCTATAATTACCAAAGGCTTTTTTTATAACCATATTAAAAAAACAACCATTAAGACATTTAATGGACCGTTCCAGATTAGAGTACCAACCAAACGAGCAAAATTAGTAATCCTTTCCTTAGGCTCGTTCCAATTATTAATAGCTTCCACTTTAGTTGCTGCAATGGAATGGCGAATCACAATATCACTTTCCTGCTTCAATGTGTCAAATTAGTTGGACTGCGAATAGGATGGGATATCAATATTTACCCTAATGGTTATATCGTTGTCACAGTTCATATCATATCCAGTATAAGGATCATTTGGCTTCCAGTAATACCCTCCACTGGTCTATATACGACGGCTATGAAAGAACCGATGCGACTTGGTTTGAGTTGTTTTGGAGATACTTGAAGACAAGTTTAGGCGTTCCCGACATGATTCTGTCTGGTGTCACCGCAGTTTTGCATTCCAAATTGCAGGATGGAGAGATTGCTAATACTTGTGACCGTACAGCTGGTCAATTATTCCTAATTACCCAAATTTTTAGTGCCTGTCATATTTGTAGTCATGAGCCTGGAAGAACGATATAATAGACCTTCGATACCTGAACAAAGGAATAATATTACAGGTATATTATGTACTGGTATCCAATGACTAAATTAGATGAATCAGGTCAGGTTATTTACCTACAATATAAGAATCTGGAAGACATGCTCAAGGTGATTCTCTTTTCTGCACAATCCGCGCTGGGCTTGACACCTATGCTTTATAGTATAAAACACAACAACAGTAGCATACTATTTATCCAAACAGGTTTAGCGAATGGTGCAGTAATTCATTATCTTATTATGCGCAGTGCAAAGCCAGAACAGAAATACATCGAGCTGAAGCGATTAACTGGAGAATTCAAATTTGTCGAAAACATAGGTACCGATACAATGTCTCTGTATATTCCAGTCCTAGAATTGGAAACGTCCACACTCAAATTTCCCCTATGAGCAGCCTCTATTATTTTCTTATCTTAGGTATCTAGCTAAGTGTACCACTTAATGGATAGGATGGATCATGAATTGACCATTATCATGTGAAATCCTCGTCTGAAGGCAATAGCAGCTTTGAATTAAATATGATTCTTATGCATATAATTGAGTAATCTAGTACTTCACTTAAATTTATTACATTAGGAATCGTGGCCGATGAGGAGCCAACAATGCCGATGAATAATCCAATTAGCGAATTCTTTAATCGACATATACTTTGTTAAGCCGAATGAGGGCGAGTTGATATTGGACTTGAATGTCTGATTTTGCAGAATCTATAATCGGGCGAGGACTATAGTCTTTAAGAATCACTATACTTAATGACGAACAAAATTCTGCTAAAAAGATACTGACTTGTATAGTAGTGACAACAGTCACGAAATTGTTATCAAGCGTCCTAATTTTTGCAAAGCATACTATATGCTAATTTTACAGCATGGCAAGTTGGTATAAAACCTACTACTATACATGTTAGGACTAGATTTGCACGTCTGTCAGTTAAACATTGGGTCAGCTTTTTAATATACATGATCAATTATAGTTCTACATCTTGCTAAACTGCAAATTTGGCCACAGACTAGCCGATATGCATCAAGATTAAATATTCTCTTCCCAATACAAATTCCTAATGACTAGCGAAATAAGAAGATCCTGTGGTAAATGCGACGGACAGATGTTAGGTGAGACCCAGCCAATTCCGAAGAAAGTCGCTCTGCCTATACCTCTTAAACCATCATTTTCGATCGAGAAATATTTGCCAAACATTATGAAGGAGTATGATTTTTACACCGTATTTATTTGCTCTTCATGCGGCTATCTTGATGTATATTTTACAAAAAATAAATAGCATACGTTCTCTTTCAGTATTTGTTCAACGCTCATTATTGCTAATGTCTGACTTTGATTGTGATATCAGTAACTCCGAATCAGCATCCTACAAGAATATTATTATTAGTATTGATAAAGCTACCGTAAACCTATCGTACATCCTTTGTATTCTTTACAAAATTTGGAACGAAGAAAAATATTAACAACCATTAGAATCTGAACCATTAAAAAGAGAAGTCATGTCAAGAGGATCTATGATTCATCTAAAATAAAATTGGAATTTGATATCCGGTTCGATTGTCGAATACTTCCCACAGATTTTTCATTCTTGAGATTAATTCATTGACGTTAACTGAAAGAAACTGAAAGAACTGAGGAGCGAACTGAGAAGGCGATAGAAGACTAGCAATACATTAGCGAACAAATCAATAGGTATATCAAAAGAAACTCTTCGATCCTTAATAGAAAATATAACTGATAACTTATTTACATTGTTATTAATTAGAATCTGAAGTAACAAGAAATGAGTACAAAAGTATCTAGAACGATCAATAGCTTAAATCATAACTGTCAAAATAGGGATTATTATTGAATTTGCAATATCTCTAGTTATTCGATGTTATATCAGTTGTACATAAAAGAATAGAACAAGGGCAATTCTGCATATGTCAGAAAGCAAAAACTCGTAACTGATGAGAACAAGCAAACGCGTTCAATTTATTTTATATACTAAAGAGTATCCATACTGCTTGATTTAGGTTGGCCCATATCTTCGCTATACCAAATATACTCTTCACTTTCTTTCTTTCTTATTTTGTTCATGTCTATCCGTTCCGGCAGTTCAAATGTTCACTTTATTTCTATTTGTTAACGATAATAAAGTTAGCTAAAACAGCTAACTTATCAATAATATAAAAAGAATGTTAGACAAGATTGCGGATCTGAAAAGGCCCAGTTAGAAATCCGATTTGATAGTCTAATTTAATTATTTCTTAATTTTACGATTCCAGAGAAGTAACTATATTTAGCGCAATATAAGAAAATCAACGTCTTGTAGGTTTAAGTGTTATTAGATCGCATACGTTCAGTTTAGGCGAGTACGTGTTGATTATGTCGTTTAGGTATCGGCCAGCGCTGCAGCAGGTCTGAAGGAAAATCTATTTCTCATTTCATCTTCTTGGGTAATGTTCTCGCATCCTCGTTGTGCAAGATAATTTTCGGTAGTTCCAGCATATCTTATCAGGTCTTGCACATCATCATATTTGTCGCTCCAATATATTGCAATCCCGGTAGGATAATCTATTCTCCAGAATGACCTTGGCATTTCAAGATCGCTATGCTCGTGTGCTGTAACTTCAACGAATTCAGTATTGATGTCCATCATTTGCTGTCTAGTGTATGGCTCGACGACATATTTTATGTCATTATCAGACACTACTATATACCACCAGTTTATATCTCGTAAACAATAAAACATCATTCACAATTAAATCCTCTTATTAGAAATAGTCATTGAAGGACGTAATCAATGTGGTCAAGGCCCTCAGTTCGAGACCATAAGCTTTATCTTTTACTATGCAACCTTAATCTCATCCTTTTTCTATAGCTCTCACAGGAGATTTTCTGGTTTAAGGACTAAGCAGTTTTTTTCCAATTATGCTATCATTGATTCGGGCCCCCCAAACATATAGTCTATACAATGCTAAATGTATAATTCGTCAGGAAGAATAAAGGAGAGTATGGATAAATCCCTTTTGCAAATGTTATGTAAAACGACACGTTACCAAGAGAATGGGAGAGATGATGTCACATATGTACTCGTAGGCTAGTGTCTCAACTGCGTTTGCATTGTCAAACCCAGAAAAAAATTTCTCAGATTATTGTATTTCTACTTTTAATTCTCAAAAAGTGGATATGCTGTGGGTAATACTGCCAATATCCAACTAATCCATAATTTCTGTATACGGTCATGGTTATATGATAGACGATAGCATCTATTATAACGGTCATATCAAATAATGGAAGTAAGTCGAAAAAGCTGTCCAATCTGTAGAAGCTGCGGCTTCAAAAAATTTAGTGTTATGAGCCGTTCTGAGAAAATCCACTTACGATGCCTTGGGTGTGGTCAGATGATGTCAATTTGATATTAACTTTAGATCGGCATAAGATTTGTTCACATACCCTTCGTAGTTAGTATTAAAATGGCCTCAAAACTGAGCTAAATTTGAAAAACGGGGAGCTGCCTATTTTATCTACATCATCTAATACTGTGTTTTCGATGCTGTTACGTGTTGTTCTGACAGCATACTGGTTGCCTATTATGCTCATGTCGATGAAGAATTTTCTAAACGGATCATCGTCACAATCTTTTTTCTGTTTAACGATGAAACCAGACCCCATTAGCTATTCACATATGTCGGACCTAGTATCTTAT
>Ga0164302_10000446_pt1 | contig 11484 bp, 9 predicted proteins | sample Whisoiple_202_MG_FD_109714 | JGI IMG/M metagenome (GOLD analysis project Ga0164302, IMG submission 109714) | Soil microbial communities amended with pyrogenic organic matter from upstate New York, USA - Whitman soil sample_202_MG | ecosystem: Environmental > Terrestrial > Soil > Agricultural... | reverse complement strand
GGCGCCATCGAGCGGCAGCGGTTCCGGGCCGTGCTGCTCGACGAGTTCCAGGACACCTCGGAGGCGCAACTGGAGCTGCTCCGGTCGCTGTTCGTGGCGCCGGGCGAGCCCGTGCCGGTCACCGCCGTCGGGGACCCGAACCAGTCGATCTACGGCTGGCGCGGGGCCAGCGCCACCACGCTGAGCCGGTTCCCGCGCGCGTTCCGCGAGGAGTCGGACGCGCTGCAGCTGCCACTGTCGACGAGCTGGCGCAACGACCAGTCGATCCTCGATGTGGCCAACCACGTGGCCGCCCCGCTGCGCGAGGCGGCCAGGGTGCACGTCGAGCAGCTGCGCCCCTCGCCGGCGGCCGGCCCCGGACGCGTCGCGGTGGCGCGGCTGCTGACGGTGGAGGACGAGGCCGCCCACGTCGCCGAGTGGATCGCCGCGCGCCGGGCCGCAGGCGCCGCCAGCGCGGCGGTGCTCTGCCGCAAGCGCTCGCAGTTCGCCCCGGTCATCGAGTCCCTGGAGAGCAGGGACATCCCCTACGAGGTGGTCGGCCTCGGAGGCCTGCTCGTGACGCCCGAGATCGAGGACATCGTGGCGCTGCTGCACGTGGTGCAGGACCCCACCCGGGGCGACCAGCTGATGCGGCTGCTCACCGGGCCGCTGTGCCGGCTCGGCTCGGCCGACCTCGACGGGTTGATGGCCTGGGCGCGGCACCAGCAGCGGGTTCGCAGCGGCCTAGCGGCCACGCAGCGCGCCGACGGGGACGCGCTCGGCGGTGAGGCGGTCCGGGACGGGGTCGGCGCAGATGAGTCGCAGGGGCCGCGCGTGCGCGAGCAGGCCCCGGACGCCGTGGACCAGCCAAGCATCGTCGAGGCGGTCGACGACCTGCCGCGCCCCGGATGGCGCAGCCACACCGGCGCCTGGCTCAGCGACGCCGCCCTCGAGCGGCTCAGCGGGCTGCAGCAGGTGATCCGCCGGCTCCGCGCCCTGAGCGGCCTGCCACTGGCCGACCTCGTGGGCGAGGCCGAGCGGGCCCTCGGACTCGACATCGAGGTGCTGTCGCGGCCCGGCTACACCCCAGCCGCCGCACGGGCACACCTCGACGCATTCGCCGACGTGGCAGCCGGCTTCACGGCCAGCGCGGACCGCCCCAACCTCGCCGGGTTCCTCAGCTGGCTGGAGGCCGCCCTGAGGGAGGAGCGCGGACTCGACAAGGGCTACATCGAGGCGTCGCCCGATGCCGTGCAGATCCTCACGATCCACGCGGCCAAGGGCCTGGAGTGGGACGCCGTTGCCGTTCCGGGCCTCGTCGAGGGCTCCTTCCCGGCGCTGAACTACTCGAAGGCCACGCACAACGGCACCGACTGGGTCGTCGCCGACGCCAAGGACCGGGGCTGGTGCGGGGGCCTGTCGGGAGTGCCCTACGACCTGCGGGGCGACCGCGACGGCCTCCCGGTGTGGCAGTGGCGCAGCGCCGAGGACTGGGCCGACATCGAGGCCAAGACCGGCGAGTTCATCCGGGCCGGCGGCGAGCACGGCATCGTCGAGGAGCGCCGGCTGGCCTACGTGGCGTTCACCCGGGCCCGCTCCGACATGCTCCTCAGCGCCGCGGTCTGGGCTGGCCCCGGCACGCCGCGGGTCACCTCGCGGTTCCTCCTCGAGGTCGCCGAGGCTCCCGGTCTGGCCGTGGAACGCCTTGCCTGGGCCCACCTGCCGGACCCGGCCCTGCCCGAGTCCGTCCAGAACCCCCGCGACGCCGAGGCGCAGCGGACGCTCTGGCCGCAGGCGCCGCGGCGCACCGAGGACCTTGCCCGCGCCGCCGAGGCGGTGCGCATGGCCACGGACCGCCAGGGCCAGGACGGTCAGGCACCGGCGCAGGCCCATCAGGGCGTGCTCCCCCTGCCGGGTGAGGAGCCGCCCCTGCACGAGGAGATGGCGCTGCTCCTCGCCGAACGCGCCCGCCTGCGGGAGCGCCGAGAGGAGGTTGTCGCGGTCCCGCGGCACCTGTCCACCTCCGCGGTCGTGTCACTGGCCCAGGACCCGGAGGCCTTCGCGTCGGCGCTGCGCCGGCCGATGCCGCAGGCGCCCGCGCTGGCGGCTCGCCGCGGGACCGCCTTCCACGCCTGGGTCGAGCAGCACTACGCCCAGGCGGCGATGGTCGACATCCTCGACCTGCCGGGCAGCGCCGACGAGGACCCGGGCGAGGACGCCGAGCTGCCCGCGATGAAGGAGCGCTTCCTCGCCAGCGAGTGGGCGCACCGCACGCCGGCCGAGATCGAGATCGCGGTGGAGACCGTCATCGACGGGATGGCCGTCCGGGGCAGGATCGACGCGGTCTTCCGCCGCGCGGGTGGCGGCTACACGATCGTCGACTGGAAGACCGGCGGCCGGCCGAGCGGGGAGGTGGCGCGCACGCGTGCGCTGCAGCTCGCGGCATACCGCGTGGCATTCGCCCGGCTTCGGCGCCTCGAGCTCGGGGAGGTCGACGCGGCGTTCTACTACGCGGGAACCGGCGAGACGGTGTGGCCCGAGCTTCCGGACGAGGCGGGGCTCGCAGAGGTGCTCGGGTCCATCCCGGACTGAGCGGTCAGCGCTTGGGTCAGCGCCTGGGTCAGCGCCTGGTGTCGGCGCCCTGGGGGAGGCCGGGCTCGCCGCCGGGCTGCAGGTCGGGGGCGAATCCTGGCTCGAACTCGGGACCGGGGTCCGGGCCTTCGATGGGGTCGGGGGGAGACGGTCGGCCGGCCTCCGCGTGCCCAGACTCGGCGGAGCCGGACTCCGCCGGTGGCTCGGCACCACTCTCGGGCGTCGGGTCCTCCTCGGCCCACTCGTCGGCGCCGCCCGACATGGCGTCCGCCTGGTTCGCCGTGGCCCGGGCAGTCTCCGTCGGGGGCTCCGGGCGCTCCTCGTCGGCCGGCGCGGTCTTGGCGAACATCACCTCGACGTCGTCGTCCTCCTCGTCAGCACCGAGGCTGGGCGGCACCAGCACCGGTCCGGCCTGAGCGGGCCGCAGCGACGAGCGGCGGTAGTCGTCGGCCGCCTCCTCCTCGGCGTGCAGCCGCTCGTCGAGCCGGCGCAGCGCGGCCGCCTGCCGCTCCGCCAGCTGCCGGTCGCCGGTGCTGACCGCAGCCATGAGCTCGGAGAGGGCGTGCATCTCGGCAGCCAGCCGGGCGCGCTTCTCGAGGTTCTTGTCGGGCCGCTCGACCCGGGCGTGCGCGTAGGCCTCCAGGACGGTCTCGAAGGCCTCCGGTGACGCCTGGGTCACCAGCGCGGTGAAGTCGTCGGCGGGATCGGCGACCTTGGCGTCCTCCCACCCGGTGAGGGCCCGGATGCGGCCGGTGGCGGCGTCACCGTCGTCGTCGAACACGGCCAGGACCTGGTCGCCGGTGAGGTCCCCGTGCGTCGGGGTGGGGGCGAAGCGCCAGAGCGAGACGTCCTCGAGGGCGTGCTCCCACCGGGTCAGCAGCGCCGTCGGGACGTGGCCGGTGGCGGCCGCCCGGTCCAGCTCCGAGAGCCGCCGCGAGCGGTAGGTGTCGGCGTCGTAGGCCGGCAGCCCTGCCTCGTCGAACAGCTGGTGGTCGGCGTTGTGCAGCGCCGCGATGGTGCGCCCCAGCTCAGCCGCCAGCCCGGGTCCGGGCGGGAGGGCCGAGAAGTCGATGTTCTGCCCGGGCAGGTAGGGGTAGACGGCGGCCCGGCCGCCCTCCTTCAGGGCGGCGAAACCCTTCGGGGTCGGCACCGAGAACGGCAGGCGCCGGGCGAGCAGCCCGAGCAGCGCGACCGTGACGTCCATCTGCGCCCCGGCCGCCTGGGTGCGTGGCGCGCGCACCACCCAGCGGCGGTGCTGGGTGTCCTGGACGAAGGCGACATCGAAGAGCTGGCCGGGCTCACTCGGGAGGGCCTCGACGCTCGCGGGGTCGAGACCGGGCACGGCAGCGCTGGCCAGGGCGGCGAGGTAGAGGGGGCTGCGGTCCACGCGCCCACCGTATGCCGTGAACCCGCCCTAGGGTTGCACCTGTGGGCCGAACCCCTGAATCTTCTGGAACTCTCGCCAATCTCCGCCTCTCCCGCACCGCGCTGGAGCGTGCCGCCGAGCGCCGCAGCGACCCAGGGCTGCTGCCCGCACTACTGCGCGACCCCGCCACGAGGGTCCTGGCCATCGTCGACGGCTCAGCCGAGGTGGTCGACCGGGGCGAGGGCCTCGAGCTGGCGCTGCGGCCGCCGCTGCCCTCCGACGCCGCCGCGCTCGCGGTCTTCCTGGGGCTCGACGCCGACAACACGGCATACGTCGCCGTGGACGACGACGCGGCCGAGAGCACGGACGCGCGCGACCTGCGGACCCTGCGCCAGGTGGGCACCGACCTCGGCGACCGCGACGCGGGCCTGCTGACGACGGCCCTGGGCATCCTCAACTGGCACCGGGCGCACAGCCACTGCCCGCGGTGCGGCGCCCCCACCGAGCCCACCCAAGCCGGGTGGCTGCGCCGCTGCCCCAGTGACCGCAGCGAGCACTACCCGCGCACGGACCCCGCCGTGATCATGGCCGTGGTCGACGACCGGGACCGTCTCCTGCTCGCCCGGGGGCCGCAGTGGGCCACCCGCCGCTACTCCGTGCTGGCCGGGTTCGTCGAGCCGGGCGAGACCCTCGAGGCGGCGGTCGCCCGCGAGGTCTTCGAGGAGGTCGGCGTCCGGGTGGCAGACGTGCGCTTCCTCGGCAACCAGCCGTGGCCGTTCCCGTCCTCGCTCATGCTCGGCTTCACCGCCCGCGCCCTCGGCACCGAGCTGGTGCTGCAGGAGGACGAGATCGCCGAGGCGCGGTGGTTCACCCGCCAGCAGCTGCTGGCCGAGATCGCCGAGGAGGGCACCGGGGTGGCCAGCCGCGTCTCCATCGCCCGCAGCCTGATCGAGCACTGGCTGGGGCAGGAGATCCCGGGCCTGCCCTGACCGGCCTGCCCTGACGACCTGCCCTGACCAGGGCCGCCGGAGGAAACAGCCCGGACATGCCAGCCCGGACATGGCAGTGCCCCGGACATGGCAGTGCCCCGGACATGGCCCGGGGCACGCGCTGGGGTCGGGACCAGTCAGTTCAGGCGCGACTTGACCTCGTTGATCGAGGGGTTGGTCGCCGCCGAGCCGTCCGGGAAGAGCAGCGTCGGAACGGTCTGGTTGCCGCCGTTGACCTTCATGACGAACTCCGCGCTCTGCGGGTGCTCCTCGATGTTGACCTCGGTGTAGTTGATCCCCTCACGGCCCATCTGCGCCTTCAACCGGGTGCAGTAGCCGCACCACGAGGTGGTGAACATGGTGACGGTGCCGGGGGCGGGGGCCGCGATGGTCATAGGTCAGCTCTCCGTGAGGGAACAGGTGTACTGCTGTCGACAACGCCGGAATCATCCCAATCCTTCCCCACAGGCGGTGTGACCTGCCTGACCTCCGGTGGCCGCCTCCGGTCCCGGGGGCGGCCATGATGGGCCCATGAGCATCGACCAGGCCCTGCTCGACCTCGCGGCCAGCCGCAACATCGGGGCGCTGACCACCCTCAAGCGCGACGGCCGCCCGCAGCTGTCGATGGTGAGCTACGCCCTCGAGCGCCGCGGCCCCACCGGCCCCCGGGTGCGCATCTCGGTCACGGACGGGCTGGCCAAGGTGGCGAACCTGCGCCGCGACCCCCGTGCCAGCCTGCTGCTCACGTCGCCCGACGGCTGGTCGTATGCCGTGCTCGAGGGCACCGTGACGCTCTCGCCGGTGGCGCGAGAGCAGGACGACGCCACCGTGGAGGAGCTGATCGAGGTGTTCCGGCTGGTCCAGGGCCGCGAGCACCCCGACTGGGACGACTACCGCCGGGCCATGGTCCAGGACCGCCGGCTCGTCGCCGCGCTGCGGGTCGAGCACACCTACGGCCTGCTGCGGTGAGGCTGGTGGTCCCCGCCGTCGGGGCCGTCTGAGAGGATCGCCGCGATGTCCACGCACAGCCCCGCTCTGCCCTCGCGCCCCTCCGCCGACGAGGTCCTCGCCGCACTCGACCCCGAGCAGCGGGAGGTGGCAGCCAGTCCCCTCGGGCCCATGTGCGTGCTCGCCGGGGCCGGCACCGGCAAGACCCGGGCCATCACCCACCGCATCGCCTACGGCGTGCACGCGGGCGCCTACCAGCCGCAGCGGGTGCTCGCCGTGACCTTCACGGCCCGGGCCGCGGGCGAGATGCGCACCCGGCTGCGCGACCTCGGCGTCGGCGGCGTGCAGGCCCGCACCTTCCACGCGGCCGCGCTGCGCCAGCTCCACTACTTCTGGCCACAGGCGATCGGCGGCGCCGCGCCCGAGGTCATGAGCCACAAGGCGCCGGCCGTTGCCCAGGCAGCCGCCTCGCTGCGGCTGCAGTTCGACCGCACCGGCATCCGCGACCTCGCGGCCGAGGTGGAGTGGGCCAAGGTCAACATGCTCACCCCGGAGACGTATGCCGCGGCAGCGGCCTCCGCGCGCCGGGAGCCGCCAGGCATCGACGCGACCGGGATGGCCCGCGTGCTCGAGACCTACGAGCAGGTCAAGAGCGACCGCGGCGTCATCGACTTCGAGGACGTCCTGCTGGTCACGGTCGGCATCCTCGCCGAGCGCGACGACATCGCCCGCACCGTCCGCCAGCAGTACCGCCACTTCGTCGTGGACGAGTACCAGGACGTCAACACCCTCCAGCAGCGGCTGCTCGACCTGTGGGTGGGGGAGCGCGACGACGTCTGCGTCGTGGGCGACCCCGCGCAGACCATCTACTCCTTCACCGGAGCCAGCCCGCGGCACCTGCTCGGCTTCACCCAGCGCCACCCCCGCGCGCAGGTCGTCCGCCTGGTGCGCAACTACCGCTCCACGCCCCAGATCGTCGGGCTCGCCAACCTCGTGGTGCGCGGTCCCAGCGGCGGCGCCCGCGGCCACAGCGTCCAGCTCGAGGCCCAGGGCGAGCCCGGTCCCGAGCCCGCGCTGACCGCCCACCCCGACGACCCGACCGAGGCGGCGGGCATCGCCGCCGAGATCGCCGAGCGGGTGGCTGCCGGAGCCTCCCCGGTCGACATGGCGATCCTCTTCCGCACCAACGGGCAGTCCGAGGCCTTCGAGTCGGCGCTGGCCGAGCGCGACATTCCCTACCTCGTGCGCGGCGGGGAGCGGTTCTTCGCCCGCAAGGAGGTGCGCGACGCGATCCTGCTCATGCGCGGCGGCGCCCGCTCCGATGACGCCAGCCAGCCCCTGCCGGACCTGGTCCGCGACATCCTCGTCGGGGCGGGCTGGACCCGGGAGGCGCCCTCGAGCGGGGGCGCGGCCCGCGAGCGGTGGGAGTCCCTCGCGGCGCTCGCCGCCCTGGCCGACGCGGTCGTGGCGGCCAACCCCGAGGCGCGTCTGGTCGAGTTCGTCCGCGAGCTCGACGAGCGCGCCTCGGCCCAGCACGCCCCCACCGTCCAGGGCGTCACCCTGGCCTCGCTGCACGCGGCCAAGGGACTGGAGTGGGACACCGTCTTCCTGGCCGGCTGCTCCGACGGCTTCCTGCCCATCGCCATGGCGGACACCGCGGAGGCCATCGAGGAGGAGCGGCGCCTGATGTACGTCGGCATGACGAGGGCCCGGCGCGAGCTGCGGCTGTCCTGGGCCGGGGCCCGCACCCCCGGCGCCCGGGCCTCGCGCCGCCCGTCGCGGTTCCTCGACGGCACCACGAGCGTCCTCGGCGACGGGGCCCGTGCCCCACGCCGCAGCGCCAGGGGCGCCGCCAAGGGGGCGGCCCTCAGACCGGCCCTGCCAGCGAAGTGCCGCGGCTGCGGCGCCGAGCTCGTGACCGCCGCGCAGCGCAAGACCGGCCGCTGCGCCGAGTGCCCACCCAGCTACAACGAGGCCACCTTCGAGCGCCTGCGTGAATGGCGCCTGGCCACCGCGCGCGCGGCCAGCGTGCCGGCATACGTCGTGTTCACCGACGCCACCCTCACGGCGATCGCCGAGAGTGAGCCCTCGAGCGAGGGGGACCTGTCCCAGATCTCTGGCGTGGGCGCACGAAAGCTCGGCCTCTACGGTGCGCAGGTCCTTCAGATCCTTGGCGGCGCCGACACGTCGCAGGTCATCGAAAACGCCTCTGCCGCAACGGAATCCGAGTGATGACCGAAGGATTCACGATTTCGTGACCTGAAATTCAATAAATACGTTGCCCCGCCTTCGCGCGAGGGCGTAATCTTCTCGAACGTCAAGCCCAGCGGCTCAGGTGGCCGGCTGGGGCCCGCAAGGAACAGAAGGAGGTTGGCCCTGATGGAGAGCATCACCATGACGACCGCGACGCAGATCGCCCGCGTCCGTTCCGCGTGCCCGCAGGCCAACACCGTTCGCCTTGCGGCCACCCGTGTCTGGGCCCAGGGCACCGCTGTGTCCACGTTCGTCCCGGATGCCCGTGGTGCCATGGCCGTGCAGGCCGTCCCGGCGTTCTACGTCGACGGTTTCGGTGCCGCCACCACCGCCCCCAAGACCATCGCCTTCAACAGCATGGATGTCGTGTACCTCCGCTCTGGAGAGCCACCTGTCTAGGCAGCAGCCCAGCAGGTCTCTCACAGGCCGCGGAACCCGACATCCGGGATCCGCGGCCTTTCTGTTTGTCCGGGACACGTGTTTCGGAAAAGCAGGTTCGTCCTCCGGCCGCTCCAGCAGGAAGACAGCCAGCACCGATGAATCAGCAGGACAGCACCGATCAGTACAGGTCGATGGCCCACCACCAGGGGCTCGGAGACCAGACCAGTAACCGAAGCACCGTCAACACCATGACGGGGACGACAAGGGGAGGTGACACCCGATGCAGTTGAGCGCACTTCACGACCTGAACGAGCAGGCCGCCGTTGCCGGCGCCGGCATCCCGTGTCAGGAGAACGACGCCGAGCTCTGGTTCGCCGAGAGCCCGGACGACGTCGAGTTCGCCAAGGCACTCTGCGGGACCTGCCCGGCCCGCACGGCCTGCCTGGCGGGAGCCATCGACCGCGCCGAGCCGTGGGGCGTCTGGGGCGGTGAGCTCCTCATCCAGGGAGCGATCGTCGCCCGCAAGCGTCCCCGTGGCCGCCCGCGCAAGAACCCGGTGGCCGCATAGATGTCGTCCACAGCGATCTTCCACCCGGGGGTGCCCGCGGGGCCGGCCGTTGCCGCCGACCCCGCCGGGCCCACCCGCATCCTTCACCCGAGCTTTGTCCTCACCAGGAGACTGACCATGTTCCAGGCCTTGTACGCCGACCTCGCCCGCGCCCATCGCCGGCGTCGCCAGCGGGAGTTCCAGCGCCAGATCGAGCAGCGCGCCCAGCAGGAGCTCCTGCACCAGCTGCCCCGCATGCTGTGCCGGTGACCCCGCACCACCCAGCGAACCCACCCGACCCCCGCGGCCGGGTGGGTTCGCTGCTGTCGGCGGACAGCGAGCCCTAGGGTTTCGCTCATGTCCCGCGACGCCGTCATTGCCGCCCTGTGTGCGCCCGCTCTGGCCGCCATCGTCGACCTCGTCCTGTGGGTCGAGCCGGGCCCGGACTGCGAGCCGGTGGCCCACGCGGCCAACCACCTCGGCCGGGTGCGGCTGCACCCGGGTGGGCGCCACGAGGTGCTCGCCGGTCGGGACCCCGTTGCGAGCGAGGACCCGATGGCCTTCCTGCCCTACGAGCGGGAGGTCGCCCAGGCGGGGCCGCGGGTCTCCACCGACAACGCCTACCCGTATGCCGCGGAGCGGGTCCTCTCGCTGTTCGCCGACTCGCACCGCAGCCCCGATGTGGCGATCGTGCACACCCCTCGCCACTACTTCCCCGACGAGGGCGGTCACCGCGGTGAGCACGGCTCGCTCGACGTGATCCAGTCCCGCGCGCCGCTGGTGCTCGCCGGCGCCGGCGTCCGCCGCGGCGGCTACCGCGACGAGCATGCCCGGCTCGTGGACGTGGGGCCGACGATCGCCCACCTGGCCGGCGTCCCCGACGCTGATCTCGTTGACGGCAAAGGCGATCCGCTCGACGGTCGGGTGCTCACGGCATACCTCGAGGGGCTGCCGGAGGGGCGGCAGCGCCGGGTCGTCGGGATCCTGTGGGACGGCGCGCACTGCAGCGACCTGCTCCACCTCGCCGAGACCGGGGAGCTGCCCGGTGTGGCCCGGCTCGTCGAGCGCGGGGTCGCGCTGCGCGGCGGTGCCGTGGCCCAGTTCCCCAGCGTCACGCTGACCAACCACACCTCGATCCTCACCGGGATCGGGCCGGGCCGGCACGGCGTGATGGGCAACGTGTACTACGACCGGGCGAAGGGGTAGCGCGTCGTCCCCAACGACGAGACGACCTGGCACCGCAGCGCCGAGTGGCTGCACCCGGAGGCGCGCACCGTCTTCGAGATGGTCAACGACCACGTCGCTCCGCGCGAGAGCCGCCGAACCGCCAGCGTGGACGAGGCGATAGACCGCGGGGCCGACTACGCCACCATGCAGATCATCCGCGCCAGCGGCAACAGCCGTGGTGCGGGCGGCCTGGGCGACCAGCTGCCGGACCCGCACTCCTCGCCGTTCGTCGGCGATGCCTCCTTCCTCGACGACGGCTACTTCCGGTGGGGCGTGCAGGTCGACGACCTCGGCCTGCAGCAGATGCTCCAGCTGTGGGCGCACCCGGCGACTGCCCCCGTGCTCACCTGGTGGGCCAACGTGGTGACCGACGCCGGGCACCATGGGGGAGGGCCGCGCTCAGGGATGGCGCGCGACTCCCTGCGCCAGGCCGACCGCCGGCTCGTGGCGTTCCTCGACCACCTGGAGGGGCTGGGGGTCGCGGACGAGGTGACCTTCGTGCTGACCGCCGACCACGGGTTCGAGGGTGCCGACCAGTCCGTCACCGGGTCGTGGCGCCCCGCGCTGGACGCGCTGGGCATCGCCTACCGCGACGAGGGTCCCGGCTTCGTCTACCTCCTCTGACGGGCGCTGGCTACGCTGGCCGCCATGGCCACCACACCTGCGATCCGCATCGCCCAGGAGGAGCACGCCGACCAGGTGCTCAGCGACGACCCCTTCGCCCTGCTCGTCGGCATGCTGCTGGACCAGCAGTACCCGATGGAGCACGCCTTCCGCGGCCCGGCCAAGGTCCTCGACCGGTTCGGCACCCTGGACCCGGCCCGGATCGCGGAGGCCGAGCCGGAGGCCTTCGCCGACCTCTGCGCGACGCCCCCGGCGATCCACCGCTACGGCCGGTCGATGGCCGGGCGCCTCCAGAGCCTGGCCGCGGTGGTGCGCGACGAGTATGGCGGGCGGGCCGAGACGATCTGGACCGAGGCGGCCGACGGCACCGACCTCGTCTCCCGGCTGAAGGCCCTGCCCGGGTTCGGCGACCAGGAGGCGAGGATCTTCGCCGCCCTGGTGGGCAAGCAGCTCGGCGTCCGGCCCGCTGGATGGCAGGAGGCGATCGGCCCATACGCGGAGGACGGCTCCTACCGCTCGGTGGCCGACGTCGTCGACGAGACCTCCCTGCAGAAGGTTCGCGAGTTCAAGCAGGCGGC
>Ga0164302_10000444_pt1 | contig 11535 bp, 11 predicted proteins | sample Whisoiple_202_MG_FD_109714 | JGI IMG/M metagenome (GOLD analysis project Ga0164302, IMG submission 109714) | Soil microbial communities amended with pyrogenic organic matter from upstate New York, USA - Whitman soil sample_202_MG | ecosystem: Environmental > Terrestrial > Soil > Agricultural... | reverse complement strand
TGGCATCCGATGGGTGTGTATGCCGAGCTGAAGCCGCTGCTGGACCGCGACGCGAGTGTGGTGATCCACGCCGGTGACTTCGGTTCCTACGCGGGCCGCGTCATCGACAGCTATGTGCAGGGCGCGTGGTTGGACAGCGGACCGTTCGGCTGTCTTGGCTCGGGTCCCGGCTACGCGCTGGCGGCCAAGCTGGCCCGACCCGACAGGCAGGTGGTGTTGCTGCAGGGCGACGGCGCGTTCGGGTTCAGCGGTATGGAGTGGGACACGTTGGTACGCCACGGTGTTCACGTCGTCTCGGTGATCGGCAACAACGGAATCTGGGCGCTGGAGAAGCACCCGATGGAAATGCTGTACGGGTATTCGGTGGTGGCCGAGCTGCGGCCGGGTACCCGCTACGACGAGGTGGTCACCGCGCTCGGCGGGCACGGTGAGCTGGTGTCGGCACCTGCCGAGCTGCGGCCCGCGCTCGAGCGGGCCTTTTCGTGTGGCGTGCCCGCAGTGGTCAACACGCTCACCGACCCGCAGGTCGCCTACCCGCGCCGGTCGAACCTCGCCTGACCTCGCCCCGCGAGCGTGCGTGTCTGCACGCGACACGCCGCATATTCCTGTGCAACTGTGCACGCTCGCGGTGTAAATCGCTCGACGCCATCCGGGGTCGGTGACCATGCTGGACTGCGTGGAGGTCCAAATACACGAGTCGGCAGGGGAGTTCCGCGCGATCGCGGAGCCGCTGTATCGCCGCGACCCGGTGACCAACACCATCGAGCTGACCCTGCTGCGCGCGGACAGGTTCGGCGACGACGCACTTCTGCTTTCCGTGTGGGAGGACGGCACGGCGGTCGGGGCCGCACTGCAGACACCACCATATCCTTTGGCGTGCAATGGAATACCGATCGAAGTGCATGCTGTCGTCGCGACCGAACTCGCACGCACCCGTCCTGGCCTGACCGGGGTCCGCGGCAAGCGCGACATGGCGCTCGCCTTCGCCGACGCGTGGCACGCCGCCACCGGGCTCGCCGGCACCGCCACAACGGAAGAACGGCTTTACCGGTTGGGCATGTTGCAACCGCCGGCCGGAGTCTGCGGTGCGCACCGCGGAGCCGCCGATGCCGACCAGGCACTGCTCGTCGACTGGTTGGAGCAGTTCTTCGTCGAGACGTTCAGCCACCAGCGCGACGACACCGCGGGCCGCCGGTTCATCGACAACGCGAACGCCGTCGGCGACTGTTTCGTGCTCTGGAACGACCACGGCTCTTCGGTGAGCATGGCGATGCTGCGGGCACCATCGGCAGGCGTCTCGCGTATCGGTCCGGTCTTCACTCCGCCGGGCTCGCGCGGACACGGTTACGGCTCTGCGGTGACGGCCGCGGCGGCGCAGCTAGCGCGCGATGCCGGCGTCGATGACGTCGTGCTGTTCGCGGATCTGGCCAACCCGACGTCCAACGCCATCTATCAGCGCATCGGCTTCGACGCCGTCGCAGACTCGGTCAGGGTCGAGTTCCAGGTAGCCGGCTGACGCGGTGTCGGCGGACCCGTCATTGGCCGCCGCGTACCGTAGCTCTCGTGGCGAGAACGAAAACCCGCACCTCAGGTGGTGCCAGCAACCGATTCTGGAAACTGCTCGGCGCGAGCACAGACAGGGATCAGGCCCGGTCGTTGGGGCAGGTGAGTGCTGCCGAGGAGTTCGAAGGAAAGGCTGCCGACCTCGACGAGGAGCAGCTGAAGAAGGCCACCGAGCTGCTGAACCTCAAAAACCTTGCCGAGTCGAAGGACATTCCTCAGTTCCTTGCGATCGCGCGCGAAGCATCCGAGCGCACGACCGGGTTGCGGCCGTTCGACGTTCAGTTGCTCGGCGCACTGCGGATGCTGGCGGGCGATGTCATCGAGATGGCCACCGGCGAGGGCAAGACGTTGTCCGGCGCGATCGCCGCCGCCGGCTACGCGCTCGCGGGTCGGCACGTCCACGTCGTCACCATCAATGACTACCTGGCCAAGCGCGATGCCGAATGGATGGGCCCGCTGCTCGAGGCGTTGGGGCTGACCGTCGGCTGGGTCACCGCGGACTCCACAGCAGACGAACGGCGCGCTGCGTACAAGAGCGACATCACGTATGCCTCCATCAACGAGATCGGCTTCGACGTGCTGCGCGACCAGCTGGTCACCGACGTCGCCGACCTGGTGTCGCCGAACCCCGACGTAGCACTCATCGACGAAGCCGATTCGGTGCTGGTCGACGAGGCGCTGGTCCCGTTGGTGCTCGCGGGCACCTCGCATCGGGAGCTGCCGAAGCTCGAAATCATCCGGCTGGTCGGCGAATTGGTCGCAGGCGACGACTACGACACCGATTCCGACAGCCGCAACGTTCACCTCACCGAGACCGGCGCACAGAAGGTCGAGGCCAAACTCGGCGGTATCGACCTGTACTCGGAGGAACACGTCGGCACCACACTGACCGAGGTGAACGTCGCCCTGCACGCGCACGTTCTGCTGCACCGGGACGTGCACTACATCGTCCGCGACGACGCCGTGCACCTGATCAACGCGAGCCGCGGCCGCATCGCTCAACTGCAGCGCTGGCCCGACGGGCTGCAAGCCGCCGTCGAAGCCAAAGAGGGGATCGAGACAACCGAGACCGGCGAGGTCCTCGACACCATCACGGTGCAGGCACTGGTCAATCGGTATCCCACGGTCTGCGGCATGACGGGCACCGCGCTGGCCGCGGGCGAGCAGCTGCGTCAGTTCTACAAGCTCGGCGTTTCGCCGATACCGCCGAATGCCCCCAACATCCGCGAGGACGAGGAGGACCGCGTCTACATCACGGCCGCCGCCAGAACCGACGGCGTCGTCGAGCACATCATCGAAACTCACAAGACCAAGCAACCGATCCTGGTCGGCACCCGCGACGTCGCCGAATCCGAGGAGTTGCACGAGCGGCTGGTCAAGGCGGGCGTGCCCGCCGTTGTGCTGAACGCCAAGAACGACGAGGAGGAAGCACGGGTCATCGCCGAGGCGGGCAAGCTCGGCGTCGTCACGGTGTCCACCCAGATGGCGGGGCGCGGCACCGACATCCGGCTGGGCGGCTCCGACGAGGTCGACCACGACGAGGTCGCCGAGCTCGGCGGGCTGCACGTCATCGGCACCGGCAGGCACAGCACCGAACGGCTGGACAACCAGCTGCGCGGGCGCGCGGGCCGTCAGGGCGATCCGGGTTCGTCGGTGTTCTTCTCCAGCTGGGAAGACGACGTGGTGAGGGCGCACCTCGAGCCGGAGAAGTTCAACAAGTTGCCGACCGAAACCGACGACAACGGCCTCGTCATCAACAAGAAGGCCGCGGGCCTGCTCGACCACGCGCAGCGCGTCGCCGAAGGCCGTCTGCTGTCGGTGCACGCCAACACCTGGCAGTTCAACGAGCTGATCGCACAGCAGCGGGCCATTCTGGTCGAACGTCGTAATACGTTGCTGCGCACCCCGACTGCACGTGAAGAACTCGAGAAGAAGTCCCCTGACCGCTACCAGAAGCTGGCCGAGGATCTCAGCGAGGAACGGCTGGAACGGATCTGCAGGCAGATCATGCTCTACCACCTGGACCGCGGGTGGGCCGATCACCTCGGCTACCTCGCCGATATCCGCGAAAGCATTCACCTGCGGGCGCTCGGGCACCAGAAGCCGATCGACGAATTCCACCGGATGGCCGTCGACGCGTTCGCCTCGTTGGCCGCCGACGCGATCGAGGCCGCACAGCAGACGTTCGAAACCGCGAACGTGCTGGAGGACGAGCAGGGACTCGACCTGTCCAAGCTGGCCCGGCCGACCTCGACATGGACGTACATGGTTCACGACAACCCGCTGTCGGATGACTCCATGTCGGCGCTGAGCATGCCGGGGATAACGCGCTAGGTTTACCCCATGAAGCGCGCTGCGGGGGAGCGTGATCGCGTGGTGACGGTGCCGAACGCGCTGTCGGTGCTGCGCCTCCTGCTGGTTCCGGTGTTCCTCTATCTGTTGCTGGTCGCCCACGCCAACGGCTGGGCCGTGGCCGTGCTGATGTTCAGCGGCTTCTCGGACTGGGCCGACGGCAAGATCGCGCGGATGGTCGACAACCAGTCGTCGCGGCTCGGTGAACTTCTCGACCCCGCCGTCGACCGCATCTACATGTTGACGGTGCCGCTCGCGTTCGGTTTCGCAGGCATTGTGCCGTGGTGGATCGTGATCACCCTGATCGGCCGCGATGCGATCCTGGCGGCCACCCTGCCGTTGCTGCGCACTCGGGGCCTGACCGCGTTGCCGGTCACCTACATCGGCAAGGGTGCGACGTTCGCGCTCATGTCGGGATTCCCGTTGATCCTGCTCGGGCAGTGGGATGCGCTCTGGAGCCGGGTGATCCTGGCGTGCGGGTGGGCGTTCGTGATCTGGGGGCTCGCGCTCTACCTGTGGTCTGCCGTGCTCTACCTCGTGCAGGTGGCGATGGTGATGCGTCAGATGCCGAGGGCGTACTCGCGTGAGTGACGGTGAAGAGCGGCGTGCACTCGGTGGTTACGATCCCGATGCCGGACGCAACATGCACCGGGCGAACGCGCCGACGCTGATCCCCGTGCCATCGCTGCTGCGATCGCTGCTGTCCGAGCACCTCGACCCCGGTTACGCGGCGGCGGCTGCGCAGCGCAGCGCGGGCGCGCAACCCAGGAGCCGGCTGGTCGCCGCGAGCTGGCAGGTGCTGGCCGCGCTGGCGATCGCGACCGTGTTCGCTTTCGCGGTCGCGCAGGCACAGGCCACCGCGCCAGGTGTGCGCGAGAGCCAGCAGGTGCTTTCGGGCAGTGTGCGGTCCGCCCAGGAGGCGACGAACTCGGCGGCCACCCGGCGGAATGCGCTGGCAGGAGAGCTCGACGCCGAACGACGCAGCCGCCTCGAGGGCGATGAGCGCGGCAGACAGTTGCTCGGCAGCCTCGACGGCGCCAACTTCTCGGCGGCGGCCACCGCGGTCACCGGTCCAGGGCTGACGGTGACACTCACCGATCCCGGCGCCTCGAAGGATCTCAGCGACGTGTCGAAGGAACGCGTCGAGGGGAGCCGTCAAGTCATCCTCGATCGGGACTTGCAGTTGGTGGTCAACTCGCTGTGGGCCAGTGGCGCCGAGGCGATCTCGGTCGGCGGCGTGCGCATCGGACCCAACGTGACCATCCGGCAGGCGGGCGGCGGCATCTTGGTCGACAATCAGCCGATCGCCAGCCCCTACGCGATTCTGGCCGTCGGCCCACCGCACAATATGGCCGATGCGTTCGACCGCAGCCCCGGTCTGCAGCGGCTGCGCCTTCTGGAGGCCAGCTACGGCGTCGTGGTCACCGTCAGTGCAGGCGACGACGTGAGGTTGCCCGCCGGTTCGGTGCGAGATGTCAACTTCGCCAAGGAAATCGGGGACAGATGATCGGAATCGCCGCGCTTGTCATCGGTATCGTGCTCGGCCTGATTTTCCATCCCAGCGTGCCCGAGTTCGTCGAACCCTATTTGCCCATCGCTGTCGTCGCCGCGCTGGACGCGGTGTTCGGCGGGCTGCGGGCATATCTGGAACGGATCTTCGACTCGAAGGTCTTCGTGGTGTCGTTCGTGTTCAACGTCCTCGTCGCCGCCCTCATCGTCTATGTGGGCGACCAACTCGGCGTCGGCACGCAATTGTCGACCGCGATCATCGTCGTTCTCGGGATCCGGATCTTCGGCAACGCGGCGGCCCTGCGTCGCAGACTGTTCGGCGCCTGACCCATGGACAGCTCGACCCCCGACACCCCCGACACCCCCGACTCACCCGAGGCCGAGCAGGCGGGCCGTCACGAGCTACCTGCCGACGAGTCCCCGCAGCGGATCGGCGACCTGCAGCCCGCAGGCGCCGAAGGCGTGCTGCGGCGGGGACGCTCGCAGCTGGTGTTCGGGGCGCTAGGCGTTCTGCTGTGCATTCTGCTCGGCCTTGCGATCGTCACCCAGGTCCGGCAGAACGATTCCGGCGACTCGCTGGAGACCGCGCGACCCGCCGACCTGCTGGTGCTACTGGATTCGTTGCAGCAGCGCGAGGCGGCGTTGAACACGGAGGTCGCCGACCTGCAGCGGACGCTGGCCGCACTGCAGGCGTCGGGCAGCAGCGACCAGGCGGCGATCGAGAACGCCCAGGCCCGGCTGGCGGCGCTGTCGATCCTGATCGGCACGGTGTCGGCCACGGGTCCCGGGGTGACCCTGACAATCGACGACGCCGCCGTCGGGGTGGCGCCGGAGACCATGCTCGACGTGATCAACGAGCTGCGCAACGCAGGCGCGGAGGCGATGGAGGTGCAGGGCGGACAGGGCGACCCGAAAGCCTCTGTCCGGGTCGGCGTCGACACCTGGGTGGTCGGAAGGCCCGGCGCGCTCGAGATCGACGGCCAGACCCTCAACCCGCCGTATACCGTTGTGGCGATTGGCGATCCGCCCACGCTGGCTGCGGCGATGAACATTCCCGGCGGCGCGATGGACAGTGTTGAGCGCGTGGGCGGCACGATGGTGGTACAACAATCCGACCGGGTGGATGTCACCGCCTTGCGGCAACCGAAAGCCCGCCAATACGCTCAGCCCGTGAAATGAGCATTACCTGCGAAGAGGAGCGCCGTGAGCGAAATCCCGCCAGACCTGTCCTACACCGCCGAGCACGAGTGGGTGCAACGCGTCGGTGACGACACCGTAAGGGTCGGCATCACCGACTTCGCCCAGTCGTCGCTCGGGGACGTGGTGTTCGTCCAGCTGCCCGACGTCGGCACCGACGTCACCGCGGGGGAGTCCTTCGGCGAGGTCGAGTCGACGAAGTCGGTGTCCGACCTCTACTCGCCCGTGACGGCGAAAGTTGTTGCAGTGAATGGAGAACTGGAGGGCAGCCCGCAGTTGGTCAACTCCGATCCCTACGGCGAAGGGTGGCTCATCGAGTTACAGGCGGGTGCCGATGCTCTTGCCGGAGAGGTCGACGGCCTGCTGGACGCCGACGCCTACCAGGCTCTGGTGACCGAATGAGATGTTGTTAGGGTTTCCAACGATCGGTTCCACATTCGCGGGGTGAGGCGTGTTCACGTTGATCCGGCGGGGGTGGACCCAACGGCGGCCGCCGCGCGGTACGGTCGACGTCAAACGTATGACGGCTGGATGGGGGCCCACGGAGGCCCCGGCCAGATATCGCCACAGCAGCCAGTGAGGAGCAGCGGGTGACGGACAAGGATCACAATTCCGGGGTTGACCAGACGTCTGACGAGCTGACGGTGGAAACCACGTCGGTGTTCCGCGCCGACTTCCTCAACGAACTGGACGCCCCGGCTTCGACGGGCAACGAGGGGGCGGTCTCGGGGGTCGAGGGCCTGCCGGTGGGATCGGCGTTGCTTGTCGTCAAGCGCGGCCCCAACGCTGGATCCCGCTTCCTGCTCGATCAGCCGACCACGTCGGCGGGCAGACACCCCGACAGCGACATCTTCCTCGATGACGTGACGGTGAGCCGACGTCACGCAGAGTTCCGGTTGGAGAACGGCGAGTTCCAGGTCGTCGACGTGGGCAGCCTCAACGGCACCTATGTCAACAGGGAGCCTGTCGACTCGGCGGTGCTGGCCAACGGCGACGAAGTGCAGATCGGCAAATTCCGCCTGGTGTTTTTGACCGGCCCCAAGACCGACGACGACAGCGGGCCGGGCAGCTAAGTGACCGCGCTGACCGCTCGCGCCAACAGCTGATGACACAGCCCGACATCGGTCCATCGCCGACCGGGATGTCGATCGGAGCGGTACTCGACTCGCTGCGGCCGGACTTTCCGGACGTGACCATCTCCAAGATCCGCTTTCTGGAGGCCGAGGGACTGGTCACGCCCGAGCGGACCGCGTCGGGCTATCGACGATTCACCGCCTACGACTGTGCCCGGCTGCGTTTCGTGCTGACCGCGCAACGCGACAACTATCTGCCGCTGAAGGTGATCAAGGCCCAACTCGACGCCCAGCCCGACGGCGAGCTGCCCCGCACCGGATCTCCCTACGGGGTACCGCGTTTGGTGCCGGCGTCCGGCGAGCCTGCGGACATCGACGACGCCGTCGCGCCGGCCCAGGTGCGGCTGAGCCGCGAAGACCTGGTGGCGCGCTCAGGGGTTGCCGACTCGGTTCTGCGCGCCCTGATCAAAGAGGGGGTGATCACGACGGGTCCCGGCGGATTCTTCGACGAGCACTCCGTGGTCATCGCCCAGTGCGCTCGTGCTCTCGCCGACTACGGGGTCGAACCCCGACATCTGCGTGCTTTCAGATCGGCGGCCGACCGGCAGTCCGATCTGATCGCCCAGATCGCCGGACCGGTGGTCAAGGCGGGCAAGGCGGGTGCGCGGGACCGGGCCGACGATCTGGCTCGCGAGGTGGCCGCGCTGGCGATCACACTGCACACGTCATTGATCAAGTCGGCCGTGCGCGACGTTCTCGACAGGTGAGGATTAGACTCGTCTCATCGGCTTCAGCGGTGCGGAGGGCAGACACAGATGGGTGAGGTTCGTGTGGTCGGCATTCGCGTGGAGCAGCCCCAGAACCAGCCAGTGTTGCTGCTGCGCGAGTCCAACGGTGACCGGTATCTGCCGATCTGGATCGGCCAGTCCGAGGCTGCGGCGATCGCCCTCGAGCAGCAGGGTGTCGAGCCCGCTCGACCGCTGACCCACGACCTGATCCGGGATCTCATTGCCGCGCTTGGTCATTCGCTGAAAGAAGTGCGCTGCGTCGACCTCCAAGAGGGCACCTTCTACGCCGATCTGATCTTCGACCGCGACATCAAGGTGTCGGCGCGGCCGTCGGACTCGGTGGCCATCGCGCTTCGGGTCGGGGTGCCGATCTACGTCGAGGAGGCGGTGCTCGCCGAGGCCGGGCTGCTGATCCCCGACGAGAACGACGACGAGGCGACCGGCGCCGTGCGTGAGGACGAGGTCGAGAAGTTCAAGGAGTTCCTCGACAGCGTGTCGCCCGACGACTTCAAAGCCACCTGAACTCACGTCCGAAATATCACGGATGCGTCTCATCTGACGTTTCGACTCGACACGCGGCGCGGGTTTCCGCCAACCGCGATCGGGGCAGCCATACTTTGGTGGTCACGACGGGCAGTCAGGCTTCGTCGGGAAGCGTATGCTCGACACACTCGGGCTTGGCAAACGTGCTGCGGTGCAGGTCACAGACGCGAGTTCGATCGGCGAGAGGATTCTGAGGGTGGACGACACGCCACGTCAAGAGCAATTGGATCTGTCCTCTGGCGATGGTGCGCCGCAGCCGCCGGCCACGGTTCCCAGCGAACCCGTGCAGGCCGGCCTTTTCCCCGATGACTCGGTGCCCGACGAGCTCGTCGGCTACCGCGGACCGAGCGCATGCCAGATCGCCGGGATCACCTATCGGCAGTTGGACTACTGGGCCAGGACCTCGCTGGTGGTGCCGTCGATCCGCAGCGCCGCCGGATCCGGCAGCCAGCGTCTCTACTCGTTCAAGGACATCCTCGTCCTCAAGATCGTCAAGCGTCTGTTGGACACCGGAATCTCGCTGCACAACATCCGCGTCGCGGTCGACCACCTACGTCAGCGCGGCGTTCGTGATCTGGCCAACATCACGCTGTTCTCCGACGGCACCACCGTCTACGAATGCACATCGGCCGAGGAAGTGGTCGACCTCCTGCAGGGTGGCCAGGGCGTTTTCGGCATCGCCGTCTCCGGCGCTATGCGCGAGCTGACCGGCGCCATCGCCGATTTTCCCGGCGAGCGCGCCGATGGTGGCGAGTCGATCAGCGCGCCAGAGGATGAGCTGGCGTCCCGGCGCAAGCACCGCGACCGCAAGATCGGCTGACCGCACACTCCTGAAAGCCTGCCGGTAGAATCGGCAGCGCATCGCCCCTGCGCGGGAGAGATCCGTGGCCGCCAGCCACGGACGCCGAAGGAGCAACACCTCTCCGTCAAACTCTCAGGCACCCGGACCGGGCAGGGCCCCGAATGCCTCTGGAGCGCCCTTTCGGGTCGACGACTGAGGGAGAGGAACCCCAGCGGGTTCTGCGCCCTCAAGCGTCAGGAGATGAATGTTCTCCCACGATCAACCGAACTTCGCGGACCGACACATCGGACCGGATGCCGACGAAGTCGCCACCATGCTCAAGACCATCGGCGTCGGCTCGCTCGATGAACTCGCCGACAAGGCGCTTCCAGCAGGCATTCTCGACGCGTTGTCGGCCGACGGCATCGCACCTGGCCTTGACCAGCTGCCGCAGGCCGCGACGGAAGAGCAGGCCCTGGCAGAGCTGCGGGCCCTCGCCGACGCCAACACCGTCGCGGTTTCGATGATCGGCCAGGGCTACTTCGACACGCTGACCCCTCCTGTGCTGCGGCGCAACATTCTGGAGAACCCGGCGTGGTACACGGCGTACACGCCCTATCAGCCTGAGATCAGCCAGGGCAGGCTCGAGGCTCTGCTGAACTTCCAGACCATGGTTGCCGATCTGACCGGCCTCGAGGTGGCCAACGCATCGATGCTCGACGAGGGCACCGCAGCGGCAGAGGCGATGACGCTGATGCATCGGGCGGTGCGTGGCACGTCGAACCGGTTGGCCGTCGACGCCGACCTGTACCGGCAGACCGCGGCGGTGCTGGCCACCAGGGCCGAGCCGATCGGCATCGAGATCGTCACCGCCGACCTGCGTCTCGGCCTGCCTGACGGCGAGTTCTTCGGCGTGATCACCCAGCTTCCCGGCGCGGGCGGAGAGGTGGTCGACTGGACCGACCTGGTCAACCAGGCCCACGAACGCGGAGCGCTGGTGGCGATCGGGGCCGACCTGCTCGCGCTGACGCTGATCAGCCCGCCCGGCGAGATCGGCGCCGACGTGGCGTTCGGCAGCACCCAACGCTTCGGCGTCCCAATGGGTTTCGGCGGGCCACACGCCGGCTACCTCGCCGTGCACGCCAACCACGCGCGGCAACTTCCCGGCCGACTTGTCGGGGTTTCGGTGGACGCGGACGGCTCGGCGGCCTACCGACTCTCCCTGCAGACCCGCGAACAGCACATTCGCCGTGACAAGGCCACCAGCAACATCTGTACCGCGCAGGTTCTGCTCGCCGTGATCGACGCCATGTACGCCAGCTATCACGGTGCCGACGGGTTGACCGGCATCGCCCGCCGCGTCCACGATCGCGCGCGCACCCTGGCTGCCGGTCTGACGGCGGCCGGTGTCGGCGTCGTGCATGACCGGTTCTTCGACACCGTGCTGGCCGGCGTGCCCGGTCGGGCCGCACAGGTTCGCGACGAGGCCAAGGCGCGCGGCGTCAACGTCTGGCTCGTCGACGACGACCACGTGTCGGTGTCGTGCGACGAGGCGACCACGGCCGAACACGTCGAGAGCGTGCTGGCAGCGTTCGGAGCCGCACCGGCGGCGACATCCGACATCGCCACCAGGACATCGCAGTTCCTGACCCAGCCCGCATTCACCCGGTACCGTACCGAGGCCGAGATGATGCGCTACCTGCGGTCGTTGGCCGACAAGGACATCGCG
>Ga0164302_10000443_pt1 | contig 11539 bp, 19 predicted proteins | sample Whisoiple_202_MG_FD_109714 | JGI IMG/M metagenome (GOLD analysis project Ga0164302, IMG submission 109714) | Soil microbial communities amended with pyrogenic organic matter from upstate New York, USA - Whitman soil sample_202_MG | ecosystem: Environmental > Terrestrial > Soil > Agricultural... | reverse complement strand
TTCTAACTCTTTCTTCAACTGTTGAATTGTATTGCGTAATTTGTCTATCTCTCTTTGTGCGGATTCCAATAGAATTCTTTGTGCTGGTGTAATCAATGGCTCCTCACTCCCTTTTGGTTTTATATAAATTACGTTGTTTCTCATCAAAATTCCTCCTTTTCGACACCATTTTATCATGGATTTGTTTATACTATAAGTATATTTGTCAATAATAAAACAAAAAGGAGGAATAAACCGTGCTTAATGAAGTAGAACAGATCTGGCAGGAAGATATAAAAGCTAAAAAACAAAATAGCATCTTTCCTACGGCATCCAAAAAAGGTATGCGGACACCTTATGACTACATGACAAATAAAGAAAAAAAGAATCTAAATGGAAAAGTAGAGGTAACGAATATGTATGATTTACTACTAAATAAAGAAGAATTCGAAGCATTTCCGGAAGCAAAACAAACCGAGATTTTAACACATTGGAGAACGATCTATCCGAATGCAAAGATCATGGAATCTTTGGGAATTCATTCGCCAGGCGTTTTAAATGCCTTGATCGAAAAATTAAATGTTCCAAAGAAAAATACATGGAAAAGAACCAAAAGAACCGCAAAACAAAAAGAAGTCCAAGCGCAAATCCATTCGAGCGCGCCTGTGACTTCATCACATAGAGAAAAGATAGAAATGGACAATTTTAGTATAGACGGTTTTTCCATAAATTATCATGGATCTTATACTTCTGAACAATTATCAAAAATCTGGACAAAACTGCAGCTATTAACCGATGGAGAAGAAAATTCCTTTACTGTGTCTATAACGGTTCAAGAAAAGAAAGAATAATAATGGTTTGTCACTCTCCTTTTTTTATTCAAAGAAAAAATAGGCTGTTTCCGCAGCCTATTTTTCTTTTTTGGTTGGAGGAAGATTTTACCCTTTGTAGCCATTTACCATGTTTAAAAAGAAAAGAGGTTCACCGTGAGCATGGCTTGATAATATTTTCCCTCACCTTACTTAAAATAATCCTTTGATCCGATCCATTAAAATCTTCCACTTTAATTCTAATAGATCATACGGTGGGAGGATTTTGATCCGGTGTTGCTGCTGGATCTGGTGTTGGTGTTGCTGGCTGCGGTGTAAAATCTGGCACGTTTTCTTTTGTATCGGTTGGATGTGTTTCCACTCCTCCAGCGGCTCCTCCCTGCGCTTGCTGCTCTGCAGCTGTTACGGTTGGTTGGTCGGTTCTTGGCTTGTCTGGATTCGTGTCTGGCTGTGCTGCAACTGGTATATTCTCATCAGTAGCAATAGTAGTTCCTGTGGTGGTCGGTGCTGCAGTAACTGGAACCGGTGCTGCAGGATTTTCAGTACGCGGGATTTGTCCAACTATTGCCACTCCTTCCGGTGTAGCTTGGTTTAATTCTGCGGCTGCTCCTCCACCGTGTGCGACTTCTCCGGCTACTTGCTGTCCGCGATCTGTGGAAAAAATACTTGCCCATGTGTGCGCGCCTACTGTTGGATCATTATGATTTAATCCATTATGAAATTTATGAACCACCACATGACACATCGTCAAAAAATCATATACTCCACTTTCTACGATGCCTAGTGCGCGTTGTACATCTTTGACAAAAGGTGAAACGGTTCCAAGATCAAATTGAATATTGGGAAAAGGATAATTGTTTGGCATTTAAATTCCTCCTAAATATCGTAATAAAGTATTATTTTGTTCGGTGCTGCCATTATAATTTAAGATCCCATGCGTTCGCGCAATTTTGGCGCGATTGGAAAAGCTGGAATCGATATGTTTACTTTTTAAAAAATCCACAATAGAAGTAAAACTTTTGTGTGCGGCTGCTGCTTTTTCCGGTGCAATACTCGCTAAATTTTGTGATTTGATCACACCAAGTAATTTTCCGGAATAGGCTGGATCGGTCATGTACGGAGTTTTCCCAAAATTAATACAAACTTGTGTGAGATCATGGACACCGATCACGGCATTCGCATAAACTGTCCGATTCCATGAGATACCATTTTTCATAAGTTCGCAAAAATCGCGGCAGGATTCACGGAAAGAAGGATATTTTTTAAACGCTGCGTTTACGCGGATCATTTTATTATGAATATATTCGGTGGTCGGCAGCGTGATTGAATTCCCGTTATAGCTTCCTTTAATGCTAAAAAGATTATTGGCTTGTGTGCAAAGTGTACTAGATCCATTCCCTGTCTCAAGGCTGGCAACCGCCATAATAAACGCTGGCAATATGTCATAGATCCTCCCTTGCTCGATGGCATACGGTGCTAAAGTATTTTTAAGATCCACTAGATTTCCTCCTATTATTTGCGAAGTCCAAAAACGATAAAACCTAACAAAAAGAAAAGGATTGAATTGGTTAAAACTAATTCTGTTAGTCGCTCTATCATTTCTATTATTCCCTTCGGAGTTCTTCTATATTGTTATAAATTTTGGTGCTTTTCCTGCTGGAATCGCTAATAAACCGTTAGGCTCCAATATAAGATCACTAGGTACAGTATCGACATTACCACCATAAACCACTCCATTTCCTTGCGCGATTGCCATTTTGCGATCACGAAAAGACTGTTGGAAACTGCTGCTTACATCATTGGCGCGCCTATTGGCAAAATAGCGCATGGTATACAATTCCTTTAATTCTGGTGTTATATTGGTTGTTGGCAGCGCGGCAATAAAATTCATAATATCGGTGTGACATTGGTCGGTCATGCCGCCAGCTTGTACGCTCATATCAAAACAAAGAGAATAGCCGCGCCTTGTCCATAATCCAAAATCACTTGCCCAAGTATCGGCTTGTGTAAAATAAGGCTGTGCTGCTTGATCTTGTCGATCTTGGCAGCTTTTAAAAGTCGCTAATGTTGTAAAATAAGTATTCCACGGTGCAATTACTGTATTTTTATTGGCTTGGTTCGTTATACTATCTCCCCAAGCGATTTGGTTCGTGGTGGTGCGATTTAATACCACATCAACAAAAGTATTATAATCGGCTGTCGCGGTGATAGCGGCTTGTACATCGGCAGGATGAAGATTAATCAAATCCCTGAAGATTGGCTGCAGATCGCCTGTTTTCCAATTATATTGCAAAATTCCGTAGCTGCCGCCAGCGCCATCGAAATTACCGCTCATAATGCCATAAGCTAATGGCTTGTGTTGTCCTGTCTCATAATAATAAGTCGTAAAATCGGCTGCTTGTGCGCGTGTGTAGGCTATGCCTAGATTGCCGCTGGTCATTTGCTTAATGCCTCGACTTTTTCTGTTAGTTCTTGTACAGCTTTCCAAAGCATGCTGCACATTTGATAAAGATCCAAAGATTCATCGCCAGCGTGGATCTGGTCTGGCGCTTCCTGCCGGATCAAGCCGATCCGATCGCGTTCGCTTGGATCATCCTGTTTTAGTCTGTATTTCCGGACACGCGTATTTTTCACATGATCGAGCGCGCTGTCATCATAATTTTTTATGTCTTCTTTAAAACCAATATCAGAAGATACATTAAAGGCGCTTCCATAAAATGGTTCAAAAACAGTATCGTCATGATCTCGCGCGTGTATGCCATTGCTTGCCCATTTTACCATCATGTTACTGACTCCGGTATTAATTGAGCGCAGCGCTGGTTGTCCGGTGGCTATCACTAATAAACATTGTAATCCGGCTGTATTAACCGCTCCATTGTTCGGACACATATTTAACCAACCACGCGGCAATAAATTTATATTTTGTGAAATTCCTGCCACTACTTGATCATTCGTGACAAAATTCATATCTGCGCTGGTGGCGGTGGTGGATCTTCCGGTTCGCAAAGTTAGATTATCGAAATAGCTTCTTAATTCAATGGCTTTTGATCCGGTTGCAAATCTTCCCAAAGCCATATTATAAAAAGACGCGTCTTGCATGACTCCAATCCATGAACCATTCACGGCAGGATCGACTTGTGTCACAATTCCATTAGTCGATCCTGTTACTTGTAATTGTCCTGTTATCTTGGCATTTGGTATGGTTTGAAAACCGCTATAATTATTTGTAAGCATAACCGCTTCATCCACGGTGGCGCGGTTTTCTAAATTGGTTACGCGGTTCACATCAAAAGTCGTACTTAGTCCCATTTTTCTTCATCCTTTTTATATTCCATTTGTGATAGCCAATCAACGTAAAAATCATTAAAAAATTATAATTGTAAAATTGATGAAAAATCCACTCTCTCATTTTTTACCCTTCTTTCGGTCTGGCGCTCGGTTCACTGTTCGCAGCCAGCTTTTGGATCTTCCTAACATAAATTCAACTTCTGCCTTTTTCGGCAGCGTGGCGCGGTTCATATATTTAAAAAGATCTGTGAATTGATTGGCGCGCATTTTTAAAATTTCTTTATCTTTATCAAAAGAAAGATCTTTCGCTTCGCGCATATTCTTTTTTGTTTCTTTCCACATTTCCTCGATAGTCGGCATACATTTACACCGCTAAAATTCGAACAGTGCCAGATCCGGTTGTACGGATCATATTAAATTTATTGGTCTGGCGCGGCATGTCGCTTATGGCTTCTCCGGCTGCTAGTCTGATCCGCATATTTAAGCCGTTTGTTTGATTTCCTGCCAGCGTTATATCTGTAGTATCAAAAGTGAGATAAAGATCGGTCGATCCATCATTTTTTATATAGTCAATATTATTGACGGTGTTTCCTGCGCCTAAATCAAACGTAACAACGGTTTGGGCAACTGTTCCCTCAAAATATTGGTGGGTTGTTTTAATTGGTGAGTTTGAAACTTGTACAGGTGGCATGCTGGTTATAGACACTCCACCATCTATGCCCACCGATCCAATATGTGAAACTCCTGCCGGAAGCGCTGGCAGCGTATCAACATTTACATGTCCGATGTTGTTTGTTCCTGCTGGCAGCGTGGGAATAGATAATGTTTGTGCTGGCATGGAATCGACTGTCACGACTCCCACATGGTTGTTACCGCTTGGCAGCGGTACATTAAATCCGGTGATCGTGCTGTTTACATCGCCTATCGTTCCGGTAAAGGTGGCTGTTCCTCCTCCACCCTTCAAGGCTGTAGGCTCAAACGGTGCGACAAAACTTGTGATTTTACAGTTAACCACATCCGCGCCATCGTTATAAATATAAGCTGCGCGGAATCCATTTGGTGAACTATAAAGATTATCGGCATTTCCTTCGATCACCATGTCATAAACAAAGGCTGTCGGTAAAACGGATCTCCCAAAATAAAGCGTTCCCGAACTATAATTATTGACATAAACATAATTCGGGCTTGTATTTAAAAATTCCAGATCGACTAATGTTTTCGCTGGAATCGTGATTAATTGTTCGCGCGCTGTGATATTGCTGCTTATTTCTTTTGGCGCTGCTGCTTGTGTGCCGTTTCCTGCTGGTGTTGCCATTCTTTAATCCCTCACTTCGGAATTACTTTTATAATTGTTTTCACAGTCTTTTTGGCTGCTGCGCCTGTTTGTTTTGTTGCGCGGATTGTTCCGGCTACTGGTGGCGATCCTTGCAGCGCCTTGTAACCGAAAAAGACGAAAACAAAAAACAAAATCAAATAGATTAAAAATTTTGTGGTATCGGTCACAATCATTTGGAATATTTTCTGGAATCCATTTACAATCGTTGTGCCTATGTCCAAAGGATTTCCGCTTGATCCGGCTGCATTAATACTGCCTATATCCACATTGCCAGATCCGATCATACTTGTTATCGAAGCAACATAATTTTGAGTTTCTTTAAAAGGCGGTACACCGCCATATTTTTTCACGGCTGCTGGTCCAGCGTTATAGGCTGCCAATGCCAATCGCGTATCTCCATTAAATGATTTAAGCTGCTGTGCTAGATATTTTGTACCACCGTCTATATTTTGTGCTGGATCATAAACATTTGTCACACCAAGACCGCGCGCGGTGTCTGGTGTTAGCTGCATTAATCCATAGGCTTTTCCAGAAGAAGCATTTGGATTCCCTCCAGACTCCTGCTTGATCACGGCTTTAATTAGATCGGCTGGCACTCCATATTTGCTGCTGGCATTATTTATATACTGATCATAGCTGCCAGACTTAATTGTTACTGATCCCATAATGGATCACTTCCCTTGCGCTTTTAGCGTGTTCAATAATTGCACATTTTGCGCGGCTGTTCCGCTATAATTCGAGATCCCTGCTTGGCTTGCATATTGCTTCCGCGCGTTCATGTCTGCCACTGCTCCTGCTTGTTTTAAATTATCGACTACACTATTTGGATTCCAGCCGCCACGCGGTGTCGCATAATTTCCAAAATGAATCAAGCTAATACTGTGCGGATCTGGATGACTTGTATTATCGGTCGTTGTGGTTGTCGCTGGTAAGGTTGGAATCGCTCCTGCAACGGTATGCGCTGTGTTTATGGCTGTAATCTGCTGCTGTAAATTCGCGTTATTGGTATTCATTTGATCCTGCAGCGTGTGCAATGTATCGTTAACGGCTCCCATTTGGACACTCGCGTTCTGGTCGGCAATAGCGAGATACGTTGCCAGCGTTTGATCCATTCCTGTTCCACTTACACCGCCACCAAAAGAATCCGTTGGATAAGATCCTGTGTCGGTTATTTGCGGTGCTGGTGCTGGTGCATTTGCGGCTTGTGCTTGCTGTGCTGCTTGGCTTGCCTTGCTTGCGTTTCGGATCACAAGAAAGATCGCGATGATCGCTGTTCCAATGCCAATCATGATCCATTTCTTTTTCTTGTCCGATCCTCCGCCTACTTCTTCAAAAACTCCCATTTAAAATCCTCCAATCGGATTTCCTAAATAAAAGTCTGCTGGAAAATCTCCGGCTTTGACAGGATTTCCTTGAAAATTGGCTGCAGCTTCTTCAATTGGTACAGATAAAGGATTTGGAATCACAGCGGAAGATCTTCTGTTTGGTGTCATCCGAATATAGGAAAGTCCAAAAGGCTGCGTTTGCTCGGCTGTTTCAATTCCTAAATTTGGATTTGGAATATAGGCTGGAATCGTTAATTGCTGCAGCGCGATTTTATCGGTAATCGCGCGATACATTCCATTGTTTAAAGGCATGTTGTTTATCTCCCTTGCAGCGTTCTAATTCCTGCTGTTGTATTGCTTCCGATGGTTTGAATAATTCCAACCGTGGATTGTCCATTATTTAAAAAAAGATAAATCGCAATTAAAATGCCCATTCCACTTACTACATCAAAAACACGGTTCATTTAAATTTTCCCTCCAAAGAATGGTATTTTTTGAAGTATGTCTGGATGAAAAATGATTTGTCCTAATAAAAGAAGCGATAGCAGCATAAATGCCATTTTTCCTCCTGCCACCGATCCAATAATTAAAACCATTAATAAAAAGCCAATAATTTTTGGCGTGTCGGTATAGATCTCGGTTAGCATGTTTTACCCTCCAAAGGCTTTTCTTAATTGATAAGGCAAAGCCAGCGTTTCGCCAGCAACAACGGCTGGCAGACCAAAAGGAATCGAAGGCAGACTCCAATGCGGAATAAGATCATTTAAACTCCATCCGGCAGATCCGCTTTTTGGTTTTGTTTGCGGTTGTGTGCTTGGTTTCTTTTCTGGAATCAAAGGCAGCGGATTTGGTGACAAATTTTGGTTTGGTACTGTGCTTGGTTGCGTGGCTGCTGCTCCTCCGGTTGCTGGATCTGCTTTTGGATCTGTTTTTGCTGGTGGTACTAATTCACCACCAAAACCGCCTATAAATTGATTTACCCAATTCGAGATTTTGTTTTTTCCGATAAAATCATCCAATAAAAAATAAAATGCGATCATAGCAATAATTAAATAGACTACTGATCGCATGTCATTTCTGTTCATGCTGCAGCCACTTCCTTTTTATGCTGCTCGTCTAATAAAGAAAAAGTAAATTGCTAAAATGATTAAAATCATCGTTACCATATTCATTTAGGCACTTCCTTTTGATTTACGATTTGCGGATCTTGTATGGCTTGACCGACTTGTAATTTTGTTTCAAGTAAAGAAGATTCCAGGCACTTGATTTCGTTTATTACTTTGTCGTGTCTTGCTTCGGATCTTCTCTGGCTGTACATAAAATAAAGACACATGAAAATTGGAAAACCGAGATTCGAAATAAAATTTTGGACATTTTCAAGCGTTAAACTTGTGAGATCCATTTAGATTCGGATTCCTAATAAAAGAATTGTGGAAGCAATAATCAATAAACCAAAATAATGATTTTGCATATGATTTCCGCTAACGGCTGGCTGTACGGCATTAATCGCAGGATCAAAACTATCTTTGTCAATGGCTGCCACATCTTGCGGCAGCGGAATTGTCGTGGCGGTTGTATCGTTATAGCTTCCGAGATTCGGATATAAATCACCCATGTAATAGGTTAAGCGCATTGTTTTGCCACTCCTTTTAGGATTGAAGTCTTGCTAGGTTTTCACTGATAACCGTAATTGTTCCGGCTACACTGGCATTAAATCGAACCCATAGTTCGGTCAATTTTTCACTATCCACATAATTTTGAGATCCGCCGTAATTCACAAAACCTTGATCGGAAAAATCCAAAGCATAAACGCCACTTGGCAGCGGTTCGCCATATTGCATATGGTTAAGCGCGGATAAGGTTTGCGGCTGGATGGAATATGGCGTGTCGGCTTGGTTAAAAACAAAATCAATGTTTCCCGTGAAACTTTGATCGGTTAGCGCTGCGCCTGTGTTATCGACAAACTTCATTAAAATTTTTCTGTAAATTGTTCCAACCGGAAGCTTAATGACAGAAGTCGATCCAGCTTGGAAAATATCTGATTTGCTGCTGGTCAATTTTAAAACGGAAAGATCCGGAAAAGCTTGTGGTACATTTGGAATCGAATAAGTTTCCAAAGTAGGCGTGATTTTCATATTTTTAAATGTTACGGTGTCACCGCCTTGCAGCGTGTAAGCTTGTGCCAATGTACTGACATCCACGGTTAGCGTGACCACTGATTCGTCATTTTGTAATAATAAAAATCCAACCTGATCCCTTTGATTTAATGTACATTGAATCGGCAGCGTGAAACGGATCGCGCAGTCATGTCCTCCGGCTGCTGCAACATTTTCTACATAATTTAAGGCTTTTCCATTTGTGCTAATATCTAAAATCGATTGATTCATGCGAAGTCTTGAATACAAACTTAGATCTTGCCCGCTCAAAACTAGTGGTGAAAATCCATTGTTAAGATCCAAAGCGATTCTACGAAGAATGTTATATGGTGAATAAGCACTTGTGGCAATTGTTGCGTTTGTGCTGGTCAATGTTGCGGTTGCTTCTACATGCAATAAAATGCGAGATAATAATCTGACTTTTGGTAAGTTGAATTGAATCGTTGTATTTTCCGCGTTAACCGATTGAGTCGGCATGGTTTGAAAATTTTGGCGCGTTGCCTGTGCAAATAAAACCGCTCTTTGTTGTGGTGTTAATGTTTGTTTTCCTGTTCCTGCTTGTGAAGTAGTTCCTAAAGTTGACGCGTTCGCCATATTCATTACGCTCCTTTTTGTATAATCGTTCCGATGACCGGAAGATTATAACGATCATTTATTTCTTTTAAGATCCAGATAATCACGATGGTTAAAATAACGGTAATAAATGTTTTGCGAAATTCTCCCCAACTAATTCTCAAATTGAATCGCTCCTTTTAAATAGCGTTTACCATGTCACTTACACCAGACACCGGATATTTATTAAATACGACTTTAAACATTACAATGAAAATCATTGTCATGATCGAGATCATTAAAACATTTCGCATGCCTACTCCTGCGAAGCGTTCCATACTTTTTCACTCCCTCATTTTGAGTGTTGCTAACACTGGTTTATTATTCCCAATTTTGTAAAACCAAAAATAATACTTTTGCGGCTTGATCATAAATTCTTTTTGATCGGTCATCATAACCAATTTTTTTCGATCACTTTCTAAATTCATTTGAAAAATAAAAAACACTTGCGTGTTACTCAAAATAATATTTGGAATTTCGCTGGCTCTTTGGCTGCATGCCCAACATGTTGTATTCCGTGATCTTCCACGCGTATACACAGCTTTTAGCATGCGCGGTATTCTGTGTGGATTATCACATATACTCATTAATTCATCGATCCAAACGGTGGTATTTTGGCGCTCATAGATCCATTTAAAAAAAGCATCATAGTAACTAAATTCCTGTTCGTCATAATCTGGCACATAAATAATTTTTGGTTTGTCGGCATATTCCAGATCCTTTAATTTAAAAACCACTTGATAATCTTTTCCTTCTTCTAAACCTTTCCACGCTGGAATCCCTAATGTTTTCCGCTCGTAGTATTCGCCTTTGGTGTCGATTTTCACAACGTGTGGAAAATTGCTTCCTGCGAGATAGATTTCGGTCAATGCCGATTTTCCAGATCCTGTGCCGCCAGCAATGAAGACACTTTCTTGTCTAGTAATTTCCTGTTCGTTCTTCTTCGGCATGTGGAATGATTCCCTCACTAATATAATTTTTTAATTCCTGCAGGACATTGCACACTTTTTCGGCTGCTTCATCATTGTATAGCTGGTACGAGGTTATATAATTCTGCGCTAATATTCGCGCTGGCAACGGTAGATTCTCGATCAAGTTTTCGATCACGATCTCTAGTCTCTCGCCTTTCGTTTCCGCTGGCGGTGGTTCGCTCGGTTTGTTTTTTATTAGGTTCTGTAATAGCGACATACGGTTTGATCTTCTCCTTTTTATCCGGTTTTGCTGCCCACATCACAAAAGCGCGCGGAAGGATCACTGTTCCGAGCGCCACGATCAAGGCGATCCATTCGCCATACTCCGAGGTGATCCGGTCGATCATCGGATTTTTTGCCAATAATCCGCTTAATGGATCGGCTATCAATTCCGCTTCTTTTTGCGATAGCTTCCACATTTCCAATCCTTCGCGGCTGCCGATAATATCAAAACTTGTTTTAATTAAAATGGCAAGCTGCTCTTTTTTAAATTCGAATTGGATTTCTTTTCTTTTTCGTTTGCTTGGATTTTTTGGCGCTGCTGGTGTTGGTTCGTTTGTTTCTTCTATTTCTTCGGCTGCGTTTGGATCATCTACCAAAACCAACCGAGGAATGTTTGTGACGGTTTCGCTTCCTCCTGCTGCTGCTGGTTCTCCTGCTGGATTCTTTCTTGGTCTTCCTCTTCCTCTTTTGGCTTCGCTGGTGGCTTCGGTGCTGGAATGATTTTTGCTTCCGGTGGCTGTTCCTGCGGTGTCAATAATTTTATTATCTGTTTTGCCCATGCTGGCATGTCCTCCTCTTTTTTAGCTGCTTTTTTCTTTTTCTCGGCAGAAATTGTGGTGGAATCTTCATCTTCTTCTTCTTCGTCATGATCCATATCTTCATCTAATTCTGGATCTATTTTTTTCGGTTCTTTTTTTGCTGGTGCTGCCATTTTAGATTCCTCCTTATTTTTAAATAAAATAAAATACTTATTTATTATTTCCAATAAAAAAAAGGAAAATCATAATTAAATGATTTTCCTTTTTTTCTTCGCGTGGGG
>Ga0164302_10000442_pt1 | contig 11546 bp, 17 predicted proteins | sample Whisoiple_202_MG_FD_109714 | JGI IMG/M metagenome (GOLD analysis project Ga0164302, IMG submission 109714) | Soil microbial communities amended with pyrogenic organic matter from upstate New York, USA - Whitman soil sample_202_MG | ecosystem: Environmental > Terrestrial > Soil > Agricultural... | reverse complement strand
GCGGAACCGAGGTGCTCGAGGTGGAATCAGGCTCGTCCCTGGACAAGTGGCTGAGGGACGGCAACGCTGCGGCCGCACTGGTAAGGCCGGACTTCACGGTGCTGCGGGCCGGCCGCGACGTCGCAGCGCTCTGCGAAGCGGCACCGAGGTTCCTGGTTGCCTGAGGAACGCGTCCGCCCGCGAGACGACGGGGAGGTACCGAAGCCACCCGAACGACCAGGCGGCTGGGAACGGGTGCATGACGTCCGCTCCGCGGCGCGACCGGGTCGTCGTTGCCCTAGAGTCGGCGCGTGAGTGATTCCGCGATCAGCGAGCGCGATCGGCTGCAGCATTTTCTGGACCAGCAGCGCAACGTCGTGTTGGCGATCATGGAGGGTTTGGACGATGTTCAGCTGAACACGCCGGTTCTGCCGTCGGGCTGGACGCCCATCGGGCTGATCCGTCACCTGGCTGGCGCCGAAGCGATGTGGTTCCAATGGGTCGTCCTCGGGACCCAGCCGCAGGTGACCTGGAACGACGGAATTGACGACCCGCCCTACGATCCTGAGGCGCCATTCACCAGCGAACATTCCAGCGCCGCGGTGATCGAGCAGTACCGCCGTCAATGTGGGATCTCGAACGAGATCCTGCGATCGCGGGACCTGCACACGGCTCTGCTGGGCGAGCTTGGCTTCGACTGGCCAGACGAGCCCATCACCGATCTTCGCTGGGTAGTGCTGCACATGATCGAGGAGACCGCCCGCCACGCTGGCCACCTTGACGCCGCGCGAGAACTCCTGGATGGAGTAACCGGCCGTGGCCCTCGATAGCCTGAGCGATCGTGCTTGCCTCGGGATATGGCGAACCCTGAGGCGAAATCACGGCGATGACGCGGGTCCTTGGACGCGTGGACATCAGCATGACAGGAAGTCTGAACTCGAGCCTCGAGGCGGTCCTCCGAGCGTTGAATGAGACCGCTACACACGCGGGCCACATCGACATGGTGCGCGAACGCCTCGACGCCCACCAGCACCTGGTGGTGAGCTGACCCCAGCAGAACAGGGTGGCTGCACGCCGCCGGAACCAACAGCGCTGCCCACCGAGATCACCTCGCGAAAAATTCAAATGCGCCAACCTGTCGGATTCTCGCTTGGCCGATCGTCGACACTGTGAGCGCTCACGGCGATCGTCTCCGTGACCGATCCGCTCTCCGTCCCCCGACTAGAAAGAAGCAACGTCATGAAGTATCTGATGCTGGTTTGTCGAGACGCTGAAGGCTCGGCCCTGGCGCCCACGCAGGCCGACCGCGACGGCGCCCCGGATGTGGCGCAGTGGTGGCAGGCAGCCAACGACGCCGGCAAGTACGTGATGGGTGACCGGCTTCGCCCGGCCGCAGAGGCGATGAGCGTGCGAGTTCGTGGTGGTGAGCTGCTGGTGACGCAAGGGCCATTCACCGAGACCAGCGAGCTGGTCGCCGGGTTCGATGTGCTCGAATGCGACTCCATACAGCAGGCGGTCGAGATCGCTTCCGGTCACCCCATGGCCCACGCTGGCGTGATCGAGCTCCGAGCGATGTGGCCGTTCGACGGCGAGTAGGGCATGCGAGTGAGCTCATCATCCCGAGCGCCACTTGATGCCGTTGTGCGGGCCGAGTGGCCGCGGATCGTCGCCAGCCTGATCCGCACCACGGGTGACTGGGACTTGGCCGAGGATTGTGCGCAGGATGCGACCGAGAGGGCACTGCTGACCTGGCCACGTGACGGTGTTCCCGACAACCCGGCCGCCTGGCTGACGTCGGTCGCGCGGCGGAGGGCGCTCGACGTACTACGTCGCCGGAGGACCGAGTCGCAGGCGCTCCAGGACGTGGTCGCCATGACCGACCGGGTCAACGCGACGCTTGATGCCGGCAGCGGATATGCCGATGACCGGTTGCGGCTGCTGTTCACCTGCTGCCATCCAGACCTGACGATGCAGGACCAGGTGGCGCTCACACTGAAGTCCGTTAGTGGTTTGTCCACCCGCGAGATCGCAAGGCTGCTCCTGGTCAAGGAGCAGACCATGAGCCAACGCCTGCGGCGCCTCCGTCAGCAGATCGCTCGATCAGGGTTGGCACTGTCCGTTCCGCCGACGGACGAGGTTGGCGACCGGGTTGATTCCGTGCTGGCCGTGATCTACCTCGTCTTCACCGAGGGGTACTCCGGGACCGAAGGCACAGGCGTACGTGACGAACTGGCCGACGAGGCGATCGCGCTGACACAGCTGGCCACCTGGCTGCTACCCGAGCACAGCGAGGCGCATGCACTTCGAGCGCTGATCCTGCTGCAGCACGCGCGAAGGCCAGCCAGAATCAACCGCACAGGCGCGCTCATCCCGCTCGAAGAGCAGGACCGCACACGCTGGGACCGGCCTCTGATTGCTGCCGGCCTCGAGGCGCTCCAACTCGCTCGCACAGCGGCCGACGTATCCGACGGATCGATCGGGGTCTACCGGGTCCAAGCGGAGATCGCAGCCATGCACAGCACAGCGACAAGACCAGGCGCAGTCGACTGGGCCGCCATCGTCTCGTGGTACGACGCGCTACTGCACGCCACTGCATCGCCAGTGGTCGCGATGAATCGAGTGATCGCCATCGGCATGCGAGACGGGCCTGAAGCCGGTCTCGCCGCGCTGGAGGAGGCCACCCAGGACTTCCGCCTCGGTGAGGCTCCCGAGGTTCCCGCCATACGAGCGGACTTCCTGCGCCGATCCGGCAACGCTCGCGCCGCTGCCCGCGCGTATCACGAGGCGCTGGCCGCAGCGCGCACCGACAACGTCCGCGCATACCTCCAACGGCGGATCGATGAGCTGAGTCCGCGCGTGGACCAACCCCCTGCGGAACCGATTGGACCTGAGACCAACACTTTGGCTCAACCTGGCCCAGACAGTAGGACTGACTGATGTGTTCCATCGTGGCGATCCAGCTGGGCCACGGACGGATCCCCAGGCGAACCCCTCAGATGGCGTCCCTGACGCTCACTAAGTCTCCAGGTGGCGCCACCCCGGTCGCCAGCGTCTACGTTTAGCCAACGGCAGCCCACCGAAAGAAGGAACGACGATGTCCCAGTACGCCGTGCTCATCTACAGCGGTGACTCTGCGCACGCCCCGGGTGCCACAGCTGAGACATCTGAGGAGGTCGCTGCGTGCGACGAGCACGCAGATGCACTGACCTCGAGCGCGGTGATGACCGCAGCGTGGGCTCTCACACCGCGAGACATGGCGAGGTCGATCCGCGCAACGGGGATAACTGACGGTCCGTTCATCAATGCCGAGCAAGTGGTCGCAGGGTTCTACATCCTCGAAGCGCCTGACCTGGACGCGGCGCTGGCCCTGGCACGGACCAACCCGGTCGTCGGCCAGCGCGGAGGAGTAGAAGTGCGTCCGATTCACAGCGGCGGCTTCGTGACAGATTGAGGCCGGCGTCTCCCGGTCGCAGCAGCCGGATCCGGGATGGGCTGCCTGGGTGAAGCGATGGCCGTCGTGTGCGTTGCGGCCGGGTTCATCCGTAGATCGGGGGTCGCCCTTCACCCGTCGCCGACAGCCTCCTCGCCAGGAGGGGCAGGCAGCCCCTCACCTGCTGCCTTCTGGGCGAAGGGCAGCGCCTACTTGAGCGCAAGCCTGCACGCTGGGAGGGTCCCGGCCGGCCATGGCCGTGGCCCCAGCCTCAGGACGCGGCTCGGCTCTACGCACTCAAGCGAGATTGCCTATAGAGGTGCTCTGTGGCTGGTGAGCGTTCGCTGACGTGGAGGGGCGGGAGTCCGAGCTGGATCACCCACTCGTGACTTCCGTGCGCATTAGCCATTTGCCAGACCGTGGCCTGGAGTCTCGTGGAGGCGAAGCCCGCGATCGCCGGCGCTGAGCCACGCAGCTCGGGGCACCATGCACTCGTGGCCGATGCGGCCAGCCGCGAGGAGACTGTCCTGCCATGACAGCTGATGAGGTGAATGCCTACCTGGCAGGACTCGAGGAACCGAAGCGGAGCACACTCGAAGCCCTACGCCGATCGGTACTGGCCGTCGTCCCAGACGCCGAGGAGTGCATCTCCTACGGCATGCCAGCGTTTCGGGTGGGCGGGAAGGTGGTCGCCGGGTTCGCGGCGTTCAAGAGCCATCTCGCATATCTGCCGCACAGCGGCAAGGTGCTCGCAGATCTGGGCGACGCCCTCACGGGGTACGAGCGCACGAGTGGCTCGCTCCACTTCCCGATCGATGAACCCCTTCCGGACGACCTTGTTCGGAAGCTCGTGGACGCCAAGCTCGCGATCCTCGGCCTCTGAGCTATGCCCGCTCACGGCCTGAACTCCGACCGGCAGGCCATCATCGACAAGGCCACGGAGCCCTGGGGCGTCAAGGTCGAGGTGGTCGAGATCAAAGACGCGGAGGTCCCCGAATCGGTGCAGCGGACCATGGCCAGAGGCTGTGACGTGAGTGCCGAGCGAAGGTCATCAACGCCAAGGGCTACCTCCAAGCATCCGATGTCCCCGCGGTGTCTTGACCTACCGGGGTGCCATGAGCGGACGTTGACCACCACCTCGTCTGAGACAGGTGTGAGCCCGCGGCGGCATGTGCGGTCCCCGGTTGGGTTGCCGTGGTCCTCGCGGGGGTAGCGCACGGGTTGGACGGTGCCCGCAGCCCGCCACAGGCAGCAGCGGACAACCACCACCCGAGCATGGGTATGGGAGGCGGTCGGGGGCCGGGTAGGGCGGGCGAAGTTCAGGCCGGCTGCCGCGACAGGCGGCGTGCCGTCAGCGCAGCAGGGCGAGGCAGCCACCGCACCGCGGCGGCCGTGGCTGGGTTCGACCCGTACGCGAGCAGGGCCAGGAACACCCCGTACACCGGCAGGTGACCGACCAGCTCGGTCTGCCCGAACAGGACAAGCGTCGCGTTGAACGGGACCGCGGCGACCAGGACGGCCACCTGCGGCAGCGCGCCGGAGAGCACGAGCAGCCCGAAGAGGAGCTCGACGCTGCCGGCGATCACGACGAACGTGTCGGGGCTCAGGTGCACCCCGGCCAGGGCGAGCACGTCCAGCTGTGGGTGGTCGGCCAGCGTGGCGCGGGCCATGACCGGGTTGGTGAACTTCTCGGTGAACGCCAACGAGATCAGCGCCGCGGCGACCCCGACGCGCAGGGCGATCAGTGCCCACCGCAGCCGCCGCGCGGGGACCTCCACCGCACCGTGCCGGTCGGCGCCGGGGGTGGCGATGAGCAGGAACGCGGCCACGGCAGCCAGGTTCGCGCACTCGACCAGGGCCATGGGGCCTGCCACCAGGGCCAGCGCCGGACCGAGCGCGAGGACGGTCCCGGCGGCCAGGCGGATCCGCACCCCGCTTATGAGCCACACGCCGAGGGCGGCCTCGAGCAGCAGCAGGCCGGTGCCGAGGCCCTGGAGGTGGCCGACCGCCGGGGTCAGGAACGCCCCGGTCGCAGCCAGCGCGAGCAGCGCCACCCCGAGGTGGATGCCCAGCAGGCGCGGCACCCACGGCGTCAGGGAGCCGACCCGGGACAGGAACGGCAGCTCGGGCCGGGTCAGCCGCAGGGCGACCAGACGCCACACCACGGTGACGACCAGCACGGTGGCGCTCAGCGCTAGAGGCAGCGGACGCAGGTAGAACGACCAGTCACCGCCGGACGAGACGTCCTCGAACCAGCGCTCGTGGGAGGGCACCGTGGCGGTGGCTGCGGTGGCCACCGCGCCGGCGGCCAAGGGTAGGAACATCGGGTTTCTCCGTTTTCGCTCTGGGGTCGTTGAAGAACACCGGAAACGTCACGGAGGCTAGCTGGCGGGCAATGGTGGAACCGGCCAATTGGGACCAGATCGGGACAAGTCGGGACCAAGGTCCCGGGTCCAGTCGGGGGCAGGTCCGGGACGGCGAGCAGAGTGACCTGGACCACCGGTCTGCGCGTCGATGGCAGGGCATACTCGCCAGCGTTTCTTCTTAAGGGATCCGCCAGCGCCCGAAATGATGCCTGGTCTTCGAGCTCAGTCGCGGTGACGCTCGCCACGAGGGCGATGACACGGCGGGTTGATCATGGCGTGGATTAGACCCGGACCATCAGCCAGGCCGGAACGCGGCGCTAGGACGCCCTAGGTGATCGATAGGCCCTTCTACGAGATCGCTAGATCTCCGCCAGTTCGTATAGCAACAGCGTCGGTCCTAGCGATTCGATGGCTGCCCGCACCCCTTGGAATGCTTCGTCGTGCAGAGCCGCCAATGCGTCGTCAACGGTGGCGAAGTCGGCCTCCATGACGCGGCTGAAGTCCCCGGATCTCGCGCTCGGCCCCATCAAGGCATCGACGCTTGTCGTGACCGCCTGGAAGCCCATCAGTTGCCGGAGGGCCGCAGCCGCGCGCTCGACGAGTGAGTCGATCAACGAGGGGTCCGCCGCTGCAGGGAACATCACGAGCATCCGATACATGCCTCGAACGGTACTCGTCATGCGCTCAGCCCCCGCCTGGCTGGCGTCGGTGTGACACACGGTGTCGGCTCCCGGGGCTGCACGGGCTAGTGGCCGGCCAGCTCGGCCACCATGGGGGCCAATACCTCGGCGGAGTCGGCGCCAACGACGAAGTATGAATAGCCGATCTCCTCACGTCGCCTCTGGATCTCTTCGGCAGCGGCCGCCGGGTCATCCGGGAGTACGGCCAATGAGTCCGCTTCCCGCAACGTAACCGGATCGGTGTCCCGCGCGGATGCCATGAACGGCGCGACAGCGTCGCCGACGACCGGCACGTGCAGGGCCAGCTCGACATCCCGCACAGCGCGGAGGTCGCGGGCTATGCCGGTAACCGCTGCACGGGTGTCGCTCGCAAGCGCTGCGACGGTGACCGTGTCGGCGACTTCGACGGCAAGCGCTTGGGCTTTCGGCCCCCGAACGGCCATCACGATCGGCGTGTGAACATCGGGGCCGTCCAGGTCTCGAAGTAACGCCACCGTCTCGCGCACCTGGACCAGCCGCTCCCTCGGTGAGGCGAGGGGCATTCCTAGCCCTCGGAGTTCGTCCTCGATCCCGGGCCGTCCGGTGCCGATGCCCATCTCGAAGCGACCCTCGGTGAGCACCGACATCGAGTGCCCCTCCCATGCGGTGATCCACGCTGGGCGCAGTGGCGAGGCATATACCCAGGTGCCGACGCGCAGGTTCGTCTGGGCCGCTGCAAACGCGAGCGTAGGTGCGGGCGCAGGCTGCCATTGCGGTACGTCGGGCATCAGCAGAGTCGAATAGCCGCTGTCGGCGATGCGGTGCACCTGGTCTCGCCACGTTGGCACGTCAGTCAGCACCGGGGCAACGACCCCGAATCGAAACGGTCTGGTCATGTCTGGACTCCGTTCACACAGGTAGGACCCCCCGCCTCGATTGCAGCCGGCTCCCGACGTTGCCGCCTCTCACCATTACCACGAAGGAGGTGACCGAGTTACGACGATGCGGCCTCAGACTGTCGGATCACGCCCATTCGAGTCGACGCGGACTCAGCACAGTTCGATCAGACGCCGGCGACGTATGCGGTCACGCGCGATGTCTGTCACCGAGCTGACCCACTAGCTGGGCCACCCGCAGGGCACGCCGGGTCCCGCGCCGATCGGCCGACCACCTGAGCGGCTTCGTTGGCTGCCGCAGCCGTCATCGCGACCATCAGGTTGACCGCCGAGGCGTTCGACAGCCCCAGGTCGACGCACAGCGATCGCCAGGTGCCGAACGAGATGGCGTGCGCGACTGCCGCCTGGACGGTCTTGCGACGCCGCCTGGGCAGCGTTCGGGTCAGCCGCTCCCGCCATCCGCGCTCCCGCGCAAGCCGGGCCTCCTTGATCCGGGAAGGCACGACGGCCGCGTCCCGTAGGACCAAGGTGAGCATCGGCTCGCCGTCGCGGAAGTAGCGGTAGATGTCGGTGAGGCCCGAATGCAGCACGGCAAAGGGATCGCCATCGGCGTCCCACGCCTCCGGGTCTGGCAGCGCCTGACGAGAGAGCCACTGCCCCGAGCAGGCTAGGAACAGGGACTCGTCGTCGGGGAAGTGCCGGTACACCGTGGCCCGGGTGACGTCGGCCCGCTCGGCGATCGCGGAGATGGTGGTGCGAGCCGGTCCCACCTCGGCATGAAGCGCCTCGGCAGCGTCAACGATGCGGGCCCGAGTTCGCTGCTCATCTTCGGCCCGCTTCACCTTGCGATACACGCGCTGTTTCGCCGAACTAATCTGTTCAGTCAAACTGTTGACACCAGCTCTCGTGGGGGCGACGCTTTCGTAGTACACAACTGTACGCGGTAATTGGGAGGAGCCCGCCCCATGAGCAGCCTCGAGGCACCAGAACTGACGATCCTGCAACCAGGCGAGGGCAAGGAGACCTTCCTCGGCACGATCGGGGTGGTCTTCAAACTGTTCGGCGAGCAGACCAACGGGCTCGTGTCGATCGTCGAGCATCCGTTCCCCGTCGGCGCCTGCGTGCCACCGCACCTGCACACCAAGGAGGACGAGTACTCCATCGTGACCGAAGGGGAGATCGGCTTCCGATCAGGCGACCGGGAGGTCGTCCTCGGTCCGGGCGGCTACATCACCAAGCCCCGTGGCGAGACCCACGCCATGTGGAACGCGGGCAAGGCTCCGGCCCGGATGATCGAGGTGATCAGCCCAGCCGGCTTCGAGCACTTCTTCTGGGGAGTTGGTGAGGCGGCGGCCAACGGCCCCCCCGACCCCGAGGTCATCGCAGCCCTCGCGCGGAAACACGGTCTCGAGATGGTGAACGCGCCGTGGCTGGACGACGTGATCGCCCGCTACGACCTCACGCCGCCGCCCGGCACCCGCTGAGCCGGACGGCCACCCAGGACAGTCTTCGCGGTCGACCGCGATGATGCTGTTGCCCCCTGAGGAGCGATGCTCCCCAAGACCCCACTCGGACTCACCGCGTCAGGGTAGATGCCCGTCGTCCGTTCCACTTGGACAAGCCAAAGAACTTCGCGTGCGGTTCGCGACAACGGACCCGCTCCCAGGCGGCAGTGTCGGTCAGGATAGGGGCATCGGTCACCGATTCGCTCGTAGCGTGTCTGTCATCGATAAAGCGGCGGTCAGCGAGGTGACCGTCCTGACCAGGAGGTGACGAAGATGAGTCCCACGATCCGTAGTCTGGTGATCCCGGTGTCCGATCTGGACGCCACCAAGGCCGTGTACACCGCGTTGCTCGGCGCACCGCATACCGACGAGTCGTACTACGTCGGGTACAACGTCAACGGCTTCGAGGTCGCTCTCAACCCGGGCGGCGCTGGTGGGGGGCCGGTGGCCTTCGCCGATGTCGAAGACCTTGACGCGACCCGCGCGACCCTGATGGCGGCCGGAGCCACCGAGCGGGACGCGCCGCGTCAGGTCGCCCCCGATGCGCGAGTTTGCGTGCTCGCAGACGCCGACGGAAACCCCATCGGCCTGCGCGGGAAGTAACGGGACACACGGCGCTGTCGCCGCTGTCTCCCGGGTGAGGAACGGCCCCAGCGGCTTCCTCCTTCAGTGACCTCGGCCACCGAGACCACACGGCCCCATCGCCGCGGTCAGGGCGGCCGACTGGCGGCGCCAGGTCGCAGCCGGCGCTGCGATCACCTACTCCTCGTCAGCCAACCCGCTCGGCCAGCGAAACGATGATGCCCTCCGGCCCCCGGACGTAGGCCATCAGCCAGGTGTTCTCGTACTCGCCGATGCCGCCGACAAGGCGGTACCCGTCAGCGGCAAGCTGGTCGACGGCCGCATGAAGGTCGTCGACCTCGAACGAAATATTGCGCAAGCCCAGCTCATTGGCCATCGCGGTGGGCGATCCGGGCTGGTGCGCCGGTCTGACGAAGCTGGAGAGCTCGATCCAGGTCCCTCCGCCGGGAGCGCGCAGCCCGACGATCTCCGAGCGTGAGTCCGGAATGCCGGTCACCGTGTCGACGAACTCGCCCTCGACGAACATGCGCCCGTCCACCTCGAGACCCAGCCCGACGAAGAACGCCGTTGCGGCGTTGAGGTCGGCGACGGTGATGCCGATGTGGTCGAAACGTTTGATGGAGGGCATGACGTCCATCCTCCTGTGCTCGTGTGGTCTGGTAAACCGGGGACTAAGCCGGCACGTGATCCTCGACATGTCGGCGTCGCGACGAGCGCGCACGCGGCGGAGTGACGCGGCAGGACATGCGGCTCCCTGCTGCCGGACGCGCCGGTGAGGCCTCCCCACGAATGCGAATGGCCCAACCCTCGGCAAGGCAACGCCAACATCCGCTGGTGCCCGTCACGACGGAACGTCGGAGGTGCATCCCGGGTGGTCCGTGCTCTACTGGGGAGTTCGGTCCCAGGCAGGAAGACGCGCTGGCGCGCAGGCACCACATGGTCGTGACGCCAGGCGGGTCCGGTGGCGCTACTCGAGGCAGACTGGGGGTCTGCGTTGGGAGGAGAAAGCAGATGCCTGAGCTTGTGGTCGACTTCATCACCTCGCTCGACGGGTACGCGTCCGCCGAGGGCTGGCCGGGCTGGTGGGGGTTGGAGGGGCCGGAGTACCTCGCCTGGCTGGCTGAGAACCCTGAGGGAAACTACCTGGTCCTGATGGGAGCGAACACCTACCGGCTCATGTACTCCTTCACGAAGGAGGGTGAGCCGGGTACCGATGTACTGGGAGGCATGTCCAAGGTCGTCTTCTCCAACACGTTGACCGAACCGCTCGAGTGGGAGAACTCAACCTTGGTCGCTGGGGACGCGGTCGAGGCGGTACGGAAGATGAGGAAGAACGGCGACAGATCGATGCGCACAATCGGGAGCCTCGCACTGTCCCGCTCGCTGATCACAGCCGGCCTCGTCGACCGGTTCCGGGTCGTCATGTTCCCAGTCATCACCGGAGCCACAGGCCGGGAGCGAATCTACGACGGTTACCCAGACGTCGCTCTCGACATGCTGGGCAGCCGCACCTTCGACGGCCGGATCCAGCTGGTCGAGTACCTGCCTAGAGTGCTGGCCGGCCCACCGATCACATCCTGAGGCGCAGCTTTCGAGGGAAGGAGGCGATGGCAGCAGATCGAAACGAAGGCTTGGGCAGCGCTTCGGTGATCGACGGTCCGGTTCGCGGCGGAGTGACGCGGTTGCCGTTCGTTGCGACCGCCCACCTTCGACAGGTCACCCACAAGCCGACCCTCGACGGGTCAGGTTCTTCCGAGGCCCGATAACCGTGTCGAGCTGGGCGAGCCGTTCCTGCTCACGCTCGACCGCGACGGCGGTCTCGCTTGCGGCGTCGGTCTGGTCACCACCGTCCTCGGTGCACGACCTCGTCGAAGGGGCGTCGGTTCAGCCGCTCGATGACGGCCAACGGCTTGTCCGACGGATAACCGACGGAGAGCACGTAGGCCAGGAATCGTCCGTCGGGGAGGCCCAGTACGGCCCTGGCTTGCTTCTGGTCGGTGACCGCGGCATGGCCGGTGCCGATGCCCAGGTCGGCCGCGGCGACGGTCATCGCATACGTGACCGGGCCGAGGTCGTACTGGAGAAGGGCCGACTGTCGATCGTCCCGCGGCTCTGGCGCGACGATCGCG
>Ga0164302_10000440_pt1 | contig 11577 bp, 5 predicted proteins | sample Whisoiple_202_MG_FD_109714 | JGI IMG/M metagenome (GOLD analysis project Ga0164302, IMG submission 109714) | Soil microbial communities amended with pyrogenic organic matter from upstate New York, USA - Whitman soil sample_202_MG | ecosystem: Environmental > Terrestrial > Soil > Agricultural... | reverse complement strand
TCGCCGCAATGCGGGACGCGATGGCGCGCATGGGGGGCAAGGCCGAACGGATCAATCCGGTGGTTCCCTGCGACCTGGTGATCGACCACTCGGTCCAGGTCGATGCCTTCGGCAACGCCCGCGCCTTCGCCGTCAACGCCGAGCGCGAGTTCGAACGCAACCGCGAGCGCTACTCCTTCCTCAAGTGGGGCCGCGAGGCCTTTGACAACTTCAGCGTCGTGCCGCCCGCGACCGGCATCTGCCACCAGGTCAACCTCGAGCACATCGCCCAGGTCGTCTACAGCCGCGAGCGCGATGGCGTCCTGCAGGCCTACCCCGACACCCTGGTCGGCACCGACTCGCACACGACGATGGTCAACGGCCTCGGCGTGCTTGGCTGGGGCGTCGGCGGGATCGAGGCCGAGGCGGCGATGCTGGGCCAGCCGATCTCGATGCTGCTGCCGCAGGTGATCGGCTTCAGGCTCGACGGCGAGCTGCCCGAGGGGGCGACCGCGACCGACCTCGTCCTCACCGTGACCGAGATGCTGCGCGAGCGCGGCGTCGTCTCCAAGTTCGTCGAGTTCTTCGGCCCGGGCCTGCCGACCCTCGGCCTCGCCGACCGCGCCACGCTCGGCAACATGTCGCCGGAGTTCGGCTCGACCTGCGCGATCTTCCCCGTCGACGCCGAGACCCTGCGCTACCTCGACCTCACCGGCCGGCCGACCGAGACGATCGAGCTGGTCGACGCCTACGCCCGCGAGCAGGGGATGTTCGCCGACCCCGACGACCCGGACCCGGTCTTCTCCGACCTGCTGGAGCTCAACCTCGGCGACGTCGTCCCCAGCCTGGCCGGGCCGAAACGGCCGCAGGACCGGGTGCCGCTCTCCGAGGCGAAACAGTCTTTCCTCGAGGTGATGTCCGAGTTCGACGCCGAGGCCGCCGAGCAGATGGTCTCCAGCCTCGACGAGGCGATCGAAGAGTCCTTCCCGGCCTCCGACCCGCCGGCCGAGGACCACGACAACGGCAACAGCAAGCCGCGCCCGGCGCTGAGCGGGACCGCGGTCGACGTGACCCGCAGCGACGATGCGATCGCAGTCACCCTCGCCGACGGGACCGAGGTCGAGCTCGACCACGGCCACGTCGTCATCGCCGCGATCACCAGCTGCACCAACACCTCCAACCCGAGCGTGATGGTCGGCGCCGGCCTGCTCGCCCGCAACGCGGTGCAGCGAGGCCTCGAGCGCAAGCCCTGGGTGAAGACCTCGCTGGCGCCAGGCTCGACCGTGGTCACCGACTACCTGGAGCGGGCCGGGCTGACCGAGTACCTCGATGCCCTCCAGTTCAACCTAGTCGGCTACGGCTGTACGACCTGCATCGGCAACTCCGGGCCGCTGGCGCCGGAGGTATCCGCCGCGATCGCCGAGAAGGACCTCGCCGTCTGCGCGGTGCTCTCCGGCAACCGCAACTTCGAGGGCCGGATCAATCAGGACGTGAAGGCCAACTACCTGGCGAGCCCGCCGCTGGTGGTCGCCTACGCGCTCGCCGGCCGCATGGACATCGACCTCGTCAACGAGCCGCTCGGCGAGGACCAGGACGGAGCGCCCGTATTTTTGCGCGACGTCTGGCCGACCGCCGAGGAGATCAAGCAGGTGGTCGGTGCCTCGGTGCAATCGGAGATGTTCGAACGCAACTACGCCGAGGTCTTCTCCGGCGACGAGATGTGGAACGCGGTCGAGGTTCCCTCCGGCGACCGCTACGACTGGCCCGACTCGACCTACGTCCGCCGGCCGAGCTTCTTCGAGCAGATGCCGGCGGCGGCGCCGGGGGTCGAGCCGATCGCCGGCGCCCGGGCGCTGGCGCTCCTCGGCGACTCGATCACCACCGACCACATCTCGCCCGCCGGGGCGATCAAACGTGACAGCCCCGCCGGCCGCTGGCTGACCGAGCAGGGGGTCGAGGTCAAGGACTTCAACTCCTACGGCTCGCGCCGCGGCAACCACGAGGTGATGATCCGCGGCACCTTCGCCAACATCCGCCTGCGCAACCAGCTGGTCGACCGCGCCGGCGGCTACACGCGGCACTTCCCCGACGGCGAGGAGACGACGATCTACGACGCCGCAACGCAGTACGCAGGGGAAAACGTGCCACTTGTCGTACTGGCCGGGAAGGAGTACGGGTCCGGCTCTTCGCGCGACTGGGCCGCCAAGGGGACCAAGCTCCTGGGGGTGCGGGCGGTGATCGCTGAGAGCTACGAGCGCATCCACCGCTCCAACCTGATCGGGATGGGAGTGCTGCCGTTGCAGTTCGCCGCCGGCGAGAGCGCCGCCTCGCTGGGACTGACCGGCGCCGAGAGCTTCGACGTCGGCGAGCTCGAAGACGGTCAGGCCAAAAAGGTGACCGTCACGGCGCGCGCCGACGACGGCAGTGAGAAGACCTTCGAGGCGACGGTGCGGCTCGACACTCCGAACGAGGTCGGCTACTTCATCAACGGTGGCATCTTGCAGACGGTGCTGCGGAAGCTAAAAGAGTAGGCGCAGCGGGGCCGCGGGAGGCAGGGGGGTCCGCGCGACCCACACTGCACCTGCGCGTCGGTAGCCAGGGAGGGATGCCGACGCGGCCGTTCCCCCTGGCGGGACTGCCCTGAGGAACAGTCAGGGTTTAGCTATACAGGCTCACAAAGCCTCGGTCAAGCGGAATCGAGCGCTTTAGCCCGGTTCTGGTGCCTTTCCGTATCGGTTACCTGGGAACCCGGTGGTACACCTATACCCCAGCCCTTGCGCTCGATCAACTCGATGCCGATCACGCTGCCTACCGGGCCCACTGGGGTGAGGGTCGCAGCGAGCAGGGTGTAGGGGGCCTCCTTGCGGACGCAGGCGACCCAGATCACCACGCAGAGGGCGATGAAGCCGAGGCCGTGGGCCCAGCCGAAGAGCATCGTCGGGGTCTCGAACCCCGGCACCAGCCAGAAGAAGACGAGGCCGGCGAAGATCGCCAGCTCGACCCACGAGAACCGCTTCACCCAGACGAACAGCTCACCCGGGACGGGCTTTTCGAACGGTTTGCGCCGCGCCACGGGTTAGGTTCCGGGAGTCAGCGCGGTGAGCACGATTCGCTCCTGCTCGCGCGCGTGGGCGCCCGAGTAACCCTCGCCCGTGCTTGCCCGGCCTTGGCGGCCGATGTAGGTGAGGGTGACGCCCTCGGGCAGGACGTCCGGCATCCGCCGCGACATCACCTTCCAGGCGCCCATGTTGCGCGGCTCCTCCTGGACCCAGGCGATCTCCTTCAGGTTCGGGTAGGAGGCGATCAGCCGTTCCAGCTGTTCCTTGGCGAAGGGGTAGAGGACCTCAACCCGGGCGATGGCGACGTTCTCGGCGGCGGCGCGGCGGTCGCTGCCGTCCATGTCGTAGTAGACCTTGCCGGTGCAGAGGACGAGGCGCTCGACCTTGTCGCGGCGCTCGCCGGCGGTCGGGTCGTCGAGGATGAACTGCAGTTCGCCGTCGGTCAGCTGCTCGAGGTTCGCCGCCGCCTTGTCGAGGCGCAGCAGCCCCTTCGGGGTGAAGACGATCAGCGGCCGCGGCTTCTTGATCAGCGCCTGGCGGCGCAGCAGGTGGAAGTACTGGGCGGCGGTGGTCGGGTAGGCGATACGGATGTTGCCCTCGGCGCCGAGGGCGAGGAAGCGCTCGATCCGGGCGCTCGAGTGCTCTGGGCCGGACCCCTCGTAGCCGTGCGGGAGCAGCAGCGTGAGGCGGCTGGTCTGCCCCCACTTCGACTCGCCGGAGACGATGAAGCTGTCGATGATCACTTGGCCGGCGTTGGCGAAGTCGCCGAACTGCGCCTCCCAGAGGACCAGGGCGCTGGGGCTGGCGGCCGAGTATCCGTACTCGAAGCCGAGGCAGGCGGTCTCCGAAAGCGGGCTGTTGTAGAGCTCGAAGGGCGCCGAGGCGTCCTCGAGGTTCTGCATCGGCGTGTACTCCAGGCCGGTGTTCTCGTCGTGGAGGACGAGGTGGCGGTGGGAGAAGGTGCCGCGCTCGGTGTCCTGGCCGGTGAGGCGGATGTGGACACCCTCGGTCAGCAGCGTGCCGAAAGCGAGCGCCTCGGCCTGGCCGAAGTCGATCCCGCCCTGCTCGAGCGCCTCGGTCCGGCGCGCCAGCGGGCGGCGCAGCTTGCGGTGGACGTTGAAGCCCTCCGGCGTCTTCAGCAGCGCCTCGTTCAGCGCCCGCAGCTTGTCGGCAGCGACCGCGGTGTGGACCGGGGGGCTGGCGGTGCGGTCGAGCAGTTCGCCGGTCTGGGTGGTGATGCCGGTGACGGTCGGGTCCTCGTACTCGCCGGCCTCCATCTTCTGGCGCAGGCCTTTGAGCGCGCCCGACATCTCGGAGTGGCGCTCGTCGGAGGCCTTGCCGACCTCCTCGGCGGACACCGTCCCGTCCTCGATCAGCTTCTCCGCGTAGATCTCGGAGACCGGCGGGTGGGACTTGATCGCGGCCGCCATCGTCGGCTGCGTGTAGGCCGGCTCGTCGGTCTCGTTGTGGCCGAAACGGCGGTAGCCGATGACGTCGATGACGACGTCGCGGCACCAGCGCTCGCGGTAGGCCATCGCCAGCCGCACCGCGGCGACGCAGGCCTCGACGTCGTCGGCGTTGACGTGGATGATCGGCACGTTGAACCCCTTCGCCATGTCGGCGGCGTAGGGGGTCGAGCGGGCGTCCGAGGGGTCGGTGGTGAACCCGACCTGGTTGTTCTGGATGACGTGGATCGTGCCGCCGGTGGTGTAGCCGGGCAGCGATTGCAAGTTGAGGGTCTCGGCGACCACGCCCTGGGCGGGGAAGGCGGCGTCGCCGTGCAGCAGCACCGGCACCGCCCGCTTGTGATCAAGGCTGAGGCTGGAGCCCTCGAAGTCCTGCTGCAGGTAGCGGGTGCCGCCGGTGACCACCGGGTCGACGAACTCGAGGTGGCTCGGGTTCGGGTAGAGGCGGACCGAGATCTTCTGGCCCTCTGCCGTCTCGTAGACCCCGCGGTGGCCGTAGTGGTACTTGACATCGCCGGTGCCGCCGTGGGGGATCGAGGCGACCGCCTTGACCGCGTCGATCTGCTTCGAGCCCTCGAACTCGGCGAGGATCGATTCGACCGACCGCCCGAGGTTGTGGGCGAGGACGCTGAGACGGCCGCGGTGGGCCATCCCGAAGACGACCTCCTCGGCCCCGTCGCGCTGGGAGAGTGTGACGATTTCGTCGAGCATTGGGACGACGACGTCGAGCCCCTCGATCGAGAACATCTTCTGTCCCAAATACGCTTTCTCGAGGAAGCGCTCGAACTGGAAGACGTCGATCAGCCGGTTCAGCAGCCGCTTTTTCTCCTCGTCACTGAGCGGCTGGCGGTGGGCGCCGGTCTCGATCATCTCCCGCAGCCAGATCCGCTGCTGGTGGGAGGAGAGGTGCTCGACCTGGTAGCCGATCGTGCCGCAGTAGGCGTCGCGCATCCGCGGCAGCGCCTCGAGCAGCGTTTCGCCGGGGACGCCGATCCGCAGGATCGAGGCCGGGATCCGCTCCATCAGCTCCGGCGTCAGGTTGACGTTCTCCGGCTGCAGCGCCGGGTCGCCCTTCGGCTCCGAGCCGAGCGGGTCGAGGTGCGCCGCCAGGTGGCCGTGGGTGCGGTAGGCCTTCAGCAGCGAGGTCGCGGCCTGGACCGCCTGCAGCAGCTCTTCGTCGATCTGGCCGGGGGCGGTGGTCGCCTCGGCAGCCGGGGCGGCGGCGCTCAGCGGGGGCGCCGAGGCCGATGCGGGGTGGGCGTTGCTGACCGTCGCGGCCTCGAAGCCAAGATTCTCGGCGACCGACTCGTAGAAGGAGTCCTCGCCCTGCAGCAGTTCCTCGACCCGGCGCAGGAAGGCTCCGGACTCGGCGCCCTGGATGACGCGGTGGTCGTAGGTGGAGGTCAGCGTCATTACTTTGCTGACGCCGAGCTGCTTCAGCCGTTCCGGCGAGGCGTGCTTCCACTCCGGCGGGTAGGCGATCGAGCCGGTGGCGATGATCGCGCTCTGGCCCGAGAGCAGGCGCGGCACCGAGGCCATCGTCCCGATTCCGCCCGGGTTGGTGAGGCTGATGTTGGTGCCCTGGAAGTCGTCGGCGGAGAGCTTGTTTTCGCGCGTCTTCGCGATCAGCTCTTCGTAGTTGGAGTGGAAGCCGGTGAAGTCGAGCTCGCCGGCGTTCTTAATGGCCGGCACCATCAGGCTGTGGGAACCGTCCTTTTTCTCGACGTCGACGGCGATCCCGAGGTTGATCGGGCTGCCTTCGATCGCGAACGGCTTGCCGCCTTCTTCGGCGAAGACCCGCACCATCACCGGGAAGTCCCGGGTCGCCTGCACGATCGCCCAAGCGACCAGATGAGTGAAGGAGACCTTCAACCCCCGCTCTTTGAGCACCGAGTTGATCGCCTTCCGCTTCGCATCAAGCGTGTCCACCGCAATCGTCCGGAACGAGGTAGCCGTAGGAACCTGCCGGCTCTCATCCATCGCCGAGGCAAGCATCGCCGCCGCCCCACGAAGCTGCTTAGCCTCCCCAGCATCCGGAGCAGCCCCATTCCCGCCACCACCGTCGGCAGCAGCCATCACATCCTCTTTAGTGACCTTCGATCCCGGCCCCGAACCCTTGACCGAGCTCAAATCCACGCCGGTAGCTTCAGCCACCCTTCGGGCAACTGGCGTTGCTTTTACATCTCCGCCCGAACCATTGCCTGATCCGTTCGAACCCTGAGAGCTAGACGCTCCTCCGGTGGGTGGCGTGGTAGGGGGGACCCCCTGCTGCTGCGCAGCTGGGGGTGGGTCCCCTGCCGCGACAGGACCCGCCGGTCGAGCGCTTTGTCCCTCACCGTCTCCCGACCCAGCTTCCATCTCAGCCAGCGGCTCGCCCACTGCGACCTCGTCGTCAACTGAGGCAATCAGCTTCGTAATGACCCCATCCATCGGCGCCGGCACCTCAGCATCGACCTTGTCGGTCGAAACCTCGACGACCGTGTCGCCCTCGCTGACGGTGTCACCCTCGGCAACGTGCCACTCAAGCACGATGCCCTCGGTGACCGACTCGCCCATCTCGGGCATGGTGATCTGCACGGTCGCCGTCTCGGGCATCTGGGCTCAGTCTAAGGAAGTTGGTTTACGAGCACGGCTATCGAGATACCCTGGTACCCCAATGAGCTACTTCGTCACCGGCGCGACCGGATTCATCGGCCGAAATCTCGTCCAGAAACTACTCCAGCGCGAGGGCACGATCTACGCCCTGGTGCGGGCCGGGTCGCGCGGTCGCCTCGAGGAGCTGCGCACCGGGCTCGGCGCCGACGGGGCCCGGATCGTGCCGATCACCGGCGACCTCACCCAGCCCGGGCTCGGGGTCGCCGAGGAGGACCTGGCGACGATGCGGGGGGAGATCAAGCACTTCTTCCACCTGGCGGCGATCTACGACCTGACCGCCGACGCGGCGACGCAGGAGATCGCCAACGTCGAGGGCACGCGCCACGCGATCGAGCTCGCTGGCGCTCTGGAGGCGGGCTGCTTCCACCACGTCAGCTCGATCGCCGCCGCTGGCCTCTACAAGGGCGTCTGGACCGAGGACATGTTCGACGAGGCCGAACGGCTGGACAACAACCCTTACTTCCGCACCAAGCACGAGTCCGAGCGGCTGGTCCGCGACGAGTGCCAGCGGCCCTGGCGGGTCTACCGGCCGGGGATCGTCGTCGGCGACTCGCGCACCGGCGAGATCGACAAGATCGACGGTCCCTACTTCTTCTTCAAGGCGCTGCAGCGGCTGCGGCGGGTGGCGCCGTCCTGGCTGCCGACCGTCGGCATCGAAGGGGGCGAGATCAACATCGTCCCTGTCGACTACGTCGCCGCGGCGATCGACCACATCGCCCACAAACCGCGCCTCAACGGCCGCGCCTTCCACCTCACCGACCCCAACCCGCACACCGCGGGCGAGGTGATCAACCTCTTCGCGCGGGCGGCCGACGCGCCGCAGATGGCGGTGCGGCTGGGGACCGACGTGACCGAGCCGGCGACCGGCGCGGTGCGGAGCGCGCTGAAGCTGTTCCCGCCCGCCAAGCGCGCGGCGAAGCTGGCGCTCGAGCAGGCCGGCCTGCCGGCGGAGCTCCTCACCTACGTCGATTACCCGACCTCCTTCGACTCGACCCGGGCCCAGAAAGCGCTGAAAGATTCGGGCATCGAGGTGCCGCCGCTGGAGTCCTACGCGACGCGGATCTGGGACTACTGGGAGCGCAACCTCGATCCCGACCTCTTCAAGGACCGCTCGCTCTCGGCGGCGGTGCGGGGCAAAGTCGTGCTGATCACCGGGGCGTCCTCGGGGATCGGCAAAGCGACCGCGCTCAAGGTGGCCGACGCCGGCGCCACGGTCCTGCTGGTCGCCCGCTCGCTCGACAAGCTGGAGGAGACCAAAGAGGAGATCGTCGCCGGCGGCGGCACCGCCCATATCCACCAGTGCGATCTCTCCGACATCGAGGACATCGAGCGGATGGCCGAGGAGGTTCTCACCTACCACGGCCACGTCGACATCCTCGTCAACAACGCCGGCCGCTCGATCCGCCGCTCGATCGCGCTCTCCTACGACCGCTACCACGACTTCGAGCGCACGATCCAGCTCAACTACCTGGGCGCGGTGCGGCTGATCCTGGCGCTGCTGCCGGCGATGCGCGCCCGCAAACAGGGCCACATCATCAACATCAGCTCGATCGGGACCCAGACGAACCCGCCGCGGTTCTCGGCCTACGTGGCCTCCAAGGCGGCCCTGGACGCGTTCAGCCGGGTGATCGCCTCGGAGGTCGTCGACGACGACGTCCACCTGACCACGATCAACATGCCGCTGGTGCGGACGCCGATGATCGCGCCGACGCGGATGTACGACATGTTCCCGGCGATCACGCCCGAGGAGGCGGCGGAGATGATCACCAAGGCGATGATCAAGCGGCCGAAGAAGGTGGCGACGCGGCTCGGCAACTTCGGCGAGCTGGTCTACGCGGTGGCGCCGAAGGCGAGCGACTCGCTGCTCAACACGGCTTACAAGTTGTTCCCGGATTCGCAGGCGGCGAAGGGGAAGAAGGACGAGGCGCGGGACAAGCCGCCTTCGACCGAGGCTGTTGCGTTTGCGCATTTGATGAAAGGTGTGCACTGGTAGTTCGGCTGAGGGACCGACCGTGTTGGCGCGGCGGGTCCTGTCCCCGATTTGGTTCCACCACCCCTTTCGGGGTGGTCCCCCAAATCGGCGCCACCCCCCGCGAGGGAGGTCTGAGGTTTGCCGTCCGAGGTAGGTTGGTCCGGTGACCGCCCGGCGGCTCAAGCATTGGGGTTGGGGTTACGAGGACCAGGCGCCGACCTCGACGCAGCTGCGGGAGGCTGCTGAAGGGATCCGGGCTCGGTTTGGGTTTGGGGGTGAGGTGCAGAGCCCGGTGCCGCTTGAGGGGGTTGAGCTGAGGGCTCCTCGGCTGAAGGTTCCTGGTGCATTCGGGGACCTGTTCTCGGACGACCACTACCAGCGGGTTTCGCACGCTTTGGGCAAGGCCTACCGGGACGTGGTGCGGGGGTTTTACGGGAAGTTCGAGAGTCCGCCGGACTTGGTCGCCTTCCCGCGGGACGAGTCGGAGATCGAGGCGGTCCTGAGCTGGGCCGAGGCCGAGGGCGCGGCGGTGATCCCTTTCGGCGGCGGCACCAGCGTGGTCGGCGGGGTCGAGCCGCGGGTGGGGGAGCGGCCGGTGGTCTCGCTCGACCTGCGGAAGCTCGACCGGGTGTTGGAGGTCGACCCCACCTCGCTGGCGGCGCGGATCCAGGCCGGCGCCACCGGGCCCGGCTTGGAGGACCAGCTGCGCGAGCACGGGCTCACCCTGCGCCACTTCCCCCAGTCCTTCGAGTACTCGACCCTCGGCGGCTGGGTGGCGACCAGGGCCGGTGGGCATTTCGCGACCCTGGAGACCCACATCGACGACCTGGTCGAGTCGGTGCGGGCGATCACCCCGCGAGGGACCTGGGAGAGCCGGCGGCTGCCGGGCTCGGGCGCCGGCCCCTCGCCGGACCGGCTGCTGATCGGCTCCGAGGGAATCCTCGGGGTGATCGCCGAGGCCTGGGTCCGGGTGCGCCCGCGGCCGGCGTTCAAGGCCTCGGCGGGGGTGACGTTCGCCGAGTTCGAGCGGGCAGCCGAGGCCGTCCGCGCGATCGCCCAGTCCGGCCTGTACCCCGCCAACTGCCGCCTCCTCGACGCCGGCGAGGCCGAGCTGACGGGTGCCGGCGACGGCAGCGCCAACCTGCTGATCCTCGGCTTCGAGTCCGCCGACCACCCGCAGGACGCCTCGATGGAGCGGGCGCTGGAGATCGCCCGCGAGCATGGCGGCAGGCCGGGTGAGGTGCGTTCCTCCGGCGACGGCGACGATGCGGTCGGCCAGTGGCGCGGGGCGTTCCTGCTGGCGCCCTACCTGCGCGACACCTTCGTCGCCTGCGGCGTGCTTTCCGAGACCTTCGAGACGGCCATCACCTGGGATCGCTTCGAGGAGTTCCACGCGACGGTGATGGAGACCGCGCGCCGGGCCGTCTCCGAGGTCAGCGGCGTCCCCGCCGACGGCCCTGGGTCCCCCCGGGTCAGCTGCCGGCTCACCCACGTCTACCCCGACGGCGCCGCCCCCTACTTCACCGTCCTCGCGCCGGCGATCCGCGGCGGCGAGGTCGAGCAGTGGGACGAGATCAAGGCCGCCGTCTCCGAAGCGCTGATCGAGGCCGGTGGCACGATCACCCACCACCACGCCGTCGGCCGCGACCACCGTCCCTGGTACGACCGCCAGCGCCCGGCGCCCTTCGCCGCCTCCCTGCGCGCCGCCAAGGCTGAGCTTGACCCTGCGGGGATGCTGAACCCCGGCGTGCTGATCGACCTGGCGTGATTACTCTTTGGCGGATGCCCAAGAAGGCGATTAAGACGGAGCGGAAAGATCCTCGGGAGACCGAGAAATCGCGGCGACAACAGCTACTAGAAGACGGCCGGCGTCCGCTGGCGGTCAACCTGGCGGAAGGGCTGGAGTTGAGCGAATTCCTCTCGACCCTCCCTCGGGGCGGTAGGGACCTCTCGGATATGGAGGCGCGCGAGATGTTCCACGGTGCCCAGAAGGACCGTGTGTCTGGGGATTGACCCCGTCCGTCGCTACCCTTTCGCGACTCGCATTCCCGGTGCGGCAGCCAAATCCGCTTGCCGGTCCCGTCCCTGACGATGGAAACGATCACCTCCGAACAGCCCACCGTGTCCGCTGAGCCGACGCAGCCCGAGCAGGAGCCCGTGGTGCCGCGCCGCTCGCCGCTGCGCGCCGCGATCAAGACTGGGCGGCCGAAAGAGTGGATCAAAAACGTCTTCGTCTTCGCCGGGCTGCTCTTCTCCGGCAAGTTCAACGAGGGCCATGCGGTCGTCGAGGCGACGATCACCTTCGTCTCCTTCTGCCTGATCACCAGCGCCGGCTACTTCGTCAACGACCTGATCGACGTCGAGCTCGACCGCAAGCACCCGAAGAAGCGCTTCCGGCCGCTGGCCGCGGGCGAGCTCTCCGAGCGCACGGCGATGGTGATCGCGC
>Ga0164302_10000439_pt1 | contig 11579 bp, 8 predicted proteins | sample Whisoiple_202_MG_FD_109714 | JGI IMG/M metagenome (GOLD analysis project Ga0164302, IMG submission 109714) | Soil microbial communities amended with pyrogenic organic matter from upstate New York, USA - Whitman soil sample_202_MG | ecosystem: Environmental > Terrestrial > Soil > Agricultural... | reverse complement strand
ATCGGGCGATCAGGTAGTTTGTTGATCCATTGCGGCTCGAAGCGTTCGACAAAAACGTTGCTGGGACTAAAGAATTCTCCGGCGCCCAGGGCGATGTAATCATTTAGAAGATACGAGATCTGCGCGTTCACAAGATTTACATTGGTGCCTCCGCCGCTGGCTTCTATCTCCAGCCGGCTGTCGAATAAGAGTTTTGGCGTCAATTCCCAAAGGAAGATGGGATTGAAGGAGGCTGAAAATGTGGAGACCTGGCCGTTGCGCTGCTCGTACATACCTTCGGCCCAGCCAGCAATTAAGAATTTAGTCGTCCCGAGCAATGATGCTTCCAGTTCGGCGAGGGAAGGCGCGGAGGTCGAAGTGACTTCCTTGTGCATGTCTCCCTGGGCTGTGCTTTCGGCGCTCCCTGGCGTTGGAGCGACTTCCTTATGTACATCCACAACGGTGCGGCTTTCCACGCTCTCCTGTTTCGATACGGCGCCCTTTTCTTTCTTAAGAGCATCCAGTTCTTTCTTCATCGCCAGCATCTGCTCTTTAAGCTCCTCATATTCTTTTCTGGTAACGTATCCGTCCGTTGCAGGGTCTTGGCCGCGAGCGGGCGAAGACGTGATGATAAAGGCCGCCTGGATAATCGCTGCCAAAAAACAACGATGTATCTTCACTATGTTATCTCCTGCCGAGTGTTCGAAGATAGTTGACTACGTTCCAGCGGTCGGTGGCCGACAGTCGTGTGCCATACTTCGGCATTGGCTTCTTCCCGACGGTGATTTTCCAGAAGAGCTCGCCATCTGTTTGTTGTTGTATCGCCGGGTTAGACAATTTAGCCGGGTGAATGCCCAGCTCAGCGGCGTCCGGCCCATCTCCGTTGCCGGTCTTTCCGTGACATTCCACGCAACGCTTCAGATAGACTTTTTGTCCTGCGGCGACTGAAGAGTCATTGACAGCAACGGGATTCTTCTTTCGCGCTTCTGCTGCGGGAGCGGCCCATTTTTCTTTTGATTGTTCTTCACTCACCGCGACGACGGCTGAAGCGATAATGCTTGTGAGAAGCATGGCCACAATCATGAAGCGAGGACGCGACAGTAGAGTCATAACAAGCTCGATACAGAATTTCGGCCGCTACAATGGGTTCTTCCAATCATCACGTGGCACTACTGAGTAGTAAAGGTCCTGTCGGCGCCGAACCTTGTGCCGGCACTATTGGTCGCTACGATTCGGAAATGATAAGTAGTGTGCGCAGTTAAGGCGCCGGTGTTCGCAGTGATGTTCCGGTAGGTGTTCCCAGTCTGACTCTGCATGGCAGTAGTACGTCCGTAACTGGTCGTCGTGCCGTACTGGAAAGAAACGTTTGTGGTCAACCCATGCGGATCGAGTGAGCCGTTTAGTGTCGCTGACGAAGCAGTTACATTGGTCGCCGCGTTGGTCGTCACAACCGGGGCTCCCGTCGCGGTAAGCGTGGTAAAGGTTCGGTCGCCGCCCATGCTGGTGCCAGCGCTGTTGCTGCCTACGATTCGAAAATGATAGGTTGTGTTCGCAGTTAAGTTGCTGACGTTTGCGCCGATATTCAGGTACGTATTTCCCGTACGACTTTGAGGAGCGGTGGTCAGTCCATAGCTGGTTGTCGGCCCGTAGTCGAAGTGAATACTTGTTGTCAACCCATGGGGGTCGAGTAAGCCATTGAGCGTAGATGAAAAACTTGCGATAAACGTTGCTGGATTAGTTACAGCAACCGGAGACCCGGTCAGGCTAAGCGTGGTAAAGGTCCTGTCGCCGCCGAACCTTGTGCCAGCACTGTTGGTAGCCACGATGCGGAAATGATAGACTGTGTTCGCGGTCAGGCCGCTGATATTAGCACTAACGTTCAGAAAGCTGTTCCCAGTGCGACTCTGCATCGGAGTCGTAGAACCATAGCTCATGGTAGTGCCGTATTGGAAAGAGACACTCGTGGTCAACCCGTGCGGATCCACCGACCCATTTAGCGTAGCTGAAGAACTCGCTATCAATGTTGCCGGGCTAGTTGTGACGACTGGAGGTCCGGTCGCGCTAAGTGTCGTAAACGTTCTGTCGCTTCCAAAGCTGGTGCCACCACCATTGTGAGCTACAATCCGAAAATGGTAAGTGCGACTTGCCTGTAAGCCGCTGATGTTAGCAATGATAGCACGGACGGTATTGCCGGTCTGAGTCTGCATCGGAGTGTTGGATCCGTAGCTGGTCGTCAGGCCGTACTGAAAATTGACCATCGTGGTTGTGCCCCGCGGATTGACCGAGCCATTGAGTGTAGCAGAAGAGCTTGCGACGTTTGTTGCTGCGTTGGTTGTGACCGCCGGCGTGGGAGTCGGTGTTTGCGCGGGCGTAGACGTAGCGGTAGCCGTGGCCGTCGGTGTTGGTGTCGGTGACGGGTTGGCATTCGACACGGTGACCATGCCTGTCATGCCGAAGAGTGCCCCATGTGGAGTGCAGTAATACGGAAACGAACCCGCACTGTTGAAGGTGTGTGAGAAAACAGCTCCCTCGTTCAGAACTGTGGAATCCCAGAGCCCAGTGGGATGTCCTGGAGTACCTGAGGTGCTGCTGTGACCGCTCGAGCTCCATGTCCATTGCACCGTATCGCCCGGGTGAATCGTGACCGATGCAGGCGTGAAGCAGAAGCAACTGTTGCCGACCGTGACGGTGACGGTCGTCCCGCTTGCCCCAATTGGACGAAAAGTCAAAAGCGACGCGATCGTCGCCACCATTAATGCCAGGCCACGCGGAGAAATCTTCATCACATTAGTATTTGGCTGTTGTCACCGACGTCACGCCGTAGAATTGCAAACAATCTGTTGCGCTACGCAATGCCGAAAAAGTGACGAAGTTGTTACCTTTACTTTTTCGCGGGAGCCAAAGCTGTGGCAGGGAGGCAGGCTGCCCCTGCCGAGTCACGCTGGAAGACTCCCTTCTGGCGGATGGATGGTATAGCCTACGTGACGGACGGTGTGAATCAGCGGGGGGTTACCGATCTTTCGTCGTAATCTGCCAATGAATACTTCAACCAGTTTCGTATCGTACTCGTGTGCGTGTTCCCAAACGCGTTCGCACAGCTCCGTGCGCGTGAAGACACGCCCGGGCTCCCGCATCAAGACTTTCAGCAACATCAGCTCGCGCGGAGAAAGCTCGATGCGTCGCGCGGCGCGGTGAACATCGTGGGTTGCGAGGTCGAAGGTGAGATCGTCCACGCGCAAGGACAGAACGGGTTCCTCGGGATAACGCCGCCCCAGCGCACAGACGCGGGCCACCAGTTCCTTCATGGCAAATGGCTTGGGCAGATAATCGTCAGCTCCAAGTTGCAACCCAGCTACTCGATCATCGACAGCGCCGCGCGCGGTCAGCAGTAATACGCGACTGCCGAGATGTTGCGCGCGCAGCCGTTGCAACACTTGAAAGCCGTCGATTCCGGGCAGGCGAATATCGAGCACGATGAGATCGAAAGACGTCTTTCTCATTTCGTCCAAGGCGGCTTCGCCGTTATGAACTGTTTTCGGATCGTGGCCCGCCTCGGTCAACGCCGACGCGATTTGTCGCGCCACGAGGACTTCATCTTCGACAATTAGAATTCGCACTGGTTAAGAGTAAGATCGATGATCAAAAACGGACGGTAAATTGTGCAGCAAATAAATGATTATCATCGCCGGCGCCAGTGGTTTGATGTTGAAAACCATACTGCAACTTTAACTGCGCGTGGGGCGTGAAGCGATAGGCCGCAGCGATGTCGATCCTGCCCAGATCTTGACTCCAGCGAACGTCATGGCCGTAGCCATCGTTAACGGTGCCGAAGAGTTGTTGGTTCCACCGAAGCGCGCCAAAAAACTGCGGGGTAAATTTGTATTTGGCTTCGACATAATAAGCGAATGTATCTGCGTTTCCCACTCGCGGCACTTCAAAGCGCGCCTCATAGAACTCCGCCCAAACTTGCAGATGACGCCAGGCAAAACTGGCGTCCTGCCCAACAACAAATTCACGATAATCATCGACGTCACGTCCTGGCGGCAGCGTGGATTCGGCTTCGCGCCGAAAATATGGGCCCTCGCTTGCTGAGAAGCCGAAGTTCCAAGCCTCATTAGGCCGGAAACCAACCCGCGAACTGAAAGTGGGATTTTCAAAACCGTTCTCGGTGATGTACCAAGACTCGGGACGGGAGGAGAGTGATGCGTTCTTCATTTCAACTGCGTAATCGAAGCGATCCAGTTTTCCTGAAATCGAAAATCCGGTCGCATAACTTGGTCCCCAGATCACGGGATTAAACCCGTACTTTGCGAAATAGTACGGGCCGTAGATGAAGTTCGCCGGTGAGAATGGAGCGTACTTATCCTGAATGGCCGTGACGTTTTCATAAACCAACGGAGCGTTGATGAAGGGATTGTCCCACGACAAATGCCGCGGCACCCAATTACCGACCACTGTTGCAAATTTGCCGGCTTGGAACGTAAAACGGCCATCTTCCCATGGCGTGATCCGTAGCGCATACTCATCCAGTCGAATCTGAGCGCCATGATCGCTGGGATCAAAGCCACGGTCGATCCTGGTTTGCGCAAAGAAATAAATTTGCGAACCGAGTTGCGCATCGAGAAACAGCGTGAGGCGCGGATTGAAAAGAGTGTCGCTGCCGCTGTCGATCAGACCGGGCGCGGGTTGTTCGAAATTGTAAACTTCCAAATCGAGCGTGCCACTTAGCCGTGCGCGAAAATTATCTTGAAAGGCAGAGATCGTCAGAGTGCTGTCGAGCCGATCAAGAAAATCATCCACGTCGAAAGCGCACGCTGTGCAGGCGAATACGCACAGGCTGAAAGCGTGCAGCTTCATGCCACTCCATTAACACCGTCCACAGCGGAAAAGCGCACTTCAAACTCAGTCCAATCGTTTCCCGAACGCACCAGGCGCAAATCGCCACCGTGCAACCGCGCCAGTTCGCGCGCCAAGTTCAAGCCGATTCCGTGACCCGAAGCGGCCGAGGGAGTTGAGCTGTGATGGAAGCGCTCGAAGATATTTTCTCCGGGCGGAATTGTACTGCCCGTATTCCCGATGGTCAGCACAACGTCGCTGCCATTGCCATTTGCGCTGACGCGGATCCGTCCGCCAGGGCGATTATACTTTCGGGCGTTCTCCAGGAGATTTTGGACGATTAACGAGGTGTACCGTTTTTCGCCGGCTATAAGTAAGCCGGCCGAGAATTCTTTCTCGATCTTCACGTCCGGCGAATCGGGCAGCGCGCCAAGATCATCGAGCCATTCATTGACAAGTTGACTAAGATCCACCGGAGCGGATGCGATTTGAAGGTGACCGGCGTCCATGCGGGACAAGAGAAGCAAATCCTCAATAACGCCCGTCAAACGATGCGTTTGATGGAGGAGCGTGGACAACTCTTCGTAAACCTCCGGCTTAAAATCTTCGCGCCCCAGCAATGATTCCAGGCCGATGCGAAAAACAGTGACCGGGCTTTTCAACTGATGTGAAGCATCGGCAGAATATCTTGTGGATCTTTCCAGTTCCCGAGCAGTGGAGGCAAGCGCAGCTTCGGCACGTTTCCGTTGTACGCGATTTTCCTCTGAATCCAGCGCCAGTTTTTTCACTGGTGCCGATAACCTGAGTGCCACCAGGTGACTGGCCACAAAACCGGCCAACAAGAGCAGCGCGCCCGCGCCGCCAATCTGCCACCGGAGTCGATGCAGCTGTGCCATCGAATCGGCCAATGGATAGACGCAAATTTCGTAGGCGGGCGGAAACAGCGAAGCCGGGTTCAGTCGTTTATAAAACAAAAGCTGTGGCGCACCACCAACGTCCACACGAAAGTAATTTTCACTCTTCCCGGCGTTGGTGAGTTCACCTGCTAATTTGTCATTCAGAGACGCCTGGGTGGAGGTGGGAAGCGCCGGCAGATGCAGCTTGCCGTTCGCCCAGATGCCGCTGTTCATCCCTGTGTGTTTCGCTTCGACCTCGAACGGTTTGAATCCGATCACAAGCACAGAAATCACATCGCCGGTGTCAGTAGAAAAAATCGGCACGGCTATCACTTCATCAATAAATCCGCCATCGTTCCGGGTCTTTTGCCGGATGTAACCGATTTGCTGTCTGTCCGGCAATTTGTCCAAGGCGAGTTGCGCCTCTGTTTTGGCGTCCAGTTCTCCAACATCGGAAGGATTCAGCGGCTTGATGACCGCGCCTTTACTGTCAAGGAAACGATAAAATTTCGCGTGGAGCGACTGGGCCGCTTTTTCCGGCGGCGGTTCCTCGCCTTCCATTAAATCGCGCAGCTCGTCCTTTGCGCTCGGATACAATAGATCGATCGCGTTGTCTTCAATCGCCGCGTGAATCCGTGACTTGCCCGCGAGCGCGTTGCAGCGATCTGCCAGCGCAGCGTGACGAAGTTCCTCCAGTTTGTGCAGCGAAGAAAGTTCGGCCTTAAAGCTTTGCTGCAAGTCGCGTTCCGCATCGGCGGTCACCTTGCGTTGCGCCAGATAAAGACCGAGACCAGTCAGCGTCGCTACGATGACCATCATGGCGGTAAACAACCGAGTGCGAAAGCGCGCGATGTCTTTGTCTCTCGATTGCTGCGCGGGACTCATGGAAAATCAACATGGAGCGTCTGGCCGCTCTTCAACTCCACAGGTTTTTCCCGCGTGGTTCTGCTGTCGATCCACGCCTTGAGGGTGTAGTGACCGGTTGGAAGCCCCTCCAATCGGAAGTGTCCACTCGTGTCTGTCATCACAAAATACGGAGTATTCAAAACCAGGATCAATCCGCGCATGTGTTCGTGAATGTCGCACCGAAGTATGACCAGTCCCGGCTTATCGAAAACTTGCGTTGGAATCGGTCGCTCATCCTGTCGATAACGCCCAAGATCAAATCGTTTGGCAGGGGAGTAGGAAAAAATGTTGTGATAGGTGTCGTCAAGATTCGGGAATTCAACTGTGGTTCCGACGCGCACGGGCAGGAGTGAGGGAATGAATGTCAAATCCTTTTGCCTGACTTGTTTCGTCGGCAACGAGGCTGGTTGAGGAAAAGAACCATCAAGATAAACCACCGCTAGAGGCGGCTGCGTAGAAAGAACTCCGCCTTTGGTGACGATCTGGTAGCGTTTCGCCTGCACCGGGGCCGAATGCGACTTTGGAAGTTCCACGCGTCCTTCCACTATGGCGTTTGCCAATAGTGCAACGGGAAGGATGGGAAAGACCGCGTTTAACCAAAGCAACCCTCGCAGGCGCATTTTCTTATTAGTCTATCAATCGATTCATCGGACGAAAAGCGCTAAACGGGACGGATTGAAAAAGTAACAAGGCTGTCACTTTTTTTAGCGACGAACATTCTGATCATCTTTTCGGTTCAGCCGCCGCCATTGCGGGAAGGGTAAAGAAAATTGTTGCGACCAAACTCCAGAAAATCCCGATGGCGCAAGCAATGCCAAGGCCGGTGAGCGCCGGGTTTCGCGCAAGCGCGAGCGACCCGAAACCGCTTACTGCGGTCAATCCTGCGAGTAAGACCGGCTTCACCACGCCGGTAACATCGTGCTCGATTTCACGTGCCTTTTGCCAGACCAACACAACGTAAATTCCGTAATCGACGCCAATGGCGAGTACCAGCCGGAATGAGAGCACATTCAGCAGATTGAGATCGATATGCAGCAGCTTCATCGAAGCGATCATCGCTCCGATGCCGAATGTGAGTGTAATGACCTGGATCAACCACAAACGAAGATCGCGGTACAAAAGCGCGAGCAACGACACATCGAAGATTGCCATCAGTGCGCTGATGATCAGGAGCTGATGATGCGACCATGGCTGCAGATCAGCGAGTGCATAGCTCCAACCTGAAATAATCATCGGCACGCCAGCCACCGTCAGATCGTTTTCCAACTCTTTGCTTTGCGCGTGAGTCGTGACGGGCTGATTTGTCATGACAAATCCAGTCGTCAGCAATGGATCCCTGGCAAAGTAGCGGTCCACCAAAAACCACCAGCTTGATGATGCCGGCAATTGCGTCCGCCAGTCTGGCAGGGGCACCTTTGGGTCGGCAACATGCTCCAGATCATCAAGCAAACTGAACGCCGGCGCGAACGAATCGCGGCTGAATCCTTCTGCATCCAGTGTTTGGTCAAGGGTTTCGCGCGCCGCTTGAAAATTGATCGCCTCCAAGCGCTCTCGATTTACGCGCATCCAATTTGGCGAAACGCAAAGCGCCGCCGGCGTGGAGAAGCTTTTGATTTTTCCGGCTGTCTGGAGTTGCCGCAAACGCGCGGAAATTTTTTGCCAGTCATCGTGGAGTCCCTGCGGATCCGCCGCGCGAACAATCGCCAGGACTGGTTCCCAACGCACCGGCATCTTGTGCATGATTTCCTCGAGAGCGCGATTGGCGCGAATATTTTTTGGCTGTAACGAGCGTGTGCTGGCTTGAAAGTGGAGCGGGGGGACCGGCGAAAAGCCAATCACAGTCAACAACAACAAAACTGCCGCTGACAAAATCAGCATCGGCGCGGGTTTTCGCACGATCCAGCGCACATAGTTTCCCACGATTTCAAATAGCCAGTCATGGCGAACGGATGCCTGTCGCTCGCGAACAAACAGGAACAAGACCGAGCACATCAACAGGCCAGCGACGAAAATGCCAATCGCAATGAGTACGCCAAGTTGCGAAAAACTCATGGCGCCACTCAATACGAGCGCAAGAAAGCCAACCGCTGTCGTCAGCGCGCCAAAGAAAACCGCGCGACCAAGTTTTGCCACAGAGGTGGCAATGGCTTGCTGATGCGCTTCTCCATCGGTGCGAGCCTGGTCATAGCGTCCAACGGTGAGAATTGCGAAATCGACGCCGAGCCCGACAAGGATGGCGCAGAAGCCGACGCTGACCATGCTCAGTCGTCCAAAGAAGAGCTGTCCAAACGTCAGCGCAATCGAACAAGAGACGAGAAGACAAAACACCATGCCCACGAGGGGCAGCCATCGCCGAAAACCCGTAAAAAAAATTGCACCTACCAGCACGATTGATCCAAGTAGCGTGGCCACGACGTCGTAGCGCATGCTCAATGAAATTTCCGACACAAAGGCGGGACGCCCGGTCACGAGAATTTGCAATGGACCGCCCGTCCACCCCTGGCCTGCGGTCTGGCGAAACTCGTTCACCTGTCGCATCAATCGCTGGGATTCAAATGCGCTGAGAGATGCCTGGTTTGTCACGGCGAGAAAAATTCGCATCGTGCGATCGGGCGATGTGAGCGGCTGCTCCTGTTCGATTATGGTGTTTTCAGCAAAAGGTTTTAGCGCCGGAGCAATCAGACCAAGCGGGTCGAATGAAAGCTCGAACTGTGGCCGCGGCGAGCCAGCTTCGATCTGCTGCCGCAAGCGGTGAAGACGATCGCGAATTTTCTCCGGTTGCAGAATCAACATCGTCTCGTCGAAGACGCGCGGTTCCAGGTTGAGAAGAAGCGGCATCGCAATTGATTGTAGATCGCGGATGCCTTCGGGTGTCGCCATAGGCGAGCCTGCAAGCGCGCGCGCGCACCAGGGTTGCTGCCGCAAATGTTCGGCAAATACCGCGGCAAAGTCCTCCAGCTTATCGACATCGTTTGGCTGGCACACAAGCGCGAACGTTAGTTGTCGCGTTTGCTCAAAATCGTGATCGTAAATCTTGAGGCCTTGCACCGATGAAAACCTGCCGGGTAAAACATTGAAGACCTCAGAATCAAGTCGCAACGATGTCACAAGTATCGCAATGCAAACCACGGTGAGCATCGTCACGCCGGACCAAACCAGCGCGCGCCGCCGAGTAATGCTTTGTGCGATGAAATCGCTGATGCGCATGAAATTGCGCTAGTGTTCTGTAACCGCGCGGCCTTTACAATGCCGGATGGGCTTTCATTAACACCGCGACTTAGCCCGGCGGTTAGGTGCGTGGAGCGGCTGTAGCCGTTCCAACGGCCTCCCCGAGAGCCCATCCTGACGAAAGCCTTTGAAACGGCTTCGCTCTAGCCCCGGCGTGATCACCGGCGTGAAGGCCGGCGTTAATCAGAACCGAAATAGAAATGTCTCGTCGCCGCTGACGTAGCGCAGTGTTTTGCGGTCCGGCGCGTGAACAAATTGATCGCGCAACCCGAGCCAGCCGCGCAGCTGTGGCGGGGCTTTCTCTGCAGAACCGGACCAGCCCTGGCGAGCGAATGCTCCCTTAACTTCTGCAAAGGACGCGTCCTGTCGCAAAGACAACAACGTTATCCCAGGACCTTTCGAGACGGTTAATTCGAAGTCGCCGGTTTTAGAAAAGCGAACGAGCGCGTCGCCAATCAGCGTCGTTTTCGGCGTTCGATACATGAGCTGGCCGCTTTTGGTCTGCCATCCAGGGGCAGGCTCGGAAAACTTATGCTGTGAGTAGGTTGCGCAACTTGTTATGCAAAAAACAGCAATCGCAAGAATGGAAAAAGATGCGGTAGCCACGGCCCTGCGGGCCGTAAGACGACTCATGACATCACGCCAGCTGTTTGAGCTGACGCTGGCGCTTCTTTCTTCTTCTCTGACACGAGCGTGAGGCGTGGCGAAAAGGCAAAAAATTTCTGGGCGTACACGAAAAAGTAGAACACCCACATTCGCCACTTGATCGCAAGACTTTTGCCTTCATTGCCGGCAAGCACGGCATTGACCGCGGCAGCGATTTGCATCGTATCGGTAGGATTGAGGAACACTTCGAGAAATTCCTTGCCGCGCCGATACCACGCGTTAACGAAGGTCAGGTAAATGTCCATGATCCGGTTGACGCTGCGGGAATATTTTACGAAGAGACGGCGTCGCTCCGACTCGTCGCGCAAGACTTCGTCCAATGTATCGGCCGCTTTTTCTGCGGACATGATTGCCAGAAAAACACCGCTGCTAAAGACCGGGTCGATAAAGCCGGCAGCATCCCCCGCCAGTAACCAGCGGTCACCGGAAAGCCGCGTGTTTCGGTAGGAATAATCGCCAGCGGAATAGACGGGCGATACGCGGATCGCGTTCTTCATTCGCTCGTTCATCAATGGTTGCTCGGCGATGAATTTTTCGAGAGCTGCCTGCGGCGCGAGCTTGGCTGCGCGGAAAGTGGCCGTGTCCACCACAACTCCCACGCTGGTCCGGGTATCCGTCAACGGAATCATCCAAAACCAGCGATCAAGCCCGCGTACCATGCGGATCAGCGTTGCATCACGGCCCGGGAGACGATCGATATTTTCATAATGCGCAAAAACTGAGAATTTCTGCAGATGATCGTAAGTCTTCTTAAGATTGAAAAAACTGCCGAGTGTGGTTTGCCTTCCACTGCAATCGAGCAGATAGCGGGCTTCGATTTTCGATCTGGTGCCGCTGGAATTCTCGATCTCGATCTTCACCTGATCGGCGTCGAAATTCACGACTTTCACTTCCGTTTCTTCACGGACCTCGGCGCCGTTCTCGCGTGAATGGTCGAGCAGTAACTTGTCGAAATCCGAACGCGTCACCTGATAAGCGCGGTCGCGTTCCGACCGAAAACCGTCTTTAAAGTAAAACTTTACGCCTCTGGTTCCACATGCCGCCATAATCTCGCCGCCAGACTTTGGT
>Ga0164302_10000437_pt1 | contig 11589 bp, 11 predicted proteins | sample Whisoiple_202_MG_FD_109714 | JGI IMG/M metagenome (GOLD analysis project Ga0164302, IMG submission 109714) | Soil microbial communities amended with pyrogenic organic matter from upstate New York, USA - Whitman soil sample_202_MG | ecosystem: Environmental > Terrestrial > Soil > Agricultural... | reverse complement strand
CCGTTCCAGCCGCGCACGGCATACCGCAGGGTCGCCACGGAGAGCGTGCCGTGGGAGTGCGTGGACACGGCCGACGCGAAGGGCACCATCCGGAGCATGGCGAGGTTCCACCAGCTGGTGGGCGCGTGGCTGGTGCTCCTGCCGCCGGGCAGCACCAGGACCACCCCGCGGGGATCGGGGGCCTCGCGGTTCCACTTCAGCTCGGGTCCGCTCACGGCCGTCCTGTCTGCTCGCTCCTGGTCAGTCACCGTCGTCGTCGAGTGACTCCCGCAGCCACGCGGCATACGCCGGCGCGGCTGCGGTCACGGGAACAGACAGGATCTCGGGGTTGTCATACGGGTGTTCGGAGCCGACGCGGCGGCAGATGGCCCCGAACATCTGGGACGTGGACTTGGCCAGCACGAGGTACTCCTGCTCGGTCTCGACCGCTCCCTCCCACCAGTACGTCGACGTGATCGGGCCCAGGACCTGGGCGCACGCGGCGAGGCGCTCCCGTACCAACGACCCGGCGATCGTCTGGGCCGTCTGGGCGTCGGGCGCGCTGACCCTGACCTCGATCAGGTCGCCGCCACCCACCGCTCAGACCTCGGTGCGGTGGAAGTTGGCGTACGAGCGGCTGGCCGTCGGCCCGCGCTGGCCCTGGTAGTGCGAGCCGTACTTCGCGCTGCCGTAGGGGTTCTCGGCCGGCGAGGAGAGGCGGAAGAAGCAGAGCTGACCGATCTTCATACCCGGCCACAGGATGATCGGCAGGGTGGCGACGTTGCTGAGCTCGAGCGTGACGTGCCCGCTGAAGCCGGGGTCGACGAAGCCGGCGGTCGCGTGGGTCATCAGGCCGAGGCGGCCGAGCGAGGACTTGCCCTCGACGCGCGCCGCCAGGTCGTCGGGGAGGGTCACGGTCTCCAGGGTCGAGCCCAGCACGAACTCGCCCGGGTGCAGCACGAAGCCGTCGTCGGAGCTCACCTCGACGAGGCGGGTCAGCTCGGGCTGGTCCAGGGAGGGGTCGATGACCGGGTACTTGTGGTTGTCGAAGAGCCGGAAGAACTTGTCCAGACGCACGTCGATCGAGGACGGCTGGATCATGCCCGGGTCGTAGGGCTCGAGCCGGACGCGCTCGGTGTCGATCTCGGCCTTGATGTCGCGGTCGCTCAGCAGCACGGGGAGAGGCTATCGCGAGGACCTGCGCGCAGCGGGTCGGGTGAGCAGATGGCCAGAGCGGCAGAGGGTCAGGACGGCAGGTGGTCAGGACCGCACTCTGCGGTGGGAGGCGACGATGTGCTGGCCGACTGCCGCGGCGGTGACCAGTCCGATCAGCAGGACGGTCAGACCCATGTCGAGCCCGAGCAGGGCGACGGCCACCGCGGCCGCGCTCATCACCCCGGCGGCGAGCAGCACCGAGCGGTCCCGGTCCGCGGCGGCGTGCAGGCCGGCAAGGGTGAGGGCGTAGAGGGCGATGGGCACGGCCAGCGCCAGGGCGACCGTCCGCGGGCTGGCGTTTCCCGCATGCTGGACGACGTCCACGGCCGCCGCGAGGGCGGCGCCGACGGCCGCGACCGAGGCGAAGACGATGATGTGGACGTACCCGAAGACCCACGTGATCCGTCGGCCCTGACCGATGAGGTCGGCGTGCTCGCGCTTGAAGTACAGCCACCAGAGGGAGAAGACCAGCAGCAGGCCCCCGACGACGAGCATGGCCAGCGACCCGCTGATGCCGCCGGAGGCGCCGGGCGGCTCGTGGCCGGCTGATGCGGTCACGGCGGGGGCGGCCAGCGCGCCCTGGACGGCCTGCACGCTGGCCAGGATGACCTCGCCCAGGACGATGATGGTCAGCAGGCCGTACCGCTCGGCGACGTGGCGTGGGTGGAACGGCATCGGCGCGCCGACCCGCTCGGCGACCACCGGCACGGCGAGCTCGGCGAGGACCAGGAGAAGGAAGGTGGTGAGCAGGACCTCCCCGTTGTGGAGCAGCAGGCGCGCGATCCACAGCAGCTGCACCGCGGTGATGCCGAGGGCATACGTCAAGGCGGTGCGCCGGCCCTCAGGATGCGCAGCGGCGGCACGCAGCCACAGCGCCACCATCCCCAGCCGCATCACGGCATACCCGGCCACGACCACCCCGGACTGCCCGTCGTCGAACAGGTCGGGGACCCCGGCCGCCAGCAGCAGCGAGCCCGACATGATCGTGAACGTGAGCACGCGGTACACCACGTCGTCGCAGTCGTAGGCAGAGGCGAACCACGTGTAGCTCATCCACGCCCACCAGATCGCGAAGAACACCAGGACGAAGCCGACCACGGCGCTCAGGTGGTTGGCGCTCAGGCCGTGGTGGAGCTCCGCCGCAGCGCTGGCGATGGCCACCACGAACACGAGGTCGAAGAGCAGCTCAAGCGGCGTCGCGGTGCGGTGGGCCTCGGCAGGGTCCCGCGGTGCCATCGGCCGCGACCACGGGACGGCGTTGAGGCTGGTCACCAAAGAACTCTACGGCGGCGGCAGGGCCCTCGGAGGGCAGTGCCCGGGTATGCCGCGGGGCTGGTCGGTGGGGGTGGCGGAAGGAGTCCGGCGTTCGGTTAGACTGCCTCGCGCACCGCCGCTCAGGCGGTGTCTGCCGGTGTAGCTCAATGGTAGAGCGCCAGCTTCCCAAGCTGGACACGCGGGTTCGATTCCCGTCACCGGCTCCAACACCAAAAGCCGCAGGTCAGGGATCCGCTCCCCGCCTGCGGCTTTCGCGTTGTTTGGCCGACGATCCGCCCGCGTGCCCGCTACGTGCCCAATCAGAAGCGCACACCTTGGTCTTCGTACCCGTTTGGGCCGGCCGATCGAGCCCTCTGAGCAGCGTCGATGAGGCTGTCCAGCGCGTCGGCAATGAGGCGGTCTCGGTCCGCCGTCCGGTGTTGGTAGATCAGGGCGGCTCGCATGCTGCTGTGGCCCATACGACCCATCAGTTCACGAGTGCTTGCTCCGACGCGGCTGCCAGGTGGTTGCCCGTGTGCCGAAGTCGTGGAAGGGCACCGCCTCGTCGATGCCGGCCTTGGCCCTCGCGGCTCGCCAGCTCTTCGTCCAGTGCCCCCGCCCCGGCGTAGAGCCCTTCGCCCCGACAAAGACTCGGCCAGCCGGACCCGGCTGGGCGTAGTACTCGAGGTGGGTCAGCAGCTCGGGGATCAGCCACTGCGGAAGAGCGACGCCAACGTGCTCATCTCCGAGCAGGGTGTTAGCGGGTGACGGCCATCGAGTGGCCTTCTTCCATGAGAGGTTGTTCGATTACGCGTTCGCCAGACAGTGCTACCTCGGCAGCCCGCCACGTCGACGGCAAGGAGCCTCGCATTTGGCCGATGCCTTTCCCTCGCGTGTCTTGACTCAGGTGATGCTTGACACGACTGGCTAGATCCGGAGGCGCGCTTTTCCGGATCTGCCGAATTGAGCTTGTTCCCGAACCGCGGAGCCGGGCTCGGGGCCGGCTCGTTGCTCGTGCTTAGGAACTTCACCGGCCGGCTCTTACCGATCCCCGGAAATGGTGTACGCGCGCTGACCTTTGGCCTCCTCGTTCGTGGTTTGACTTGCAGGAAGCCATTGCCCTCGACAAGCGCCTGACTCGCGATCTGCGCCACCTGGTGGCACTGGTGGCAGGGTGCTGTCCCATGATTGACGACGCCGCGAAGGCCAACTTGTACAACTATCTGAGGCACGAGCGCGAGGCGGTGCTTGCCAAGCTCGACGGTCTTTCCGAGTACGACGTCCGTCGCCCGCTGACCGTCACTGGGACCAACCTGCTGGGCCTGGTCAAGCACCTGGCGACCTGGGAGGCCAGATACCTCGGCGAGGTCTTCGACCGTCCCTTTCCCGAACCCCTACCTCGGTGGGACATCGAGACCGAGCGGCTTGCCGACATGTGGGCGACCGAGCACGAGTCCCGCAGCGACATCGTCGACCGCTACCGACGGGTGTGGGACCACAGCGACGCGACGGTGGAGGCCCTCGCCCTCGATGCCACGGGCCGCGTGGCCTGGTGGCAGGACGCCGAGGTGCCCTTGTTCAACATCCTCGTCCACCTGCTCGCCGAGACCAGTCGGCACGCCGGCCACGCCGACATCCTGCGCGAAGAGCTCGACGGAGCGGTAGGAACCGACGCGGAGGACATGGCCGAGCAGCGGCACGACCAAGCCTTCTGGGAGGAGCGCCGCGAGGAGATCGAGGCGGCCGCCAGGTCAGCAGCCGGTTGACCTAGATCGCGAGCAGAGGAATGGTGCCGCTGTCCGTTGAGCGCGTGGTCTGGAACGAGCCGCCCAGGTTGCGGATCTTCGATGTCCTTGACGTCTTCCACGGTCACCCGCTGGGAGCCGTCGTCCTGCCACCTTTCGCGACCTGCTCGAGACCGTGCCGTTGCCAAGCCGCTCGCAGCCTCAAACGTCCGGACGTAGCCGCTGTCCGCGGGTTCGCTCCTGCCGATGTGCGGCTGCGGGAGCGCGTCCTGCACCAGCCGGGCAGTGCTGCCTTGGTCACAGCCAGAGCCGCACCTGATCAGCGCGCTTCCAGCTCGAAGAACAGGAAGCAGATAAATGAGCGGCCGTCAGCGTTGGGAAGCAGTTCCGCTGGCGTGTTGGCCGCGGGCGGCGGCTCAGTGACCGTCTTGATGCCGAACCTCGCAGTGATGAACGTGTTGATGACGTCCTGCAGGGGTCGGTGCCAGTAGGTCATCCACACGGTCCCTTCGCCGAAGTCGTAGTCCTCGGAGTACTGCGTGAGGGCGAAGTAGTCGGCCTCGGGGTACACAATCGCGTAGACCGTGGGGTGGATGATCGAGACGATGAGCCGACCGCCGGGTTTGAGCACGCGCCGCAGCTCGGCCAGTGCCGAGTCCCAGTCCTTGACGTAGTGCAGGGACAGCGATGCGACGACGAGGTCGAACGTGTCGTCGGGATATGGCAACGGCGCACCAAGGTCTGCGACTCTCACGTCCGCGTCCTCGCCCAGCCTTTGGCGGGCGAGTTCGACCATGGCGGGGCTCAGGTCGAACCCCGACACGACCGCATCCTTGCCGCGCAGAGCTTCCATCAAAGGGCCTGACCCGCATCCGGCGTCGAGGATCTCCAAGCCTGCGACGTCGCCGGCGAGACGAATCATCTCCGGACGCGCGTAGTAAGCATTGAAGAGGTTGTTCTCGTTGCTCGCCGAGTACGCGGCCGCGAAACCGTCGTAGTCAGCGACGGGGGCAGCGGTCTTGCTCACCGAATCGGGCATGACGGGTTTCTACCCGGGTCGCAGGTGAGCGCCAACCAGGCGCGCGGTCCAGTCGGCGACGCACTCATCCCGCGGACGGGACGTCCTAGCAAGCCCTCCTGCCCTATCACCGAACCCGTCGCGCGGTGCTACGAGCAGTTGCACTGTGTGACCGATGGAGCGTCGATGCACCCCAGCGGCTCCCCGCAAGTCTCGGCAGGGGTGCGTGCGCAAGCCCTCACGTGATCCGCTGCAACCCGCCTCAGGTGCGTTCCCAGTCCACGCTGAGTTGGGTCACCTGGCGAATGGGCACGCTGCCGAGCCATTCGGGTTCGCTGACTGCATGGAGTCTGGGGAGGCGGCTGAACAGCAGCCCGAGGGCGACCTCAGCGTGGAGCCGCGCGAGCGGCGCACCGAGGCAGAAGTGAACGCCGGCGGAGAACGCTACGTGCGGGTTCGGTGAGCGGGCTGCGTCGAAGGAGTCGGGGTCGGCGAAGACGGAGGGGTCGCGGTTGGCGGCGGCGAACACAACGGCGCGGTTTGCCCCGGCGGGAACCGGGCAGCCGGCGACCTGTAGATCCTGCGTGGTGGTGACGCCCGTCAGGGTCGTCGGCGAGACGAAACGAAGGAGCTCTTCGACGGTGGTCGACCAGGAGGTCTGGTCGTTGAGGACGCTGGCGAGCTGGTCAGGATGGGTCGAGAGCAGGTGTACTCCGGCGGTGATGAGGGTCGTGGTCGTGTCGTGGCCGGCGAGGACGAAGAAAATGCAGTTTGCGAGTATGTCGTCGCGGCGCTCGTCCGCCTCCTGGCTGCCGGCGAGGAGGGAAAGTACGTCGTTCGTCGGCTGATGCTGGCGTTGGCGGAGGAGGTCGTCGAAATACGCGAGCATCTCCAGCGCGGCTGCGTTGCCGGCCTCGATGTTGGCGCGTTCACGTTGGCCGGCGACGCCTCGGCCGAAGGTCTCCAAGTGCTTGGCCAGCCAAGGCTGTCGGTCATCAGGGACACCGAGCACCCCACAGATGACGGTGAACGGCAGCGGTCGCGCGAAGGCTGCGACGATGTCCACGGGACCGCTCCCCGGGAGAGCGTCGATCAGCTGCGCGGCGGTCGTCTCGATGCGGGCGCGGTACTGCTGGACGCGACGGGGTGAGAACAGACCGGTGAATGCTGCGCGGGCGGCGCGGTGCCGGTCATGGTTCATGCGGGACAGAAAGCGCGCCGCCACCTGGAACATGACGTCGTCGGACGGCGAGATCGGCGTGGCCGTGAGCCGTCGGTCGTGCAACGCCGCCGTGACGAACGCGTAGCCGCAGCCAGCCACATGCGCCGCTCGTGCGGTGACAGCCGGGTCTCGGCGCCCGTCAGCGGTGAACAGAGCATCCATCAGTGCCTGCTCGTCCGAAGCAGACGGATCGACCCGACCATCACTCACTTCTCGAGAGTGGGGCGTCCGACACTCGGACGCAAGGCTCGGATCTCGGCATGACGACCACATCGCGCCACGACCGGATGGTCCCCCGCCACGGCGACGCGCCGACCGCGTTGGGGTTGCCGGGCCTACAGGTGAATGTGGTGACGCTCCTGCAGTCCACTGATGAGTTCAGGGTGGGGCCGCTGCCCGTACCGCTCCGCGATCTCCTGCACGGTCCGCGGCTCTGCATCGGTGAGAGCGCCCATTTCCTCGAAGAAGTGCTCAAAGCCGGCCGGACTGATGAACTCGACTACGACGACCGGCTCATCCGTGGGGTTCCACAGGGCATGCACGATGCCGCGAGGCTTGAACAGGAATCCACCCTCGTCGACCTCCGCCTCCTCCTTGCCAACGAGGCCGCCGATCCGACCTCGGTAGACAAACGTGAACTCGTCCTCCCGCTCGTGACTGTGCGGGATCACCAGTTCTCTCGGAGCGAGCACAGCCGATTGAGCAGAGAACCGTCCGCCCGTGTCATCGGCCGCGATCAGGTGCCGGAATACGGTTCCGGGAATAGTTGGCCCGTTGTCCCAGGAGACGGATCGAGCAGACATGACGTTCACCAAGATCCTCACGAGGTGGGCGCAGTTGGCTCTGACACTCTCGCCCAGTGCAAGACCCGCCTGCAAGATGTGACCGGCGGAAGGCGCGGCATGGGTCCAGCGTCCGCACATCGGCATAGTCGCGACGACAGCCGCGTACCCCCGCTTCACGCCACATGGCGCCGCAGTCTGGCACGCCCATCGGCAGCGAAGCGGGGCATGGCGGGTCACTCACGGCGGCACGAGGGAGACTGGTTAGAGCGCAGCGGCGGCGGGAATCACCCGCTCGGCCATCAGCTCGAGGGTCCCGGGCCTGCTGACGTTGACAAGGGTGCCGTGTGCCACCTCGATGCCCAGCTCCGCGAGCTCGTGCAGGTGCTCGACCGTCTGTTCGACCCGCTCGCCGCGTGTGCCGAGGTCGAAGCGCACCTGCGCGGTCTTCTCGATCTGGGCGTAGTCCCGGCCCAGCCGGTCACAGTGGTCCCGCAGTACCTGGAGCTTGTGGGCCAGCTCCGGCGTGTCGAAGATGTTGCACGCATCGGCGTACTCGGCCACCAGCCGCAGCGTCTTCCGCTCACCCGCGCCGCCGATCAGGATCGGCGGATGGGGCCGGCTCAGGGCCTGCGGTGAGTTCAGGGTCCGCTCGAGCCGGTAGTGCTCGCCCTCGTACGGACCGTCGTCTTCGCTCCACATCTGCTTGCAGATCTGCAGTGCCTCCTCCAGCCGCTCGAACCGCTCCGCCGTGGATGGGAAGGACAGGCCCAACCCGCGGGCCTCCTCCTCGTTCCAGGCGGCCCCGATGCCGAGCATGGCGCGGCCGCCGGAGAGGACGTCGAGGGTGGTCACGGCCTTGGCCAGGAGGCCAGGCTCGCGGTACACGACTGCCGTCACCACCGTGAGGAGCCTGACCCGCTCGGTCTTCGCCGCCAAGTACCCGAGCGCCGTGTACGCCTCGAGCATCTCGTGCTCTGGCGGTCCGAGGTTCCCGATCTGCCACACATGGTCCATGACACTGACCCGATCGAACCCCGCTTGCTCAGCGCGCGCGGCCACGTCCCCCAGCTGCTGCCCCAGGGCGGCCGGGCCGCCGTCCCAGGTGAAGTCCGCGATGTGCAGTCCGAGCTTCATGCCACTCCTCGTACGCGCTCTCGATGTGGGCCCAGACGCGCGTAAGACCCCGACTGGGCTGACCCCACCATCTTCACCCCTGCCGGCTCCTCGAGCACCCGCTCGATCGGGCATACGGACGGTGGCAGCATGGGGGGGTGACCGAGACGACGTTGTCCTGGGACGTGGTGACCGTCGACAAGCCCGACGACGTGAACGTCGTGATCGGGCAGGCGCACTTCATCAAGACGGCTGATGACCTTCACGAGGCGCTGGTGGGGGTGAGCCCCTCGCTGAAGTTCGGGGTCGCCTTCTGCGAGGCGTCCGGGCCGCGGCTGGTCCGGCGCTCGGGCAACGACCCCGAGCTGGTCGACCTGGCAACGCGCAACGCTTCCGCCATCGCCGCCGGCCACACCTTCGTGATCCTCCTGCGCGACGGGTTCCCGCTCAACGTGCTGAACCCCGTCAAAGCCGTGCCCGAGGTGTGCGCGATCTTCTGCGCCACCGCGAACGCCGTGGACATCATCATCGCGGTGACCCCTCGTGGCCGCGGCATCGTCGGGGTCGTGGACGGCGAGCCGCCCCTGGGTGTGGAGACCGACGCCGACGTCACCGATCGGCGCGCACTGCTGCGTGCCATTGGCTACAAGCTCTGAATCACGCCTCGCCGACTGCCCTGACCACTCGGGGTGATCGTCCCCGACTGAAGGGGACCGACCCTGAGGAGGTTCAGCGCACAGCCTCCACGGGGCGCTCGTCTCTGAGGGGCTGACGGGAGCGGACGACCCGGCCGAGCCACGAGCCAGCCAGCAGAGAGGTCACGATGGCGAGCATGACCAGGCAGGCGTAGAACTCCTGGCCGATGATTCCTGCCGAGTACGCCACCGAGGCGAGGACGATTCCCGGGCCGCCCCGGGCGTTCGTGGCCACGGCCAGGTTTGTCGCGCCGCGTCGCCCCTCGCCGCCGAGCCGCGCGCCGAGGTAGACGCTGGCCGACTTCGCTGCGCAGGCGAAGACCAGGAACCACACGAAGAACAGGGGATCGAAATGTCGGACCAGGTCCAGCTGGAGACCGACGATCGCGAAGTACACGGGTACGAAGAACGCGAACGAGAAGGACTTGATGGACTCTCGCGCCGCCGTGACCCGCGGCCCCTTGCCAGCGCTGGCTGCGATCCCTGCGAGGAACGCGCCGAACATCGGGGTGATGCCCAACCACAGGCACAGCAGCGTCCCGCCAAAGATGAAGACGAGGAAGTACGCGATGGGATTGCCGTTGGCGACCAGGTTCCAGCGCTGGCGGCGGGACCAGCGGAACCCCCGTGCGCCCGCGGTGAGCACGACGACGAACACCGCCACCGTGGCGAAGGCGTGGAAGGCCAGGCTCTCGACGCTACCGGCCTGGAAGTGCATCAGCCCGGGCAGGCCGAACTTCTCCTCGGTGCTCGTGGTGACCATACCTAGCGCCAGGGCCAGCACCACGTACACCACGACGTCCTCGATCACCGCCACACCCAGCACGATCCGGGCGAAGGAGGTCTCGATGATGCCGAGGTCGAACATGATGCGTGAGATGACCGGGATGCTGGTCACGGCGATGGCAAGACTGAACACCAGCAACAGCGCCGGTCGGCTCTGGGCCGCCCCGAGGAGGGGCGCGGAGTCGACGAACCGGAAGAGCACGGCCCCCGCGACGAATGGGCACACCAAGCCGGTCACCGTCACGAACCCGACGACCCGGCCATCCCCACGGCGGAACACCGTGCGCATCTCCGCGCCCGAGCAGAACATCAGCAGGAACAGCCCCAGCTGGTAGGTCCACCCCAGGACAACCGCGGTCGGCCCCTCGGGAGGGAAGATCCGGGCCTGGACATCCGGCGCCAGCGTGCCGAGAACGGTCGGCCCGAGCAGCAGCCCGCCGACGATCTCGCCGATCACGCGGGGCTGGCGCACCAACGTGAAGAGATGGCCCACCCCATGGGCAGCGAGGAGCAAGAGTCCCACGGCGATGAGGACGTGGGCCGTCTCCGGTCCGTTGAGAGCCATCATCCTCCCCGCCAGGAGTCAGGTCGGTTGGACTCCAGCCCCCATCACCCTGCCTCACCCCCGGGCCGCCGCACCTCAGCCAAATTGATGAGGCTGCGTCCGGGCCTGCATGACCGGCTGTTCCACAGCCTCAGGCGCCGGGAGCGTCAGGCGCCGTGCTGCTTCTAGGTGGCCGCAGTCGCCTCCGCGGCCTTGATGTCCGCCGCGAGCTGGTCGGCAGCCATATCGGTCGCCTTGGAGACGACGCGGTTGGCTGCCTTGATGTTGGCCGCGATCTGGTCGGCCAGGTTGGTCTCGTAGACGGCGACCAGACCCGCCTGACCGGCGTCGAGCGTCTCCCCCAGCTCCTTGAGGTCGCTGCGCGACATCCCCCCGGTAGCGTGGCCCGCCACTGCACCGATGGCTGCTCCACTCGCGCCGGCGGCGGCGATGCCGATGCCGACTGGCGGGAAGAGTGCCGCGGTCACGCCCACGGCCAGTCCCCAGCCGAGTCCCACCGCCCCGCCGTGGCGGGTCGGCTGCTCGTGCTTTTTGACGATTTTGACCTTGCCGTGCTCGTCCCTGGCCACCACGGCGGCGTCGAAGTCGTGCGAGGTGCGCACCTCGCGGTACAACCGCTTGACCGCCTCGTAGTCCGCCACCGCGTCATCGACGTCGTCATACGCCGCAGCGATCACGTAGAGGGTGTCCTTCTCCTGCTTGGCCATGGCGTTTCTCCCTGAGTCGCTGGTCACCGAACTGCCAGTCTTTCCGCGCGCACTTCCGCCGACATCACTCGGCACGGATGATCGCCAACTGGTCTCTGGCAGGACTGGCTCCTGCAGACCAGGGCACGACGAGCCAAGGCCGTCCGCTGGTGCCGACAGCTAGTCGAGGTCGGCGAGAACCTGCTCGATTCCGCGGCGCGCAGTCGCCACCATCGAGGGGTTCGAGTGCAGGTAGTACGGCAGAGCGATGACTGCCCCCGACACGACGAGCCCGCGGGCGCGCCGGCACGTCGCCTCATCGGGTTCGACGACCTCGCAGAAGGCAGCGCGGCTGGCGTGGTCGAGGACGTGCCAGGCCGCAGTGACGTCGTATGCCGGGTCACCGGTTGCCATGGCCCCGAAGTCGAGCACGCCGGCGAGGCGCCCCTCACGCACGAGAACATTCCCGGGGATGAGGTCGGCGTGCAACCAGACCGGTGGCCCGTCCCAGTCCGGGGCCGCCAGT
>Ga0164302_10000435_pt1 | contig 11632 bp, 11 predicted proteins | sample Whisoiple_202_MG_FD_109714 | JGI IMG/M metagenome (GOLD analysis project Ga0164302, IMG submission 109714) | Soil microbial communities amended with pyrogenic organic matter from upstate New York, USA - Whitman soil sample_202_MG | ecosystem: Environmental > Terrestrial > Soil > Agricultural... | reverse complement strand
GGCCGGCGACAGCTGACACTTCATCAAGGCGCCGAATGCCCCAAGCTGGATTACGGCTCTTTAGACTCAAATCGAAGGAGAGATTGCTAGGCGCGGTTTCGACCCCCGGGCTCCCTACATAAAAAGGACGCCGCCCGATGGCAGTACGCGACCTGCGCCGGCCATAAGCCCCTCGGTCGCTTTCCACGGTGCGATATGGATCATGTTTATGTTTATTATGACGTCGGCCTTGTCGACCGGCCAAGAGGCAGGATTAGACGCGTCGAGCCGCAGCGGAGGCAGCAGGTTTGGCAAGGCGGCGTGATCGCGCCAGGCAGCGATGCTGTCCAATGACTCGGGGTCTTCGTCGGTTGGCTGCCAATGCAGATAGGGAAACGCGGCAGCGTTGTAGACCGCGTGTTCGCCGGCGCCGGCCGCGATCTCGAGGACAAAGCCGGTGGGCGGCAGACGCGGCTTCAACACCTCGAGGATGGGATGTCGATTGCGAGCGGTGGAGGGCGAGAGCTTGGCCCTGATCGGAAGCAGATCGGACATTGGGGTCAGAATAGCGTCTCGGGGCCTCTTCGCGCCAGTGCCGGACCAAAACGGATCGAGCAACTCTCAATGGGCTGATCTGATCCGGGCGGAGAAGCTCAATGCGAGGCCTTACGGGTGATTAGGTAGGAACACGAGATAGCCGCGCCATCGGGAACGCGGAGCGCCTTTTCACCGTGCGCGGATTATGAAAGAAATTCTTTGGGATGGATTGGTCGTCTCTAGCCGGACCAAACCCGCTCGGCTGTTGTTCCCCCAGGGAACGGATTTGCTGGCTGTGCAGGAGCGCTTGAGTCTTCGTCTCCTTGAAGGTGTTGCGAGATTCCGAAATGCGTTGCGAGGCATGTGGAGCAGAAAACCGAGGTGGGAGAAAATTCTGCGTCGAATGCGGGGCCGCGCTCCTGAAAGCATGTCCGTCCTGTGGGTCAACGATTCAGGAAGGTGAAAAATTCTGTGGCGAGTGCGGGGCGGCCTTAGATGGGCCCCTCCTGCCTTCTCAGATCAAGACCTCACCCGCCCCGGCCGCCTCCGAGCCGGGCGCTGAGCGGCGTCAATTGACGGTCATGTTTGTCGACCTTGTTGGTTCGACGGAGCTATCGACACGTCTCGATCCGGAGGATTTGCGGGACGTGCTAGCGACCTACCACGCCCTGCTCGCCCAGGTGATCAACGGTTATGGCGGCTTTATCGCCCAATATCTCGGGGACGGCGCACTTGTGTATTTCGGGTATCCTATAAGCCAGGAGGACGACGCCGAACGTTCCATCAAGGCGGCACTGGCTCTTCTCGCACATACAAGCACCCTAACGATCCGTGGCACTGACATTCTTATCCGGATCGGTATTGCCACGGGCTTGGTTGTCGTTGGTGACAAGGCGATCGGCTCGGACGCAGCTCATGAGCCCCGGATCATGGGCGAGACACCGAACCTTGCGGCGCGCCTCCAGGCGATGGCAAGCCCGAGGTCGATCGTCATAGCGGAGACCACGCGCGAGCTTGTCGGTGGCCTATTCCGTTATGAAACCCTGGGCTCCGTGGAGCTGAAAGGTTTTTCCCGGCCTGTGCCTGCGTGGAAGGTCCAGGGGGAAACCGGACTTGATGATCGCTTTAGAGCACTTCGCTCTGACGCTATTCCTTTCATCGGCCGCGAGGAGGAACTCGATTTGCTGTGGCGACGGTGGCGCCAAGTCGGTCATCAAGGGGGCAAGGTAGTTCTCATCTCGGGCGAGCCTGGGGTTGGCAAGTCGCGACTTCTTGCTGCTGCCCGTGAAATGATTGCAGGCGATGACCCTCAGGTCGTGGACTATTTTTGTTCGCAGAACTTTACCAACACCGCGCTTTATCCCATCACTCGGCAGATCGAACGAAATTGCGGGCTAGTATCGACGGATACTAAAAGCGACCAACGGCGCAAGCTGAATGCCTTCCTTGGCGGTCTAGGAAATGCTGAAACTCTAGCGCTCCTTTCCGACCTCCTGTCGATTGAGCGTTTCGATAGCGAGGACGTCATCCGGCGCTTGTCTCCAGCCGAGCGCCGCAAAGCCACCTTCGATCTCCTCATCCGACACGTGGTCTCGATAGCCGCCAGCACCCGCGTACTCCTTCTTTTCGAGGACATTCACTGGGCCGACGCGTCGACACTAGAGCTGCTCGATCTCTTCATCAGCCAAATAGATCGCTACCGCATCCTGCTTGTGGCGACGTATAGGCCCGAGTTTCATGCAAGCTGGGCGGGCCACTCACAAGTCTCGGTCATTACACTGGCGCGACTACCGGCGGCCCAGCAGCGGCGTCTAATTGAGGCTGTCGCGGGATCCGATCTCTTGTCCCGCGAAACTGTCGAGGAGATTGCCGCCAGGAGCGATGGCGTGCCGCTCTTCGCGGAAGAGCTTACGAAAGCAACAATCGAAATCAGAAAAGAGGCGGACGAAACCAGATTGAGCCAAGTAGTGCGTCCGTCGGCTATTCCGGCGACGCTGCATGCCTCGTTAATGGCGCGCCTAGACCGGCTCGGACCTGTCGCGCGACAGGTTGCCGAAATAGGTTCTGTTTTAGGGCGCGAATTCAGTTACGATTCGCTTCGCGCAATATGGAGTGGCGCGCCTCATGAGATGGACACGGGGCTTGATCAGCTTCGCCGTGCAGGTCTTCTATTTGCGCGCGGGGTCGGAGATCAGACGACCTACACCTTCAAGCATGCGCTCGTGCAAGATGCAGCTTACGGCACTTTGCTTCGCGCGAAGCGTCAAGAAGTGCATGCCCGAATAGCGCACACGCTCGAGCGAGAGCATCCCGAAATATGCGACATCCAGCCTGAACTCTTAGCAAGACATTTTCAGCAGGCGCAGCTTCCCGAGCGCGCTATTGGCTATTTACAACGCGCGGCAGATCGCGCTGCCAAACGATCTGCGTATAGAGAAGCTATCGCCCACCTTCGAAACGCGCTTCAGCTAGTGGAGTTACTGCCTGAAAGCCCCCTGCGCGAGGACCGAGAATTACAGCTCCTCATCGCGCTCGGGGCGGCTCTCATGGCTACAAAATCGAGTACGGCGCCAGAGATAGGTCGCGTCTATGCGCGGGCGCGAGAACTGGCGCAAAAGGCGAAACGCAGCGCTGATCTGTTTCCGAGCATCTGGGGTGCGTGGCTTATCGCTTATAGCAGCAGCGATTTCATGACATCTCAGCGCTTACTTGAAGACTTGTTCAGCATTGCGGCAGCGGTGAACGATCCTGCCTTCACGCTTCAGGCTCACCATGCGGCGTGGCCAACGTATTGCTCGACTGGGTCTCTTGCCAAGGCAAGAGCACACATTGGTGATGGACTTGCACTTTACCGTCCCGAATTGCACGGGTCCCATGCTCTGCAATACGGCGCTCATGACCCCGGCGTGTGCGGCTATGTCACTGATGCCGGAACTGCTGCTGTATTGGGCTTTTTGGATCAGTCGCTTGCACAATTGGAAAAAGGCCTCGCCCTGGCTGAGCGTCTCGGCCATACACAAAACACTATTCACGCATTATCATTTGCTGCGGAGGTACATCACATCCGACGCGATCCGCAGCAAGTGGAGGCTTTTGTTACGCGTGTTCTTCCGCTACTTTCCGAGGATCGATCCGCGGTCGCGATTGCAAACGCAATGATGTTGCGGGCCTGGGCGCGGGTGATTTTGGGCGAGATCGAGAATGGCCTGGCCATCATGCGCGACGGACTTACAGCCTGGCGACAGACGGGTTCAGCGTTTCGACTCCCAGAGCGGCTAGCCAGAGCGGCTGAGACGTATCGGTTGGCGAATCATCCTGATGAGGCGATGGCTTTAATTGCCGAGGCTTTTGATCGGAGCGATGATAAGTGGCTTGCGCCCGAGCTTCATCGAATTCAGGGTGAGCTGCTGCTCGAGGCTGGCCGCCACAATGAAGCCGAGGAAGCGCTTCGAAATGCTTTGTCGTTAGCACGAGAGCAAAGCGCGCGCCTCCTGCAGCTACGGGCGGCGAACAGTCTGGCAGTGCTCTTAAGGGATCGAGGTGAAAAGACACAGGCTTATGAACTCCTTGAGCCAATCTATGAATGGTTCACCGAGGGATTTGATACCATTGACCTGAAATCGGCAAAGACGCTCATTGAACAGCTGCGGTGAACCGTGCGCCGAGCCCCAAGTCGATGAGCTGAAATGAAAGTGGCGGCTTCACTGAATGACCAGAGCGAGGTCACCTGCAAGCTTCAAGAAGCCGCTCACCTTCTTCCGAACACGGGACACGGGAAGGGCTTGAGCCCTCCTCGGCAGCGATTAGCTTTTCCTGCTCGGATCGTCCGCGGGGTTGACGTATTTGATCTCGAAAGGGCCCTCGGAATCAATCTGAACAATCACCTCACCGCCGCCCGAAAAGGCGTAATGATTCATATTTGGCGGCAGGTCCACAAAACCACCCGGACCAAGCTTTTCGGCCTTTGATTCGTCTAGCTTATCACCCATCCCAAAGCGGAACTCGCCGGAGATTACTGTCACCGCTTCGGTCGTTGGATGCTGATGCGGCGGTATCTTTAAGCCGGGCGGCAGTTTTAGTCGGGCAACGAACGGACCCTTCTTGCCAGGGTCACCCGCCAGAACTGCCATCTGCACGCCCTTCGGCAACACGGGCGGAGCGGGACCCCATTTTACCGAATCCACCGTTATCGCGTTTGCCTTGTGATCTTGCGCGAGGACCGCGCCGCCTGTGATGCCCAGGAGGACCGTGCTAGCGAGAAGAATATGGCGCATGGACTGTCTCCGAGAATTGACCGCCTAAGCTGAGGCGGGTCGCAACTACTCTGCCCCCGCAGGGTACCGGGGACAAGGCCACATCCAAAGTTTGCCGAGATCGTGCTCAACGACGCAAGGTGCAGCCTCGATATGGAACTATGCTGCTAGCTTCCTCTGCTGAACGGCCGGAATGCCGAGTCTCTTGCTCGGGCGTCCTGATTAGCTATTCTCCTTGTCGCTCGTGAAGGCTTGCGTCTGCTTTTGAGACGCCTTGTAAAGTTTTGACGGTTTCGAAGGATTGCCGATGAGCGCGGATGTTTTATCGGATGTTCTTTCAGCCGTGCATCTGTCTGGGTCGGTCTTTTTCGAGGTAATGGCTAAGGCGCCATGGGTGGCAGAGGCGCCAGATGCGGCAGAGATCGCCCACGAGGTCGCGCCCGGCGCTCAGCACGTGATCGAATATCACGTCGTCACCCACGGCTCATGTTGGATATCGCTCGTCGGAGATCATCCAACCGAGCCGGTTAGGCTTCGTGAGGGCGACATCGTCGTGGTCCCGCACGGCGACGCCCATGTGGTTTCGAGTGAGCCCGGTATGCGCGCCAAACCAGGCTTAGATATCAGTCGTTACTCCGAGGAAAGCAATGCGAGGCCCTTCCTTCTGCGAACCGGTGGCGATGGTCCGAGCGACACTAACCTGATTTGCGGCTTTTTCAGTTGTGACGCGCGCCCATTCAACCCGCTGCTGGATTCGCTACCGCGTTTCATGCGGTTCGGGCGTGACACGACGACGTCACACACTCTTCTCGATCAATTCATCCGTTTCGCGGCCACCGAAATGGGCAATAAGCGCGCCGGCAGCCGAAGCGTCCTAAACCGGCTTTCGGAACTGATGTTTGTTGAGATCATTCGGTTGCACATGAACGACCTTGTGGACAGCAATACCGGCTGGCTCGCGGGATTGCGGGATCCCCTGGTTGGTCGCACGCTTACGTTGTTGCACACGAGGCCCTCTCACAGTTGGACGCTGGAGGAACTGGCGTCGGAAGCCGCCACCTCTCGGTCCGTACTGGTGGACCGATTTGCTCATCTGGTGGGCTGCCCTCCGATTCAATATCTGGCCCAATGGCGCATGCAGATCGCCGCCAGGCGTCTTTTAGATCCGGGCGCCACAATCGCGCTCGTAGCTCACGAAGTTGGTTACGAATCGGAAGCTGCCTTCAGCCGCGCCTTTAAGAAGTTGGTTGGTCGATCGCCGGGTCAATGGCGAGCTGCTCCATTTGATCCGGCTCAGCTTGGGAGCAGTGCGAACGCTCCGGTCAACGCAGGAACGCTAAAGCAGGACACCTGGAAAGCAGGAACGCCAGCTAATCAGGAGCTTCAAGCAAGAAGTTAGGAATCCCGGTCATTCGGCGCCGGCAAGAACAGACATAACGTTGCGTCAAGGCCGCACACTCGTGCGCACATTGCCGAAAGGCGATGGATCGCAACGAATCACCGAGAAAAACTACCATGACTACAGTAATTGAATGCCGCCCGCCCGCGGCGGCACAGCCAACGCCGGAAGTCGCACCCGATTTCACGACTATCAAGCAGCGTCAGCAAGCGACGTGGTCTGCCGGCGATTATGCCGTGATCGGTACGACGCTACAGATTGTTGGCGAGCGCCTCTGCGAGGCTGTGGATCTGCGCGCAGGTGAGCGCGTCCTGGACGTAGCCGCTGGCAACGGCAATGCAACTCTTGCGGCTGCCCGCCGCTTTGCGTCAGTAACCTCGACTGACTACGTCGACGATCTACTCGCGCGGGGTAAAGAACGCACTGATGCAGAGCGTTTGGTCGTCACCTTCAGGCAGGCAGACGCTGAGGCACTGCCATTTGAGGATGGCGCCTTCGACGTGGTCTTATCAACTTTCGGCGTGATGTTCACCCCGAACCAACGAAGGGCCGCCACGGAACTTGTTCGTGTCGCTCGAAAAGGTGGGCGGATCGGCTTAGCGAACTGGACGCCGGATGGGTTCATAGGCCAGCTATTTAAGGTTATCGGCAAACACGTTTCCCCGCCCGCAGGCATCAATTCACCCGCGCTCTGGGGAACGGAGCGGTACCTTGGCGAGCTGTTCCCGGGTCACAAGGTGGAGGCTTCGAAGCAGATCTTTAACTTTCGCTACAGATCACCGGAGCATTGGCTGAACATTTTCAAAACATATTACGGGCCGACCAACCGGGCATTTGCGGCTCTAGATTCGGCTGGGCAATCTGCTTTGAGCGCTGAAATCATCGAGCTGCTCCAGCGGATGAATCGAGGCGGAAAAAACAGTCTTGTCGTGCCGGGCGAGTATCTCGAGGCAGTCGTGAAGACGCGATAGCTTGGGCCGATGAGTCCCGGGGCGACGCGCCTGCGCCCCGCACAGGAGGTGAGCAACGAAACCTGGATAGCGGACGCAACCAACGGGCTATTGTCAATGCCTTCGCCGCTGTCGTTCCGCGAGCGATCGCTGGATGCGTTTAAGAACGGTCTGATGCTCATACGGCTTTGTGGTTGCGGGACCGTCTTCACAAACCTCGGAAGCATGCTGAAGCGTCTTTTCGACAGAGCCTGCCAAAAGGACCTCGCTATCTGGATGGTTCAACGCAATCTATTGTCGGAGTGCGAGCCCGCCGGTGTGCGTATCGTTGGCCGCGAGCACGACTTCGACCTCGAAATCGGCAGCACTCAGCGCAGCTTTCGCTTCGTCCGCATTCGCGACCTCGAACACCGTGAAGCCACAGTCACGGAGGTACTCCGCGAGAGGATGACGGACAAGGATGTCGCCTTCGACCAAAAGGACTACTGGACTAGTCGCCAAGATCAGTCCGTCTTCCTTAGCCTACTTCCGGCAAGTTCCGTACCAGCAACACGCATCCGGGTGTCTCGTCCGGCATAGCTTCAGGCGGCAACATCCCTCGCTCTCATCTTAAACCGAGCTGCTTGGGCAATCTTCTGCGGGCACCCGCGACGAGGTGTTAAGTCTGCCCTGAAGAAAGTCAATCCAGTGAAGTCGCTGTTCACGCTCCAGGCCAGGCGGGTGCAAGCTCAGGCCGCGAATACAGTTGGCGATTGGCATTCTTCGGACTGGTCCCTTTGGGAGCGGAAGCATTCATGCTGCCGCCGGCGCAGGCGCATCTACAGCCGTGAACAGTCTTTGACGTTGAAATGGTACCGAGGCATGCAAGCGACTTTCTCTGCCGCGACAAAGCCTGGCTCTCAGGCACGCTGCGAGGTTCTGTCTCGCCGACAATGGCTTGACCATAGCCTGGGTGGGCGATTTGAGGGTTGCTCACATGCCTGATACCCGTAGGGAGGGTGAGTAGCGAGCTTCCGTTTCGCCGATGTTTTATATTTGCGCTCGCAAACTTGTGGGCGGGTCAGCAACAATCGAGAAAGGAGTGAAAACATACGGAGGAGGGTAAAGGGGATTTTGGTTATGGCCGATCCCGTGTTCAATCGAAGATATCGTGACTGCGCTCCAATGTGTCCGAACGCACCAAGAGCTAAGGATCATCGCCCCTGAAGTAAGTCGCAGGGCAACGCGCCTAAGTCGTCCGGCCTTGGATTGCGAAATCCTGCGCGAGTAGGCTAAATCCGCAGCGAGGGCAGGAGGAACCATGCCAGCTTTGTCGGGCGGCTGCGCGTGCGGGCGGGTACGCTACGAATGCGAAGAGGTTTCGATTGTCGATCTCATTTGCCATTGTCGCGACTGTCAGCGCCCGAGCGGGAGCGCATACTCGTCTATGTCAGTTGTTCCAACCGACAAGCTGACCCTCACGCGAGAACTGAAGTACTACGCCATCAAAGGCGATAGTGGCGGAACGATGCAGAGGGGGCTTCTGCCCGGAATGCGGCTCACCCGTAGCAGCCCGAAAATTGGAAACACCGGTCATTACTTTTTTGCAGGTTGCTAGTCTAGACGATCCGTCGAAATTCTCGCCGACATGCGAGATCTTTCTTTCGTCTGCTCAACCATGGCACCCTACACACGGTATTGCGTCATTCGAGAAGGGCCCGTCGGAGGACGCGCTGGTAGGCCGCATCGCCGCGTACTTTGCCAAACGAGAAGCGCGGATCGCGTGAACGCCGCCGCGCTAGGTCACAAGATTACCTGGGTTGAAGTCCATAACTCCTGCGGAATGAGAGGACAAGGAAACGATATTTCGCGCGTGTGGGGGGGCCTTTGGGTGTTTGCAACGCCTTGCTCGTTTGAAGCTTTGGTCGGGCCGATAAACAAGGTGCTTCGCCAAGAAAGCCTGAAAGGATCTAGGTCCAACACCGCGTAGCTCCAAAAATCGGACCTTGCGGTCTGCCTGTCTCGTCAGGTGATTGGGAGCGATGTATGGAGATCAAAGGGCACACGTTCCCTACCAGAATAGGACTTCAGCCGGGTGTTGGCGCACCGAATCTGAAGCAAATTGCGGGGTGCAGTGACGGGTCGAGTCGACTCCGCGCAAATTGGCTAGGCGCCAAACAGACACGTCCTCCCTCAGCCACCGCTCGACCTTTGGTACGAGTTCCGATGGGAGTGCTGACGCGACAGCATCGAACAGCTGTTTCGCGCCATGCGCATACCCGCGCCGATAGCTTGCCTCGGGGTCAGCATCTTCATCCACCATCTTGCTTTCCTTGGGACGCCTTGGGTGTGCATATCTTACTCAGAGTGGAGTGCGACTGCAATCGCAAGCCATGAACGTCCGGGCGGTGAGACAAGTCGCGCACCGCTGCTAGCATTGTGCTCGCTTTCTGAATAACTGCGAGGCGCCAAGCAATCCCAGGGCTCGCGAGCCGGGACAAAAGCCGGGGAAGAGCGCTTGGTAAATCAAGCGAAGCGGATCGCGAAAGCTGGCCTAAATACGCTGGACGCGGCCGATACTGGTCATCAGCGGGCGATTCTGCCAGGCAGCAGCGAACGCAAAAACTCATTGGCTTGGAACCAGTGGTGAGCGTCGAACCGGAACAGCCCGATGACGTGTCGTCGATATAGTCCTCCTCCCACGCCTGCTTCCGATCGACTTCCGGGGCGGATAAGGCACATAAAGATTGTACGGGCTCGAGGTGCTCGGCTCGTATCGTTTACGCTTGCGAATAGGATGGAGGATCTGCCTTTCGCGCCGTCTTTCTTCGATTGCGTTGTTAGGAGCTTCGGGATTGGCCGTTTCTCTGCACCAGAGCGCGCCCTTGCCGAATTTGCGCGCGTCTTGGCCCCCAAAGGCCGTGTAGCCCTTTCATGGTGGATGGGTTTGAAAGGAACAGAATAAGCGCGGGAATTTCTTTGACGTTATTAGCGCGTTGGGCATCAAAGCTCCGGCGCTTTACCACCCGGACCTTCGGTTGGATCCCTATTAGCGCGCTTAGGTTTCGGCGCGGCAGATGAAGTGAAGTTTGTTTCCGTCAGGATCGCGACATAAGCGCCGTAATAATTTGGGCCGAAGTGCGGACGCGGCAAACGGCGCGCGGCGCTCCGACAATTTTCAGAGATTTCCCTGAGAGCCCTCGGCGGATGCATCGGAAGAATTACGAGAGAATCCGGGTAAAGGCTGAAAAATTAGAGGAACCGCTGCGCACAAGCCCCCATTTCAGGGCGGCTCGAGAGCCGGATTATACCTGTCATTGCTTCCAATAATTCGATTTGCAATTTCCTAATTATTTAGGGTTCCGGGCTGATCCACCTCCAGACCGATCCCCGCGAAAGGTGCTCAACGCATATAAGGCTAACTCACGATGCATCTGAGCCCGCGCTGCGGGGCTCGATCGAAGCGCAGTGGAGAGCCGTGCCGATCTGCAGCAATGAAAAACGGCCGCTGCCGGATGCACGGCGGGAAATCGACCGGCGCGCCGCAGGGAAATCAAAACGCGTTGAAGCACGGGAATTATACGGCGGCTGCGCAGACGGCCTTGCGTGAGAAAAACGCGAGATTAGGCGCATCCTGAAGATTGAGCGGCGGAACTTTCGCGAACTGCCTGACGAATGGGCTGATTCTGCCTTTCTTTCAATTGGCGCTCCCTCACTCGAAACGGTCGTGCGTGCGACCCGCAACATCCCCTTGTTCAGGTTCCAAGCCGGTGACTTGTCCCTCATGCATCCGTTGACTTGCGAGGCGGGTGCCGGAAGATCGCGGACCCATCGCCGGTGATCGCCTTGCTCAGTGAATGCCGTCGCCCAGCGCCTTGTTACTACGAGACAGCAGCCGCGCCGGACGCTTCCTGCGCTGTTCCAGAGGCTCAGGGCGCACGTCCCGGCCGTCCACCTCCATGATGTCGTAGCCCACGAGGACCGCCTCTGCGTGCCCGTGGCGGGATCGCAGCGCCTCGAAATCGCATGAATTGTCGGGGCAGAACAACCGCCTCACAGTCAATCACCGCAGTGTCTACCGGAAGCTCGTGACTTCAATGTTAAAGGGGTGGAAAACGCCGTTTGCGAAGACGGGTATTTACGTCGTCACATCCAAGCGAATGCTCAAGATCATGTGGACCGGCTCCATGTCCGAATTTTAACCTTTGCTTTAGATCTCTGAGCTGCACGATCAGCCAGATTTCTTATCGTCGCGGCGGGTATTTTTCGCGCGGCGCAATTCGGCTTGATACGCCTTTTCCTTCGCCTCCTCCAGTGTCGTCATTTCACCGGCTTCCTCATCGCTGACAAGCGGCGCCGCGGCGGGATCGGGAAAGCCGACCTTTCCAGCTTTCGAGCGGCTGACGCGGCTCAAAAACCAGCGCTTCCAGTTTCGTCTGCTGTTGCCCGAAACGTTGCCCAAATGACCAGGAGAACGCATTTCCCGCTCCGTCATTGCCGGTAAGTCTATGAAAGGCTTGGTGGGCGCACAAGGG
>Ga0164302_10000434_pt1 | contig 11637 bp, 10 predicted proteins | sample Whisoiple_202_MG_FD_109714 | JGI IMG/M metagenome (GOLD analysis project Ga0164302, IMG submission 109714) | Soil microbial communities amended with pyrogenic organic matter from upstate New York, USA - Whitman soil sample_202_MG | ecosystem: Environmental > Terrestrial > Soil > Agricultural... | reverse complement strand
GACCCCACCAAACACTCAACGACCAGACCCCAAAAACCGCCTACCTCACCAACAACCCCCACCAAAACCTGACAACTTCTTGACTCAAGACACGACGGGTCTGACAAGCTTCGTCAGCCGTGCCGGGCGGCCTCCTGGGCCAGCGCGACACGCGACGTGATGCCGAGCTTGGCGTAGGCGTGGGTCAGGTGCGTCTGCACCGTGCGATGAGAGATGAAGAGCCGCAACGCGACCTCCTTGTTGCCGAGCCCCTCGGCGACCAGCCGCACGACGTCGAGTTCGGTCGGCGTCAAGGATGTCCAGCCGGTCGACGGGCGCTTGCGCTCACCATGTCCGCGTTGGGCGTAGGAGATTGCCTCTTTCAGCGACAATGCCTCGCCTTCGGCCCATGCGGTAGTGAATTCGTCACCAAGCGCATCGCGAAGTTTCGCGACGGCCGCCACGTAGGCAGGCTCGTAGATGGGAAAGCGAACCGTGCCGCCTTGCTGGAGCCGGATAGCTTCTGCCGCACCGCCGAATCGGGCGCCTTCGTGAAAATTTCCTGTCGCACAACGCGATTCCATCAGGATCTCGAGTGCATCGGGAACGACCTGATAGACGTGTATGTCGATGGCCATGGTGAGCGCCTCATGCGCATCGCTTTCACCCTGTTCCAAATCGCCCTGTGCGATCGCGACGCGGGCACGGGTCGTCAAGGCCCTCGCCAGATGCCAACCCGCCATCGGCGCGACCGAATCATCGGCCAACCGCCTCGCCTCGTCGAGGTCACCGCGGACGAACGCGAGCTCCACCGTCGGCATGACGTTCGCGATGACCAGCTCCGGTTGCGCCATCACCCGTTGCCACGCGACGTCAGCGGCTTCGGTTGCGGCAACGACGTCGCCCATGGCCAGCGCTGTCTGCGCTAACGGCGCCAAGGCCCACATCTCCACGAAGGGGCCGAGCACCGAGCCGACCTCCACAGCTTCGGCCGATAGTTTCCTCGCTTCGGCGATGTCACCACGATGCAGCATTGCGTGTGCGAGGGCGATGCGCGCGAGCAGCCCGTGGAAGACATCTCCGGCCGCGTCCGCCTCGACGAGGAGATCACTGAGCACCGCGACCGATCCCGTCAGGTCGCCTTGCTGAAAGCTCGCGACCCCGCGACCCCAATAGCGGCACATGCGGGCAATGAAGCGGTCTCCGGACGCTTGGGCGTGCGCCTCGCCTTCCTCGCCCGCGGCGGCCGTTGCAACGGGGTCCCCCGCCAGGCACGCCGTATATGAGTTCCAGGCCAGTATCTGGCTCAACCGCCAACGGTCACCCTGTTCCCTGGCCACGTCGAGCGCCTCGGCGATGTAGGGCAATGCCGATCCGACGTTGAATGCGGCCGCGGCGATGCAGGAGGTGAGTGTGCGAGCGAGCAGGACGGGATCATCGAGTTCGCGCGCGATAGCAAGCGCTTCTTCCGCCTTGTCGATCATCTGGGCATCCACGGTGAAGGCTCCCAGCACGGCGCTGTCGGCGAGCGAGCGCGCACGGACAGCCGCACTCACGCCCGCGTCCAAGTCGCTCAAGTCGATGGAGTCGAACCATGCCAGGCCCTCGAGCGGTCTGTTTCGCATCAGCCACACCGGGTACAGCGAGCACGCCAATTGCAGTGCGCGGTCTATCTCCCCGTGCTCCTGGTTCCACGCGAACGCGGCGCGCAGGTTGTCGATTTCGGCCTCGGCGCCATCGAGAAGATGTTCGAAGCCTGCGGCCGTGGGCGCGTCGAACTGCTCGGCGATGGACGTGTAGTAGTCGCGATGGCGATCGCGTACGACATCGGCTTCGCCAGACTCGCCGAGCTTCTCCAGCGCGTATTGCCGAATGGTTTCCAGTAAGCGGTATCGCGTATGACCGCCTGCACTTTCGACGACGATGAGCGACTTGTCGACGAGCAGCGTCAACTGGTCCAGAATCTGGTGCCGGGGCAACGCGTCCCCGCTGCAAACGTCCTGCGCCGCAGCGAGATCGAAGCCGCCCATGAACGCCGACAATCGACGGAACAGGATCCGCTCGGGTTCGGTCAGCAACGCATGCGACCAGTCCACCGATGCTTCAAGACTCTGCTGGCGCCGCACCGACCGCCGCGATCCACCGGTCAGCAGCCGGAACCGGTCGTGCAGGCTGTCGAGGATCTCGGTCAGCGACAACGCGCGCACGCGTGCAGCGGCCAGCTCGATGGCGAGCGGCATGCCGTCGAGCCGCTTGCATATCTCGGTCACCGTGGCTGCGTCTATGTCTGCGACGGCGAAGTCGGGCTTCACCCGCCGAGCGCGATCGGTGAACAACTGAGTTGCTTCGTCGCCGAGCGACAGCGACGGCACCCGCCAGGTCACTTCCCCGGTCAACCCGATCGGTTCTCGGCTTGTCGTGACGATCGTCAGCGCCGGGCAGGCCTCCAGAAGCGCGACGATGAGATCGGCGCTGGCATCGAGCAGATGCTCGCAGTTGTCCAGCACCATCAGCAGCCTGCGATCACCGATGAACCGGATCACGGTGTCAATCCTGGTGCGGCCCGGCTGATCCGGAAGCCCGAGTGCGCGAGCCACGGCGACGGGTACGAGCTCGGTGTCGGTGATCGGCGCGAGGTCGACGTACCGAACGTCATCGCCGAACTCACGCGCGACCTCGATCGCCAACCGTGTCTTGCCGGAACCGCCCGCGCCCGTGAGCGTGACCAGGCGGTCGGCGGCAAGCAGCCCGCGCACCTCGGCGATCTGCTGCTCTCGCCCGACGAAACTCGTCAGCTGCGCCGGAAGACGCGCGACGGTCTCCGATTCCGACGTCCTCAACGCCGGGAACTCATTGCGGATATCCGGATGGCACAGCTGCACAACGCGTTCCGGCCGGGGCAGGTCACGCAGCGGATGAGAGCCGAGGTCGTTGAGCCAGGCGTCGTCGGGAAGGTGGTCGATCACCATCGACTCGGTCGCTCCCGACAGCAGCGTCTGACCGCCGTGGCCGAGGTCGCGAAGCCGTGCGGTGCGGTTGATCGTCGGGCCGATGTAGTTGCCTTCGTCGCGCAACTGGATCTCGCCGGTGTTCACGCCGACCCGCAACCGGATCGGCGCAAGCGGAGCGCGCTGCAGCGCCAGCGCACACGCGACCGCATCGCTGGCGCGGGCGAAGGCGACGACGAAGCTGTCGCCCTCCCCTTGCTCCACCGGGCGGACGCCGCCGTGGGCGGTGACCAGGTTCGTCAGCGTCGCATCCAGCCGGGCAATCGCGGCGGTCATCGCCGCCGCCTGGGTCTCCCAGAGCCTCGTCGAACCCTCGACGTCGGCGAGCAGCAGTGTCACCGTTCCTGTCGGTAGCCCACTCACGGCGGAGGCCATACTGCTCCTCACGTCCGCGGGTTCGCTCCACTCGAGTTGGCTCATGCTAGCCAGCATGAGGTCCCGACATGGGCCGAACATCAGCGCAAGCGCGTATATCTGGGTCGAACCCTCACCATTCGTCTCTGAGCCGGGCGCGGTAGGACCGGCCGTCCGGGTCGTAGAACGCCCGGTATGCCGGAACGGCCCACGCCCGGGTGAGCGCACCGAGCTTCTCCGGGCGGTGCGGACGCAACCGGCCGGGCGGCCGCGGGCCGCGCCGCCCGCCCACCCACCAGTCCTCCAGCGCCGTCGCGGACGCCTCGATGACGTCGACGACGGTGTCGGGGTCTACAAGCCCGTCGTCATCGCTTCCGTCGGGGCGCCTGTCGAGATGCTCGCGCAGCAGCCGCAATCGAAGGTCGCGAGCGAACTCACCAGTGTCATCCAATACCGCACAGGACAATTCGCTGTCGTGGGTCCACGATCTCCGGTTGAGGTTGTCGCTGCCGACTGTGGCCCAGGTGTCGTCGATCACGCACACCTTCGCGTGCACGTACACCGGAGTGCCCTCGTGGTTTTCGACATCGAAGATGTGCACCCGATCCGGATCGGCGCTACGGCATGCTTCGATGGCCTGCTGACGGCCGACTTGGTTGGGCGGCAACGACAGTCGGCCGTCGACGTCGGGATGTCGCGGTACGACCGCCACCAGATGAAGTTGGGGGTTGTCCGCCAGGGCCTGCGCAAACAGCTTTGCGACGCGCTTCGACCACAGGTACTGGTCCTCCAGATAGATGAGCCGTTTGGCGCGCCGAACCGCCTTGGAGTAACCGCGGGCGATGCTGCGTTCGCCATGTGGGGCGAAGTCGTATTCGAAATGTGCGTCCGGGTAGGTGCGCAACACCTGCACGGTGTGCGGCCCGCACGGTGGCGGATCGGCCGGCTGATCGGGCAGCTTTCCCGGTTCCAGATCGGCGCCACGCAGCTTGTCGGTCAGCCATGCGACCGGCGAGAGCATGTCCAGGGGGGCTGGATCGTTCCACCGCTCGCGGAACGTGGCATCCAGGGCTCCGACGGCCGGACCGCGTACCTGCAGTTGCACGTCGTGCCATGGCGGGTGCTCCCCGTACTGCTTGGCCATCGTCTGTGCCTGGCGGTCGCCGCGATGGGTCTCGTCGTCGCGGCGCGAATGGCACAGGTCGATGCCGCCTGCGAAGGCGACATCGCGTTCCGGGTCCCCCGGGTGCCGGATCACCACCAGCTTCTGGTGATGCGACCCGCCGAATCGGACCAGCTGGTCCAGCAGCACCTCGCCGCCTGCCCGCTCGATCGCCTCTCCGAGGTGCCGGTTCTCCTCCTCGCTGTAGGTGAACTTGTCCAGGTGCGAGCGCCATACCAACCCCTTGACCACGACACCGCGCTCGGCCGCGGAGCAGAACAGCTCCCTGATCGTCGGCCCGTCGTCGCGCATCTTCTCGTCGGGATCGCCACGCCAGTCGGTGAAGAACACGTAGTCGCCATCGCCGAGTGCCTCGACCTCGGTCACCAGCCGGTCGAAATAGGTCGCACCGTGGATCAGCGGCTCCGCGCGACTGCCCGCGCACCAGGCCGGAATCTTGGTGGCCGGGTTGCCTCGCTCCTCCGCGGTGAGGAACCACTTTGCAAGTTCCGCCACGCCAAGCGGAATAGCCGAACGCGATCATCTCCAAACGCCCGGTCTGTCAAGATCGCCGCATGCCATTGCGCCGCCGCGCGATCAGCCTCGCCTGCGCGTTGTTGCTGATCGCCGGCTGCGCACCGCCTCGCCAGGAGGACACCAACGCTCCGGCGGCCGACCCCGCCAAGGCGGACGCGGTGATGGCGATAGTGCGCGACACCATGGCCGAGAAGCACGTGAAGGCGGTCATCGTCCGGGTGACCGTCGACGGCAAGGAGGTTCTCACGCGCGCCGTCGGCGACTCCATGACCGGTGTTCCCGCGACGACGAACATGCATTTCCGCAACGGCGCTGTCGCGATCTCCTACGTTTCGACGCTGCTGATGATCCTGGTCGACGAGAAGAAGGTCAGCCTCGACGACAAGCTGTCGACATGGCTCCCGGACGTCCCGAACGCCGACCGCGTCACGCTCGGCCAGTTGGGCCAAATGACTTCGGGCTACGTCGATTACGTGATCGGCAACACCGAGTTCGAGAAGGCGCTTTATAAAGACACGTTTCGGCAGTGGGAACCCGATCAGTTGCTCGGCTTCGCGACGTCGAAGCCGCTGCTGTACGAACCGGGCACCAATTGGAACTACGCCCACACCAACTATGTGCTTCTGGGCAGGGCGTTGGAGAAGGCGACCGGGGAGGACATGCCGAAGCTGTTGGAGGACAAGGTGTTGCGGCCCCTGGGGTTGACCAACACCGCGAACTCGTTCACCCCGGAGATCCCGGAACCGGCTCTGCACGCCTTCACCAGCGAGAGACGCGAGGCACTCCAGATACCTGGTGGCACACCGTTCTACGAAGAGTCGACGTACTGGAACCCGTCGTGGACGATCACCCACGGCGCCATCCAGACGACGAACATCTACGACATGGAAGCCAGCGCGACCGCGCTGGGCTCCGGCAAGCTGCTGTCGAAGGAGTCCTACGCGAAATTCGCCTCCACCGATCTCCGCGGCAGGACCCGCGCCCAGCCCGGCTGCACGACCTGCATGGAGATGAACGACGGCTACACCTATGGCATGGGCATCGTGATCTCGGGCGACTGGCTGCTGCAGAACCCCCTCTTCGCGGGCGAGGCCGGGGTGATGGCCTACCTTCCCGCCAAGAAGATCGGAATGGCGATGGTCGTCACCTACCGACCCGAAGCGTTCGATGACCAGGGCAATTACCGCAACGAGGCCGACACGTTGTTCCGTCGCATCGCCAAGGAACTCGCCCCGGACGACGCACCGCCGGTGCCTCCGAAATAGTCTCTGCCCATGGCGCCGCAAGTACTGTTCATCCACAACGAGCACCTCGCGACGGAGGCCTTGCTCGGCGAGGCGTTCACCGAATGCGGCTACGACGTCGCCACATTCACCGTGGTGCCCGCCGAGCGGATCAACGATCCCGTCGGCGACGTGGCATTCCCCGATCCGACGGCTTATGACGTGATCGTGCCGCTTGGCGCGCGGTGGCCGGTTTATGACGAGGCGCTGCGCCAGAGTTGGGTCGGGACCGAAATGCAGATGTTGCGCGATGCCGCGGATGCGGGCGTACCGACGCTCGGCGTCTGCTTCGGCGGCCAGTTGCTCGCTCAGGCTTTCGGCGGGTCGGTGGCTCGGTCCGCCACGCCGGAAATCGGCTGGTACGACGTGGGCAGCGACGACGAGGGGCTGATACCGGGCGGCAAGTGGTTCGAATGGCATTTCGATACCTGGACGCTGCCGCAAGGCGCAACGGAAATCGCGCGAACCGCGAACGCGTCACAGGCGTTCGTCCTGGGTCGGGCGCTCGGGCTGCAGTTCCACCCGGAGGTGGATCACGATCTGCTCGACGGCTGGCTGGCCGATGATCCCAACGGCGAGGTGGCCAGCTTAGGCCTAAGCCATGATGAATTGCGTTCGGCCACAAAGGATCTCGAGGTCGACGCAGCTCGCCGCATCCGCAGTCTGGTGCGCGGGTTTCTGTCGCGGGTCGCGATTCAGCCGTGTCCGAGCTGATGGGCTAACGCGTCGGAGACGGTTGCGTGCCGGAACCGGTGGCCCACCTCGGTCAGCTTGGTCGGCACCACTCGCTGGTCGGCCTCGGCAAGCTCGCGGGCGCCCTGACTGCCCAGTAACAGGCGCGGCCCGAAGGACGGCACGGGCACAAGCGAGGGCCGGTGCAGCACACCGGCCAGCGCCTTCGTGTAGTCGATGTTGCGTACCGGTGCGGGCCCGACCGCGTTGACGGGACCGGTCAGCCGGTTGTCATAAAGGGCGCGGTAGTAGACGTCGAGCAGGTCGTCGAGGCCGATCCAGGACAGCCACTGCCTGCCGCTCCCCATTCGCCCGCCGAGGCCTGCCAGGAACAGCGGCCGCAGCAGTCGCAGCGTGCCACCCGCCGCGGCCTGGACGATTCCGGTGCGCACGGGGACCACCCGCAGGCCCGCGTCGACCGCCGGACCGGTGGCGGCCTCCCAGTCGGCCACCACGTCTGCCAGGAATCCCTCACCTCGCACGCTGTCTTCGCACAACAGCGCGTCACCCCTGTCGTATCCGTAGATGCCGATCGCCGAGGCGCTGACAAAAACCGTCGGGCCGTCGTTGCTGTCGGCTGCCGCTTGGGCGAGCAAGCGCGTCGGTTCGATGCGGCTGTCGCGGATCGCGGCCTTGTGTCCTTCGGTGAATCGGCCGGCGATCGACGCACCGGCAAGGTGCACCACCGCATCGACCCCCGACAGTAGGTCGGGCGCGGGGGCGTCGGGGCGCCACTGTCGCTCGTCCTTGTTGCGCGCCTGCCGTCGGACCAGCCGGATCACCCGGTGACCGCCCGTCGTCAGGAGCGCAGTGAGCGCCGAGCCGACCAGGCCCGTCGCGCCGGTGACCGCGACGACCATGGGCGCAGCACCCGCCGACGCGGCATCGCGGTGCGCGGCCAGATCGTCGGCCAGCTGGCGGTGCCGGTAGACGAACGTGGGTCGCAGCGCGGCACCGGGAACCGTGGTGTCCACCTCATCGCGCACGATCGTGCCGCCGTCTGGCGCCTCGGCGAATGTGTGGGTGTGCCGCCACCAGCCGATGACGCGGGCGGGCAGGGATCGCGGCCCCGCCGACGACAGGACGTCGGCGAAGCGGTGCGGTGGGTCGAAGCTCTCTCGGTCGTGCTGAGCGATCCAACGCAGACCACCCGGCAGCCCGAGCACCGCTCGGCCGTCGGCCAGAGACTCCGTCTCCGACACCACCGTCATCGGCTGCCACGGCGGAACCAGCCGGGTCATGGCGCCCGGCCTGGTGTGCCAGGCGAATACCTCACCCAGCGGATGGTCGACGACGCTTTCGTACTCGATGCCCATGGTCCCTTTCGGCCGTACTCCACTGTCTATGTGATTCGGAGTCGATGCATGGTCGGATTGCCCGTCGCGGCCCAATTCAGTGCCCAAATGGAAATCCGCCAGAATGGGAACACACAGTCATGGCCGGTTGGGGCGGACTCGCACGCCGAAGCGCGAGGCGAATCTTCCGGGACCGCCGCGAAGCCGGCCGAGTCCTGGCTGAGGCGTTGACGGCCTATCACGGCAGGGACGACGTTCTGGTGCTCGGGCTGGCGCGCGGTGGCGTTCCGGTCGGTTGGGAGGTCGCCGCCGCGCTGCGGGTGCCTCTCGATGTGGTCCTGGTCCGCAAGCTCGGCGTTCCGCAGTGGGAGGAACTCGCGATGGGTGCGCTCGCGAGCGGAGGCGGCCTGGTGGTGAACGACAAGCTGGTGAAGAGCTTGAACATCAGCGATGAGGCGCTGCGCACCGCGATCGAACGCGAAACCGAGGAGCTGAACCGACGCGAGCAGGCGTACCGGGGTGGTCGGGACGCGGCCGACGTGAAGGGTTTGGTGGCGATCATCGTCGACGACGGGATCGCCACCGGCGCAAGCATGCTCGCCGCCGTGCGCGCGGTGCGGGCCGCACAACCGCAAAGCGTTGTGGTTGCGGTACCAGTCGGTCCGGCGTCGACGTGCCGTGAACTCGGCCTGGAGGCCGACGATGTGGTGTGCGTGACGATGCCGACGCCGTTCGAGGCGGTCGGGCAGGTGTACGCGGACTTCCACCAGGTCTCCGACGGCGAGGTTCGCGACCTGCTGGCCACCCCGACGAGCTAGCGCGGGGGGCTGTCTTCCTCGGCGACCTTTTCGGCGTCGCTGTCGACGGTTTCGGTTGGGGCCGCAGTGGTTTCGGTCTCCACGTCGTCCTCGGGCTCGTCGGGATAGTCCTCGACGACCTCGTCGTCGGTCTGTTGCGTCGGCGCATCCCCATCGCTGCGGGAGCGCTCCCGCAGCGCGTCGACGATCAGCAGCACGACACCGAGCACGCTCGCGGCGATGCAGACCCAGGCGATTAGCTCATTGCTGGTGACGACCGCGGTCACCAAGGCCGCGAGGCCGATGACGGCGAGCACTAGGGCAACGATCAACATTGGTCAATCCCTTCGCCCCGGGGGCTCAGTTGTTGCCGCGGTTGAACTGGTTGAATCCGCCGCCGCCGTCGTTGTTCGCGCTTGAATCCACCGGTGCAGCGGAGCCGCGCTGGCCGAGTTCCTCGAGCTGGGACTCCAGATAGGTCTTGAGCCTGGTGCGGTACTCGCGTTCGAACGTGCGCAACTGCTCCAGCCGACCTTCCAGCACGGTTCGCTGCTGGTTGATGGTGCCCATGATTTCTGAGTGCTTACGCTCGGCGTCCGCCTGCAGCGCGTCGGCTTTCTCCTGAGCCTGACGCAGCTGGGTCTCCGACCGCGTCTGGGCGTCGGCGAGCATCGTGTCGGCGCGCTGACGGGCCTCGGCGACCGTCGATTCCGCGGTCGCCCGCGCCTCGCTGACCATCTGGTCGGCCTGCGCGCGCGCGTCCGAGAGCAGCTTGTCGGATTCCGTCTTGGCTGTCGACGTCAACCGGTCGGCGGTGTCCTGCGCCAGGCTGAGCACGCGCGCGGCCTTGAGGTGCTGGTCCTCGCTCATCGGAGCGGGGGCAGGCGTCGGCGGCGCCTCGTAGACGGGCTGTGGAGCAGGTTCCGGTTCGGGCTCGGGCTGATACAGCGGGATGGCCTGCGTGGGCTGCGATCCACCGCCGGCCCGCGCGCTCGACAGCTCCTGTTCCAGCTCGCCTACCCGCTGACGGAGGTCGGCGTTCTCCTCGACGAGACGAGTCAGCTCGTTCTCGACCAGATCGAGGAACGCGTCGACCTCATCCTCGTTGTAGCCACGCTTGCCAATAGGCGGCTTGCTGAAGGCGACGTTGTGAACGTCGGCAGGAGTGAGCGGCATTGTCTGCCCCCTAGATGGTCCGGACCGTCAATCGATCTCAAAGTGTAGAACGTCAGTGGAGTAACTGGCGCCCATCCTGTCACACCAGACTCTGCGGTTGCACCTGAGGCCAAAAGTTAAGAGCGAAATTCAATCTTCTTAAAGGCAATTGCGGTGCCCGGCAAACGGCGATTCGGAACTTCTCAGGCCGCCGCGCTGAACGCGAGCTGCATGCCGATGAACGCGACGAGCAGCAGCACCATGATCGACAGGTCGAAGCGGATCGCGCCGATCGTGAGCTGCGGAATGATGCGGCGCAGCAGCTTCACCGGCGGATCGGTCAGCGTCATGATCAACTCGAGAATCACCACGGTGAAGCCGCGGGGATGCCAGTCTCGGCTGAACGAGCGGATGAACTCGACGACCACGCGGGCGATGAGCAGCAGCCAGAAGACGAACAGTGCGAAACCCAGAATCTCAAAGAACAGGGCCAACTAAGGCGACCTCACTACTGCGGTGTGTGACGTTGAATACTCGGGCGCTTGGCCGCTGCCGGCCGTCGCGATGTCGTCAGCCTACCCGGCCTGTGCACGGAGGCGGGCCGAGCAGCGCGGGGCGATGCAGGCCTGCCTATTGGTAGGCGTAGAAGCCGGTCTCGGCGATGCGCCTGCGGTCGTCGGGTGAGACGTCGACGTCGGCGGGCGACAGTAGGAACACCTTCGTTGCGACCTTGTCGAAGGATCCGCGCAGCGCGAACGCGAGCCCCGCGGCGAAATCGACGAGCCGCTTGGCGTCGGCGTTGTCCATGGTCACCAGGTCCATGATCACCGGGGTGCCATCGCGGAAGCGCTCACCGATGGTGCGGGCCTCGCTGTAGTCCTTGGGTCGCAGCGTGGTGATCTTCGACAACGGGCTGCTCTCGTCGAACAGCATCGCCATCCGGCGGGGATCCATCGCGAGCGCACCGCGCGTCGAGCCGCGCAGCGGCGCGTACCTCGGTGCGGCACGGTCGAATTCGCGCGGGTGCAGGCGACCCTCGTCGGCGTAGCCGCCGCGGTAGGCGCCTGCCATCTCCTCTTCGCCGTAACGGTCGTCGTAGCGGCCGTATCCCTCTTCGCCGAAACGCTCACGGCGCGGATACCCGCCGCGCGACGGACGGTCGTCGTCGTCGTAATACTCGTCGTCGTAGTCGTCCATAGGCGCCATACCGAAGTAGGCCTTGACCTTGTGCAGTGTGCTCATCGCTGGACCCTTCTTGCGTGATGCCTGTGATGAAGATGTGACTGGAGTGACTACTCATGGTGACGTTAGAGGACGTTGCCCCAGAACCGCGGT
>Ga0164302_10000432_pt1 | contig 11661 bp, 7 predicted proteins | sample Whisoiple_202_MG_FD_109714 | JGI IMG/M metagenome (GOLD analysis project Ga0164302, IMG submission 109714) | Soil microbial communities amended with pyrogenic organic matter from upstate New York, USA - Whitman soil sample_202_MG | ecosystem: Environmental > Terrestrial > Soil > Agricultural... | reverse complement strand
GTCGATCGGTTCGGCCTCGACGGCGAGCGCCTCGGCGAGGTCGCCGGCGGCGCCGTGCTCAAGCACTCGCGCGACCGCGACCTCACCCGCGAGAGCGTGCTCGGCACCCGCCTCGCTGCCGAGACGCCGGCCTACGACGTGCAGCAGGCCTGCGGCACCGGGCTGGAGACGACGATCCTGGTCGCCAACAAGATCGCCCTCGGGCAGATCGACGCCGGCATCGCCTGCGGCGCCGACACCACCTCCGACGCGCCGATCGGGCTCAACGAGGGCCTGCGCGAAGTCCTGCTCGACGCCAACCGCGAGAAGTCGACCTTCGGCCGGGTCAAGCAGCTGACTCGGGTGCGGCCCAGCCACGTGGTGCCGGCGATTCCCCGCAACGAGGAGCCGCGCACCGGCCTCTCGATGGGCGAGCACTGCGCGATCATGGCGACCGAATGGGAGATCGGCCGCTCCGAGCAGGACGAGCTCGCGGTCAAGAGCCACAAGAACCTCGCGGCCGCCTACGACCGCGGCTTCTTCGACGACCTGATGACCCCGTACATCGGGCTCGACCGCGACCAGAACCTGCGCCCCGACTCCAGCCTCGAGAAGCTGGCGAAGCTGAAACCGGTCTTCGGCGGCCCCGAGGGGACGATGACCGCGGCCAACTCGACCCCGCTCTCCGACGGCGCCTCGACCGTCCTGCTCGCCTCCGAGGAGTGGGCGAAAGAGCGCGGGCTGCCGATCCTCGCCTACGTCACCGAGGCGCAGACCGCCGCCGTCGACCACATCCACAAGCGCGAAGGCCTGCTGATGGCGCCCGCCTACGCGATGCCGCGGATGCTCGACCGCGCCGGCCTCACCCTGCAGGACTTCGACTACTACGAGATCCACGAGGCCTTCGCCGCGCAGGTGCTCTGCACGCTTAAGGCCTGGGAGGACAAGGGCTTCTGCTCCGAGAAGCTCGGCCGCAGCAAACCGCTCGGCTCGATCGACCGCAAGAAGCTCAACGTCAACGGCGGCTCGCTGGCGGCCGCCCACCCGTTCGCCGCGACCGGCGGGCGGATCGTCGCCAGCCTCGCCAAGCAACTGAACGAAGACGGCAAAGGCCGCGGCGTAATCAGCATCTGCGCCGCCGCCGGCCAGGGTGTCGTCGCGATCCTCGAGGCCCCGGGAGGTGCCAAGTAACCATGGCCGACCGCTACTCACAGGTTGTCAACGCGCCGCTCGTCGGCACGATCGCCAAGCAGCTGGGTCTCCCCCAGCCCGTCGCCCTCGACCGCTACAAGGAGGGCCAGCCGGTAGTCGCCGGCCCGGTCCTCTCCGGCGCCGCGCCGGAAGGCCGGCTCGGGAAGGCGATCGCCGCCATCCTCGACAGCGTCAAGGCCGAACGGGCCGGCGCCGAGGGCAAGGCGAAGGCGCTCGTCTTCGACGCCACCGGGATCGCCGACTCGACCGAGCTGGTCGAGCTGCAGCGCTTCTTCTACCCCTCTGTCGCGCGCCTGCAGCGCAGCGGCCGCGTCGTCGTCCTCGGCACCCCGCCCGAGGAAGCCGGCTCGGTCGAGGCCCACATCGCCCAGCGGGCGCTGGAGGGCTTCACCCGCTCGCTCGCCAAGGAGATCGGCGGCCGGGGCTCGACCGCGCAGCTCGTCTACGTCGAGCCCGGCGCCGAGGATCAGCTGGAGTCGACGCTCCGCTTCCTCCTCTCGCCGAAATCGGCCTACGTCTCCGGCCAGGTCGTCCGGGTCGGCAAAGGCGTCGCCGCCGAGCCGAAGATCGACTGGGACAAGCCGCTGGCCGGCAAGGTAGCGCTGGTCACCGGCGCCTCGCGCGGGATCGGCGCCGCGATCGCCACCACCCTCGCCCGCGACGGCGCCGAAGTCGTCGGCCTCGACATCCCCCAGATGTCCGCCGACCTCAAGGCCGTCACCGAGGCGATCGGCGGCCGCGCGATCGAGGTCGACATCACCGCTGAGGACGCGCCGGAGAAGATCGCCGCCGAGCTCTCCGACGGGGTCGACGTCGTCGTCCACAACGCCGGCGTGACCAAAGACCGGACGATGGCGAAGATGCCCGAGGAGCGCTGGGCGCAGCTGATGGAAATCAACCTCTCCAGCGAGGAGCGGATCAGCGAGACGCTGCTGGCGAAGAAACTGCTGCGGCCGAACGGGCGCATCGTCGGCGTCTCCTCGATGGCCGGGATTGCCGGCAACAACGGCCAGACCAACTACGCCGCCTCGAAGGCGGGCGTGATCGGGATGGTCGAAGCGATGGCGCCGGAGCTGGCGAAGCGCAAAGCGACGATCAACGCCGTCGCGCCGGGCTTCATCGAGACCCAGATGACCGCGGCGATGCCGATCGGCCCGCGCGAAGCCGGTCGCCGGCTCTCCTCCCTCTCACAGGGCGGCCTGCCGGTCGACGTCGCCGAGACGATCGCCTGGTTCGCCAGCCCCGCCTCGACCGGCGTCAACGGCAACGTCGTCCGCGTCTGCGGCCAGAGCCTGCTGGGGGCCTGATGGCAAAGACGCTCGACAGCAGCCCCAGCATCCTGCCGCTCTACGCGCGCGCGGCGCTGCCGATGATCCCCGGCGCCTCGCTGCTCCCGTTCGTCCCCGGCGGCGGCGGCGAGATCCCGGACGGCCTCGACCTCGAGCTGGCGGGCGTCGTCGCCAAGCCCGAGGACGTCGCCGCCTACGCGAAGGTCTGCGGCTTCGCCCTCCGCGACACGCTGCCGCCGACCTACCCGCACATGCTCGCCTTCCCGCTGCACATGGCGGTGATGAGCAACGGCTCTTTCCCGTTCGGCGCGGTCGGCCTCGTCCACGTCGAGAACTCGATCACCCAGAAGCGGCCGATCGGGATCAACGAGGAGATGACGATCCGCGTGCGGCCAACGAAGCTGCAGCCGCACCCGAGGGGGAAGACCTTCTCGCTGGAGACCGAGGTCCTGGTTGACGGCGAGGTGGTCTGGGAGAGCGTCAGCACGATGCTCCGCCGCGGCAAGGGTGAGAAGAGCGCCAAGCAGAAGGGCGGCTTCGAATCGCTGCCCGCCGACGCACCACCAAGCGCCGAATGGAAGCTGTCCGGGGACCTCGGCCGCCGCTACGCCGGCGTCTCTGGCGACCGCAACCCGATCCACATGCACTCGCTGACCGCGAAGCCGTTCGGCTTCCCCGGCGCGATCGCGCACGGGATGTGGACCAAGGCGCGGGCCCTGGCCCAGCTGGGCAGCAAGCTGCCCGAGAGCTTCGAGGCCGACGTCCGCTTCCGCAAGCCGGTGCTGCTGCCGGCGCGGGTCGAGTTCGCCAGCCGCGAGCAGGAAGGGGAGATCCTCTTCGCCGTCCGCGACGCGAAGAAGGGCACCCCCCACCTCGACGGCCGCGTGCGGTCGCTGAGCACCAAAGCGAAAGCCAAATCAAGTTCCAAATCCGCCACCGGAAGGAAGAAAACCAAGTGAGCACCACCACCGAGAACAAGGGGATGGCGGAGCGCAGCATGGGCTACGGCCTGCGAGCGCTGAACCGCCTCGCGGGCTCTGACCTGCTGGACCGCATCCGCATCCGCAAGCAGGTCGAGAAGGCCCTCTTCCAGGGGACCAAGAACGGCTTCAAGGGCGCGACCGCAGCCGGCCGCACCTTCCAGGCCGCGCAGCGGCTCGGCAAACCCGCCCGTCAGAAGAAGGGCAAGTCGAAGGGGCTCTTCGATCTCACGCCCGACGACGAGCAGCAGATGTTCCAGGAGGGTGGCCGCGCCTTCGCCGCCGACCAGATCCGCAAGGCGGCGCTGGAGGCCGACGAGGAGCGGGAGACGCCGAAGGAGATCCTCGACCAGGCGAACGAGCTGGGAGTCAACATGCTCGGCGTCCCTGAGGAGCTCGGCGGCGTGATGACCGAGCAGTCGGCGGTGACCAGCGTGCTGATCGGCGAGGCCCTCGCCCACGGCGACATGGGCATCGCCTATGCCGCCCTTGCCCCCGGTGCGGTCGCCACCGCGATCGGGCTCTGGGGCTCGGCCGAGCAGGAGGCGACCTACCTGCCGGCCTTCACCGGCGAGGACATCCCCGCCGCGGCCCTGGCGATCCTCGAGCCGCGGCCGCTGTTCGATCCCTTCCAGTTGGAGACGAAGGCGAAGAAGAAAGGTGACGAGTGGGTTCTCAGCGGCGTCAAGTCGCTGCTCGCCCGTCCCAAGGAGTGCGAGCTGTTCGTCATCGCCGCCGACGCCGAGGGCATCGGCCCGGCCCTGTTCGTGGTCGAGTCCGGAGCCAAAGGGCTCTCGGTCGAAGACGAGCCGGCGATGGGGCTGCGCCCCGCCGCCACCGGCCGGCTGCTGATCGACAAAGTCAAACTCCCGGCGAGCGCGCTGCTCGGCGAGGGCAACGCCACCGCCAAGGACTACGCAGCCTGCGTCAACCGCGCGCGGATCGCCTGGTGCGGACTCGCAAGTGGGACCGCACAGGCCGTCCTCGACTACGTGATCCCCTACGTCAACGACCGCCAGGCGTTCGGCGAACCGATCTCCAACCGCCAGGGCGTCGCCTTCGTCGTCTCCGACATCGGCATCGAGTCGAACGCGATGCGGCTGGCGACCTACCGGGCGGCGAGCCGCGCCGACCGCGGCGAGAGCTTCGGCCGCGAGGCGGCGATCGCCCGCAAGCTCTGCACTGACAAGGGGATGCGGATCGGCTCCGACGGCGTGCAGCTGCTCGGCGGCCACGGCTTCGTCAAGGAGCACCCGGTCGAGCGCTGGTACCGAGACCTGCGAGCCGCGGGCGTGATGGAGGGCGCCCTGCTCGTCTAGGCGCACGCCTGACGAGCAGAAAGGAATCACATGATCAATCTCGAGATACCGAAGAAGTTCAAGCCGCTGGCGAGCCAGGCCAACCAGGTCGCCACGGAGGTGTTCCGCCCGATCTCGCGCAAGTACGACGAGGCCGAGCACGCCTACCCGAAAGAGCTCGACATGCTGGCGTCCCTGATCGACGGCATGAACGAGGGCTCTGACATCGGCGGCGCTGGTGCGGCCGGCGTCCGTCGCGAGAAAAGCGACGACGGCGAGAACCGCAACGGCTCCAACCTCTCCACCGTGCTCGGCATCATCGAGCTCTGCTGGGGCGACGTCGGCCTGCTGCTCTCGATGCCGCGCCAGGGGCTCGGCAACTCGGCGATCGCCTCGGTCGCGACCGAGGAGCAGCTGAAGACCTACGGCGGCAAGTGGGCCGCGATGGCGATCACCGAGCCGGAAGCCGGCTCGGACTCCGCCGCGATCCGCGCCACTGCTGAGCTCGACGGCGACGAATACGTCCTCAACGGCGAGAAGATCTTCGTCACCTCGGGCGACCGGGCCGACCTGATCGTCGTCTGGGCCTCCCTGGACCGCTCGAAAGGGCGGGCGGCGATCAAGTCGTTCATCGTCGAGCGCGACAACCCCGGCCTGAAGCTCGACCGGCTCGAGCACAAGCTCGGGATCCGCGCCTCGGACACGGCCAACTTCACCCTCCAGGACTGCCGGGTCCCCAAAGAGGCGCTGCTCGGCGACCCCGAGGTGAAGGAGAAGGGCTTCGCCGGGGTGATGGAAACGTTCGACAACACGCGGCCGCTGGTCGCGGCGATGGCCGTCGGCGTCACCCGCGCGGCGCTGGAGGAGACGCGCAAGCAACTGAAAGCCGCCGGCGTCAAGATCGACTACGACGTCCCGGCCAACAACCAGCACGCCGCCGCGGCGAAGTTCCTCGCCATGGAGGCCGACTACGAGGCCGCCTGGCTGCTCACCCTCCAGGCCGCCTGGATGGCTGATAACTCGAAGCCGAACTCGCTCCAGGCCTCAATGGCCAAGGCGAAGGCGGGACGCACCTGCGTCGACGTCACCCTCGGCTGCGTCGAGCTCTGCGGCAGCATCGGCTACGGCGAGAACGAGCTGCTGGAGAAGTGGGCCCGCGACTCGAAGATCCTCGACATATTCGAGGGCACCCAGCAGATCCAGCTGCTGATCATCGCCCGGCAGTTGCTGAAAAAGACCTCCAGCGAACTCCGGTAGCCAGGAGGCAGGAATAATCCTCGGTCCGTGAACTTGATCGAGGACTTGATGGAACGATCCCCGGCCTCGCGGCTGGGGATCGTTTCTATTGACGCCGAGGGAAATCGGCGGGATCACTACTTCGGGGAACTGGTGGCTCAGTCGGCCGGGCTCTCCGGGGCCTTTGCCGCCCGAGGCGTTCGGCGCGGAGACGTGGTGATGACCCTCGCCGGCAACCGGATCGAGTGGGTCTTGAGCCTGCTCGCCTGCTGGCGGATGGGGGCGGTGGCGCTCCCGTGCAACACGATGCTGCGCCGGCACGACCTCGAGCACCGCGTCGCCGCCGCGAACCCGAAGCTCTGCGTCGGCGAGGAGGCACTCCTCGCCGAGCTCCCGGACGGGGTGCCGGCGATGACGATGGCGGACGTCGCCCGCGTCCTCGACGAGGACCTGCCGCAGGAGACCCCGGCCGCAGTCGAGGAGATGGGGCCCGAGGACCCGGCGCTGATCGTCTTCACGTCCGGCACCACCGGCGAGCCGCGCGGCGTCGTCCACGGCTACCGGTACCTGCTGGGGCAGCGGGCCCAGGCGGAGCACTGGTTCGGCTCGCGCAAGGGCGAGCTCGCCTGGTGCACGACCGCGACCGGGTGGTCGAAGTCGGCCCGCAACGTCTTCCTCGCCCCCTGGATCACCGGCGCCGCGGCGGTCATCCACGACGGCCGCTTCGACGCGGCCGGGCGCCTCGACCTCGCCGAGGCGCTCGGCGTCAACGTCCTCTGCCAGGCGCCAACCGAGTACCGGATGCTGGCCCGCCGCACCGCGCTGCGGCCGCTGCCGACGCTGCGGCGGATGGTCTCCGCTGGCGAGCCGCTCGACTCGGAGACGATCTCCGCCTTCCGCGAGGCGACCGGCCTGGAGCCCGCCGACGGTTACGGCCAGACCGAGACGGGACAGGTCACCGCCAACCTCGTCGGTGAGCCCGTGCGGCTGGGCTCGATGGGCAAACCGCTGCCCGGCATGGAGATCCGGATCCTCGAGGGCGAACTGCAGCTGCGCGCCGCCTCCTCCCCCACCTTCTTCTCCGGCTATCTCGACGGCGAGCGCTTCGAGGGCGAGTGGTGGGAGACCGGCGACCTGGTCCGCGAGGAGGACGGCTACCTCTTCTTCGAGGGCCGCGGCGACGACATCATCCTCTCCGCCGGCTACCGGATCGGCCCCACCGAGGTCGAGTCCGCCCTTCTCTCCCACCCCGCCGTCGCCGACGCCGCCGCGGTCGCCGCCCCCGACCCCGAGCGCGGCTCCGTCGTCCGCGCGATCGTCGTCCTCCGCGACGGCTCGTCCGGCGACGGGGCCTCGGGAGATGAGCTCGCGCGCGAGCTGCAGGAGCACTGCAAACGCGAGACCGCGCCCTACAAGTTCCCCCGCATCGTCGAGTTCGTCCCCGAGCTGCCGAAGACCAGCAGCGGCAAGGTCAAGCGCGCGCAGTTGCGCGGCGAAGCGTCCGCGCGCCCTTAGGCCGCCGAGAGCTCGGCGGCGTCCACCGGCCTGCCGAGGTGGAAGCCCTGGGCCATGTCGACGCCGTACTCCTGCAGCAGCGTCCGCGTTTCCTCGTCCTGGACGAACTCGGCGATCGTCCGCTTGCCGAGCCCGTGGGCGATGCTGACGATCGCTTTGACCGTCAGCTGGTCGGCGTCGTTGCGCGGCAGGTCGCGGATGAAGGCGCCGTCGATCTTGATCACGTCGAAGGGGAACTTCTGCAGGTAGGCGAAGGGGCCAAAGCCGGCGCCGTAGTCGTCGATCGCGACTTCGCAGCCGAACTCGGTCAGCCGGTCGGCGAAGCCGGCGGCGGTGTCGTAGTCCTCGACCCGGGCGGTCTGGGTGATCTCGAAGGTGCAGCGGGCGGGGTCGGCCTCGCCTTCGTCCAGCCGCCGTTCGATGAATTCGAGCACCGAAAGGTCGGTCATCGAGGCCCCGGAGATGTTCATGTGCAGCGAGACCGGGGCGCCGGCGCGCTCGCGCTCACCGATCAGCTCCAGGGCCTGGGTCACCACCCAGCGGTCGAGCTCCTGCACCATCCCCGAGCGCTCGGCGACCTCGATGAACGAGGCGGCCGGCAGCAGCTCGCCGGCGTCGCCGGTCATCCGCAGCAGCAGCTCGTAGCGCTCGATCCCGCCCGAGGTGAGGTCGCGGATCGGTTGCGTCGCCAGACGCAGGCGGTTCTGGGTCAGCGCGTCGCGAATGCGGGCGCTCGTCGTCTGCGCCCGCTGTCCGCGCTGGTCCTCGCCTCGGGAGGCGTCGACGAGGGCGATCCGGTTCCGCCCCTCGCTCTTCGCCTGATACATCGCCTGGTCGGCGGCGACGAGCACAGCCTCGGCTCCGACGGTCTCCTGGCCGCCGAACATCGCAATCCCGACGCTGATCGAGGCGCGGTCGACCTCGGCGTTCAACGGCATCCCCTCGGCGACCTGGGCGCGCAGGTCCTCTCCCAGCTGTAGGGCGCCGGCGGTGTCGGCCTGCGGCATCAGGACCGCGAACTCGTCGCCGGAGAGGCGGGCGACGATGTCGGTCGCCCGCACCCGCTCGCGGAGGATCTCCGCGACCCGCCGGATCATCCGGTCGCCCGCCTGGTGCCCGAGCCGGTCGTTGACCTCCTTCAGCCCGTCGATGTCGATCACCATCGCCGCGCCGAGGCCCCCGTAGCGGGCGGCGAAGGAGACGTAAGTGTCGAGCTCGGTGCGAAAGCGGCGCCGGTTGAGCAGCCCGGTCAGCGAGTCGTGCTCGGCGAGGAAGCGCAGTTCGGCCTCGGTCTTCTCGGCCCGCTCCAGGGCGCCGCGGACGATCGCCCGATCCTGAGGCTCGAGCTTGGCCAGGACTGCGTCCAGCGCCGGGTCCGGCTCCCCTGTCTTCCGCGTATTCATCACCAGGTTGAAGGTATTGGGTTACCCCGCTCCGGGCGACTTCTACGCACCAAGTGTGGCTGTATTTCAACTTTCAGCGACTCGTCGAGGCGAAAACTTTGAGTTGCGGCGCTCAGGGTAGGTTGAAGGCGATGCCAAACCGCCTCGCACAGGAGACCAGCCCCTACCTGCTCCAGCACCGCGACAACCCGGTCGACTGGTTCCCCTGGGGGCCGGAGGCGCTGGAGCGGGCGCGGGAGGACGACCGGCCGATCCTGCTCTCGGTCGGCTACTCGGCCTGCCACTGGTGCCACGTGATGGAGCGCGAGTCCTTCGAGGACCCCGAGACCGCCGCCTACATGAACGAGCACTTCGTCAACGTCAAGGTCGACCGCGAGGAGCGGCCCGACGTCGACGCGATCTACATGGAGGCGGTGCAGTCGATCACCGGCCACGGCGGCTGGCCGATGACGGTCTTCCTCGATCCTGACGGGGTGCCGTTCTACGGCGGCACCTACTTCCCCCCGGACGAGAGCCGCGGGATGCCGAGCTTCCGGATGGTGATGGAAGCGGTGGTCCACGCCTTCGAGACCCAGCGCGAGGAGATCCGCGAGAAAGCGCCGATCGCGCGGGCGCGGCTGGGGGCCGTCGGCGAGGTCGAGCCGCGCGACCTGCCGGGCGCGAGCCACCTCGACGAAGCCGTGCAGCGGCTGCTGGCGGCGGCCGACCGGCGCAACGGCGGCTTTGGCAGCGCGCCCAAGTTCCCGCCCGCCTCCTCACTGGAGCTGCTGCTGGCGCGCGGCGATGACGGCCTGGTCGAGCTGACCCTCGATCGGATGCTCGCCGGCGGCATCTACGACCAGCTCGGCGGCGGCTTCGCCCGCTACTCGGTCGACGCCGTCTGGCTCGTCCCCCACTTCGAGAAGATGCTCTACGACAACGCCCTGCTGGCCAGGACCTACCTGCACGGCTGGCAGAACCTCGGCCACGGGCGCTACCGCCGGGTCTGCGAGGAGACGCTCGACTGGATGCTGCGCGAGATGCGCGGCCCCGAGGGCGGCTTCTACTCCGCACTCGACGCCGACTCCGAGGGCGAGGAGGGAAGGTTTTACGTCTGGACCCCGGAGCAGATCCTCAACGCCTTCGCCGCCAGCCCGAACTGCATCAACTTGTCCACCCAGCAGATAGACAAGTTGATGCAGTTCTGGGGGGTGAGCGAGGAGGGGAATTTCGAGGGGACAAACGTGCTGCATCTCGCCGGTGGCGCTGAGGCAGAGGAGCCGGAGGGATTCGAGGAGATGCGGCGGGCGCTGTTCACGGCGCGGGCACAGCGGGTCCACCCCGGCCTCGACGATAAGCGCCTCGCCTCCTGGAACGCGCTGGCGATCGCCGCGCTCGCGGACGCCGGCGCCGTCCTCGGCCGCGAGGACTACCTCGACGCTGCCCGCGCCTGCGCCGAGTTCGTGCTCGATCGGCTGCGCGACGAGGACGGCCGCCTGCTGCGCACCTACAAAGACGGCCGCGCCCACCTCGGCGCCTACCTGGAGGACTACGCCTTCCTGCTCGAGGCCCTGCTGACGCTCTACGAGTCGAGCTTCGAGGCCCGCTGGTTCGCCGCAGCGCAGGAGCTCGCGGAGGCGATGATCGAGCGCTTCGGCGACCCCGAGCGCGGCGGCTTCTACTCGACCGCCGACGACCACGAAGAGCTGATCGCCCGCCGCAAGGAGGTCGGCGACCACCCGATCCCCTCCGGCAACAGCGCCGCGGCGATGGGCCTGCTACGCCTCGCGGCCCTGACCGGCGAGCGCCGCTACGAGGAGGCCGCCGAGGGCGTCTTCGCGCTCTTCGCCGAGCCCGCCGTCCGCCACCCCGACGCCTTCGCCCACCTGCTGCGGGCGCTCGACTTCCACCTCTCCCCCACCCGCGAGGTCGCCCTAGTCGGCGGGGAACTCGGCGAGCTGGCGGCGTTCGTGCGCGAGCGGCACCGGCCCCACCTCGTCCTCGCCGGCGGCCCCGAGGGCAGCGAGCAGCCGCCCCTGCTCCAAGGCCGCACGACCGTCGAAGGCCACCCAGCCGCCTATGTCTGCCAAAACTTCACCTGCCAACTACCAGTTACTAACCCCGCCGAGCTAAACAGTCAGCTCTAGCCGGTCCCCCCGCGGGTGGCGACGATCGGGAGGACTCCCCCGGTAGGGGGAGCCCCCGATCGGAGACAGGACCCGCGGGCCAACCACCACCTACAGAATCGGCAAGAAGTTCTCGATCTCATAAGGAGTGACCTGGACGCGGTAGTCGTCCCATTCCTGCCGCTTGATCTCGACGAAGCGCCGGAAGGTGTGCTCGCCGAGGGTGCGCAGGACCAGCTCTGACTCGGCCGCGACCTCGATCGCCTCGCCGAGCGTCGCCGGCAGCTGCTCGATCCCCTGGTGCCCGAGCTCCTCCTGGGAGAGGTGGTAGAGGTTCTGCTCCATCGGCTCGGGCAACTCGTAGCCCTTCTCGACCCCTTCCAGCCCCGCCTGCAGCATCGCCGCGAAGCACAGGTACGGGTTGGCGGCGGGGTCGGGGCAGCGCAGCTCGGCCCGGGTCGCGCTCTCCTTGCCGGGGTGGTAGAGCGGCACCCGGATCAGCGCCGAGCGGTTGCGGCGCGACCAGGCGAGGTAGACCGGCGCCTCGTAGCCGGGCACCAGCCGCTTGTAGGAGTTGACCCACTGGGCGAAGAGCGGCGAGATCTCGCGCGCGTGCTTGAGCTGCCCGGCGATGAACGACTTCG
>Ga0164302_10000427_pt1 | contig 11756 bp, 7 predicted proteins | sample Whisoiple_202_MG_FD_109714 | JGI IMG/M metagenome (GOLD analysis project Ga0164302, IMG submission 109714) | Soil microbial communities amended with pyrogenic organic matter from upstate New York, USA - Whitman soil sample_202_MG | ecosystem: Environmental > Terrestrial > Soil > Agricultural... | reverse complement strand
ACCTTCGGCGTGGTTTCGACGACGAAGTGCGCAGCAATGTCGCACTTGCCTTGCGCGACCCCCGTCTTGACTTGCGCGCCGGCATTCCGCATGAGCGGATCGAGAAGAGCTATAAAGGGCTCGATGTACACTTGAGCGATGGTTCATGCGTCGAAGCCGATCAGGTGCTGGTGGCCACGGGCAGGCGGCCGAATACGAAAGACATCGGCATCGACAAAGCAGGCGTCGAACTGAATAAGAAAGGCGCCGTCATTGTCGACAGCTATTCGAAGACGAATGTCGACAACATCTATGCTGTCGGCGACGTCACCGACCGGATCAATCTCACGCCGGTCGCCGTGCGCGAAGGTCACGCATTCGCCGACACGATTTTCGGCGACCGCCCGACGGCAGTCAGTCACATCAATGTGCCGTCCGCTGTCTTCACCACGCCGGAAATCGGCACGGTTGGGCTGTCGGAGCAGGAGGCGCGCAAGATTTTCGATATTGTCGACATTTACCTCGCACAGTTCCGGCCGCTGAAAGCGACGCTCTCCGGGCGCGAAGAAAAAGTGATGATGAAAATTGTGGTGGACGGCGCGACCGATCAGGTGCTTGGCGTTCACGTTCTCGGGCATGATGCGGGCGAGATGGCGCAGCTCGTCGCCATTCCCGTGCGCATGGGCTGCAAGAAAGCGGACTTCGACGCGACGATGGCGCTGCATCCGACCGCGGCCGAAGAGCTTGTGACGATGCGCACGCGCGCGGCGCGGTATCAACGTCCGAGGGAGCAGCGCGCGGCGAGCTGAGGGATCAGGCTGGCGTTGGCGGGCAGCGGCTCGGGCTCGCCCGCAGCTTCTTCGACCATGGCGATCGCCTCGGCTTCGCGCCGCCGGAGAAGATCGAGCCCGCGATAAATTGCGAGACGCACATCTTCAGTCCGCGCTTCCGTCACGCGCGAGAGCAACCAGGCGAAGCAGAGGATCAGCGCCAGCAAGCCGAAGGTGACGATCCAATGCAGGACGCTCGGCGCCTGTGCACGCCAGCCCAAGTCGAAGGCGTAATCAGCCGCTGCCGCGGCGAAGATGATGATCGGCAGGTGGCAGGCATAGAGCGAATAGGAAAAATCCGAGAGCGGCTTGTGGATGCGCCAATTGCAGAGCGCCCATTCGCGCGAGGTGCTGTGACGCAGCGACAGCAGGAGATTGCAGAAGCTCAGGGCACCCGCCGCGTCGGCAAGCGCCGCCCAAAGCGGGTTCGACGGAATCTGACCACGGGCAATTAGCCGCACGGCGATCGTTGCAGCGAGGAAGATTAGGAGCGCCAGAGATTTCGAGCGAACGAGCGGCCGCGGTACGAAGCGCACGAGCGCGCCGGCGATCCAGATGAGGCCGCCGACAAAGAAGAACACGCCCGAGACGGAGAAGCTCACCGCGAGCGCAGCGCCGCAGGCAAAGCCGACAAATCGCACGAGCGGCACGGCTTGCGTCAGCGGCAGAAGCAGAAGCGCCCAGGTGACGTAATACCAAAACTCGCAGCCGAGCGACCAAAGCGGGCCGTTCGTGCCAAAGGCGGGAAAGAAAATGCCCTGCAGATTGAGCAGATTCGGCCAGAGCAGTCTTGGATCGAAGCTGCCGGCAAACATTGATGCGTCGTAGACGCCGAAGCCCGCGAACCAGCGCCGGCCGGCTGTATCGAGCGCCCAACCGATCAAGATGACCGGAATCAGGACGAGGTAAATCCGTACGACGCGATCGGTAAAATACTTGGCGAGGAACGGCTCGTCCCCACGCGCTTTGGCGATCACGTTGCCGCCTACGAGGTAGCCGCTGATCACGAAAAAGACGATCACCGCCTGGTGCGGAAAGCCGGTCAAGAACCACCAGGCGTAAGCGCCGGGTCCATGCGGCGCGGTCATGATATCCGACTGGCTGATAAAGAGATTGCCGGCATGCGCGACCAGCACGGCGAAAGCCGCGAGCCATCGGGCGACGACGATGAACCTTGAGGCTTGGATTGAATGCATGTTCACACGGCCGAAGCTTGGCTTTATACGTGTGAATGCTGGCAAATCCCTGTCCGATTGGCGGCAAGCTGCGGATCGGGCAGCGGAATTCCCGCGCCTGTTGCGCCGATGCCAACCTCGCCATTGCGGCTCGGCTCGTGTATAGCGGCGGCCGATCCGTGGGCGGCCGGGGGTAGGGCTGCTCGCGGCAGGAGTGGGAGCCATGGACCGCTGGTCGCCGGATAGCTGGAGGAAGAAACCGGTCGCGCAAATCCCGGATTACGCCGATCCCGCCGCCTTATCCGAAGTGGAGCGGACGCTCGCCGGCTTCCCGCCGCTGGTTTTTGCAGGCGAGGCGCGCAAGCTGAAACGGGCGCTCGCCAAAGTCGCGGCCGGCGAGGCTTTCCTGCTTCAAGGCGGCGACTGCGCCGAGAGTTTCGCCGAGCACTCCGCCGACAACATTCGCGATTTCTTTCGCGTCTTCCTGCAGATGGCGGTCGTGATGACGTTCGCCGCCGCCTCGCCGGTGGTGAAGGTCGGGCGCATCGCCGGGCAGTTCGCCAAGCCCCGGTCGACTCCGCTGGAAGAGATCGGCGGCGTCGAGCTCCCGAGCTATCGCGGCGATATCGTCAACGATATCGAGTTCACGCCCGGTGCCCGCGCGCCTGATCCGCAGCGCCAGCTCAATGCCTATCGGCAATCGGCGGCAACGTTGAACCTCATCCGGGCCTTCGCCACGGGCGGCTACGCCAATCTCGAAAACGCGCATCGCTGGATGCTCGGCTTCATCAAGGATAGCCCGCAATCGAGCCGTTATTGCGAACTCGCCGACCGCATCACCGAGACGCTCGGCTTCATGCGCGCGATCGGGCTCGATCCCGAGGCGCATCAAGAGTTGCGGCAGACGGACTTCTACACCTCGCACGAGGCGCTGCTTCTGGGCTACGAGGAGGCGATGACGCGCGTCGATTCAACGACGGGCGATTATTACGCGACCTCCGGACATTTGATCTGGGTCGGCGACCGCACGCGTCAGCCCGATCACGCGCATGTCGAATATGCGCGCGGCGTGAAGAATCCGATCGGTTTGAAATGCGGGCCGTCGCTTGCGCCGGACCTGCTGTTGAAGCTGATCGACATTCTCAATCCAGCGAATGAGCCTGGACGTTTGACGCTCATCTGCCGCTTCGGCTCGGACAAGGCGGCGGACTATCTCCCCGCGCTGATCCGCGCGGTGCGGCGGGAGGGCCGGAATGTCGTGTGGTCCTGCGATCCCATGCACGGCAACACAGTGAAGGCCGGCGCTTACAAGACGCGTCCGTTCGAGCGCATTATGAGCGAGATCCGTACCTTTTTCGCCGTGCATCAAAGCGAGGGCACGTATGCCGGCGGCATTCACCTCGAGATGACGGGCAAGAACGTCACCGAATGCACCGGCGGCGCGCGTGCGATTTCGGAAGGCGAGCTCAAGGACCGCTACCACACCTATTGCGATCCGCGGCTTAACGCGGAGCAGGCGATCGAGGTGGCTTTCCTGGTGGCGGAACTTCTAAAGGCCGAGCGCCTCGCCCGCGGCACGCCGGAAGTGCACGCGGCGGAGTAGGGCGGCTTACCACGTGTGTGGGGTGCGCGTCTGGCGCCTCACTGGTTCATCCGGTTTCGATCGCTCCAACAAATTTTCGGCAAGCGCTCGCAAGCGCGCCCCCGGCTTGCAATCATACGAGCCCAACCCATTCAGCGCGTCGTACTCCGTCGCGCTGCCGTTGCGGCGGGCATGATCACGCCGTGTCCGCGCGTCTTTTTCCGACATTCGCATTTGTCATCTCTTCGATTTGTTCGGCTGAATCCGACGTCCCGAGCCAAATTGCAAGCGGCTGCATGCGGCCGCGGATTTGGACCTCCTCGGGGCCGGCAAACCCTCGCATCCTATCGTCGGGAGAGCCGGCCGCCACGACGACATCATCGCTGAAGACCATCTGCGCTTCCATTCGCTTAGCGACCTCAAGCAGCCGGCTCGCGACATTGACGATATCGCCCGTCGCGGTGATGTGCTGATGCGTCTCGGCGCCGAGCCGCGAGAGCACGACCACCCCGTAATGAACGCCTAATCGCATGCCGAGCTCATAGCCCTCGGGCAAGGTGAGACCGGCGATCCAGTCCTTCAATGTGCGCCCGAGACTGAGCGCCGCTTCGATCGCGCGCTGCGCATCGTCCGGACGCGACGCGGGCAGGCCGAAGACCAGCATCGCGCCGTCGCCCATGAAGCTTTCGACGTAGCCGTTATAGCGCAGTGCCTCGTCTTCGATAATCGAGTGAAACTCTTTCAGGAAATCGCGCGTGCGCTGCGCGCCGAGCTGCTCGCTCAAGCCGGTGAAGCCGGAGAGATCGACGAACAGGATCGCCGCATTCTGTTGCACGGGCTCCAACAGAAACCGCGGATTTTTCGCAAGCGTATCGGTGATGGCCGGCGACTGGAAGCGCCGAAACGCTTCGCGCTGTACGCGCATGCGCCGTTTGCTGCGCTGCTCCAGCCAAAGCCGGAGCGAGCCGAAGGCGAGACCGGTCGGCAAGGTTGCCGCGAGCGGCAGGGCCATCGCCAGCCAGTAGTTTTTTGTGAACGCGAATATGACAATTGCCAGCCATGTAACGAGCGGCGCGAATGCGAGCGCAATGCCGAGGCTGATCCGCCGTAAGGATAAAGCAAGCACGGTGAGGATCGGCAGGAGCACGCTGGCAGCAAGATCGATGCGCCGCGTCGCGACATCGCGGACCAGTCCGCCGCCGCTCATGAGATGCGCGATCGCCGTCGCTTCGACCTCAACGCCGGGAAACAGCGGATCGAAGGCGGTCGCGAACGTATCCGCCGTGCCGATCGCGGACGCGCCGACGAGCACGATGCGGCCGCGCACCGCCTTGGCGCCGCCGCCATCGAGGACCGTCTGCGCGCTGATCGTGGGGATTGTGCCGCTTGGACCGTAAAAACGCAGGGGTAAGTGATAGCCGAGATCAACGGCGCTTAGTGCTGGGCCGATTCGAATGGCGTTTTCTTCGATCTCCGGATCGCGTCCTGCTGCGAGAGCACTGACGCGCAACGCGAAGCATGGGAAGAGCTCTGTGCCGGAGCGGATCAAGAGCGGCGCATATCGCGGTGTGCCGCCGTGATCGGCGGACATGTTGACGAGGCCGATCGCTCCGGCTTCGGCGATCGGTGAAACGGGTGTGACGATCTCATTTCCGACCGGCAGCGCGACCGAAAATCCAGCACCGAAATCAGTGTCGGAAAAAGCATCGCCCCGGGAGAAGAGCGCGACGGCGCCGATTACCGCATGCGCGCGGCGGATCGCATCGGCGAGCTGCGCGTCGGCATCGGCCGGTCCGCGGTCCAAGAACAGCATGTCGAGCGCGATCGCCTTCGCACCATCGTCTGCCAGCCGATTAACGAGCTGTGCCAGCAATGCGCGGGGTAGGGGATAAGAGCCGACCTTCCGCACCGTCGCGTCATCGATCGCCACAATGACGATGCCGTCGGGTGGCATGCGCTCGCCGGCAATGAGCAGGCGCCAGTCCGTCATTGGCGCCTCGACGCGGTCGAGGAGCGAGCCGCGCCCCTGCAGATGCCGGACCCCGAGAAATCCGCCCCAGCCCACCGCCACCACCACCGCCATCATGGCGACCGCAATCCGCCACGAGCGCAGGCGCTGGAACATCAGCGGCCGAAGCGAGCCATCAGTTTTTGCACGCGTTCTGCCGCCCAGACATGGGCGTCGAGCGGCTTGCCGGGGACGACGTCAGAGCCTTCGCCGGGTCCCAAAGTCGTGGATTCCGACGTGCTGCGGTTGCGAACGCCGACGTTGCCGCGCGCGACGAAGACGTCGGTCTCCTCCTTCTCAACCTTCGCGTCCACGACGTACCGCGTGCCGCGCACCGAGGCGATGGCATGCGGGGTGAGCACCTGGAAACCGCCGCGCCGGCCGGGCGGAACATCGATCAGCACCGCGCCGGCGCTCACCTCCACCTTGTTCTTGTCGACGACCCGGTATTTCGCGTCCCTCTCCGCCTCGATGTTGAGGCCGCTGCCACAGCGCAGCACCTGGCGTGGCGGATCGCTCAGCGCCTCGACCTTGCAGCCGGCGGGCGATTGCGCCTGCGCCGGCACGAGCGGCACGAGCGCCACGAGCGCGTGCATGCCGAACGTCGCGCCGAGCCCAAAAACCGTCCGGAACATTGGCCGCCTCCCTCGTCCAAGCGCCAAGGTTGCGGCGGGACTATAGCACGGGCGGTGCGCTTCCCCTTACTGCGGCGGCTCGACGGCGACTCGCTCGGTCAGCGGCAGCTCGATCGTGCAGGTCAGCCCGTCCTTAGCGAAATCGAGCAAGGTCTGCGCCTTCAATTCATAGCTCAGCGGTTGCTCGAGCAGCTCGGTGCCGAAGCCGCGGCGCCTCGGCGCGCCATTCCCTTTCGGACCGCCGCTTTCCGCCCAGTGGAAGGTGAGACTGGAGGCGCCGTTCGCCTCGTTGATTTTCCAGCCGATCCGCACGCGCCCGGCGACATTCGACAGCGCGCCGTATTTTACGGCATTGGTGTCAAGCTCGTGCACGGCAAGTGCGAACGTCTCCGCTGCTTTCGGCCGCAGATGGATCGGCGGTCCGGAAATCGTCGCCTGCTCGCCCTCGTGTGCGGCATGCGCAAGCAGTTCTTCCGCAACGAGCGTCGCCAGGTTGACGCCGACGCCCGGATCGCGCGTCACCGCCGCCTGCACGCGGCCGAAAGCGGCGAGCCGCCCTTCGAGATGCATGGCGTAATCGTCGACGCTCGTGCTCGATTCCCCCGTGCGGCGGGCGATCGCGCGCACGACAGCAAGCGTGTTGCGCACGCGATGCTGCAATTCTGCGAGCAGAAGCTTGTGGCGTTCCTGGGCGCGAGTCAGCGCGGTCACGTCAACGAACGTCACCACCACACCGGCGATGAAATTGTCGACGCTGCGATAGGGCAGGACGCGCACGATATAGCGCGCCTTGGTGACGGGATCGTCGAGCGTGCGCTCGATGCTCGATAGCGTGCGCAGCACGCGGCGCACGTCCTCCTGCAATTCCTCGAGGGGAATGCGGGCTTTGATATGGGCGATCGGCCGGCCGATGTCGGTCTCGACGAGGTGGAAGAATTCCGTCAGCGCCGGGGTGAAGTTCATCACCTTGAGTTCGTTATCGAGAAACACGGTTGCGATTTGTGTGCTTTCGAGGAAATTCTTCAAATCGCTCGTCGCACGCGTCAATTCCTGGACGCGGTGGGCAAGCTCGCCGTTCACCGTCGTCAGCTCTTCGTTGACCGATTGCAGCTCTTCCTTCGAGGTTTCCAGCTCCTCGTTGGCCGATTGCAGCTCCTCATTCAGCGACTGGTATTCCTCATTCGAGGATTTGAGCTCCTCGTTCGTGCTCTCCAATTCCTCGATAGTCGATTGCAGGCGCTCACGTGTGATGCCGAGCTCGCTTTCGAGCCGCCCGACATGCTCGTCGCGCAGCTGCGATATGCCGGATGGATGCTCGGCAAGCGTGGCGTGAAGCGGGCCATCCTTGAAGACAATGACGAAGTTCTTGGCGCCGCCATTTGGATCCGGCAGAGGCTCGACGACGATGTCGACCACAATCTGATCGTCGTTCGTCCCGAGCTTCAGATTGTCGACGCGCACGGGATCGCCGGTTTCGGCCGCTTTCATGACCGCGGCGCGCATATCGAGTCGCAAATCGCGGTGGAGCAAAGCGAAGAGATCGAGACTGGCGAGGCCAGGGCTCGGTTCGAGATAGCGGCCCGTGCGGCCGGAGAAGTGCAGGACCTTAAAGTTCTCGTCGGTGATGACATAGGCCGGCGCGTAGCGCTCGGCGATGCGCTCGGCGCGGCGGGTCAGACCGAGATCGGAGCCGGAGCGCGGAGGCGCGGGCTCCAGACTGCCCGCCGCACGGCGCGGAGCAAACGTGATCGGAAAGTCGGGCAGCACCCGCGTGCCGGTCTCACGGCGGCGGAAAATGCGTGAGCGGCGCTCGACCGGCTCGAACAGCTTCGGATGCCGGGTGACGTTCTCGGCATTGCCGAGGAAGAGATAACCATCGGGCCGCAGAGCGAAGTGGAACAGCGGAATGACGCGATCTTGCAGCTCCGTGTTCAGATAGATGAGCAGATTACGGCAGGAGATGAGATCGAGCCGCGAGAACGGCGCGTCGCGAATGACATTATGCGCCGAGAAGATGCACATTTCGCGCAGCTCCTTGGCGATCGTGTAGGTGTTGCCCTCCTTGACGAACCAGCGCGCGAGCCGCGCCGGCGAAACATCATCGACGATCGACGCCATGTAGCGGCCGACGCGCGCCGTGGCGAGCGCACGGCCATCGATGTCGGTCGCGAATATCTGCACATGCGGCTCGGTGCCGAACCGCTCCATGTGCTCACGCAGCAGGATGGCAATCGAGTAGGCTTCCTCGCCGGTGGCGCAGCCGAGAGTCCAAATGCGCAACTGATCGCCGGATGTCTTGCCTTCGAACAGCTTTGGGATGACGTGCTTTTCGAGTGCCTCGAATTCTCGGGCATCGCGGAAGAATTGCGTGACTCCGATCAGCAGGTCGTTAAAGAGGTTCTGCACCTCATTCGCGTCGGTGCGAAGCAAATCGATATAGTCGCCGATGCTTTCGGCTTGCGTCACCTGAATGCGCCGCTGCACCCGGCGCAGGAAAGTGTTCTGCTTGTAGCCGTGGAAGTCGTGTCCTGTCTTGTTGCGCAAGACGGACGAGATGGCGGTGAGCGCGCTCGAAATCTCGGCAAGTAATTCGTCCGCCTTCTTCTCCTCGCGCAGCCGCGCGAGGTGGCGGGCATAAAGCGCGATTTGCTGCGGAATCTCTTCGGGCGTGAGCAGAAAATCGGCAAGCGCGCCGGGAGAATTGCTCAGCGCCACATCGGTGGCGCTCTGGTCGGGGCCGCGTTCGGCGATGGTAAGGCCGCCACCTTCCTTGAATGCGGCGACCCCCAAAGTACCGCTTCCGGCGGTCCCGCAGAGGATGACGGCGACGGCGCGCTCGCCCTGGTCTTCGGCGAGAGAGACGAGAAAACTGTCGATCGAGCCGCGCTGCCCAGATTCCTGCTGCGCCTTCTGCGTTCGAAAGCGGCCGTTCTTGACCGTTACGATCAGGTCAGGCTCGGCTATGTAGATTTTGCCGCCCTCGATCTCCGCGCCATTCTCGATTGCGGTAAGTGCCGGCGCATTGCGCTTCGTGACGGCTTCACGCAGCCGCTGCTCGTCGAGGGCTTCGCGATGCTGCAGTACGACGATAGTTGCGTGGTCGGCGGCAGGGGCAAGGTTGGCGACGTAGCGTTCGAGCGACTGGACGGCGCTCGCCGAAGCGCCGACGCCGATGATCAGCGGCGTCGCGTAGTCATTCGCGGCGTTCTTGCGGGTCGAAGACCGAGCCTTCTTGGCTTGTTCGCTCAAATCACGTCACCGGCCGCCGATATAAGCGGGCGACCGCGTTCTCACATGGAGTGGCCCGCCGCCGCAACGGCATGTCTGTGGGGCTACGCCCCTGGCTGTTAGTGAGCTAATTGCGCGGGTTTTATCCGGTTTCAAGGCGGCCGACTCACGCCAGCTCGGGTACACGGTCGAGGTGAAGGTAGAGAGGATCGAATCCGGCCTCGTCCTGCAGCGCCTCCCATTTGAGGATGGTCAGCATGTGCTTGTCGAGCGCGATGAGGCCGCGGCCGCGCAAGTCCATCAGGCTGCGGTTGACGTGAACCGTCGATAGCCCGAGCGCATCGCCCATCACCGACTGCGTGAGAGGGAACTCGCAACTATTTTCCTTTGCCAGCCCGATGGCGCGCATCTTCACGAAAATCTCGCAACATAAATGCGCAATGCGAGCGGGTGCATCGCGGCGCCCCATTCCGACCATCCATTGCCGGAAGATCGCAGCGTCGATCAGGGTATCGCGCCAAAGTATGTCGCCGAGGTGGGGAAAGTCTCTCGCGAAATTTCGGGCGCTGTCATGCGGAACGAAAGCGACCGTGCTCTGCACCAGCGTGCCGAGATTGTGGTCCATCGTCTTCAAATGCAGGCTTTGCAGGTCGGGAATGTCGCCGTTTATGTGGAACGAGAAAATCTGCCGCGCGCCAGTTTCCAATATCTTGTAGCGACAGAGCCAGCCGTTGAGCAACGAGGCAGCATTGGCTTGGGCGGTCACGTTCGCGGGCGATGTCGTGGTCGGCCCGCATCTGGCGGATGGTGACTGGAAGCGCGAGAACCGCCGCCGCTTCCTCGCGGGACAGAGGGGCAATGCTTTCGAGCTTTCGAAGCAACGGATTGAGAGTGCGAGACATGTGCGGCTCCCCTTGCAAAGGCGGGAGCGCGACCGGTCTCTCAGCCACCGGCGCCTGATATTCGGCCGATGATGGTGGTACGCTATCACATATGTTGGTTGCGTGCTTAACAATTGTGCGGTGGGGCCGAAAAGTACTTTCCGTCGCACCGAGGAAATATACACAGGTTATTACCGGGGGGGAATTTGTATAGCTTAGGGCAATGCCCCACTACTTTTTCGCTACGCGCTGCAACAGCGAGGATTTCGTCCGCGACGAAGCGGGCCTTGAGCTCGACAATATAGAGGCAGCGCGCGACGAGACGACTCGCGGCCTCGCGGATCTGGCGAGAGACACGTTGCCGGGAGCAACCCGCCGAGAGCTCGCCACGATGCCACGGCGCGTCCGGCCAACTTAAAAGGCGGGAGCACACCGTCTCTCTCAGCCGGCGGAGCCTCGGTCGCCGATGTGGAGGAGCATAGCGCGGGGCTCGAAAGATGCTAGAGAGGTTTGTCCGTTAAATCCTGAGCCTCACTTGAGTGTTCTCCTTTTCGGGCGCGGCCAATACCGCGTAGTAGCCAATCAGCCCAGGAGCGGCGTAAAGTTTTCCATTTACTCGGACAGGTTGTTACCGTGAGGTGGAGCACCGCGGTAAGCTGGTCCGGGGCAACAACTTAAAGGGAGAAAATTTATTATGCGACTTTCAATTCGGCACTGTTCGATCGCCTCGACCGCGCCGTCGCCGAAACGGAAATGCTCCGCGTCGGGACCGCGGAACCGGGAGACCCCGACGCGGAGTTGTTCGACTAAAGACAGAACATAAGCGAGGTCAGGAGGCGCCGATGGATGAAAGGGATCACCTCGCCCAGGCCGACCGGCACATTTCCGAGGCCGAACAGCATATCGCGGATCAGGAGCAGAGGATCGCCGATCTGGACACGGCGGGTCATGACACCGCCGAAAGCAGGCGTTTTCTCGGTCTGCTGCGTGACACTCTGGAGCAAATGCAAATCCACCGCCGCATGATCCTGGAGCGGATCGCGCTCGAGCTCGCCGAAGGAAGGCCGCAACATCAGCCGTAGAGCGCGGCGGCGATCGCCTCCGGCGGGACGGGCTTCTCGCAGTGCTTGATGCGGGAATAGCGCTCCGGAACGGCGCTCTTGTCGTAGCCGCTGGCAAAAACAAAAGGCACGCCGCGGCCGGCGAGCTCGTCGGCGACGGGATAGACCATCTCGCCGTGAAGGTTAATGTCGAGGACGGCGGCGTCGATATGTGAATTGTTATAGACGAGCGCGAGAGCGTCCTCCAGCGAGCCGGCCGGGCCGATCACCTCCGCGCCGCTCGCCTCGAAGGTGCGGACGAGGTCGCTGACGATGAAATACTCGTCCTCCACGAGGAGGACGCGCCGGCCAGCGAGGGGCTTCGTAGCGAAGGACTT
>Ga0164302_10000425_pt1 | contig 11773 bp, 11 predicted proteins | sample Whisoiple_202_MG_FD_109714 | JGI IMG/M metagenome (GOLD analysis project Ga0164302, IMG submission 109714) | Soil microbial communities amended with pyrogenic organic matter from upstate New York, USA - Whitman soil sample_202_MG | ecosystem: Environmental > Terrestrial > Soil > Agricultural... | reverse complement strand
CGCTTCGACGCCGTCACCGTCGGCTTCGGGGTGCGCAACCTCGCCGACCTCGACCGCGGCCTGCGCGAGATGGCGCGGGTGCTGAAACCCGGCGGGCGGGCGGTGATCCTCGAGATCACCCAGCCGACCCGGCCGCCGCTCTCGCTCTTCTACTCCCTCTGGTTCGACCGCATCGTGCCGCTGCTGGGGGCCTTCTCCAGCAACCCCGAGGCCTACTCCTACCTGCCCGAGTCGGTGCGCAGCTTCCCCAGCCCCCGTGGCCTGGCGGAGAAGATGGACGCAGCCGGCTTCGAGGCGATCCGGTACACGGTGCTCGCCGGCGGGATCATCGCGATCCACAGCGGCGTCCGCGGGTGATCGCGACCACCCCTTCCGAACTTTGGGGGCCTATAGCCCCCCGAATCTCGGAGTCATGACCCGGCCCTCCTCGGTCCCGCCGCCGGTAACCGCGGTCCTCGACGCTTCCAGCCGCTGGCTGCCGGCACGGCTGGGCGAGGTCGAGGAACTGCTGCGGGCGACGATCGACGGGCACGGCGAGACGCTCGGCACCGACGCCGCCGCGACGCTGGAGGCGGGTGGCAAGCGGCTGCGCCCGATGCTGGTCCTCCTCTGCGCCGGCCCCGACGGCGACGGGCGGGCGGTCCGTGCCGCGACGGCGATCGAGCTCGTCCACATGGCGACCCTGGTCCACGACGATGTCCTCGACGACGCCCCGCTGCGCCGCGGCCTGCCGACCGTCGCTGCAACCTCCGGTCGCGACCGCGCCGTCGCCACCGGCGACCTGCTCTTCTCCCGCGCCTTCGCCCTCCTCGCCGACGCCGGCGACTCCCGCTCGGTAGCGCTCCTCGCCGACGCCTCGGTCGCGCTCGCCCGCGGCGAGCTGGCCCAGCGCCACGACGCCTTCGACCTCGGCCTCGACGAGGAGCGCTACCTCTCGCGCTGCCGGCTGAAGACCGCGCGCCTGTTCGAGTGCGCCTGCCTGCTCGGCCGGCCCGACGAGGCGCTGCGCGAGTTCGGCGCCGGCATCGGCCTCGCCTTCCAGCTGCTCGACGACGTCCTCGACGTCAGCGGCCCGCCGGAGCGGACCGGCAAGGCGCGGGGGACCGACCTGCTCGACGGCACCGTCACCCTGCCGCTGATCGAGGCGGCAAAGAGCGACCCGAGCATCCGCGAGACCGACCTGCTCGCGCTCGACGCCGGCAGCGCCGAGGCGCTTTGCGACCGCATCGCCGCCACCGGCGCGCTGGAGCGGGTCCGTGCCCGCGCGATCGAGATGGTCGGCGAGGCCAAGGCGGCTCTGCAGGGCGCCGAGTTCGCCCCCGAGCAGCGCCAGCTCCTCACCCTCGTCGCCGACGGCGTAGTCCAGCGCTACAGCTGAACTGCATCAACTTGTCTATCTACCGGGTAGACAAGTTGATGCAGTTCGCGGGGCGGGGCTATTGCTCCTGCTGGGTGGGGCGGACGAGGATCTCGTTGACGGCTACGTGCCGCGGCCGGGTCACGACGTAGGCGATCGCGTCGGCGATGTCCTCGGCCTGGAGGATGTCCATCTCCTCGAAGCGACCGCGGATCTCTTTCTCGATCTCGGGTCGGTTGTGGCTCTGAAGCTCGGTGTCGACCGCGCCGGGCTCGACCAGCGAGACCCGCAGATGCCGACCGGTGACCTCCTGGCGCAGGGACTCGCTGAAGGCGCCGACGCCGTGCTTGGTCGCGTTGTAGACGCCGCTGCCTTTGCGCGCCTGGCGCCCGGCGACCGAGGAGATGTTGACCAGGTCGGCGACCCGGCGCGGATCGCCCTCAGCGGCCTTCAGAAGGTGGGGGAGGGCGGCGTGCGCGGTGTAGAGCAGGCCCAGCAGGTTGACCTGGATCATCTGCTCCCATTCCTCCACCGGGGCATTGACGACCGGCCCCAGCAGCATCACGCCGGCGTTGTTGACCAGCACGTCCAGCCGGCCCAGCTCGTCCACCACGCGCTCGACGGCGGCCGTCGCCTGCTCGCGATCGCTGACGTCGGCCTCGACCGGCAGTGCGGTGCCGCCGGCGTCGGCGATCTCACCGCCCAGCTGCTCAAGCCGGTCGGCGCGGCGGGCGACCAGCGCTACCGTGGCGCCACGCTCGGCAAGAGCCTTGGCGGCCGCCTGCCCGATGCCGCTGGAGGCCCCGGTCACCAGGGCGACGGTCTGCTCGAGGTCGCGGGGAGAATCGCTCACCCGGGGCCTATACCCGGACGCGGCCCCCGAAACTCAGCGGGCGAAGTCGTCGGCGCCGATCAGGTCGCTGGCGAGGGCGACGACGAAGGTGTCCGCCATCTCGCTCATGTTCGCGTGTTCCAGCGCCCGCAGCTCACCGGCCAGCTCCTGGGACCCGAGTTCCAACTGCTCGTCGAAGGCGTCGATCTCCCGGATCGTGTGGACGCTGTCGCCGAGCCACTCGCACTCCGGACAACGGCGGCCGACGCGCCAGCCTGAGCGGTCGGCCGCCTGCTCCCACGAGATCGGCTGGACCAGGCTCGACCCGCAGGAGGGGCAGAGGTGGAGGGGAGGCGAGGCGAGCTTCTGGGAGCTGCTGTCCGGCATGAGGGCAATATCGCCGCCCAGACGGTGCCGGTGATCCGTAAAACGCCCCATCGATTGCCGTAAACCCCGCAGACCGGAAACCTAAAACCCGGCTCAATACTGATCCAGGCGCCGATCCACCCCGTTACCATGGGCAAGATGCCAGGAAACATCGGACTTCCAGAGATCGCCATCGTCCTCGTCATTGCCCTGCTCGTCTTCGGGCCCAAACGGCTCCCGGAGCTCGGCCAAAGCCTCGGCCGCGGCATCCGCGAGTTCAAAGGCTCGATCAGCGGAGAGCACGGCGACGACCACGATGAGGACGAGGCGCCGAGCCTCCCGCAGTCGGAGTCGGCCAAGGTCCACGGTGACCCCGCCGACGCGGAGATCGTCCGCAACAAAAACAGCTGAGGCAGCGGATGGCCCGCCGCGTCAAGGCGGTCTCCCACGAAGATCGCCTCACTCTGGTCGAGCACCTCGATGAGCTGCGCGCCCGCCTGATCGTCTGCATCGTCGTCCTCGGCGTCGCCCTGGCGCTCTGCTTCTGGCAGAACCATCTGCTGCTCGAAATCGCCCAGCACCCGCTGCCCGACGACCACGACCAGCTGATCACCTTCGGCGTCACCGAGCCGTTCACGACGACCCTGACCGTCTCCGCCTACGGCGCGGTCGTGCTCTCGTTGCCGATCTTCCTCTGGCAGCTCTACGCCTACATCCTGCCCGCCTTCAGCCAGGAGGAGCGGCGGACGATCACGCCGATCCTGCTGGTCTTCCCGGTCCTCTTCATCGCCGGCCTCGCCTTCGCCTACTTCGTGGTCATGCCGGCCGCCGTCAACTTCCTCCTCAACTTCAACGACGGCCAGTTCAACATCCAGGTCAGGGCCCGCGACTACTACAGCTTCTTCTCGATGACGGAGATCTCCTGCGCCCTGATCTTCCAGCTGCCGCTGGCGATTTTGGCCGTCACCCGGCTCGGGATCGTCAGCATCGAGCAGCTGACGAAAAACCGGCGCTACGCCTATCTGGTGATCGCGATCGTGGCCGCCGCTCTGCCCGGAGTGGACCCGGTGACCATGCTGATCGAGATGGTTCCGCTGCTTGTTTTGTATGAGCTGGCTATCCTCCTCGCTCGGGTCCTGGGACGTCCGGGAACGAGCGGAGGCGTGGCGCAGCCCTCTCCGCAGGAGTAAAGGGAGAGAAGAAGTGGCCGGAGGCGACAAAGAGCACAAGATGCTGTTCGACCTGCGTGGCGGGCACCGCCAGAAACTGGTCAAAGTCGTCTACGCCGTCCTCGCGATCCTGATGGGGGCGAGCCTCTTCCTCACCGTCGGCCCGTTCAGCATCTCCGAAATCTTCAACTCGGGCGGCGGCAGCTCCGACCTCGCCAAGCCCTACGAAGAAGAAGCCGAACGGATCGAAGCCCGGTTGGCGAAAGACCCGGGCAACCCCAAGCTGCTGCTCTCGCTGACCCGGTCAGAGCTCCAGGCCGGCAATGTCGAGGCAACGAAGGAACCGAACGGCGAAGTGATCCTCACCACCGACTCGGTCCGGTCCTACCAGCAGGCCGACCAGTCCTGGTCGGAATACCTGAAGACGACCGACAAACCGGACCCGGCCCTGGCCGCCCTGGTGGCGCCGATGCAGATCCAGCTGGCGGAAACCTCGACCAACTACGCCCAGGCCGATCAGCGGATCAGTGCGGCAACGGAAACGCAGGAAATCGTCGCTAAAGAGCGCCCGACCGTAAATGCGCTCGTCACCCTCTCCTTCTATACCTACTTCACCGGCGACACCGCCGCCGCCGACAAAGTGCGCGCCGAAGCGAAGAAACTCGCCAAAACCGACAGCCAGCGCAAAGAAATCGACAAAGTGCTGGACCAGTACAAGGAAAACGCCGCCAGCTACGTCGCCGCCAAAACGAAAGCCGAAAAAGAACAAAAAGCGGCCGGCGGCAAAGCTCCCGAAAACCTCGAAAACCCGCTTACGCCCGGCGGGCTCGGCGGATAGGCAGCCGGCCCGGCCAGGGGCGGCCTCAATCTCTTTTACGCCGCGCCCTGGCGGCCACGTGCTCCGATAACAGAGGGTGCTCGTCGTCGAAGAACCGGACCCTGTCGACCAGGCCGCGCGGGGGATGGCCGTCGGCAAGGCGCTGGGCCGGAACCGCTGAGGAGACGCCCGGCCGGGCTCCCCACCGCACTTCGACCCGCTGTCCGAAGAGGGTGAGGTTGATGCTCCCCGGCAGCGCTGCCGAAGGGCTGAGGACCCCCCGGGCGCCCAGTCCCATTAGCCGCTGCGCCTCTTTCTGGCATTGCTCGTGGTCGTCGTCGACCAGTGCCTCGGCGGGAAAGCCGGCTTCCTCGGCTTTCTCGAAGGTGCCGTAGTCCACCACGAAACCCTCGTTGACTTCGAGCTCCCAGAGGGCGACGGTGTAGGTGCCGGCCTCGGCCTCCGTGCGCAGATCCTCATGCCGGATCTTCTCCGCGTAAGGAGCTTCCGCATCTAGGCAGAGGTACTGCACCGTCCCCGCCCCGGCGATGTTCCAGCGACCGGACCTCCGGTTGGCGGCGACCCTCAGCGGCACGTCATAGCTCGTCGCCCGATACACCCGCGTCTGAAGCGAGAGGTGGGGCGGAAGGCCGGAGCTAGGCATCCTGGGACCGCCCGCCGCGTGCCTCGGAGAGGAGTTTCTCCTCTGCCGCCGCGTCGTCGAGGAGCGCGATGGGCTTCTTCCCTTCCAAGCCCCGCCGGGGGCGGTCGAACCAGGCGACGATCCCCTCTTCGGTCCAGTTGTGCCGGAGGATGGCAACGAGGTGCGCGACCAACTGGAGCCGTCTTTGCGGCTTCCGCGGCTCCTTCGTCCACCTGTTCAGCGTGCGTCGGTCGACACCCACCAGACGGGCGATGGCTTCGCTCGAGGTCTTCGGGAGCCACTTCTTAAGCTCGGCCACGACCAGCCCGGCATCGGTTGGAAGGCCGACGACGTGCTCGTCGAGAGCGTCGCGAACCACGTGGCGCACCCGCTCGATGGCAACCAAGAGGCGGTCGATCACGTCGAGATTGGACGGCGACCCCTCCTCGCCACGAAGGAGCCTGTTGATCTCCCAGAGCGCGCCGTGGAACTCGAACAGCTGGGCCTTGTCCAGGTCTTCCAGGCGAAGCGAATCGCGCAGAGCTCCTAGCCGCTCGTCGATTGCCTCGAGCCGTTCGCCAAAGGACCCGTCGACCTCAGGGTGATCCTGCAGCTGGGTGATGGCCTCGACGAAGCCGTCCTTCAGGTCCTGGAGCTCCTCGTCGGCATGGCCGAGACGTTGCTCGGGAGTCAGAGCCGTCGCCACGTGGTCCCTCCTTTCGTCTCAAGAACGCCCGCTACTTGGGACATTATAGGGACATCGCCCGGACAGCTGGCTGCCGAAGCGGCTGTGAGGCTGGGAGCCAGGTTCCGCGATGGGCCGTGAAGGGCTCGAACCTTCGACCTTGAGATTAAGAGTCTCCTGCTCTACCAACTGAGCTAACGGCCCGGGGACGGGCAAGTATAGGAAGCTCGGCCGCTCGGGTGAAGGTCGCTGCGGCTATTTGGAGTGGCAGAATTTTTCGACCAGGCCGTCGACGACCGTGCCGTCTTCGAAGCTGAAGCGGCCGTGGGTCTGGAGGACGTTGTCGCTGCAGCGGGCCGAGACGTAGCTGCGCAACGTGCCGCCCGCCCGGTAGCGGCGGCCGATCTTGACGTCGATGTGGGTGAGGGCGCCGAAGCCGCCGGCCAGGGCGGGAAGGTCGATCCGCGCCCGGTAGCGGAAGCCGCCGCGGCGCTTTTCGATCGGGACCACGATTGCGTAGGTCTGCATCGCGGGCACGGTGGTGCGGGCGTGGAGCACCACGGTCGGCAGCCCGTCGACCCGCGGCCCGTTGAAGACCGTCAGCTCCGAGCGGGCGGGCACGTCGCCGGCGCTGGTCGTGACCAGCGCTTCGACGTGGCCGGTGCCGACGATCGCCCCTCGGCAGATCTGCCGCGCTTCTTCGGTGCCGAAGTCGTCGATCGATTCGGGCGAGCAGGTCGGCAGGCCGGCGACGCTGAGCCGGCCGTCGCGGTCGAAGTCGATCAGCGCCTGCCGCAGCGGCGAGGGCTTGCCGCCGTCCCTGGCACTGAGGTCAACGTGCCCCTGGAAGTCGATCGGGGCGAAGCGGTGGCGGGGCAGCGACTGCGGCTTGAAGCCGCCGTCGGCGCGCAGCACCAGGTTGTCGACTTCGACCAGCGCCCCGCCGGCGCTGCCGCCGAGGAACGCCAGCGCGACGAGCGCGAGCAGGGCGACGTGTTTCAGCCGGGGGTGTGGCATGGCGAGGTGAGGGTGGTCGGGAACTGGTCTCCGTTGGTGAACGTCAGGTGGCCCTCGACCTGCAACCGCCCACCGGAGCAGTGGGCGTTGACGAAGCCGACCTTCTTCCCCTTGCTCGTGACCGTCGCGCCGACGCTTGCTTCGGCCAGGGTCGGCGCCCCGTAGCCGCCGGCGACTTCTGGCATCTCAACCCGGACGTGGAACCCGTAGCGTCCCTTGGCGACCCGTTCGATCACGATCGGGACCAGCAGCGCCTGGGCCACCGGCACGGTCTCGTAGGCGTGGGCGATCAGCGTCGGCTTGCCGCCGGTCGGCGCCGCGTTGAAGAAGGAGACCGCGGAGGTGATCTGGAACGGCGCCTTGCCCGGCATCGTCACCAGCGCCTTGCCGGTCCCCTTGCCGACCAGCGCCCCGGCACAACGCTTGCGCGCCTGCGCCGTCGTCGCCCCTTCGAGCTTGCTCCGCGGGCAGACCGGGAAGGCCTTGCTGTTGACGGTGCCGTGCTTGTCGATCAGGAAGTCGATCGTGTCCAGCGTCGGCGGCGTGGACTTGTCCTTGGTCCGGACCCGGGTGATGCTGCTGAGGGTGATCGGGGCGTTGCCCTTGGCGGGCAGCGCCCGCGGCTGCATGTCGACCGTGGAGCTGACGCAGAGGGGACCGATGCAGGCCTCAATCCCCGACGCCGTCGCGCCGAAAACCAGCGTCAGCGCGACGGCCAGTACAGCTGCTCTGCGAATCGGTCTCTTCAATCAGCGCCCCGTACAGGTTTTGAACACGGATCCGGTGAGATCGGTGTCGTCTTTGAAGTGAAGATTTATTTTCGCCTGCAGGCGGCCGTCGGGGCAGCCGGCGTTGGCGAAGCTCCGCTTCTTCCCCTTGTAGGTCCATTTGCGGTCGACGGTGACCTGGCCGTAGAGCGGGATCCCGGCGCCGCCGGCGATCTTCGGGATTTTTGCCACGGTTTTGAACCCGTAGCGGCCCTGGTTCACTTTCTGGATCTCGATCGGGACCACGAAGGTGGTCGGCCCCGGAACCGTCAGGTGGGCGTGGGCGAGCACCACGGGGTTGCCGTTTTTCGGCGCCGCGTTGAAGAGGGTGATCGGCGAGGACGCCGGGATCGGCGCCTGTTCGGGGAAGATCACGACCGCCTTGCCGAAGCCCTTGCCGACGATCGCCCCGGGGCAGAGCTTGCGCGCCTGCGCCGTGGTCGTCGCCGCGAGTTTCGCCGGCGTGCACTTCGGCAGGCCTTCGGTTTCGACCTTGCCGTGCTTGTCGAAGAGGATCGTCAGGGTTTCCAGCACCGGCGGCGGTGAGCCGTCCTTGGTTTTGATGCTGCCGTAGCCGTGCAGCTTGATCGGCGCATACCCCTTCTTCGGCAGCGTCGTCGGGCTGAACCCGCCGTCGGTGGTGATCACCAAGTTCGCCGCTTCCAGCTTCAGCGCCACCGCCGTCGCCGCAGCGACCAGCACCACAACCAGTCCAAGTACATGCGCTCTTAACAGAGTCTTCCGCACCGAATTCCTCCTCCCGTAGGCCTCTGCCGCCAAACTACCAGCCGTGGGAAGGAGGATCGGCAGGGCACCGAAAAGCTCGCGGCGAGATCGGCCGGGCCGTGAGCATCCCTTCCTGCTCCGTCACCCGCGTGCGGTGCTCGCCGTCGCGGCGATCCTGCTCGCCGCGCTGGCGGTCATCGGGACCGGCACCGAAGACCGGCTCGACCCGACCACCCTCGACATCCCCGGCACCGAAGCCTCGCGCAGCAACGAGATCCTGCGCGAGCACTTCGGCGACTCGGCCCAGTTCGCGATCCTCCTCCGCGGCCCCGCGAAGCAGATCGACGAACAGGGCCCCGAGCTGATCGAAGCCCTGCGCCGGGACCCGCGGGTGACGACGCTCTCGCCCTGGGACGTCGGCTCGGTTCAGCGGCTGCGGCCGGCGCCGGACAAGGCGCTGATCCTCGCCGACTTCCACGTCGACGGCCGCACCGCCGTCAACGTGACGGTGCCGCACCTCGACGAGGTGATGAGCCAGACGATCACGGCCCCCGTGCGGGCGACCCAGACCGGCTACGCGACCCTGACCGAGGCGATCCAGGAAGAAAACCTCGATGCCACCCACCGCGGCGAGCTGATCGCCTTGCCGTTCCTGCTGATCATCCTCCTGCTCGTCTTCCGCTCGCCGATCGCCGCCGCGATCCCGCTGGTCATCGGTGCGATCACCGTCGTCGCCTCGCGCGGGATCCTCTACTTCTTCACCGGCTGGTTCGAGATCAACTCCTTCGCCCTGGTCGTCTGCTCGATGATGGGGCTGGCGCTGGGGGTCGACTACGCGCTGTTGATGGTCTCCCGCTTCCGCGAGGAGTTAGCCGAGGGCAACGAGCCGGTGGTCGCGGCCCGCCTCACTCGCCTCCACGCGGGGCGCACGGTCTGCTTTGCCGGCAGCACCCTGCTGATCTCGATGATCGTCTCGCTGTTCATCCTCCCCGGCTCGCTGCTCGCCTCGCTCGCCGGGACGGTTTGCATGGTGGTGATCCTCAGCGTGATCGAGGCGATCCTCGTCGGCCCGGCGATCCTCACCCTGCTGGGGCCGAACGTCGACCGCTGGCGCTTCGGGTCCACTGCCCCGGCCGGCGGCCGCTCGCGGCTGATGACGCTGGTCGGCGCGGCGCTGAAAAAGCCCGCCCTCGCCGCGGTCCTGATCGGCGGCGTGCTGCTGGTGCTCGCCGCCCCGACCCTCGGCTTGAAGACCGGCCCGCCGGACACCGAACAGCTCGATCAGGACGCCCCCGCTCGCAAGGACGCCGAACTGGTGGCCAGCGCGATCGGCGAAGGCTACGACGCGCCCTTCCAGGTCGTCGCCGTCTCCAAGGACGGCCCGATCACCGACCCGAAGAACATCGGCGCGCTGCAGAACTTCCAGCGCAAGGTGGCGAAGCACACCGGCGTGCGGGCGGTGATCGGCCCGGGCCCGGTGGTCGAACAGGTGGAGCCGCTGCAGCAGCTCGGCAACACTTACCTCTCGACCGAAGGCAACACCGCGCAGATCAAACAGCTCGCCCGCCTCGGTCGCCAGCTGGAGGTTGCCGCCGGCGGGGTCGGGCAGCTGCGCGAAGGCATCTCCGAAGCCAGCGACGGCGCCGGCCTGCTGGCGCTTGGCTCCGACCGCGCCGTCGAGGGAGCGACGCAGATCGGCCGCGGCCTGACCCGCGCCGTCGACGGCAGCGACGAAGCGATCAACGCCCTGGACAGGTTCGCCACCGGGACCAAACGCCTTGCCGACGCGATCGAAACCGCCTCCTTCGGCGCCCTCCAGCTCAAGCTCGGGCTTCGTGACGGGGTAATCCCCAACCTCGACGCCAACGCCCTGCGCCGGTCGCGTTCCCTGCAGAAGGCGCTGAACGAAGACGCCAACGGCAAGCTGCCGGAACTTATTGCGCCGGCCCGCTCGGCCGAAGCCGAAGCCAAGCAGGCGCTGGCCAGGCTGCAGGCGATGGGCGTCGGCAAAACCGACCCCGAATACGCGGCGGCGCTGGAAGCGACGCGCAAAGCGGTCGCGGCGCTGAGCGGGGTCGACCCCGTCACCGGTGCGTCGTACGACCCGGTGCCGGAGACGCCGGAGGTCGAGCCCTACGCCGGCCTGCCGGCCGAACTGGTGGCGCTGAACGAACGGCTGCTGGTCGATCACGAAGAAGCGAAGAAGATCACCTTCGCGATCGGCTCGACCAAGAGCAACCTGAAGCAGCTCCTGACCGGGACCGAAAAACTCAGCGACGGGTTGGAAAAACTGCGCGGCGCCAGCAAGCGGCTCGCCGCCGGCTCGGCCACGCTGGCGCGGGAAGCGAAGCGGCTCGGCGACGGGCTCTCGCAGCTGAGCGGCGGCACCCTGGCGCTGGTCAAAGGCCTGGGAGAACTCGGCGACGGTGCCAATGCGCTGGAACAGGGCCTCGCCACGGGAGTCGACGAAAGCGCGCCGCTGGAAACCGGGCTGGAAGAAGCGAGCGTCCAGGTGCTGGACGGCCGCGACCGGATCACCGACCAGATCGGCCGCGTCTCCAAATCGAGCCCCGGCCTCTTCAACTCGGGCTACTTCGTGCTCTCGGCCCTCGACGGCACCCCGCCGACGACGCGCACCCAGGTCAACGAAACCATCGACCTCGATCGCGGCGGCCAGGCGGCGACGATGCTGATCATCCCCGACTACACCTTCAACAGCCCCGGCTCGATCCGCCTCAACAAGGACCTGAACCGAGAGGCCGCCGAACTGGCCGCGGACTCCGGTCTCGAAACCGGCGTTGCCGGCGCCGCCGCCGAACTGAACGAATACAGCAAGGTCACCCGCGAGCGGATGCCCTGGGTGATCATCGCGATCACGATCGTCACCTTCCTCGTCCTCATGGTCGTCCTGCGGGCGATGCTGCTGGCCGCGATCGCCGTCGCCCTCAACCTGCTCACGGTCGCCGTCGCCTTCGGGGTCCTCGTCGTCCTCTTCCACATCCCCGACAGCTGGCCGCTCGGCGGCCACAACTACGTCGACGCGGTCGGCGCGACGCTGATCTTCGGCCTCGTCTTCGGCCTCTCGATCGATTACGCCGTCTTCCTCCTCAGCCGCATGCGCGAGCACTACGACACCCACGGCGACAACGCCGCCGCGGTGGACTTCGGCCTCTCCCGCACCGCCGGAGTGATCACCGGCGCGGCGCTGATCATGATGGTCGTCTTCATCGTCTTCGCCGGCGCCCCGATCGCCACCGTCAGCCAGCTCGGGGTCGGCCTCACGGTCGCCGTGATCCTCGACGCGACGGTCGTGCGGATCGTCCTCCTGCCGGCCCTGATGCTGTTGATCGGCGACCGCGTCTGGTGGCTGCCGAAGCCGCTGGCGCGGACGCTG
>Ga0164302_10000424_pt1 | contig 11785 bp, 15 predicted proteins | sample Whisoiple_202_MG_FD_109714 | JGI IMG/M metagenome (GOLD analysis project Ga0164302, IMG submission 109714) | Soil microbial communities amended with pyrogenic organic matter from upstate New York, USA - Whitman soil sample_202_MG | ecosystem: Environmental > Terrestrial > Soil > Agricultural... | reverse complement strand
TGGGGACCGCGAACACGCTGCCCGACTCCCTGACGCCGCGAAGGCTCATCAGGGCCAGCAGCACCACCAGCGCGACCGACAGCGCCACCGCGTGCGGTGCGAGGGACGGAACGGCGGAGACGATGTTCGCCACCCCAGCGGCCACCGACACCGCGACGGTCAGCACGTAGTCGACCAGCAGGGCACTGGCTGCAACCAGGGCGGCGTTGCGCCCCAGGTTCGCCCGGCTGACCGCGTACGCGCCGCCACCGTTGGGGTACGCGTAGCAGGTCTGGCGGTAGGACAGGACGACGATGACCAGCAGCACCACGACAGCGCCCGCGACCCACGGCGTCAGGTGCAGCAGGGAGAGACCGCCCAGGCTCAGCATCAGGAGGATCTCTTCGGTGGCATACGCGTTTGACGACAGGGGGTCGCTGCAGAACACCGGGAGTGCCAGCTTCTTCGGGAGCAGCGTCTCCCCCATCATCGAGCTGCGCAGCGGCGTGCCGACGAGGAGGCGCTTGGGGAACGCGGCAAGGGAGGTCACCCCAACAGCCCAACACCACCTCAGCCCGGGGAGCTGCGATCTTGATGTGTTGTTAACGGCGTGGGCCCAAACCCTGACGCGCTCTTAACCCCCGGCTTGGCCCTCTGTTCGACCCCTCTGTTTGGCCCCTCTGCCCGAGCCCATCCAGGGTTGACGCGGCTGTCGCGCCGGGTGCCTCATGGCCGTATGCACCCGCGGCGTATCGCGCACCAACACCGTACGGCCACCGTCGTGGCGGCCGCGGTCGCACCTCTCGTCGTGGCTGCCGCGCTCTCCCTGTTCCGTGGCAGCATCACCACGGCCACAGCCGTCCTCGTGCTCGTCGCCCTGGTGGTGGTTGCGGGCGCCACCGGCATCCGGGCGGCCGGGCTGGTTGCGGCGCTCTCCGCGGCGGCCTGGTTCGACTTCTTCCTCACTGCGCCCTACGGGTCCTTCGCCATCACCAAGTCCAACGACCTCGAGGCCGCGGCCCTGCTGATGGTCATCGGCGGCGTCGTGACCGAGACCGCCCTGTGGGGGCAACGACAGGAAGCCGCACGGAGCCGGGAGCAGGGGTACCTGGACGGCGTACTGACGACGGCCGAGACCATCGCCCAGCCCGGCCGCAGCCGCGACGAGGTCACCACCGCTGTCGCGCAGAGGATCGCGGAGGTCCTCCGTCTCGACACGTGCACCTTCGCCGTGGGCGACAGCCTCGACCCGGTGGCGCCGACGCTGCGTCCCGACGGTTCCGTGGCCCGGGGGGAGCACCCCGTCAACGTCGAGCGCGATGGCCTTCCCGTTGACTCGAGCGTGGTCCTGCCCGTGCGTGCCGGAGGGCAGGTCCGCGGCCACTTCCTTCTCACTGCGGCCTCGCAGGTGGTGCGGCCGACGCTGGAGGCGCGCCGGGTTGCGGTGCTGCTCGCGGACGAGGTGGCCGGCTCGCTGACCGACCCGGAACGCCTCTAGCCGTTCGCCCGCAGGCGCGGTCCGCTCGCAGCTACCAGGCGGCGGCCAGGAGGTCGCGCACCTCGGGTCTCGCGGCGTAGGAGCCGGCGCCGAGGAAGGCCTGCTGGACGACCTCGTCCACCCGCTCGCCGGCCATGAGGTCGTTGCCCATGGCCTCGTGCTCCGCGGGACCCGGCCGGAACACCACCACGTCGGCGCCCCTGCTGCGCAGCGCATTGACCTCCCGGCGCGCCAGTCGGCCCGCGTGCCACCGGGAGGCGCCGTAGAGGTCCGTGGGCAGACCCGACGGACCCGACATGGGTGAGACCACGACCACGAGGTCGAGGTCGCGCTCTCGCAGGACCGCGGCGTTCGTGGGTGAGTGAGAGCCTCCATCGATGTAGGTGTCGTCCTCGATCGTGACTGGGGAGAAGTAGCCCGGCAGCGCACAGGACGCCGCGATGGCGAGGTGCAGCGGGGCGTCCGCGCTCCCAGCCCGCCCGAAGACGACGCGTCGACCGTCACGGCGGCGAACCGCACAGATCCAGAGGTCACGATCGGGCCAGGACTGGCCCTCCACCGCCCGCAGCATCGCCAACCGCTCGACGATGTCGTGGTCGCCGGGGGCCAGGAGGGCCAGGGCGGCCACCCGGGGACGGAACTCCCACGGGCGAAGGGCTGCATGCAGGAGCATCTCCCAGCTCGGCAGGTCTGGCCGGCGGGTGAGCGCGCGCAGGGGGTGGAACGGTGGGAACTCGGGGAGGTCTGTGCCGACTAGGCGACGAAGGAGGCTGCTCTCGGCCGACAACGGCGCTCGCACAGTCCACGCGGCCAGCTCAGCTGCCGGGACGCCGGCGCGCAACAGGGCCCCGGTGATCGACCCGGCTGAGGTCCCCACGATCACGTCGGCCTTGCGCGGGTCCCAGCCCATGTCGTGCTCGAGCATGGCCAGGACACCCGCGTGGTACGCCTGGCCGACGACACCGCCGGCGCCCAGGACCAGCCCAATGCCACCCATGCGCTCGATGATGGCCCCCTGAGCCGTATGGGGATAGGGCCGTCTGGTCTCTGGGCGACTGCACCGGACTGGCCGGGCCAGCCCGGACCCGGCTTGATCTTCGCCGCTTGGCCTTCGCCGCAGCCACTCGCACTAGCCCGGTTGGCCGATGCCGGGGAGCCACCAGGTGGCGTTCCATGGAAGAGCCGGGATGATCGTCGACCGCGTGTCGCGGAGAGGCCGCCTCACGCAGGGCTGGTGTACTGGGGAGCGGCGAGAGCCTCGGCACGAAGGGGTGCGACATGCAGGAGCAGCCAGCAGAACTGGGCGCAGAACACCGCGCGGCGCAGGTGGCCGCCTGTACGGCGGCGGCCGCTCACCGCCGAGACCACCACCACGGGGGCACCCCAGAGTGCCACCCGCACTTCGTCGAGGTGGTCCACCTCGGCCGCCGGGCCATGACCGTCTGCCACGACTGCGGGGCCGACTCCGGCTTCCTGCCCGAGCGGGAGGCCGAGGCCCTGGCGTCCGAGCACCGTGACCAGACACTGGGACAGGCCAACACACCGTTCTCAACCGCCGTCGCCTGAGCACCGTCCCACCCCGCGTCCGCCGGCATGGTGGCGCAGGGGGCGGGTGGCCAAGGGAGCTAGGACTGCGGGTGCGGCGACGACGCCCAGAGCCGCTCCAGGAGCTCGACCTCACGACGCCGGGTCCGCCTGGCCACCCAGGTGGCGATCGGCTCGAGTCGTGAGGTGGACGCCATGAGCAGCGCGGGCATGAGCGCCAGCATCGCGAGCAGGGTGATGGCGCGCCGGCCGCCCTCCATGGCAAAGCCGACTGCGAACATCGCCGTGATCGGGAGCGCGAAGTAGAAGAGGTACCGCGCCAGGACCTGTTTCTGCACCAGGCTCAGGTGACGGCGGAGCCCGCGGCGAGCGCGGGTTGTACGGGAGGCACCGGTCTTGCGGAACGTACGGAAATCCACCGACACATGATGCCTGATGACTAGTTACTTTGGGGGGTTCCGGCCTAGTCATTTCGCTGGATGAACGCCCGACGAGCCTGTCTTGTGGGCTCCGCACCAGCCGGTGGCGGCGTTTCCCAGCCCTCGTCTCGGCAGAGGCAGACGGGGGTGGCCGGCGGGGTCGAGGAGCACGCGGACGTTCTCCTGCGGCTGGTGGCCGGCCCAGGTATGCGCGCTCATGCGGCTGGTGGGTAGCCCCTCCACGGCGGCCTCACCCCTCGGGGGTGAGGCCGGTCCTGCTCGGCTGCGCGAGGCTCTCCTCAGCGCGCCGGTCACTCGGCGCAGTTCGGTATGTCGCGATCGGAAGAGGGCCGATGGCGACATGCGGCCTCTGAGGAAGGACATGCTGTGACGACGAAGAGCGCGTTCACTGAGGACGAGTGGTCCCGGGTCATGCGTGCGCCCCTGGTGGCCGGGCTGGCGATCTCGCTGGCGGATCCCGGCGGCCCCATCGAGGCCGCCAAGGAGTCAATGGCCACGCTGAAGAGCGCGACCAGCCCTCCCAGCCGCGAGCAGCTCCTCGCCGAGGTCGCGCTGGAGATCCAGGCCATGGCGCAGCAGCATCACAATCCGCTCAGCGGGTTCAAGCCCACCAAGGACGGGAGCCCGGGTGAGGCGGTGCTCGAGGAGCTGCAGGCAGTGCAGGGGATCGTGGCAGCCAAGTCCACGCCCGATGAGACCGCGGCGTTCGGGCGGTGGCTGGTCGCCGCGGCGCAGGCGTCCGCTGACGCCGCAAAGGATGGCGGGTTCATGGGCTTTGGCGCGCACCAGGTCAGCGAGCGGGAGCAAGCCATGCTGGACCGAGTTCGGGCGGCCGTGACCAGCTGACCCGTCACATCCACGGCTCCGCGGGACGTCGCTCGGCTGCCTGGAACCGAAGGCGGCCAGGTATGCCGTTTCACCCATCGTGCGCCTGCGGGTGGACGATGGCGGGGTGAAGCTCACCCTCGACCTGCACGACGTCTACAACCGGGGCGCGGACATCGACCGCGCCCTGCGCGCCGTGATGGATGAGGCGGTGTCGAAGAAGGCTCCCCTGGTGGAGATCATCCCCGGCAAGGGGTCTGGGGCCCTGAAGAAGCGGGTGCTGCGGTTCCTCGACCAGAAGGAGAACCGCGCGCTCTACCACCGGGTCGAGAAGGACGTGGACAACCACGGCCGAGTCTTCGTGCACTTTCGGTGGAAGGGCCCCGCCCGACGCGGCCGGTGAGGCGGCGGTGAACCGGCCGACCACCCCGAGCCGTGCCCGACCGAGCGCGATCAGATGGTGGGGTCGCTGGCGCCCACGGACATGGTCCCAACGGTCCTTGCCGTGCTGCGACCGTTCGGGTAGGACGAGACATGGGCACAACGGGGCTAGCCCACCGGGCCGGTGAGGTGCGGTGACGCCTGAGGAGGGCCGACGACTGGTCGGGGCCACGTTGGCGACGCTGTGGCTGGTCGCCTTCATCGTCGCCGACGTGGCCGTGACCAACCCCAACCTCTCACTCGCACCCCTGTTCGCGATCGCGCCACTCATCGCCTGCGCCGTTCTCCCAGCGGGCCCCACCGCGGTTTTCGGTGTCGCCGCGCTCCTCCTCGCGGCGTGGTCGAACCAGTGGAACGACGCCTGGGGCACACCCCAGGTCTGGGTCCGTCTCGTTGACATCTTCCTGGTCAGCGCCGCGGCCGTGATGGTGGCGTGGGTCCGGGTGCGTCGGGAGCGGCAGCTGGCCCGCGTGGCACGCATTGCGGAGGTCGCCCAGCGGACAGTGCTGCCGTTGATCCCCCGCCGCGTGGGGCCCCTCACGGCTGGCACACGCTACCTGTCCGCGGCCGAGGACACTCTCGTCGGAGGCGACCTCTATGACTGGTTCCGCTCCGACCGGCGCATCTGCTTCGTTGTCGGAGACGTCCGCGGTAAAGGGGTCGGGGCGGTCGAGCAGGCCGCCCGCGTCATCCGTGCGTTCCGCCAGTCCGCTGCCGCCGGCGCCGACCTGGCCGCCATGGCCGCACAGATGAGCGACTACCTGATGCAGTTCTTCGACGACGAGGAGTTCGCCACCGCCGTCCTGGTGCAGATCACCAACAGCACGCGGCTGACGCTGGTCAACTGCGGACACCCGGCGCCGATCTTCATCCCGAGCGACGGCGACGCGACCTTCGTCCTGCCGCCCGTTGGCCTGCCACTGGGCTTGGGCAGCTCCTACGAGTCCATGAGCATGCCGTGGACCGTGGGTGACCGGCTACTGCTCTACACCGACGGCCTCAGCGAGGCGCGCGATGAGCGTGGCGAGTACCTGCCCCTCCTGCCACTCGCGCCGCTGCTCAGGGAGTCCAGCGTCGAAGACGCGCTCGACGGCATACTGGCCAAGGTGCGCGAGCACGTGCCGGACGGGCAGCTCACCGACGACCTGGCCGCGCTGCTTCTCGAGAACGCCCTCCCCGAGGGGGGATCACAGACCGATCACCATGGCTCCTTGGTGGCCAGCGCGGACACGGTGCAGCACCACCTGCCGACGGCGCTGGAACACCTGAGGGGGCAGCAGGACGGTGACGCCGCGCGGTCCTCCGTCCGCGCTGAGTGAGGCCGTGCACGCGACTGAGATGGAGGGTTCCGATGGGTGAGGATGCCGTGCAGCGTCGTGCTGAGCGGGCCGAGCGGGCCGACTACCACGTCGAGGCGCAGCGGCGCCGTAGCGAGCAGGAGTCGGCGAAGGCTCAGGTGCTCGTCGACCGGTTCGTCGCGCAGGCCACGCAGGCGGGGCTGGCGGCCGAGGAGCTGACGGCCCGTCCGTGGTCCGGCCGTGGCCGCTACCGGACGGGTGTCGTCGGCTGGTACCTGCGCCGCGACCGCTCGATCGGGGTCGGCCTCGACGGCAGCTACTACGTGCTCGTCGTGGCGCCCGAGCGGTTCGGTCGCTGGCGCACCGTCCCGGTCGACCCGACTCCTCCGCCGCTCCAGGTCGGGCAGGGTGCCCGCGACGGCGAGTCCATCGCCCTGAAGAAACTGCTGGAGCTGCGGCTGCAGTGGTCGGACTCCGCAGGGGCCTGAGCGCACGACCGGCCCGGCTGGGCTGGTCTCAGGCGACGCCTCTCCCAAGGTCCGCACGGGCCAGCGACGCCTGACCATGTGCGCTACTGGCTCGGCGCGGGTCTGGGCGTGGGCCGCAAGCGGATCCAGTCCAGGATCGCTGCCTTCGGTGACCGCCTCACAGCCGTCGACATCGAGGGGAAGCCGGTCCACGTCCTGCGCGAGGATCTCGAGGAGCTGGTCGCGACGCCCGCGACGGCCGCCGTGCGGCTGCTCCCGGGCCACGACCAGTGGGTCCTCGGCCCGGGCACGGGGCCACCGCGGGAAGCGCTGACGGACGAGGTTGCGCGGCTCGCCACGATCCTCGACCGCCCCTGCAGTCGACCGTCCACCTGACGTAACGCATCCGCTCCACCAGGACTGGTCGCTCCCTGACGGCAGGGATGAGGCCGCTTGCCGGTAATGCCGCGAGGGCTCTGGCACTCTTCACGCATGAGCTCGCTGATGCCGCGGCTGGATCGGGTCACCCGCACTTTCTGGCGCGTCAAGGGCCGCCCCGTCGACCTCACCGGGAGGGAGCAGTGGTTGGCCGCTCCGATGCACGACGGTCAGACGATCGGGGACTCCTGGCTGCAGGCGGCAGCGGCCGCGCACGGCGGCGCTGTGCGCGAGCAGGAGAAGGGCGCCGGTCTCTTGGCCGACATGTCGGAGCTGGATGGGCCGGACTTCAGGGCGGCCAACCTGCGGCCCGAGGTCCGCGCCTTCTACGAACACACCTCAGACTGGCGGATGGAGGTGTGGACCCAGTGGAACGCGCTGTTCCAGCCCGGCGGCGAGCTCATCTCGCGATACTTCGGCCGCCGGGTGCAGCAGCTCGCACTGCCGACCCGCCCTCTCGACGTCGCCCTCGGCATGGACAGCAGAGTGGCGAAGATCGTGGATGCCGACGGCGAGCAGAGGGCTGCCGGATGGATTCGCACGCTCCGGTCGACGGGTGAGTACGTCTACAGCGGCTGCTACTCAACCCGAGTCCTTCCCGGAGCCGAGCAGCCAAGCGTGCACGTGGCGTTCCCCCTCGAGGCAGGCAATGTCCAGGTGTTCCTCAGGCCCAGGGTGCTGGCCGATGGCGCACTGGAGCTCAGTTCACCCACTGGTTCCTTCGGCGAGGACGGTGCCTACGTCGTCGTCGAGGACGCTGGTCGCACCCACGCCGCCCGAGCCCCGATCCATGAGACGTTCCGGGTGTTCGTCGACCCAGAGGGAGTGCTTCGAACAGACCACGTGCTGCGCCTGTGGTCCGCAACGGTGGTGCGCCTGCACTACAGACTGGCTCCAGCTCGCGCAGAAGCGCCCGCCCAGTGAGGGCTTGGGTCAGGGGGCGGCTCCCGCGCGCCTCAGCACCGCTCGATGGGACCTCATCGCGCGAGGACAACTGAGCGACGGTCCACGATGCCACGCAACGCGGAACCTGCCCGTAACCAGCACTGTCGTGGAATGGTGCGGGACACCTCTCGTGAGCGCAGGTCCGTCGTTTACTTCAGGCGAGACTGCGACACGCTGGTCACTCGCCGAAGTAGATCCGACGCGCCGCGTCATCCGGGACCAGCCCGTCCGGGCCGCGAGCCTCCAGGGTTGCGAACCCGCCGAGCGTGGGGTCTGCCTCACGGGCGGCCGCATTGCGTTCGCGTCGGCGGTCGGCCTCGGGCCCCTGCTCCGCGTCCAGAAGTGCGCACCACCGGTCGTATGCACGAAGCACTGCGTAGTAAGCCAGCCGCCGTCTCGCAAACTCGCTCGTCGCCCGATCCCAGTCCCCGTCCGTCGTGAGCAGTTCGCTCAGCTCGCGGACGTCTCGGAAGAGCAGTGATGTGCCAAGCCCCTGAGTGGGGTCCAAAGCGCCCGCCGCGTCTCCCACCAACACCATGTGTCCGAGGGTGATGCGGCTCGACCATGTGCAGCTGTTGGGGAAGAACCCGATCGGCCCCGCCTGCTGGGCATGATCCAACGTTCCCTCCGGCATGTACTTGGCAGCGAAAGCAACGAACGCGTCGGCAGTCCGTCCCACCCCTGTCTCCCGGACCTCGTTGGCCGTCAGGCGGATGTACACGCGGCATGAGTCCACGCCCGTGGCGAACCACCCCACCGCAGCGGCGGGTGTGGTGGCCCAGCCGAAGGTGTCGTCCCAGTGCACGTCGGCCAAGAGCAGGCCACCGAACGAGTGGTGCTCTGGGTCGGCCATCGTGTCCGCCCTCAGCCATCGCCGGGCCCCCGACCTCTTCCCGTCGGCGCCGACGGCGAGCCTGGTCTGAAACTCCGTCTCGCGTCCGTCCCTGACCACCGACACGCTGGGACGGTTGCCGTCGCGTACCCCGACGACTTTCGCCGGCCGCAGGACGGAGGCGCCCTGTGACTGGGCCCAGGTCAGGGCCACTTCCTGGAGTTGGGGGTGGGAGAACCCGATCGCTGGCAACGCGTCGATCGCGATCGTCTCCCACCGCTGCGAGTCCACGCGCTGTCCGTCTTGGTAGAAATCGAGCACGGGTAGCGGCACGACGCCGACCTGATCGAGAGGCTCACCGAGGCCGGCCCGCAACGCCTCGGAGTGCCCCCAAGGAAAGGTCAGCTCGCCGCGTATGCGGTCCCGGAAGCGGGTCTCCTTCTCGACTACCAGGACACCGAGACCGGACCTTGCCAGCACGCCCCCCAGCGCTGACCCCGCTAGCCCGCCGCCGGCGATCACCACGTCGAATGATCGAGCGGCCATGCTGAGTCCATTCGGTGCAGGTCGTGGTCAAGATCCATGCAATATCGGGCGCCTTCAGCCGTCAACCCCCGCCTGCCCGCAGATGACCGAAGTGCCGCGAGGCACCGGCCATGCGTACACGAAACAAGCAGCCGACGAGCGGTCGTCGGGCCGCGCCGTGCCGAGACGTTGCAGACTTCCGTCCTTCGCCCCAGTCGGGCACGTGTGGCCTGTGTCAGCCGCGGGGAAGCGTCCGGCCGTCGGGCAGTGTTCGGCCGCTCAGGAGTGCCACCAGACATCCGCTGTCGGCGCGAATGAGCTGGCCCCTACCCCAGCTCCAGTCGATGTCGGTGGCCTCGAGTCGGACCTCGGCCAGGTCGACCCCGAACCAGCTCCCGCCTGAGGCGGTGAGCTGCTCGAGGACGGCGGTCGCTGCCTCTGCGGGTGCGACCGGGGGCCGGTCGAGCGCGACTGTCACATCCAGCGAGTGAATGACGGCATGGCTCAGTGCACCGGCTGCGCCGCCGCCCGGTGGCTGCCATGCGTGCAGTCTCGGCGATCGGAGCTGGTCGAGGAGGTCGTCGACGGGCAGCGAAGCGTCCCGCATGGCCACGGTGTTGGACAGTGTGGTGAAGTCGCCGCCGGCCGTCGCCATCTCGGCCCCGAACTGCTCAGGAGTCAGCCGCGCCGGCATGGTCACGTGCGCGATGACATGGCGCACCAGCCATTTCTCGCACAGCGACGGGGCGTCCCACGTGTCGACGGACGTGGCTGTGAGGAGATCGGCGAGCCCCTTGTAGGTCGCCGCCACCCAGGACTGGTCGGTCACGATCGGTCTCCCTGTGTGAGGTGAGCGAGGTGCTCCTCGAGCTTGTCGAGGGAGGTGAGGAAGCCGGCCCGGGCTTCGGGCATGCGCATCGTCTCGGGCACGTTCCGCTGGTGGATGACGACTTCGGTTCTACCGTCGCCGCAGTCGTTGAGTGTGCTGGTGGTGTGCATCCCGGTTGCCGAGTCGACCCAGGCGAGCCGTTCGGGCGGGACGACCTCGGTGAAGGTGGCGACCATCCGGTGGCTGCCGTGCTCACCGAGCATCAGGGTCTCGAACCGTCCACCAGGGTGGAGCTCGACAACGATGCCGTCGATCGGGGTGGCCATGCCTCTCGGGCCCCAGAAGTGGGCGAGCTCGGCGGGCTCAGTGAGGCACCGCCACACCAGTTCGCGCGGGGCGGGGAGGACCCGCCGGTAGACGAGCTCGTCGTCGTTCACTGGTTCTCACGCTCCTGCAAGCGGACAAGGTGCGTCTCCAGCCGATCCATTCGCTCTGACCACGTGCGCCGGCTCTCCTCGATCCATGAGAGGGCGGCCTCGAGCGCCGCGGGTTCGAGCCGACATGGCCGGGTCTGCCGGTGTCGCCCCTGACTGATCAGCCCGGACCGCTCAAGCACCCGGATGTGCTGCGAAACGGCCTGCATGCTCATGGCGTACGGCTCGGCCAGCTCCTTGACGGTCGCCTCGCCCGCGCTCAGGCGGGCCACGATGTCTCGCCTGGTGCGGTCGCTGAGCGCCGTGAACACGGAGTCGAGCTGCGGATCTTCGATGGTGGTGGCCATGGCCTTACTAAAGCATCTGCTTTATCAAGTGTCAACTGGAGGAACGACACTTGGGCGGGCTCGCGGATCGACACCAAAGGCCGGCGGGCCCCGACCAGATCTGCTCGGGGTCGGGGTCCATCACGGCACTCCTGTCAGTCGCTGTTGCTTCGCTGGGAGAGGCCCCGGTCACTCATCTGGCATGAACGCGTGTAGAAGCGGGAGATGCCGCCGTGCGCCTGCGCCACGGCGTAGGCGTCAGCCAGTCTGGTGACGTAGGCGTCCGCGTCGGCACCGGGCAGCTTCTGGACCGGGGGCTGTCTGTGCAACTGTGCGACGAAGTCCTCTCGCGACTGGTCGGGGTAGAAGCCCTCGTTGATCATGGCGCAGGCGGCCTGCGCAACGGCACGCTCGCCGGGGTTCCCAGTCCGCAGGCTGCGAAACGTGCCGATGGCGGTCAAAACGGCGTGACGGGCCGCTGGGTTGAGGCTCTGGTCGCACGGGGTCCGGCAGAACGTCATCACCCCGTCGAAGCTGGTGGGGGCGTGCTGCATCGCAGCCGCGATGAGCAGCAGCGCTCCGGCCCTGGCGGCCGTACGGGTTGAGCGTCTCGCCATGATCAGCCCCCAGCCGGCGACCTCGCTGCGCGGACCGGTGGCCGCGCTCGTGCCTGCAGGGTAGGACGCGGCGCAGGGGTGAGGGGTCGTGCGTTTGCGGTAGCCGTGTCGTTCGTGGAGTACCGGACGCCGACGCTCACACACGGAACCCGAAAGTGCGCGGATCGGGCACTGGCTCATTCCGTTCCGTGCGGGCTGCCATCAGCAGCTTGGTCGTTGCCCTGCTGGCCCCTACGGGACGGGCTGCGAGTGCTGAGCCGTCTCTGTGTAGTTGGAACCACCGAAGCGGGACGCGATGCTCGGATGACCCCGGTATGCCGGCGCCCACCACATTCTTCCGCCTGGA
>Ga0164302_10000422_pt1 | contig 11808 bp, 10 predicted proteins | sample Whisoiple_202_MG_FD_109714 | JGI IMG/M metagenome (GOLD analysis project Ga0164302, IMG submission 109714) | Soil microbial communities amended with pyrogenic organic matter from upstate New York, USA - Whitman soil sample_202_MG | ecosystem: Environmental > Terrestrial > Soil > Agricultural... | reverse complement strand
TCTGGGGCGCCAAGACTGCCGAACATACGTCACCTCCGGCGGCAAAAATCACGCTACGATACAGGGTAAGGCTTGTCAATCTACGCAGAGCACATCCCCGAGAGCAGTGCGTTGCGCGCACTGAGTTACCGGGGAAGTGCTTTATGCCTTGCAAATTGACGGTTCTCAGGTAAACCTGCTCGTTAACCTCCTGTGAGCTTGTCCATTGCCGCGCGCCGAAACGATCGCCGATTCTCCTGATGCCCGCTCTTGCGGCGACCTTCTATATGATTGGCTGCCATGGCTCCTGACGGCGGCAGTTACTTTTGTTCTGCTCAATCAATTGGGGAGCGCAGCGCTTTTCGAGCCCGACGAGGGTCGCAACGCCGAAAAGGCTCGGGAAATTCTCGTGCTGGACGACTGGGTTACGCCGCACGAGAATTTTTACCCGGTTCTGGACAAACCCATTTTCTTTTATTGGCTGATCGCGGTTTCCTATAAGCTCTTCGGCGTGTCGGAATGGACGGCTCGCCTGCCTTCGTTCTTGGCTGCCCTCGGTTGCGTCGTGTTGGTCTATCGTTTTGCTCGGTCTCATTGGGGACGCTGGGTGGCGTTGTGGAGCGCGCTGGTTCTCGTGACAAGCGTTGAGTTTTTTGTTCTCGCGCGGATCGTGATCTTCGATATGCCACTTACTTTTTTTTTAACCGTTGCTCTATTGGCATTCTACGAAGCCCAGCAGAGCGAGAATCGTCGCCGGCGCACTGCTCTCTGGCTGGCGATGTATCTCGCTCTCGCCTTGGGAACTCTCATCAAAGGCTTGGTCGCGCTCGTCATTCCTGGAATGGTGTTCTGCCTTTTTATTTTGCTGCGGCGACGGTGGCACGTCTTACGCCGAATGTATCTGGTTCCCGGGGTCGGTATTTTTATTGCCGTCGTTCTCCCGTGGTATCTTCAGGCCGAAGCGCGAAACCCTGGATACCTCTATTATTTTCTATGGGCGGAGCATTTCGGCCGATATACCGCTGCGACCTTCGATCGTTCGGAGCCATGGTACTATTTCATTGTCGTTGCCCTGATTGGTTTCTTTCCATGGACGCTTTTGCTTCCTTGGATGATCAAAAATCTTTGGCGCAGAAGTTGGGATGACAAAACATTATACCTCGTGATTTGGGTATGCGTGCCGCTGTTGTTTTTTTCCGCTTCCAATTCAAAGTTGCCGCATTACATCCTGCCGATCTTTCCTGCCGTTGCCATACTGGCGGGCGCAACCGTGGTTGGCTTGTGTGAAAAATCCGCAGCCAAATTGCGAATAGCCCTATCTCTAATCTGGGTAGTGCAGACCGGGAACGGTCTGTATTTATTGCTTGGATCGTTTTATCCGAGGATCTTGGCGCATCAAATTCGCGATCGGTTTATCGGCATGGCAGATCTGCTTTGGGTTTATGCGATAGGTTCACTGGTGATCCTGGGTTATATGGCGACGAGAAGTATTCACGATGCGCGGGTGCGCCCGAGCCTCATTTACCTTGCGCAGCTTGTCGGCTTGGGCGTCTTCCTTGTGTTCTTTACGCAGATGATGGTTTCAATATCGCCGGATCGGTCCGCTAAAACGACTGCGATGGCAGCATTGGCTCAGCTATGGAGGGGTGCGCAAGTCGTTTTTTTTGAGACGTATATGTCAGGAATGCCTTTTTATCTCCACAGCGAACGACCGATTTGGCTGATTACGCACGATAACAAAAAGCGCACATTTCTCGGAAACTACCATGTCATCGGCAAACGGCAGGATCCGTTGACGCCATGGGGAAAAGCGATCTTCAATCTGGACGATTTTCGTGAGCAGTGGAAGACTCGAAAACAGCCACTGCTCGTCATCGTCAAGGAAAAAAACTTTGACCGGCTGGTCGAGACCGTTGGCGAAGCACTGAACCCCGTTGCGACGATTGACGAATACTTCTTGGTAACAAACCGCTGAGGGCGAGAATTCTTTGTTCCGTACGGTTCACCAAAGATGATCGATGGGTGTTCTAAAACGAGGCAGGCATGCATGATCTGTTGATTGCAACCCTCTTGGGAATTGTGGAAGGCATTACTGAGTTTTTGCCGGTATCGTCCACGGGACATTTAATCATTTCAGGCCATCTGCTCGGATTTGTCGGTGATGAGGCAGCGAGTTTCGAGGTCATCATTCAGCTAGGCGCGATTCTTTCGGTGGTGCTGCTCTACTGGCGCCGGTTTGTCGGTTTGATTCCCGCTTCTGTGAAGGCGTTTGAGCCGTCAAATCTGGAGGGCTGGTCAGGTCTTTGGCGCATCGCGCTCGCAACGTTCCCGGCCTTGGTCGTGGGCTACGGCGCACGCCACGTCATCAAAGAGCAACTGTTCAACCCGTCGGCCGTGACATTGGCTCTGGCTATTGGCGGCATCGCCATTCTGCTGGTCGAGCGTTATGCCGCAAAGCGAAAGACTAATAGTCTCGAAAGACTGACGCTTCCCCAAGCGCTGGGAGTCGGTCTTTTCCAGGTGCTCGCCCTTTGGCCCGGTACATCACGCGCCGCGGCAACCATTGTCGGCGGGATGCTGCTCGGTTTAGATCGGAAAAGCGCTGCTGAGTTTTCGTTCTTGATTGCCGTGCCTGTAATGCTGGCAGCGAGCGGCTATGAGCTGATCAAGATGCGCCATGAAATGGCACTGCAAAACGTCTTGCAGCTGGGCGTCGGTTTTGTGATTTCCTTTATAGTGGCGCTCATCACCGTTAAAGTTTTCGTCAGTTTTCTTCAGCGTGGAAAGCTTACACCTTTCGCCTGGTATCGCATTCTCGTCGCGCCGATTTTTTATTATTTGACGCGCGGTTTAAAGTTTTGAAGCGAGCCGTTCCACGCAGACCTATCGATGATCGTGACGCTGCTTGATCCAGGCGAAGATCTGGTTTCGGTACAGGTAAGCAATACCTAAAGCGGCGAGCGATACAAAAGCAAAGATCGCGAACGTGTGATATTCCTCGTTTCGAATAGTTGCGCCCTGCATGGTGAGCAGATAGGTACCGGGGATTCGTCCGATCACCGCAACGATCAAAAAGGTGCTGAGCTTCATTCGACTCAGCCCAAGGACATAACACAGGTAGTCCTTCGGGAACCCAGGAAAAAGAAAGAGCACGAAGCAGATGAAGGTGCCGGTTCTGGTGGTGAGAAAATTGAATCGTTCAAGAACTTCCCGCTTGACGAATCGCTCAACGAATGGCCGGCCGAGAATGCTTGCCAATTCGAACGCGACCCACGAGCCCAAAGATAATCCCACCGTTGACAGGAGAAAGCCGACAGTTTCGCCGTATACATAACCTCCGGCGACACCCGTGAGCTCGCCAGGGAATGGCGCTGCTACCACTTGCAGAACTTGCAACAGCACAAAAACGGCAGGTGAATACGGGCCAAGGCTCTGGAGAAACTTGCTGAGCTTGTCCCGATTAGAATAGATGCCTTCGAAATCGTCGAAGTCTTCGCCGGCCGGGGCGAACGCACTGAATGGCCGCGGAATGTAACGGCTGAAGAAAAAGAGCAGCACCACCAACGCGATAAAGATGACGCCTCGAATCGCGAGTTGGCGACGCTGGTTGGTCATCCCGACCTTATAACAATAAAAAAATCACAAGACGAGGGAGTATCGGAGTAAACTGTCGAGTTCCGCAGGATGAGCGTTGCACCGATTAAGAGATGCTGTTGATCGTAGAAAAAACAGGTGGCGCCGGAAATACCCGGCGCCACTGTTCGCGTTCAAAACGGATTTGCTGAGGAGTTATTCCGCGCCGACTTTCGGACGCCACTTATCAAAGCGGGCCTCGTAACGGTCGATGACATCGGTCAATAACATGCCGCAGATCGCGAAGATCAAAACACCGACAAAAACTTTATCCGTCTGGAAAGTGGCGCCGGCAACCGTGATCATAAAACCGATACCGGCCGTAGCCGCATACAATTCGCCGACCATAACGCCGATCAGCGCGCGACCGACGGCCAAGCGCAGGCCCGTCAATATAAACGGCACCGTTGAGGGAAGCACGACGGATTTAAAAATCTGCCATTCGGAAGCTCCGAAACTTCTTGCAGCCGTGAGCAGGTTCGCCGGGGTTGTCTTAACTCCATCGCGGGTATTGATCAATAGTGGGAATACGGCACCCAAAAAAATGATGCCGACTTTTGATAGGATTCCAATACCAAGCCAGATGATGACCAGGGGCAGCAAGGCGACGCGGGGCGTGGCATTCATCGCATTCACGAACGGGTCACAGACATAGGCGAATTTTTTATACCAGCCTATGGCTATGCCAAAGGGAATCGCGACGACGATCGAGAGAAGATATCCCCAGACGAACTCTATGCCGCTAACATAAAGGTCATTCCAGATTTCGCCCGATGCGAACATTTGCCAGCCGGCTTTGACGATCAGTGAGGGCGCACTCATGAACATCGGATTAATCAACTGGAAGGTGTTGCCGCACAGTTCCCAAATCGTCAGGAATATGAATACAGCGATTGTGCCAAGAATCTTACGTTCTTGATTGAGATAGAACTTGTACGCGGCCGATGCTTCCGCGACTCGGATATCTAATAATTGTTCTTCTTGAGCAGCTTGAGCCATAATTGACCCTCCCTGTGAACCCCGGTTAAATGATCGTTAAGGTTGCCAGCCTGCGAACCACTACCAAAAGGCTACAGGGTTGTCAATACATTTCAAGTAGGCTTTACAGAAAGTTTCACGCCGAACAAAAAAATAGTTTTCCGCCGGCTGATCGGTACCGTAACTTGACAATCATTAATGTATTAACTATTTTTATCCGCAACAATCTCTCCGGTACTAGGAGATCCCATGAAACTCCTGTTTGTGACACCCGCAATGGGCAATTGGGCGCCGTGGGGCGAGCGCCATTTGGCTGTCAACCCGTTGCACGCGCAAGTCGCGGGCTTTATCCGCGAGAAAAAAGTCGCGGATGTTGCGGTCCTCGACTGCCGGGCGCTCGGCCTCGACGACGAGCAAATGATCGATGCAATCAAAGAGCACCGACCAGACGTGGTTTTTTTCGGGGCCATGATTGCGGCTGCGGGCGGGGCAGCGCAGCTTAACCGCTTTCACGCGGCAATGAAGTTGATCAAGCGATCCCGGCCGGAAACGATTACCGTCGGCGGCGGCTTGATGTACACGGCGGTGCCGCAGAAGATCATGGTGGACAACCCGCAACTCGACTGCGCTATCGTGGGCGTTTTTGGAGATAACGAGTATCCGCTCTGGGAGCTCCTCGAGGAGATCAAGAAACCGGCGCCGAACTTTGCTGCGATCCGGGGCCTCGCCTGGCGTAAAGGGGACGAGATTGTGCTCAATCCGGCTCGGCCAGTAATCAGCGATCTGGACGAACTGCCGATGCCTGCCTACGATCTGTTTCCGATGGACAGGTATTATGGTTACTCGGTGATTCCCAACTACAATGAAGCAGTAACCTCGCGCGGCTGCGAAGGCGCTTGCCATTTTTGCTACGAATGGTGGCTTGTCGATCCACGCAATCCGCGCGATTTCAGCTCCCATCGGACGCGCGGCGGCCGGGCGGTAGCGGACGAGATGGAGCTGCTCAACAAAAAATATGGTGTCAAAGCGTTGACCTTCATGGATGATGATTTCAACTCCGACCGGCAAAAAATGGTCGATTTGGTCGAAGCGCTGGAAGAAAAAAAGCTCGACATGAGCTGGTTCTGCCTGAGCCGCGCGCAGAATCTGATCCGCGATGCCGACCTAGTCCCGCGCTTGCGCAAAGTCGGGCTCTATCAGGTTCTGATCGGGATCGACGGCGGTACCGACGAGGAAATCGCCGAGGCGCGCAAAGGAAGTATGAAAGTCGGCGTCAAAGAGCTAAGAGAGCTGATCCAATTTCTACGCAAAAACGATATTTCAACCATTTCGACTTATTTAAATGGATTCTGGGAAGATGATGAAGCGAAGGTTCGCCAGCGCGCCAAAGCCGTGGACGAGATCGATCCGGACATCGTGATGATTCAGCTGCTCAATCCAATCCCAGGCTCGCCGATTTATAAGAAGGCGGTGAAGGAAAGTCTGATCGAAATCGATAATCTGAGCCTTTATGACCTCGAACACTGCGTGATGCCGACTAAATATCTGAGCCGCCAACAACTCGGCGAGCTGACGGGCTGGGCCTTCCAAAACTTTTATAGTAAACCAGGCCGGATCGATCGAATTTTGAACGGTTATAGCTCGCCCTACGTGAAGATGAAATTTCTCTCGTTCAAAAACAACGCCGCGAAATACGAGAAAGGCGCGTCGGAGGACGCCGTCGCCATCTAGCCAACCGTGAGACAGTGACGGAGCGTTCAAACAGCGAAGCACTGAGTGGGAAGACCGCTCTGGTGACCGGCGCAAGCCGGGGCATTGGCGCGGCGGCAGCGATTCGCCTCGCGCAACGCGGCGCCGCCGTGGTGGTGAATTATCATAAAAACCAAGCCGCGGCGCAGAAGGTGCTCGATCAGGTGAAAGCGAGCGACGCGAGAGGCGTGATTTTTCAAGCCGATGTGACCCGCTGCGAGGAAATCGAACGAATGGTACAGGCGGCAGAGCGCGAGCTTGGCGCCATCGATATTTTGGTCAACAACGCCTACTTTCCGTTCCAGGTGGGGCCTCTTCACGAGCTTACGTGGGATGATTTCCACCGCGCAGTGGAGCACGAGCTCTCGGCTTTTTTTCATTGTGTAAGCGCGTGCTTGCCCAAAATGAGAGAGAAAAAAGCCGGGCGGATTATTGTGATTAGCTCGCGACTGGCGCAACAGCCCCTGCCTAGGCTGGGAGCTTACGCCGCTGCAAAATCTGCGCTCGAGTCGATGGCGGATACGATGGCCATCGAGTTGGGGCCACTTGGAATAAGCGTGAATGTCGTTACGCCCGCCTTCACCTTGACCGACGCCTCGCTGATTATGCCCGAGGCGTATCGAGAGCGGGTCAAAGAAATGCGGCCACTCAAGAAACATCTCTACCCGGAAGATGTCGCGGGCGCGGTTGCTTTTCTCGCGGGCGACGAAGCCGCGATGCTCACCGGCAGTCATATTTTGGTTACCGGCGGCAGTCATTTGCAGCTCTAAAAAATCAGGATTAACGTTCAACAGGTCATCCTTCGCTCTGGCCTGCCCTTAGCCAGCGAGGCTGTTTGCAATCCCATGCTGTCGCTCGACGAGATCGTTGCCGGTTTGACTCAGATCGTTGGCCCCCAACGCGTCTCCAGCAATCCGATCGACAAGATTAATTACCAGCACACTCTCGCCTACGGTGCATACCGTGCGCTGCCCGATGTCATTGTTCGTATCGAATCCGACAGCGCCGGCCGGCATAAGGTTGCCGAGATCCTCCGTTTCGCAAACCAACACAACATTCCGATCGTCGCCAAGGGCGGCGTCGGGATGGGCATCAGCTCGCCATTAAAGGGCGGGCTACTCCTCGACATGCTCGGCATGGATAAAATTTTACAAGTGAACCCAGCCATGCAGTATGTCATCGCCGAGGGTGGCGCGAGCGTTTATGCGATCCATGGAGCGCTGAGAAAACACGGTCTGATGCTACCGAATTTCGGAACTTACGGGCCAGCGGTAGTGATCGGCGCGATGATCAACAAGGGCGGGATCGGCTACGGTATGACCCGGTATGGCTGGATCGCAGACATGGTACTCGGCCTGGAAGTGATCCTCGCCAATGGAGAAACTATTCGGCTCGGCGCGCTGGCCAATGAGGGGACCACTTTCGGACCGTTTCAAAAATGGATTCATTTGCCGGATCTGCTCGGCCTTTTCACCCTCGCTGCCGGCTCCATGGGCATCATCAGCAAGGTCTGCCTCCGTGCCATCGAAGGCAAGCGCGAGTGGCTGCACGATTACTGCTATTCGTTTCACCGCGATCAGCTGAAAGAAGCGCAGGATGCGCTGACGCAACTCGTCAAAGGCGAAATCGTTTACGATATCCATTTCACCGATCGCTGGCAGTACCACTGGCCGATGGAAGAGGGGCTTTACGACAAACGCAAAGTTCCCAATGACGGCTGGTTTTTTTTAAAGACCATGCTGATGGCGCGCGCCAGCGATGAACTACAATACAAAGAAAAACGGATGCGGCAAATTTATCGTGATGCCGGCGCAGTCGACGTCCCCGAAATCGCCGAAAAGGGAATGGGCGCCAAAGCGCAAGAGCATGGGCTACACGGCTGGCCCGATTGGCACGTGATGGGTCCGGACGGCTGGTGCGGCTCGGTAGTGCGCCACACCGGAATGTTCGCGGTTACTTCCAAGATGTACCCGCTGACGTTTCTAAAGGAGATGTACGATCTCGACGAGGCCGCCAAGCGTGAATGTGGACTTTGGGACGCGGAACATTCACCCCAGCACGATAGCTACGTGACACGTGATTTTGCCATCAAAGAAGAGTATTTCGTGTTCTACAATCCTTACGATGACGACGATGTCGCAAAACTGCGGAAGTGGATGGGGATGGTGCAACAATTCAGCAATGAGCGGGGCGTTGTCTGGACCGCGCCGACCTTGAGCACGAAGGGGCCGCTGCCTTACGGCAGGCTGGGCAATCTGTACGATGTCATCAAAGAAATCAAGCAACTGGTCGATCCTAACAACATTTTGAACCCCGGTGCGCTCTACTAAGTGTTGTTGTTCAACGTTCAAGTTTAAAAAGAAGAGACGGTCGCGCGCAAAACGAGCGCCGAAGTGAGGAGAAAACTATGGGACTTGGGAGAAAAGACTTTTCCGGTAAGCGAGTCGCACCGCAGGAAGCCGACGCGGTGATCGCCGATTTGAAAAAGTATTTGGCCGAGCTTTCCGATCGCTGGCTCATCAAGGGGCGCTTTCACAGCGATATGGCGAATGGCAGCTTGCCGATGGAAGCGATCAAGGTCTTTTGGCAGAACTGGTACGGCTTCGTTGCCGAAATCAACAATTTTCACGGGGTCGCCTACCAGCGCCACCTGCCGTTTTTCAAGCGGCACCCTGAGCTGCAAAAACATTTTGCCAATCATGTCGCCGACGAGATGATTCATCCGAAGCCACCGGGCCACATTCAGATCGTCCTCGAGCAGGGGCGTAACTTTGGACTCACGAACGACGAAATGATCGATTACGAAATGCTGCCGGAGTGCCGGGCCTTTCTCGAGTACTATCGCGGTGTGCTCTATGAAGGCACGATGGTCGAATGGTGGGCGTCGTTCTGCGTCGAGGAAGCAGTTGGTCACTGGGCCAAGTTCTTCGGCGGCGCGCTGCGAAAAAATTACAAAATTCCGGAAGAGAAGATCGTCTACTTCCGGATGCATGCCGAAGCGGATCTCGAAGAGCACGACGGCGTCATGGCCCATGCGGATCTCGATTGGACGGTGCTAAAAAAAATGCTCGAAGAAGGAAAGGCGGAGACGCGACCGGGGTTCAATTTGGAATACTGTTTGCGCACAGGCACAGCATATTTTGCCTGGTTTTTTGAGGGGGTTTACCAGTACGTGAAAAAGGAAGGTTTGTACAAAAGTGTAACATGGTAAACGAGAAGGCGCAGGAGATTTCGCCGCGGCCGCTGATGCGGATCCTCGGAGATTTCGCCAATAGCCAGATCCTCGACGCTTCCATCGAATATGATTTTTTCACGCTGATTCATGATGGCATTCATTCCGCTGACGAAATCGCGCGAGCGGCGGGCACGGATCCGCGCGCGACCCGCATTGTCCTCGATAGCTTGCCGGCCTTGGGAGTGGTACAAAAGCGCGATGGCGGATACTTTCTCACGCCCATGGCGGATGCCTTTCTGGTTAAAGGCAAACCGTCTTACGTCGGCGACTTTCGGCATGTCGCCTTGGTGCTCTGGGACGGCATGGCGCATCTCAAGGAGTCGCTCAAGACCGGTAAGCCGCTGAGCCGTATGGATACCGGCGCCGAGCTAAAGGTCTGGGAAAAACTCGTGCTCGGTATTATCGTCATCGCCGAACCCGCCGCCAAAGCGCTCTGCGATATTTTGAAAATCGGCATCGACAAAAAAGGACTCAAGGTGCTCGATATTGCCGGCGGCTCGAGCATTTTCGGGATGACGATTTTGACCCGCGATTCGACCGCTGAAGTGACGCAACTCGACTGGCCCAATGTGAACGCGGTCGCGAGGAAAGCTAACCAAGCGCGCGGGCTCGAAGGCAAGATCCGCTTCATCGACGGCGAACACCATACGGCGCCCATCGAAACGAATCATTACGATGTAGTGCTTGCCAGCAATTTTTGCCGCTTCGAATCACCGCAGGGAAATCAAAAACTCTTCGCGAAAGCGCACTCGGCGCTCAAAACGGGCGGAATTCTTGTCGTCAATGACTTTGTGCCCAACGAAGAACGCACCGAGCCGACCTTTGCTTTGCGTTTTTCGGTGTACACGTTGACCCACACGCCTCAAGGCGAGTGTTGGACGCTCTCTCAATATTCCGATTGGTTGGAAAAGGCCGGCTTCCGTTCGATCGAAACTTATGGGGACATTCCGAACACGCTGCCGGGGACGACGCTGATCCTGGCAAAAAAAACTTAGAAGGTCTGTTTCAGGGAAAGAACCCTCGGTACGGCCCTGCGGGCCTACTCGGGCAACCGGCAAATGCAATTTTTTGGATCTCTGACTAACAGATTCAGCGTGGCGCATCGCGGCATAACGCGCGCGCCATCCATGTCGCCTCCGTTATTACAGCAGTTTTTTCCCGCCGCTTTCCCAACGGCTCAAGCCGCGGCCCTGCTCTGTGCGGTTGGCGATAATGCGGCGCCATTTTTCATCGTCTGGAAGCAATTCGTCGGACTGATTCGGCGCGTGCGCGGTGAGCTGCACGCGATTGTTGTCGAGATCAAAAAAATAGATGCTGCGCTCGCCTTGCGGGCGTAAGCCATCCTCAGCTCGCTTATCGCCTTGGGTCTTGCCGTTATAACGCTCGACCAGGGCCACCATCGACTCGAAATCTTCCTGAGGGACGTTCAGCGCCATGTGACAACCGCGGCCGTGTTTTTTACTACGCTGCGATAGCGCTTCCACTTCTACCAGCCCGATCATCTGGCCGCTCTGTGTCGGCAGCATAGTCTCGGCGCCGCAAGCCCTGGGTACGCCGCTGCCGAGGGCTTCCGAGTAAAACGTGAGCGATTTTTTTAGATTGATGGTTTCAAAAACAGTGTGGCTGATGCATTCGGGCAGAGGCTCGATCCGGCGAACGCACGCTTCCAAATGATTGCCGTCTGGGTCGTCAAAATAAAGCGAGCGGATCAGAGGCGCGTCAGCTGAATGGTCAATGGGGCCACGAAACGCATGGTTCGCGCGGCGCAAGTTTTCTTCAATCTCGGCAAAACGCTCTGGCGAAACCCCGACACCCATGCGCGGCGCCGCATTCGGCGATGGCCCCGCGATGATGCCCGGCAGGTGAAGTCCGATGATGTTCTCGCCTGCAAGAACATACGTCTGGCGCGGGCTGCCGTCAGGATTGCGCCGTAACGTCTTAAATTTTAGACCGAGGACGCCAGTGTAGAAAGATTGATTGAGCGTCAGATCGCGCACCGGAATGGCGATATGATCGAGGGCTTGGATGCCGTAACGAATCTCCGCAACCATTGCGTACCTCCGCCAGAAGCAATTCGTCCACGGCAAAGTACAAAATACTGTGCCGTCGCGTCAACGCATCCGTCGAAAAAGGTGATGTACGGATTTGTGTGTAAATTGGTGGGAGAGAGGGAATGGGAAAAAGAATGGTTTTCACGTTTGGCCGAGGAAAGGAGATCTCGAGCTGGTTAAGGG
>Ga0164302_10000419_pt1 | contig 11845 bp, 8 predicted proteins | sample Whisoiple_202_MG_FD_109714 | JGI IMG/M metagenome (GOLD analysis project Ga0164302, IMG submission 109714) | Soil microbial communities amended with pyrogenic organic matter from upstate New York, USA - Whitman soil sample_202_MG | ecosystem: Environmental > Terrestrial > Soil > Agricultural... | reverse complement strand
CTGGCCGAGCACATGCTGATCCTCAAGCTGACCTCGCCGGAGGGCGAGACGCGGTACGTGGCCGGGGCCTTCCCTTCGGCCTGCGGCAAGACCAACCTGGCGATGCTGGTTCCGACCCTGCCGAACTGGAAGGTGGAGACGGTCGGCGACGACATCGCCTGGATGAAGTTCGGCGAGGACGGCAAGCTCTACGCGGTCAATCCCGAGGCCGGGTTCTTCGGCGTGGCCCCGAACACCAGCCACAAGACGAACCCGAACGCGATGGACACGATCGAGCGGAACACGATCTTCACCAACTGCGCCAAAACCGACGACGGCGACATCTGGTGGGAGGGGATGACCGGCGAGCCGCCGGCGCACGCGATCGACTGGCACGGCAACGACTGGACCCCAGAGTCCGAAAAGCCCGCCGCCCACCCGAACGCGCGCTTCACCACCCCCGCCTCCCAGTGCCCCTCGATCGCGCCCGAGTGGGAGGACCCCGCCGGCGTGCCGATCGACGCCTTCCTCTTCGGCGGCCGCCGCGCCACCGTGGTGCCGCTGGTCCAGGAAGCCTTCGACTGGGAGCACGCGGTCTTCATGGGGGCGACGATGTCCTCGGAGACGACCGCCGCCGCGGCCGGCGCCGTCGGCCAGCTGCGCTTCGACCCGATGGCGATGCTGCCGTTCTGCGGCTACAACATGGCCGACTACTTCGCCCACTGGCTGAAGGTCGGTCAGCGTGAGGGCGCCGAGCTGCCGCGGGTCTTCTACGTCAACTGGTTCCGCAAAGACGCCGACGGCAAGTTCCTCTGGCCCGGGTTCGGCGAGAACAGCCGCGTCCTGGAGTGGGTCTTCCGCCGCTGCGAAGGCGAAGGCGAGGCGGTTGAGACCCCGGTCGGGCTGCTGCCGGCCGAGGGCGAGATCAACACCGAGGGGCTTGAGATCTCCCCCGAGGCGATGAAGGAGCTGCTGAGCGTCGACCTCGACCTAGTCAAGGAGCAGCTGCCGCAGGTCAAAGCCCACCTGGCCGAGTTCGGCGACAAGCTGCCGGACGAGGTCAGTGCCCAGCTTCAGGCGCTCGAACAGCGCCTCGGCTGAGCCCCAAGCCGCAGAGGACCGGGGCGCCGCGCGGGCGCCCCGGCCGCGCTCGTGCAGGGCTATGGGATCCGCGCTCGAATGCCGACCGTAAGGTTTGAACGTGCAGGCCCGGCTCGAATCCCCCCCAGTCATCGCGCTTTTCGCGGCGGTAGGACTCTTCCTCTGCTCGCTCGCCAACGCGCTGGCGCGTGAAACGCGCGATCCCACGCAGCTGATCTACTGGCTCGGCGTCCTGCTGATCGCGGTGCCGATCTTCCTGCGGCTGACCTCGACCGAGCCGAGCTATCGCGAGCGCCTCTTCCTGGTCCTGCTGCTGGGGCTGGCGCTCTACGGGGTCAAGGTCGTCCACGACGCGCCCCTCTTCACCCTCTCCGACGAGTACATCCACGCCTTCAACGTCCAGCAGATCGAGAAATTCGATCACCTGTACCACTTCAACCCGGCGATCCCGACCTCTCCGTACTACCCCGGACTGGAGGGGGCGACCTCGGCGCTGACGATGCTGACTGGGGCCTCGACCTACCTCTGCGGGACGATCCTGATCGGCACCGCCCGCCTGGTCCAGATGGCGGCCCTCTTCTTCCTCTTCGCCAGGCTCAGCGGCTCCGCCCGCGGCGCCGGCCTCGGGGTCGCCGTCTACACCGGCACCAGCAACTTCCTCTTCTGGGGGGCGCAGTTCTCCTACGAGTCGCTCTCGCTGCCGCTGGTCTGCGTCGTCCTGATGGCGTTCGTCGAACGCGAGGAGGCGCCGCCGCGGCTTCGCAGCGCCTGGGCTGTGCCGATCGTGCTGGGAATCCTCGCGATCACGATCACCCACCACCTCAGCTCCTACGCGCTGGCGGTCATCTTCGTCGCCCTCGCAGTCCTCTACCGGGTGATGAAGGTCGAGAAGCCGAACCCGTGGCCGTTTGCCGCGCTGGCGGTCGGTTCGGCCGTCGCCTGGCTGCTGATCGCCGCCCAGTCGACCACCGGCTACCTGTTCCCGGTGCTCGAGAACGCGATCAAGGCGATCTACGAAACCGCCTTCGGCGACACCGAAGCGCGGCAGCTGTTCGGGTCGCCGTCGGACACGGCCGAAGCCGTGGCCGGGACCCCGATCGGGGCGCGGGCGATCGCCCTGCTCGCGATCGCGATTCTCGGCGTGATCTCCCTGATTGGGCTGCGGCAGGTCTGGCGACGGGAGCGGCGCAAGCCCCTCGTGATCATCTTCTGCGCCTTCACCGTCGCCTTCTTCGCGGCGCTGATGCTGCGCTTCGCCCCGGCGGCCTGGGAGACCGGTAACCGCGCCGGCGGCTACTTCTTCATCGGCCTCTCCTTCGTTGCTATCTACGGGATCGCGCAGCTGTTGAGCCGCGGCACCCACCTGATGCGCCGGCGGCTGCTGCTGGCCGGGGCGCTGGCGGTCGTCCTCGTCGGCGGCGCGATCTCCGGCTGGTCCTGGGACCTGCAGTTGGCGCGGCCGCTGAAGGCTTCCGCCGATGGCAGGGACGTCTTCTCCGAACCCTTGGCGCTGGCCGAGTTCTCCAAGCAGCGCCTCGACGGCAGCCGCTTCGCCGCGCCCGAAGCCGACGCCCGCATCCTGCTCTTCCCGGGCGGGCAGATCGCCTACGGCGGCCAGGGCCCCGACATCGAGGACGTCGTCGACGAACCGCAGCTCCGCGACTGGCAGCTGCCACTGCTGGAGCGCAATCACCTTCCCTTCCTGGTCGCCGACCGCCGCCAGCTCTCCGAGGACACCCTGCGCGGCCAGTACTTCTCGGTCAAGGACCAGTACGGAAACGAGCTGCGTCCCCAGGGCGTGGTCCACAAGTTCTCTGAGCTCCCGGTCGGCCGCGTCTGGCAGGGAGGCCGCATCGTCCTCTTCAACCTGCAGGACCGGCCATGAGGGGCCACCGGGACCTGCGGCTCGCCTGCCTCGTCGCGGTGGTCGGCGCCCTGGTGGCGGTCCTGGCGCCGTGGGCTTACGTGCGGCTGCTGGGGGCGCTGCCGCTGACCCTGTTCCTGCCCGGCTACGCGATCGTCGCCGCGGCGTTCGGCTCCCGCGAGCTGGCGCCGCCGAAGCGGCTCCTGCTCAGCGTCGCGGTCAGCCTGATGGTCCTCGCCCTCGGCGCCTTCGTCCTCAACATCTTCCCGTTCGGGCTGGAGACCGCGAGCTGGGCGGTGCTGCTGCCCCTGGTCGTGATCGTCGCCTGCCGCGCCGCCGCCGTGCGGCGCGAGCGCCCGGCGCGCGAGCGCACCCCGCGCCCGGCGCTGCCCCGCCCCGCTACCGGGAGCCTCGTCCTCTTCGCGCTTGCCGCGCTGATCGCGCTGGGCGCCCTGGCTCTCTCCGAGAAACCGTTGCCGGCCGAGAACGCGAAGGGCTTCACCGCCCTCTGGATGCTGCCGACCGACAGCAGCGAAGACGCGGTCGCGATCGGCGTCGACAGCAACCAGCATGATCCCCACTCCTACAGGCTCGAGGTGAGCCTCGGGAAAGACCAGTCGAAGACCTACCGGGTCGACCTCGATCCGGGGGAGGAGCGCGTCTACGAACTCGACGTTCCGCCCAGGCCCAGCGGCAGGACGCACGTCGTCGCCTCCCTCTACAAAGCGGGGGCACCGCAGAAGCTCTACCGCCGGGTGACGAGCTGGCTACCGAGGCAAATGACCTTCCCTTGAGCACGAGCGCACCCTCCGTCGACATCGTCGTCACCAACCACAACTACGGGCGCTTCCTCCCGGAGGCGATCGAGAGCGCCTGCGTGCAGACCCATCCCGAGGTCTCCGTGGTCGTCGTCGACGACGGCTCCAGCGACGACTCGCGCGAGGTGCTGCGCCGCTACGAGGACCGGGTCGAGGTCGTTCTCAAGGAGCAGGGCGGTCAGGCCTCGGCCCTGAACGCTGGGATCGAACGCTGTCGCGGCGAGGTGCTCCTCGTCCTCGACGCCGACGACGTCCTCCGCCCGCACGCGGCCGAGCGCGTCGCCGCCGCCTTCGCCGCCCGGCCGGAGCTCTCCAAGGTCCAGTTCCCGATGGCGATCATCGACGCCGATGGGACCCCGACCGGTGCGGTCAAGCCCGGCGGGCACCTGCGGGCCCCGGTCGGCGACCAGCGCCGGGCCGAGCTCGCCTTCCCCTTCGACCTGCCCTGGCTGCCGGGCGGCGGCACCGGGTTCCGCCTCGAGGCGGTGCGTCGGATCCTGCCGATCCCCGCCGCCGACTACCCGCGCAGCGGCGCCGACTGGTACCTCGTGCACCTGACCGCGCTGCTGGGGGAGGCGGCGCTGCTCGACGAGGTCTGCGCCTCCTACCGGGTCCACGGCGGCAACGCCTACGAGCTGGATGCCGACGAGATCGACCTCGGCCACGTCCGCGAGGCGATCCTCTTCGCGGCGGCGACCACCCGCTCGCTGGAAGCGCTCGCCGACGAGCTCGGGCTGGGGCGGCCGGAGCGGATCCTCTCCTACGCCGACCTGGCCAACCGGCTCGTCTCGCTGCGGCTGGACCCGGCCCGCCACCCGCTGCCGGGCGACCGTCGCGGGGCGCTATTGGCCGACGCGATGCGCGCCATCCGCCGCCGTTTCGACGTCTCGGCGCCGATGAAGGCGGCGCTGGCCGCCTGGTTCGCGCTGGAGGCCGTCGCCCCGCGGCGGCTGGCGCGGCCTCTGGCTGAGCTCTTTCTCTTCCCCGGTAGGCGTACCGGGGCCAACCGGGTGCTGGGAAGATGGCAGCGCGGATGAGGATCCTGATCGCCACCGATCATTACCCGCCGTTCATCGGCGGCGCCCACCGCCAGGCGCGGCTGATCGCGGCCGGGATGGCGCAGCGCGGGCACGACGTCGCCGTCGCCACCACCTGGCACGGGGGTCTGCCGCCGCTGGACTGGGAAGAGCACGTCACCGTCCACAGGTTGCGTCAGATGCGGACCGCCTTCCGCTCGCTGGTCCGCGACGAAGAGCAGCGCCACCAGCCGCCCTTCCCCGACCCGGTGACGATCGCCGGCCTGCGGCGTCTAATCAACGGCTTCGAGCCGGAAGTGATCCACGCCTACGGCTGGCTCGCCTTCTCGGTTGCGGTCGCCCTCGGCCGTAAGCGCATCCCGATGCTGATCTCGGCCCGCGACTACGGCTACTTCTGCGCCAACCGGACCCTGCTGCACAAGGGCGAGCCCTGCGACGGCCCCGCGCCCCTGAAGTGCGCAAGCTGCGCCAGCGACTACTACGGCGGCGCCCCAAAGGGCCTCGCCGCGACCGCCGGCGTCTACCTCTGCCGGCCGCTGCTGGCGCGGAAGATGACCGGCCTGCACAGCGTCAGCACCTTCGTCCACGACGTCACCACCCGCCACCTGTTCGGGCCGGGCGGGGCGCCGGAGGACCTCGTCCAAGTGACGATCCCCAGCTTCCAGGACGTCAACCCCGACGAAGCCGTCGACACCGGCGATCCCGAGATCGCCCCATTCATGGAGCGCCTGCCGAGCGAGCCGTTCATTCTCTACGTCGGCGCCTTCCGCCGGGTCAAGGGCCTGGAAACTCTCTTCGACGCCTACGCGAAGCTGGAGTCGCCGCCACCGCTGGTCCTGATGGGCACCTTCGAGCGCGACTCCCCGCAGCCGTTTCCCGAGGATGCTGTCGTCCTCACCGACGTCCCTCACAAAGCGGTGATGGCCGCCTGGGACCGGGCGATGTTCGGGGTGATGCCGTCGCTGTGGCCGGAGCCGTTCGGCGCCACCGTGGCCGAGGGGATGAACCGCGGCAAGCCGGTGATCGGGACCACCCTCGGCGGCCATGTCGACATGATCGGCGACGACGCCGGGCTGTTGGTGCCCCAGGGCGACGTCGGCGCCCTGGCGGAGGCGATGCGCGACCTGGTCGAGAACGCCGAGAGGCGCGAGCGCTTCGGCGCGGCGGCTAGCGCCAAAGCGCGGTCGTTCGCGGCGGGCGCGGTGATCCCGCGCTTCGAGCAGGCCTACCGCGACGTGCTCGCTGCCGGATGAAGATCCTCCTCGTCGTCCCGGTGCCGCCGCAGGCGGACGGGGGAGGGGCGATCCCGGTGCTGCTCGAGGCCGAGCTGCGCGGGCTGCGGGCGCGGCACGAGGTGACCCTGGTGACCGCGCTCGGGGACGAGCCCGGCGAAGCGGAGGCGGTGGCGCGGCTGCGCGAGGGGGGCGAGGTCCACGTCGCCGACCGCCGCCGACCGCCGCCGGGGGGGCTGCGGCGACGGCGCCAGCTGCGGATGGCCGCCGCCTGGGCGCGGGGGCGCTGGCCCTGGCGGACCGTCTGGTACGCCGACCCCGGGATCCAGCGGATCGTCGACCGGCTCGGCGCCGAGCGCGAGTTCGACGTCGTCGCGATCGAGGACAGCGCGATGTCGGTCTTCCGCTACCCCGCTGGGGTGGCGACCGTCTTCACCCACCACGAGGTGCTGCGCCCGCGGCCGGTCGAGTGGAGCCCGGGGCCGCCGCGGCGCTGGCCGGGCTGGGCCTTCGGCGAGCTCGACTGGCGCCGCTGGCCGCGCTTCCAGGCCGAGGCGTGGCGGGGTTTCGACCTCGTCCAGGTCTTCAGCCGGCGCGACGCCGAGGCGATCGCCGAGCTCGCCCCCGACGTCGCCGGGCGGGTCCGGGTCGACCCCTTCGGCCTCGTCCTGCCGCCGCCCGCCGACCCGGCCCGCGAGGAGCCGGGGACGATGCTCTTCGTCGGCGCCTTCCACCACCCGCCCAACCGCGACGCGGCCGTGTGGCTGGCGCGCGAGATCCTGCCAGCGGTGCTGGAGCGGGCACCGGAGGCGCGTTTGCGGATCGTCGGCAGCGCCCCGCCGCCCGAGGTCCTCGGCCTCGCCGGGCCGCGGGTCGAGGTCGTCGCCGACGCGCCCAGCGTCCGGCCGCACACCGAAGCTGCGGCGGTGGTGATGGCGCCAGTGCGGACCGGCGGCGGGATGCGGATGAAGGTGCTGCAGGCGATGGCCGCCGGCAAGGCCGTGGTCACCACCCCGCGCGGGACCGAGGGCTACACCGGGTTCGGCGAGGAGCCACCGCTGGCGGTCGGCGAGAGCGAGGCGGAGATCGCAGCGGCGACGGCGGCGCTGCTGCAGGACGACGCGGCGCGGCGGAGCCTGGGGGAGAAGGCGCGCGATTTCGCCGAGCTCCACCACAGCCCCGAGGCTTGGGCCGAGCGCCAGACGGCCGTGTTCGAGGAGGCGCGGGCGGCGCGCCGAATTGGTTCGGATGGCTGAGGGCCCGAGCGTCACCGTCGTCATCCCGACCCACCAGCGCCGCGAGGCGCTGCGCACCGTCCTGGAGTCCCTCTCGCAGCAGAGCGTGGGGCACGACGAGTACGAGGTAGTGGTCTCGGTCGACGCCTCGACCGACGGCACGATCGAGATGCTGGACGGGTGGGAGGGACCGCTGCGGCTGCGCCATGTCTCACCCTCTTCGCGCGGCCGCGCTGCGGCCTGCAACGCCGCCGTCGCCGCGGCGGAGGGCGAGGTGACGATCGTCCTCGATGACGACATGCGGGTCGTGCCGGAGTTCGTCGAGCGCCACCGCTCCCACCACCCGGCGGGCTCGCGGCGCTGCGTGCTCGGCGCCGTCCCGGTCGAGCTCGGCGAGGGGAGCACCCACGCCGCCCGCTACGTGAAGGAGAAGTTCGACCTCCACCTCGCCCGGCTCCCGGACCCGGCGCACCTGGCCCTGCCGCGCTCCTTCTTCACCGGCAACGCCTCGCTGCGGACCGAGACGATGCGCGCGGTCGGCGGCTTCGACGACTCGTTCGGGATCTACGGCAACGAGGACGTCGAGCTGGCGCTGCGGCTGCGCAAGGCCGGGGTCGAGCTCGGCTACGACCCCGAGGCGCTCGCCTGGCAGAGCTACGACAAGGACCTCGGCGGCCTTCAGCGCGACACCCTCGCCAAAGGCAGGACCACGGTCCAGCTCGCCCGCAGTCACCGCGAGGTGTTCCCCGACCTGCGGCTCGCCAACCCCGACGACGCCTCGCGCCCCTGGCTGGCGGCGCGGTCGCTGCTGCTCTGGGCGACGCGGCGGCTGCCGGCGACCAGCGGCGCCGTCTTCGCCCTCTTCTCGCTGCTGGAGCGCCTCGGCGCCTGGCGCTCGCCGCTCTTCTACCGGCCGGTCCTCGACTACGCCTTCTGGGCGGGGGTGGACGCGGCGCTGCGCGAGTCAGACGACGAGGGCGAGCTGTCGAAACTACGGGAAGAGCTCCAGCGTGGCCCGATCGATCTTCTTCTACACCGATAGCCGGGTTCTCGGCGGCGCCGAGAACGCGATGTTCATGCTGCTCGGCTCGCTCGACCGCGGCGAGTGGGAGCCGACCCTGCTGCTGGAGGACGCGCCCGAGGTCGAGCCGCTGGCCGCGCGCGCCGCGGCGCTCGGGGTGCCGGTGCGGCGGATCCAGCCGCTGCCGCTGGGGTTGGTGGGGGCGCGGCGGGTGCCGGGGCTGGTGCGGCTGCTGCGGCGCGAGCGCCCCGCCGTCTTCCACGCCCACATGAGCTCGCCGGTCGCCTGCAAGTGGGGGCTGGCGGCGGCGGTTCTGGCGAGGGTGCCGGCGGTGATGGGGACGGTGCAGGTCGGCGCCTACGAGCCCGACCGCTCTTCCTACTGGCAGCTGCGGGTGCTGGCGCGGAGGGTGGACCGCTACCTCGCCGTCTCGCGGGAGATCGCCGACGAGCTGGTCGAGCGGCTTGGCTGGCCGGCGGAGAAGGTCGAGGTCGTCTACAACGCGGTCGACGCCGATCGCGCCGCGGTGCCGGCCCCGCCCGGCCTGCGGGAGCAGCTCGGCGGCAGCGAGGCGCGGCCGCTGGTCCTCACCCCGGCGCGGCTGAACGCGCAGAAGGGGCACGACACCCTGCTGGAGGCGATCGCCGAGGTGCCCGAGGCGCTCTTCCTCCTCGCCGGCGACGGCCCCGAGCGGGAGCGGCTGGAAGCGCGGGCCGCCGAGCTCGGCCTCGGCGAGCGGGTCCGCTTCCTCGGCCGCCGCGAGGACGTGCCGCAGCTGCTCGCCGCCTGCGATGTCTTCGCCCTGCCCTCGCTCTACGAGGGCTCCTCGCTGGCAGTGCTGGAGGCGATGGCGGCCGGCATCCCGGTCGTTTCCTCGGCGATCGGCGGCACCGAAGAGCTGATCGACGACGGTCGCAGCGGGTTGCTGGTCCCGCCCGGCGACGCCGCGGCGCTGACCGCGGCGCTGCGGCGGGTGCTCGGCGACCGTCAGCTGCGCGAGGAGCTCGCCGCGGCGGCGCGCGAGCGGGTCGATTCGGGCCTGCGCCGCGAGCAAAATGCCGAACGGGTCGCCGCCGTCTACCGCGAGCTGCTGGCCGATAGGGGGGCGCGGCAGAGCTTTTCCATCCAGGAGAGGGAAAAGCTCTACCGCGAATTCGAGGAGCTGCCGGAGTCCGGGCGCAATCCGCTGTTGCGGCGGGAGGACTGGCGGTTTCTCCTGCCCGATGCCGAGCTGATGGCCCACTGGCGGCTGCCGCGACCGGGCGGACTGCGCCGCGCCCGCCGCCGCGCCCGGGCTGCCGGCTACACCGACGTCCGCGCCTACTGGGCGGGGCCGCTGCCGCATCGCCTGCCGCAGTTCTGGCTGCCGCTCGAATCCGAGGAGGCGACCGATCACCTGCTCTCCAGCCGGGCGCCCCGCTCGGTTTTAGGGGTCGTCCTGCGGCACCTCTGGTGCCTGCTGCGCAGCGCTGGGCTGCTGGCTCCGGTCTACGTCGTCGGACGCCGGCCGGGCGGGCGGGACGAGGAGGGGGTCCCGGTTTCGCCCTCCTGCCCGCTCCTGCTCCTCACCACCGGCCACCGCAGCATCAACAAGGCCGTCGGCCTCGCCTTCGAGGCGGGGGAGGAGCTGCCCGCCAAGGCGGTCAAATTCGCCCGCGTGCCGGAGGCCGAGGCCGGGCTGGAGCGCGAGGCGGAGGTCCTGCGCCTGCTTCGCGAGGAGAGGCCGGGCCTCGACGGCGTGCCGCGCCTGGTCGGCGAGGGCTCGCGCAACGGACGCCTTGCCGTGGTCCAGGAGGCGGTCGCCGGCGAGTCGCTGCTCGACGCCCTACGGCCCGGGAACTTCGAGGAGGTGGCGCTGAATGTGACGCGCCTGCTGATCGAGCTGGCGAGGTCCGGCGACCCGGCCCCCAGCACCGACTGGCGCCGCCGTCTCGTCGCCGAGCCGCTCGACTGGTTCGAGCGGCACTTCGGCCCCGCGCCGGGCGCGAAAGAGGCGCTCGCTGGCCTCGGCGAGCTGCCCGCCACGGTCGAGCACCGCGACTGCTCGCCCTGGAACGTTCTCCTGAGGCCCGGCGGCGACCCGGTCCTGCTCGACTGGGAGTCGGCCGAGCCTGCCGGCCTGCCCGGCCCCGACCTCGTCTACTTCCTCGCCAACTGCGCCTTCGTCCTCGACGGGGCGCTGGAGAGCGGCCGCACCCGCGAGAGCTACAAGCGGCTCCTCGACCCGGCTACCCCGTACGGCCGCGTCGGCGCCGCCGCAACGGCCGCCTACACCGAGGCGCTCGGCATCTCTGCCGAGGACTACCGCCGCCTCCGCCTCCTCACCTGGATCCTCCACTGCGCCAGCGACTACCGCCACCTGCAACTGGAGTCGCCCGGCGAGCCGAGCGCCGAGGCCCTACGCGGCTCGGTCTTCTTCGGCCTGGTCGAGGAGGAGCTGGGGCGCGGTCAAACCCGCGCTTAGGGGAGCCGGCGCGGCCACCAACCCGGCAGCGCCTCGCCGGTGAGGACCTTCCAGAGCACCGCCAGGGGTCCGTCGCTGCCGTGGACGCTGACCCGGCGTAGTCGGAAGACGTCCGTTGTGGCGTCGTTGCGCCCCTTTTCGGTGGTGAAGGCGGCCTCGTAACCGGCTGCCGCGGTTGCGGCGCAGACGGCGTCGTCGTGGTCGCCGTTCGGATAGGCGATCACCGCCACCGCCGCCGGGACGTTCTCCCGCAGCTCGGCGAGCGAGCCGCGCAGCTCGACCTCTCGCTCGGGCCCCCCGAGCTGGGTTAGCCGGCGGTGGTGGCGGGTGTGGGAGCCGATCGCGACGCCGGCCTCGGCCAGGATCCGGATCTCCTCCCAGGTGGCCACCGGTTCGCCGTCGATCCAGTGGGCGCTGCCGCCGAGCTCGGCGGTGGGGACGAACAGCTGCGGGTGCAGGCCGGCGGTGCGGCGCAGCGGCTCGACCGCGTCGGCCATCGCGTCGTCGACGGTGATCGCGAAGCCGCGCCGCGGCAGGTCGTTGCGCTCGCCGCGGTGGAAGGCGAGCAGCTCGGCCAGCGGCAACGGCCGGAACCCGAGCAGGCGCAGGAGGCGCAGCTGGCCGTAGTAGCGGCTCGGCGCGATGTCGATCCGCTCCTGCCCCGGCTTCAGCTCGCCGGCGAAGCGGTGGTAGACGAGGACCGGGTAGGAGCTGCTCAACCGCCGCCACTCGGCGGGGTCGCTTTCGGCCCGGACCGCCGACCAGTGGCCGAGGTCCTCCGCCAGCTCCCGCCAGCGTGGCGAGAGCCGGCCGAGCGGGGCGACGAGGGCCGCCGGGAACCGCAGCCGTCGCAGCATCCGGGTCCGCCAGGGGGCCTCGCACCAGCCCGCGCTCATGAGAGAGACTCCAACCGCATCCGATTCTCGACCCACCCTGGTGAGGACGAAGTCGGTTGCGCCGCCGCCTGGTTGGGAATGATGCGTGGATGAGCGCTCTCGGCAAGTTGCGCGCGATCCTCGAGGAGCGGCTGGCGCTGATGGCGCCGTCGCGGCGGCTGCGGCTCGCCCTGGCCGACGAGGTGCTCTGCGACGCGG
>Ga0164302_10000416_pt1 | contig 11918 bp, 11 predicted proteins | sample Whisoiple_202_MG_FD_109714 | JGI IMG/M metagenome (GOLD analysis project Ga0164302, IMG submission 109714) | Soil microbial communities amended with pyrogenic organic matter from upstate New York, USA - Whitman soil sample_202_MG | ecosystem: Environmental > Terrestrial > Soil > Agricultural... | reverse complement strand
AGTTCTTCAGGAATCTTGCCAAAGAATATACGTTTGTACATCCACAGAATATATGCAGATGACAATACAGTTGTTAAAATACCAAACCCAAACAACGCAACTCTAAAAGAGTTTGCATCATGAACACCAGTTTGCAAAACTCCATTGAAGAGAATCCATTCTGCCATAAAACCACTAGTTGGAGGGATACCAATAATTGTCAATGCTCCAATCATTGCTATGACGGCAGTATAAGGCATTTTTCCACCTAGTCCACCTAACTTTGACATACTCCTGGTGCCGGTCTGAAGAATAATTGAGCCAGCCATCATAAAGAGTATTGCTTTGCCAAGACCATGGGTAACATACATCAAAGTTCCGCCAGTAATACCAAGTTCGCTTGCAGAACCAAGACCAAACAAAATGTAACCCATCTGACTAATGCTAGAATAGGCAAGAACCCGTTTGATATCGTCTTGCATTAATGCCATTGCTCCACCATAAATCATAGTGGCAAGACCCCACATATTGATATAAAGACTATATTGCACATAACTTCCTGTTAGTAGTTCTAACCATAAACGCAGCAAACCGTATGCTCCAATACCGATCATCGCTGGTGATAGCAGGGCTGAAACAGGTGTAGGAGCCTCTGCATGAGCATATGGTAGCCAAATATGTAAGAGAAATGCTGCTAATTTTACGCCTAGTCCAACCACCAGAGCAAACACTATAATCGACAGCCACTGTGCAGGGATTTTTGCTGCATTAGCTTTAACCGTAGTATAATCAAAACCTCCTGCAAAGAATCCCATTGCTAGTAAACCAAGCAACAGCACAACAGCACCCACATGAGTCCAAAAGAAGAACATAAGGGCAATCCTCATCCTGGCACCATAACCGTAGAATGCTATCAGAAAGAACGACGGAACAAGCATCAATTCAAAGAATACGAAAAATTCAATTAGGTTAGTTGCAAGGACAGTACCAAGCATACCCATTGAAAACGTCATATAGAGTGCAAAATACAATCCTATCTGAGTGTTTACATATTGTTGTTGCTCTGTATCAACAATTGATGTTGTTGTCGTCTGAGAAGCGCCATCTTCGATATTTGTGGTGATTGAAGAAGACGAAGGATGACTATCATTGATATGGTCGCGACTGCCATGTGAAAAGCCACCGCGGCCAGCGCCAAGGCGTTCGTGTACGTCCTCCATGATTTTATGTACCATGTAAGGTTTTGAATAAAGCGCAAGAACGGTACATAATATGTAGATTATCAGAGCAAATGGAAGGCTTAGTCCATCTAACCTAAGACCAAATTTTCCAAATTGACTCCACGGATAACTTTCAACATAAGCCGACTGCCCACCATGAAGCATCAAGGCAGGAATAAAAAGCAGTCCTGTAGATATAGCTAAAACACCAAAAGAAAGCCATGTTATAGTATTAACACCAACGGCTCGTCTACCTAAAATGTATACTACGGGTGAGAGAAGAAGCGGTAGAAAGGTGGCTACCAACAAGAATCCTGACATTTTTAATATCTCTCCTAGCCCCGCATACTTTTAAATTCTTCGACATCGATTTCCTTGTATAGCCTATATGCGATGATGATGATACCAAGCCCCACTGCCACTTCTGCAGCTGCAATAGCGATAGAAAATAGCGCAAATACTTGTCCCTGAGTATTAGATAGGTTTCTTGAAAAGGCAATCAAGTTCAGATTCGCCGCGTTAGCAATTATCTCAAGCGCGAAGAGCATTCGTACAGCGTTACGTTTGACAACAAGACCGTAAATACCAATAGCAACAAGAACCACTGATATTAAGACATAATAAATTAGTTCAGTCATTTTTCTGTTCTATTTCCTCCCCTTCCCTTCTAGCTAATGCTAGCGCTCCTATTACAGCACCGGCTAAAGTCAAAGCCAATGCAATCAAGGCTGGAGAATAATAAGTCAGCATCTGTTGGCCTATTGTAGTAAAGTCAACGGCTGGGGCTTTGGGATTTCCAAATGTTTGGCTATTGAGACCCGATACTATGAATATTGCTCCTATGCTAGCCATGAAAATTAGCATAAGAACAACACCTGCAGATTTCCGTCCTTTGTCTTCTCTTGTAGTAAAGAGAGCCTGAGTTCTGACAAGCATAACCGTAAAGATAACTAACACTGCAACCGCGCCAACATAAACTGCAATCTGAAACATTGCAACAAATGGCGAATCCAACAAAATAAAAAATCCTGCAATCCCCATCATAGATATTGCAAGAGCAATTGCGCCATAGATCAATTCACGACTTTCTAGTGAAATTATTGCCGAACCTACTGTCAGTACTGCCACGCCAATAAACAATGGATCAACCATGCGTTGCACCCATATTATCAATTTTCAACTCCACATTGCCATCGTATTTTGGCTTTATCGCCAGTTGTGCAGGAGTATAAATCAAGTGTTCTTTGGTAAATGATGAGAGTTCATAATCATTTGTCATGTATAATGCATAGAATGGGCATGCATCAACACATAAACCACAAAATACACATTTGCCAAAATCAATTTGCGGCATGATACTTTTCTTGTTATGCTTCCATTGTTCATCCACTTTTACCATCCCAATTGCTTCTGCAATACCTTCACATGCAATTGCGCACAGCTGACATCCTGTACATTTATCGTGGAATAGAATATGTCTTCCACGACTTCCGGCAATACCCACCCCACGCTTAGGATCAAACTGGTAGCCATCGCCGATGAATTTGAGCTTTTGCTCAGGATATCTTAGAGTAAATCTTTTGATTACAAGGTGTTTAGAGCCTGATTCTATAGCCTTGATCATTCCAGCTGCTGATGATGACGAGATTTTTGTTGCTATTGTCAATGTGCCGTTAGCAGTCCTCCTGGACCTAATATGCCACCATAAATTAAAGCTAATGCTATAAACATGTTTATGAAAGTCAAGACTATGAGTTTATACCATCCTGTATGAAGTAGAATATCTATTCTAATCCTAGGGCTGATACCTCTTGGAAGTAACATGAGCATAATTATTCCAAATGTCTTTACCGTAAACCAAAATATTGCGTTAACGGTAACGCCGTTATAGACGCCCTGGAGTGTTAACAATCCCATCAGCCCGGCAGTTGGACCATGGGCTAATTCTTTAGGGAAGATCTGAGGTCCTGCCCATCCGCCAAGGAATAAGACTACAAACAGAGCAGATAAGGCATATACTTTTACATATGATCCTAGCTGTATTAGACCGAAAATCATGCCTGATGTTTCTGTGAGCCATCCTGCAACAATTTCACTTTCTGCTTCAGGTAAGTCAAATGGAATTCTTTCAAGTTCCGCCAATGAGGAAATAAAGAATACAAAGGCGCTAATCGGAAGGAAGAAAATATACCAGTATGGGTGTTGTGCCTTTGCAATGTCTGTTAGATTAAGGGAGCCAGATAAAATTACAACAGAAAGTGCAGAAAGGAAGAAAGGGATTTCAAAAGCGATCATCTGATGTAATGCACGTAATCCTCCAATGAACGGATACTTGCTATTGCTTGCCCATGAAAACAGTAATGCAATCAACGGGAAGAATCCAAGAATTGCAAATACCGCAATAATGCCAACGTTAACATTTGCAACTACCCATCCGGGAGCTACTGGTATCAATGCAACTACTGCAGCAGCTGTTGCAACAAACGCAATAGGAGCGGCCCAGAAGATTGGTTTGTCAGCTCCTGACGGAATAATGATCTCTTTGGCGATTAGTTTCAAGCCGTCTGCAAGCAGCTGTAAAATTCCCTCAATTTTACCACAATAGAGCGGACCGATTCTTAGCTGCATTTTAGCCAGGAATTTTCGTTCAACAAAAATTGTAACTGCTGCGAGTAATGCTGCAAATGCGAAGCCAGGGAATACTGCCACCTTGAATAGATCGGTATGGATTATGAAGTGGAGAATTGGCAGAGTACGTGTAGGATCCACCATCATAGACAAAAATAAATAGGGTGTAAGAACATCTCCGTTTACAGGCGGAAGCGGCAGATAGAACAGGATTATAAAAATCAAAGGCAATCCCACAAGTGAAACTATAATTAGGATCCATAGAATCAGCCTAATAATACTGGCCACAAAGTTTCCGAAACGGAATTGTTGCGGATATGTTGCCATATTATTATCTGTCAGCCTCCACAGGCCAATAATTGAGTGACCAATAAACAGAAGGCATATCAGCCAATTTTGAGCCGACAAGCAGATGCGGTAATGCTATCATATTTCTAAAGGAACCGACAGATATCTTTACCCTATAAGGCTTTGGGCTACCGTCACTAACTATGTAGTAACCAAGAGCGCCTCTACCCGATTCCACCCTTCTATAGGCTTCTCCTGGCGGTCCCTTGGGAGTTGGCTGAAGTTTCGCTCGAACTTCTCCAGATTCAGGCATTTTGTCAAGCAGCTGCCTCATAATATGGCATGATTCTTTCATATCCAATAGTGGAACATATGCCCTTGCAAGAGAATCACCGCTTTTCATGTATTGAACCTTGAAATCGATTTCATTGTAAACATCATACGGTTCAGCCTTTCGTATATCATATGGAACTCCGGATGCTCGCAACACGGATCCTGTGACACCCAATCCTATTGCATCTTCCTTTGTAAGAATACCCACACCCTCGGTCCTTTGTATGAAAAGAGGGTTAGTGTAGAAAATATCCTCGTATTCCTTTAATCGCTTTTCGAAATATGAGATATGTCTTAGACACTTATCCTTAAAGCCGTCTGGTATGTCATTCCGTACGCCGCCAGGTATGTTAAATGCGTGGGTTACTCTCGCACCGCTCAAAGCATCCATGAGATCGATAAATAATTCTCTGTCTCCCGTAGGCCACATGAACATTGTCGAATGACCCAGGAAGATTCCATAAATTGCAAGCCAGTATAAAGTATAAATCTGACGATCAAGTTCCGATGCAATAGCCCGGATGAACTGCCCTCTTCTGGGCACTTGAATTCCTACCAGTTCCTCGACTGCTAGGCTGTATGAATATGTGATGTTGGCAGAGTCATGAATAACAGGGCGTTCAAGATGGGGAATATTTTGAATAAAACTACGGTACTCACACATTTTCTCCTCCCCACGGTGTACATAACCTGGATCTGGATCGCAATGAACAACATAGTCACCATCAACTTTGATGGTGAATCTAAAATGTCCTGAGCCGGGATGTTGTGGTCCAACGCTAAGTGTCATTAAACGGTCATCTTCAGACTCCTTTACAATTTGCATTCCCAACTTCTCCGACTCGTCAATTTGATGTTCAAGGTTTTTTTCCATGTTTTCTTATGCCGCCTATGTCATCTTCCTCTGATTCTAAATTCCTTTCTTAATGGTGGTAAGTCAGCCCAGTCTTCCGGTAGCAAGAATCGTTCATTTCTAGGATGACCCTCAAAGTATACTCCTAGCATTTCAAAAGTCTCCCGCTCATGATATTCAGCACTCCTGTACACATTGATTAACGTTGGCAGTAGTGCATCATCGCGACTGGTTCGCGTTGTCAGAGAAAGGATATGCGCGGCAATGTCATCCTTTGAATATGAGCCCAGCTGATAGATAACTTCGATTTGATTGTCCTTTGGATAATCAGTACCCGTAACAGACTCGGCATGATCAAACCCCAAATTATCACGAATAAAAGTTGCAACTTCAACCATATCTAACGGCTCCACGTTAACTTTCATTCGTAGCGGTCGAATATAAGCCACTTTGATTTTGTCATCTCCAAATCGAGAAATTATTTGGGAAACAAGTCCCTTTTCAAAGGCCGGAACCTCAGTTTCTTTTTTTGCTGGCGGAGCGGCAGCTTTTGCTGGTGGAGATGGTGGTGGTTGTGAAGGGGTTGTTGAATCGACAGGCTTATTTTTTGGATCTTGGCTCATTTTTATTTGATCTTTGACCTTTTGATCTTTTCTTGCAGCAGTATTGTGCCTTGGATCAATGTCTCAGGTCGGGGTGGGCATCCTGGAACATACACGTCTACCGGTATGATTCCATCAACTCCGGGAAGCACGTTATATGAGTCGACATACAATCCGCCTGTAATCGCGCACGCACCCATTGCAATCACGTACTTGGGCTCTGGCATTTGATCATAGACCATTCTCAATCTTGGCGCCATTTTTCTGTTGACGGTTCCCTGTACAACGATAAGGTCACACTGTCTAAGAGAACCAAAGGCTTCAATAATTCCGAACCGTTCGACATCATACCTTGGACCTGAAGCTGCTCCGAATTCAACGCTGCAGCATGCAGTTTCAAGGTGTACAGGCCATAGAGACCAGATTCTTCCCCAGTTGATGGCATAACCCAATGGCTCGTCTAAGGCCCTTACCAATATGTCACTTATCTTACTCACCATGAGGTTGAAGTTTGTGGGATTAAGTAAGTCCTTGATCATTGCCTTTCTACACCTATTTGTTTGTAATTTGGATATTTAACACTTATTAGCGATATTATTACCAAATTCCTTTCCTACCTGCCAGATATAGGGCGTAACCCATTGCAGCAAACATTATCCCTAAAAATGCCATAATCGGAAGGGTTGCAGCTCTTGGAATTAAAAATAGAGATGTGGCCCAAGTATAAAGGAAAATCGACATAACGTCAAATACAACAAACATCAAGATGTAAGCATAGTACTGCATCATAAAGTGAGAACGGCCTTCACCTGTTGGCATTTGACCACATTCCATTGGTAGAAACTTGACAGGATTGTATCGGCGGCGTGGTGAAACCAATCTGGATAGAATTAGCGCAGGAACTGAAGCTAATATGCCGAAGCCAAACATGTAGATAACTGGAGTAAATTGCGCAATAGTCCCCGCAGGCAAGGCATGACTTGCTGATTTATAAAGATATAAAAATCTTGCTTTAACGCCTCAAGACCGTATTGAATAATTGTCTTGCCACGAGTTTCGGGTGGTTTAATGCAAGCCTTGCCATTTTTCTAGCTGTAAATTCTGCCTTGATAAAATCCAAAAACTCTTCAGACGACAAATCCCGTAGTATCTCAATCTCCCTATCCCAGTCCTCATCACTAAGTCCGATCCACCTTGACTGAACCTTAAGAGCAGAGTTTATTTTCGACTCCACTCTGCTTTTCCATATTCTCTCATATTCCAAGAGTGACTCTTTGTTAGAATTCCGTGCCAATGACTTGGCTCCAATTTCTCCAGCCAGCATGCCAAATTCTATAGCATATCTGATGCCTTCTAAGACCAAAGGATTAGCCTGTCCTGCCGAATCTCCAACCAACATCAATCCGTCCGACACGGTAGATGTTCGAAGTCCTTCATTTGGAATAAATCCATGATGAAGCTCGATTGGCTGAATCTTACCCATTTTGTCCAATGGTTTCAGTTTCTTGTCGATTATTGAATTTAATTTTTCTAATGGATCGGTATTAGATTCCGGCCTGCCGACACCGACTCCGATTCTTACTCTATTTTCAGATAACGGAAAAACCCAAGCGTAGCCAGCATCAGAATACTTCCGTCCCACCATAAGAATCCATGTTTCCCTATCCACATTTTCACAATAACACTCGTACTCAGCTCCGATCCCGTATCTCGTCCATTCGCTAACTAGGCCTAGTCTTCGGGCAATAGAGCTATTGAAGCCGCTTGCATCGATTACAAGTCTAGAGCCTATGACCATGTCTCCTTTAGGAGTGCTTGCCTTCAATCCGGAAATTCGATTTTCGGAGTTCAAAGCTATATTGATTACGTTACTCCTTACCATAATTTCTGTACCCGCTTCTGCCGCCAAGAAAGCAAGATGTTGATATACGCTCCGAACATTCAATACGCATGATTTAGCGGTATTTCCCCTGATGATAACTTCGTTAGATGGCGATATGAAGGAATAATTTTTTATAGGATTGTAATGTTCCTTGGAAATTCCAAGTTTTTCAATTTCTTCTATCCATGTTACGCCACTAGTCCTAATATTATGGGCAATAGACTCATCCTTTTCAAATAAAATTACTTTAGCTTTAAACTTAGCAGCTGCGCATGCAGCAGAGAGTCCAGCAGGACCCCCTCCAACAACTGCTATGTCATAATCTACCATTCATCACTCATCTCAACCCGCAGTGAAAGATACGTTTTCAAATAGCATGTAAGGCAGAATCGAATCCGCAAGAACCTTTCTTTCCCTTGAAACACCTACAAGGTCATGTAATGCATCAAATACATTGCCGGCTACCATTACTTCTTTTACGGCATATTCACTATCTCCATTCTTAACATAATGCCCGCCTTTTACCACACCCGAAAAATCCCCATTTACAGGATTTACATTTCCAGAAAATCTATTAACTATGATACCCCTATCCATGTCAGAAATTAAATCCTCCAATTTTGATTTTCCGGGTTTGACGACAATATTGGTGGCGGATACAATTGGCGGGATCTTTGGAGAGCCCCCTGCATTGCCAGTGCTCTCCGTATTGTCTTTATTGGCAGTATAACTATCGTAGATGAATTTCGTTAAAATTCCATTCTCGATTATCATATTACGCCTATGAGGAACACCTTCCCTATCAAAACTTGAAGATCCTAAACCATCTATATTGGTAGCGTCATCCTCAAGGGTCAGGAGATCTGAAGATACAGGCGTGCCAATCTTTCCTTCAAATTTACTTGCTCCTTTCTGTACTGTATAGGAATTAATCGAATTTGCTATTACATCCTGTACTAACTCTGTTGCAGCCGAAGGAGTAAGGAGCATTTTTCCTCTAAAGCTATCAATTTTTCGCGCCCCAAGTGAATTTACAACTGTTTTAGCAAATTCTCTGCCTGTTGAAAATACATCGATGTCCTTAACGTGGTGGGCACTGCCAAATTTGAAATCAAAGTTGGATACTTCCTTATCATTAATTGCCATTCCCATAATCGACCAAGAAAAGGAACTGACAGTCTCTTCTGCCCTTACACCATTGGAATTCAATAGTGCATGAGTCATTACTGAACGTGTAAAACTGCCGCTGTCTATGCTCACCCTGTCATCAAAAGACTTTGCAGCAACCAACATATCCGCTGCCAGTTTAGTCGCATCATACAAGCTGAACGATTCTGCATTTATATCGTAGATACCTTCAAGAAATTTGATCCTCGCCTCTTTCGGCATTGAATTGAACTTATCAGCAGGGCTAACTCTGGCAAGTTTAATTGCTTGCATAGCTGCATCCTTAATTGGTTCTCTTTCTAGAACGTTAACTGATGAAAAACCAAGCGAACCATCCACAAACACCCTGATTCCTAATCCGCTATTCTTATGGTATTTTAACTGTTTTAGATCATTATTCTCAATAAAAACTTCTGATTCCTTACTTTTGGTCATATATGCTTCTGCGTATTCAGCTCCCCTTTTTTCTGCCTCCCTTACTGCAAAAGAGCAGACGTCTTCCATCTTATCTACTGTAAACCTCCTATAATTGCAGTACACCTAAGATGAGGTCCACCCCCGTCAACTTTTGCTGGCTGAAATTTTCCACAGTATCCTGTTCCAATATCATACTTGAAATCATTTCCAACCATATCGACAGATTCCAGTACATCGAAGGCATTTCCGGAAATGCTGGAGCCCTTCATTAATTGTTGGATCTCACCCTTTTGAATCGAATATACTTCCTGGGAACCGAACATGAATTCTCCATTGGCGTCAGCTTGACCATTTCTGGGACCTTTTATCAAATACCCATGTTTGGTTTCCTTTATAATATCATCGAGTTTATCATTTCTGGGTTCTATGAAGGTGTTCCTCATTCTTATAAGGGGTTCATCATTATACTCGAATGCACGCGCATTTCCAGTCGGTCTAGTATCAAACATCAATGCAGTTTCACGATTATGCAAAAAGGATTTCAAGATACCGTTTTCAATAATAACAGTCCTACCAGCCATAACTCCCTCATCATCTACTGCAATAGTTCCTGCAGCATTTACAGCAATGTTTGATTGTCCACTATCGACCAAAGTAATCAATTCGCTTGCCACTTTTTGTCCTATCCTATCTTTGACTATGGAGCCCGAGAGAACGAAATCTGCTTCCACCATGTGACCTATAGCTTCATGGGATATCAAACCCACCATTCCTGGATCCAAAATAATAGTTGTCTTTTCACCAATTACATGTTTTGCTTCAAGTAACTTTGTGGCTTTTTCTGACGCTAAAGTAGCGTACTCAAATGGATCTTTCTTCGAGAATAAATCTTCCCATCCACCAGTAACTCCGACTCCTTCAGAGCTAGTTACACTTTCGCTTCCCCTACGAGCTACGGATACAATATTAAACTCAGGTTTAGAATCATAAAGTTCTACCTCTACACCATCACTATTAACTATGATTTTATGGTCTAAAATCTCATGGTAAATACAAGATGCAGATTTTATAGTTTCCGAGTACTTTCTAGCTTGTATTTCTGCTTCTTTCGCAATTTTCACCTTTTGTTCTATGTTAACAGTGGCGAGATCTCCCTTTACCTTTGTCTTAAAAATCCCTTTAACATCATTAGCTTCTGCAAGCCCTGTCACCTTCTTCTTTTTAGTTTCGGCAAGTAATTTTGCTGCTGCTACTGCCTCTGAAAGAGAATCTCCTAACGCTGTGCTTGACAAATCATTAGTGCTGCAAAAACCCCAGCAACCATCAACCAAAACTCTAAGCCCGCAGCCAGAATTTTGAACAGTCCGGATCATTTCAAGTTCCCCATTACTAAAAGTTACTTCATTCGTGGTTCTGAATTGATAACGGGTTTCAACATATTTTGCACCCTTACTTTTTGAAACTACAGATCGTAAATCATCAATTATTAACGAATTTGTCATCATTAATAAGGGCAAGTGATATAACATCTATCAATTATATCTATCTAAGGCTAATCTGTACTATTCTTAGTTTGAGGATGAATTATAATACGTATATACATGTATCATCTTGGCTCCGTAGAAGCCATCTTATATGCCCCGTCAAAGAACCGCAATACATTATCAACGTTGAGTCAAGGAAGCAGGGGATTGTTTTAATTTTCAAGAATTAATAAATAATGCCTCTGCATTTATAAAACGGTTGGAGAAATTACAATGTAAAATTACAATGATAAGATGTTATACTTTAATATTATACCGCTATTTGTATTATCACTAGTAATAACTGAAATCATATAGAGGATATTAGAATAAAATGGATATTATTCCTGCTGTCCCTGCTCCAGAATTCAAAGGGATCAGAATCTGGGCAAATTCAAAACCACTGTCAATCAAAGATCTCAAAGGAAAGGTTGTTCTATTAGATTGTTGGACATACACCTGTATATTTTGTCTACGTACAATCCCTGTAATGGAACGTTTGCAGAAAAAATATTCAAGATATGGATTTCAGGTAATCCAAGCGCATTCTGCTGAGTATGAATTTGCAAGCGATATCCAGAATATTCACAAGGCATTATCACGTTATAACGTAAACAATATTCCGGTAGCCTTTGACACTAACAACAAGACTTGGGAAGCATATGGCAATATGTACTGGCCTAAACACGTATTAATAGATCATAATTGCTTTTTTCGTTACGAGCATGCCGGCTATGGCACAATAGAGGAATTTGAAAATGCAGTAGCGGAATTATTAGAGGAAGCAGGCCGCAAACCAACTGAAGACATGGATACCGGCATCCTGACTGACGAAATTTTTGATACATATGGAATGCATTTTCATGGTATTGCACCTGAGATTTGCGTTGGTTATTCCAGGCTTAAGAGATTTGGAAACAACCAGAAAATGAGGCCTGACGAACCAAACATCGTTATCGATCCCGGTTCCTACATCGAGAATCTGGTTTACCTTCGCGGCAAATGGATATGGGAACGCGAAGGAGT
>Ga0164302_10000414_pt1 | contig 11931 bp, 15 predicted proteins | sample Whisoiple_202_MG_FD_109714 | JGI IMG/M metagenome (GOLD analysis project Ga0164302, IMG submission 109714) | Soil microbial communities amended with pyrogenic organic matter from upstate New York, USA - Whitman soil sample_202_MG | ecosystem: Environmental > Terrestrial > Soil > Agricultural... | reverse complement strand
CTCTCGATCTTCTCAAGGGCGCGGCCGGACCCGCTCGCCCATCTCGTCGCCGCCAAGCCCTTTGTCGAGCACGCGGCCGACGATGCGCTCGGTCGCGTTCTCTCGATGCAGGACGTAGCGCGCCGGGTGGCGGTCCTCCGCCAGCCCTTCGCGCTCCAACGCCCGGTGCATGGTCTTGATGATGTCGCCGCGCTCGCCAAGCTCCCGCAGCGTCGGCTCGGCCTTTGGCGGTACAATCCATCTGCCGGTCTCGATCTCAGTCGCCAACCCCATGCGCTCCAGCTTGCGCGCTCGCTCGATCAGGAGGGCTCGATTCTGACGGAACGTGTCGCGCATGTCCTGGTCGGGGCGCAGGTCAGCAAACTCCTTCCCCTGCTGCTCGGCGATCAGCATCCGGTCGAGCCGGGTGAAACGATCGGCGTCCACTTCCCGCTCAAGCTGCTTCGTTACCTCCAACTCGGTCTGCCGGCCCAGCTCCAGCGTAACGATCTCGCTGGCGCGCTCGCGAATGCCGTAGGCGATATAGTCGCCGGCGATGTTGAGCGTCTTGCCGTCCTCAGTGACGCCGCGCACGAGGATATGGGTGTGCGGGTGTCCTGTGTTGTGGTGATCGACCGCGATCCAGTCGAGTTCCGCCCCGAGGTCAGTTTCCATCTGCTTCATCAGATTGCGGGTGGTCTCACGCGGGTCGGACAGCTCCGCGCCGTTCTCGGCCGAGACAATGAAGCGGAACTGATGGCGGTCCTCGCGTCCCCTGTCGAGAAAGGCACGACCATCCTCGACGTCGCGCTCCGCCGAATAGACCTGGCCCTTCGCGCCATCCTTCGTCACGCCATCCCGCTCGAGGTAGCGTAGGTGCGCATCCACTGCCTTGGCGCTGACAAACTGCCGTCCGCGGGCAGCTCCGCGCTGCGGATTGAGCTTCACCACGCGAGCCTTCACCGCCACCCGTCGCGCCCGCGTGCGCGTCCCGCTCCCGTCTCGGCTCCACGCGCTCCGCTCCTTCAGCGTCAGCGCTGTCGCGGCGCCGCGGCCCCGCGCATTGAAGCGGCCACTTCCCTTTCCGGTTCCACCCGGACGGTTGGGGGCGCCGCCCGCGCGACGGATGGCTTGATGAACCTCGCCGAGGAAGCTCGCCGGGCGTCGGCGCATCCCGCCGATCCGGCGCGCGCTTGTCCGTGCGCCATCACGATCGCGGACCTTGCCGGGGCGAATGCGAAAACCGTCTTCGTCGCGTGCCATGAGACGACGATCGGAAGTCGAAACACGTCCGGCAAGAGAGAAATAAGCCTGTCGTAGAGCAGCGTTGAAATGCCTGCATCTGCGTAAGCGGTGCGGTCTCGTCTTCCCCGCACATTGCGGGCGATGGCGCTCGGAGCGTTGAAAGCAAAGAAGGTTGTATCCGAAGCGCCGTCGCCGCACCTCGCAACATCAAAACCGAGCGGCGCAAAAACAATGTGCAGACAAAACCTTAGGAACGAAGTTCCGGCAGCGAGGTAACTCGCTTTATCTTGCCTTCCTAATCGGGCGTGCGTAAGCGTCCGAATCCTGCACGTCTTTCGGATATTTTGTTCTCGTCCCATTTCGGGTTCTTTCGTTGCACGGAGGATCACCGATGGCGCCTCGCCGTTCCTGGGCAAAGGCCAACAACCCGTTCTGGTCCGCGCATGTTGCGGCTTGGTATCGAAGCGCTCTGGACGCGGAGGACTATTGCCGCCGACGCGATCTTTCGACGGCGACGTTGATGCAGTGGGCGCGCCATCTGCTGAGCGCGGAGGATCTGCGCAAGCGTGCGGAAGATCTGCAGAAATTGCGCCGGAAAGAGCGGGAACGGCAGTCGAAGAACTGGCCGCCGAAGCGACCCAAGAGACCTCGGCGCAATCGCTACAGCGTGCGTACGGACAGCCAGCGGTCCGATTGCGCTTCGCGCGTTCTGGAGCATGCATGTGGAGGCGATGAACTGGAGCGGCATGGGGCACGCCGAGTATGCCGCAGCGCTCAGTCTTTCGCCCCATGCGTTGCGCATATGGCGCGATCGCTTGGAAGAATCCGGCAACGAAATGGACTGGCGATCCCTGCTTCATCCGAGTGCCCGGGCTCAATTAAGCAGCGCTGCTAATCGTGCACGGCGCAAATACCGCTTGACACCGCAAGCGGTGGACGGTCGGTCAAATCGGCGTCGCTTCAGCGACGAGCAGAAGCGAGCGATCGTGCAGGAGACGGAGAAGCCCGGCGTCAGCGTGGCGCAGGTTTGCCGCCGCCATGGCGTCGCCACCAGCATGGTCTTCCGCTGGCGGGTCGACTTCGGCCTGAGCGCTCGAAAGGCTCCGCAACTGGTAACGGTAGCGCTCGCCGACGGCGCCGCGAACGAACTGCCAGCGCTCGCCGTCTTGCGCGATCTCGTGCGGCCGCCCGACGGAATGATGGCGATCGAAGTGGGTGATGGACGGCGTGTCTTTGCGCCAGCTGACAGCAGTCCGGCGGAGGAGCCCTTAACGCCCCCACATTCAGGCGGCAGCAGCCGTAAGTTTCGCCATTTCGCATTGCTCAAATCGCCTGGCCAATTCGAGCGCGTCTCGAAAGGCAGCCTTGCTGGCTAAGTATTCTCTGCCTTTTGGCGAAGCATTTTAATCGTCTTAGTTTTAATTGCGCCCACCAAAATCCACTTCAGCTCAACAGCTACGCGTTATCAAAGCCGAGCACCGAACAAGCTTGATGCTTTGGTTGATTCTTTGCTCTGGTGGAGAAGCAGATGCCCCGTTTCTATTTTCATTTAAAGTCCAAGGACAGCCGTATTCCTGATGACAGCGGCAAGGAGCTCAATAGCCTAAATGACGCGTACGACCACGCATGTAAGCTGATTGAAAAGATATGGCTCTACACCGATCATGACGACTCGGAAGAATGGAACATCATCATTTCAAACGATGAATTTAATGCATCGCTTATCGTGCCGATTCCGTTTTCCTATTTTTTTTCAGAGCGGCGAAAGCTTGGCACTGAGACAGTTCGCCATCAATTGACGAATGATGAAAATAGTGCGCTGCTGGGCAAGTAGCCGAGGTGCCGTGAGCCTTGTCCACGTTTGAATAATGGTGACCTGCATGCCTTCAGGCCGAGGTATGGTTCGCGCCCGGTTCCAGAGGAACCTGGCGCTGCCGCCCGCTCGGGGATCGGAGGATTTGGCCAAAAAGCTCGCTCAACCGCGACCGGCCGACGGCCCTGGCTCGAGGGCAATTCGTCGCGTCGAACGCAACTAGAAAAAGCGCCTTGGTACCGGGTTGCCTCCTCTGTGCCGCAAAACTGGCCGAAAAATGTAAAGTCGTTAACCAATAGTTGTTAACCAATAGTTAAAGTATTCATTGCCTGAACGAGATCGTTTTTTATAGTCAAATTCGATCTTATTGCAAAGCCGCTCCGAAGCCGGAGCTGCAGTGGGAGGCAGTGCTATGCGGTACGATGAGCGGCCGAACTCGCATCCGAAGTCTGCGTCCGCGAAGCATGACGACAGGTTCAATGCCGGCGTCAACGATGACCGCGATGCCGCGAACTATCACGTCGAAGGATCGACCAGACCGGATCGGTTCGATGTGCGGGCTTTCGCTCCGCAGCGGCGTGCAAGATTGCCGGTTCCATCGGCAAGATTCGGTTCTGATGGTTTTGACGATCGGATGCCGTTGTTCTTGGAACCCGTCGATCAGGCCATTGACGACGAAGCTTGTTCGGTTGAACCGGAGGCCGAGCGGCGCGATGAAGCCGGATTTGACGTACTGAGAGTACGACGTCGCGTCTATGTTCGGCGTCCTGCCCTGCGCGCAGGTGCCACGATGGCGGTGGCCGCCGTGATCGCAGGCGCGCTCGTCTTGAAGCCGAACTTATTCGACGAATTGGGTCTGTTCACGAGCGAAATGAAGAATAGGATTTCGGCGGCAACATTTGAGCCCACGAGCAATTTTGCTCGAACATTCGCTTCCATTCCAAATATTGTCGCAACAAAGGAATCGGATCAGGGAGCGTCAGCCCTCGCTGTGGATCAGCTCAAGCGGCACGCGACCGCCCTTGCCTTGGCCAGCGATGATCTCTCGCAGGGAGAGGGTGACACCGATTCTCACGCCACGGTGTCGTCCCGCAAGTTGGACCCGCAAGAGGCGGCAGTGGATGTACAAGGTTCCCCGCGTGCCATCGACCAGGCCGGACATACTGCCCAGGTTGCAGCGGTAGTTGCGGCCGCGCCGCCGGTCGCGGCCGCGCCACCGCGACGGTTTGATTTGGACGAACTGTCCGGACTGATGAAACGTGCCAAGAGACTGATAGCGGTGGGCGACATCGTACCCGCCCGACTGCTGCTGGAGCGCGCCGCCGAGGCGCAGGATGCAAGCGCTGCGTACCTGTTGGCGCAAACCTACGATCCGGCCGTGTTGGGGACGCAGGACATGCGGAGCATCACGCCTGACCCGGCAAAGGCGCGGCGCTGGTACGAGAGGGCGGCCCAGTTTGGGTCCGCGGACGCCCAGGAGCGCCTCGCTCAGATGCAGAATTAATCTTTAAAGACCAGCACGAGGAACACCATGCGTCGATTTGTGGGACTGGCGATTATCATCACGATGATGGCCTGTGGCTTCACGGCACAGGCCGAGGAAACGGAATATGATCCGGCCAAGGTCAGCGACAGTCTGAAAGCGATCTTTCAGTTCGGATCGGTCCAGACCAAGCAGGCCCTGAACGTCAATACGGTGACGGTGATCACCGGCACCATTGGGGGCACCTATGTTCAGTTCGGCGCCGATCTGGCTTCCCTGCTGGATGATGGCAACAAGCTGCGGTTGCTTCCGATCGTGGGTCGAGGTTCCGTCCAGAGCGTAGCCGACATCCTGTTCCTGCAGGGCGTCGATCTCGGCGTCGTCCGGGCTGACACGCTCGATTATCTCGAGAAGAAGGGCTTCGCGAAGGACATCAAGAAGCAGTTCACCTATGTAACCAAGCTCTATAATGAAGAGATGCAAGTCATTGCGCCAAAATCGATCCAAAGCCTGAAGGATCTTGAGGGCAAGACGGTCAGTGTCGACCTTCCCAATGGCGGCACCTTCGTAACTGCACTGACCGTGTTCGAGCGGCTCGGGCTCAAGGCGAACTTCGTCTATATCGAGCAGCGGATCGCGATGGAGAAATTGAAGAAGGGCGAGGTCGACGCCGTGATTGTGGTTGGGGGCAAGCCGTACAAATCTGTCAGCAGCTTCAGCAACGACAGTCGGTTTCACCTAGCCGCAGTGGACTATGCAAAACCACTGCAGGGCGATTATTTGCCGACGACGTTGACTTCGAAGGACTATCCAAACCTGATCGCGGAAGGCGAAAAGGTCGACACCATTGCGGTCCCCGCGGTTCTTGCAGCCTATAATTGGGCTCCTAACACGGATCGATATCGCAAGCTCGCCCTGTTCGTTGATGCCTTCTTCACGAACTTCCCGAAATTTCAGAACCCGCCATTCCACCCAAAGTGGAAGGAGGTCTCGCTTTCGGCGCCGCTGGCCGGTTGGAACCGGTTGCCCGCCGCGCAGCAATGGCTCGACAACCACGGCGTCGAACCGGTGGCACGGCAGCGGTTCGAGGAGTTCCTGAAACAGCATCCGGCCGCGGGAAAGCTGCAGTCGGAAGCCGAGAAGGACGCGCTGTTCCGACAATTTCAAACCTGGCAGGCAGAACGTAACGGAGATGCGCGAGCGCAAGTTCGTTCGAAGGACCATTAGCACGCGGTCACCTACCACTCGGCGCGAATGATGCCAGCATTCGTGCCGTGCGTTTCGGCCTTCTCGATCCTTGGGCGCGGCGAACGCGATGTCGCGATGTTCCGGCTTGATGTTAGCGGCAACCAGGTCGGATTTTTGTGTCGAGCAACGGCGCCGGCCGATTTCGGGCCGCCAACGTGCTTTTCTGACTCGAAGCGCCCAGGGGCGTTTTCGCGGCCTGGCCACCGGGGCTGCCTTGCGCGCGGTGTTTTGTTCGGAGGCCATGAGCGCCTTGTCCGGTGCTGTCGATAGCCCGCGCTCCTGCGGATCGATCTAGGGTAGCGCCGCTAGGTACGACGCGTCTGACGGGACGTGACACCCGACTTGATACAGCCGAATGGCGGTTCGGGCGAATCCTGAGTCGCAAAACCAGACGTCGCATTTGCGTTGGTCCGGGCCACCGCACTTGCCGCGATAGGCTTAACGTTAACCAACGATTAACCAAACATAGCTCAATATGATTAACCAATCGAAAACACAGGGGGTTGTTATTCATGATTTCACAGGCGGTGCAGCAACGGCAGGCGGTACGCGTCCGTGGCCGGTCCTACGTCGCGTTCGTGTTCAGTCCGGTTGTGCCTATTGCCGGCTGGCTCGCGGAGATCGACGAGACGCTTGCTCATTCGCCTGGATTTTTCGTGCGACGGCCAATCGTGCTCGATCTGTCCGCGGCGGATCTGAGCGGTTCTGCCATCATGCATCTTATCTCGAGTCTTGAAACGCGGAGTATTCGCGTTCTTGGGCTCGAAGGCGTCGACGCGTCGCGAATTTCTCCGAGCATGCCACCCCTGCTGACTGATGGACGACATTCAGAACGAGCCCGAGAAGCCGCAGGCTAAGGCTGAGCCAGCGACATCGCTTCTGCTCGCAGGTCCGGTACGCTCCGGTCAGTCTGTCGTGTTTACCGAAGGCGACGTGACCGTGCTGGGCTCGGTCGCTTCCGGAGCGGAGATCTTCGCGGGGGGCCATCCACGTTTACGGGACGTTACGCGGGCGAGTGATGGCGGGCGTCAACGGCAATGCAGCCGCGCGGATTTATTTTCAGAAGAAGATCGAAGCAGAACTCCTTGCTATCGACGGCTACTACCTGACCGCCGAGGACATTGACGGCTACTATAAGGCCACGGACGACATCGGGGGTGCTCTGCGCAATGGGCCCGCCCAGGCGTGGCTCGATGGCGACACGATTAGGATTACACCGCTGGCCTAATCAGCGAAGGAGGAAGAAGATTGACGAAAGTCCTGGTCGTGACGTCAGGCAAAGGAGGGGTTGGAAAGACCACCTCCACAGCCGCGCTCGGTGCTGCACTTGCGCAACTCGGCGAGAAAGTAGTGGTTGTCGATTTTGATGTCGGGTTGCGCAATCTTGACCTTGTCTTGGGAGCCGAGCGACGGGTCGCATTTGACCTCATCAACGTGGTGCAGGGAGTTGCAAAGCTTTCGCGGGCTCTCATCCGCGACAAGCGTCTGGAGAACTTGTGGTTGCTTCCCGCGTCTCAGACAAGAGACAAGGATGCGCTGACCGACGAAGGCGTCGGACTAGTTATCGACGAGCTGCGCAGCAAGTTTGACTGGGTTCTCTGCGATAGTCCTGCGGGCATCGAGCGATGTGCGACGCTTGCCATGCGCTATGCCGATGAAGCCGTCATCGTCACCAATCCCGAAGTGTCATCGGTGCGAGACTCTGATCGCATCATAGGGTTGCTCGATTCCAAAACCGTCAGCGCCGAGAAAAGCGAGCAGATGAACAAGCATCTGCTGATCAGCCGTTATGACTCAGCACGCGCAGCACGCGGAGAGATGCTCAACGTCGACGACGTTCGGGAAATTCTTTCCATTCCTCTTCTGGGCATCATTCCCGAAAGCCAGGATGTCCTGCGCGCGTCGAACGTCGGATCTCCCGTCACGCTCAGCAACCCGGGAAGCCCGCCGGCGCGCGCTTATATGGACGCGGTGCGACGTCTGAGGGGCGAATCGATCAACATGATGGTGCTGAGCGAACGTAAGAGCTTTATGGAGAGGCTGCTTCGACGGAGGGCGGCATGAGCATGAAGCTGCTTCGGTTGCTAAGCCGCAGCGGCCCCACCGCGCCGATTGCTCGGGAACGACTGCAGATTCTACTCGCGCATGAACGCGGCTTGCGCGGCCAGCCGAATCTTTTGGAAATTCTGCGAGAGGAGATTCTCGCCGTGGTTTCACGGCATGTCATGCTTGATTCAAAAAAGGTCAATGTTAAGATGGATAAGGGTAGAAGCGTTTCAACTCTCGAAGTCGATATCGAGTTGCCCTACGGATTCGACAAACCGATTGCAGCTCAGGCTTGAAGTGGCCCCCAGTGCCGCGAGGCCGCCGACTTCGACACCCCGGCCCCCGCTGGTGCGGGAACATCGTCCTCGGGAAGCCGCACCGCTCGGCGGAATTTCCGCGTCGAGACGTTGATCAGCATCAGGCTCATCGCCCACTTGCCCAACCAATCCTCCGCGACCGCACGCTCCCAGCTCGGAAGCGCCAGTTCCCGGCCCGCGAGTTCATGGCGTTGCTTTCCTTCGTGGATTCGACACCCCGAGCCTACCGGCTCAAGGCGAGCAACGCCGCTCCTCCTATTTCAACATTCGCCGGGCCCGTTCGTGATAACGCGTCTGCAGATAGAGATACCTGGCTGCTTAACTGCGACCGCTGCAGTGGTTCTCGAAGGGGCTCAATGGCTCTCGCTCCACTCTGCAATTCCGAGAACGCGCGCTGCCGCAATTAAACGTTCATCGTAGCTGGCTAGCTGCACGTTCTGCTTTTGTGCGCGGACAAATTCAAGGGCCGCGTGGCGATTAGAGACATGAGCTGAACTATCTCATGACTCCTGTTCGAGTGGTGCAGCGGGACGTGACGTTTTCTGGCCGAATAGAGCCTGGCTTCGTAACGCGACACTGCTGCAATTCTTTTGAGAGCGAGACGGATCTGGTCGGGCGTTGTTGAGTTAGAGATGTCGTTGAGCTCGCTTACCATCCGAGATCGTTCATCCCGTGGCGTGGGTGAAGCCCTTAAACTTATGATACGTCGACAGAAAATTGGGTTCATTTTGCAAAATGGGCAAGCAAAAAAACAACTGTAATGCTAGGGTAGATTCCTTCGCGACATCCGCTGCGCTCCACCGTAACAGCGCATCTGGTTGCCCATGGGGCGCTAAGTTCGCTAAAAGAGGCGGTAGTGCGCGCGATAAGCGTCCGAATCGCCCGGGCTGAACTGGACGCGACGCCGACGGAGCACACATGCCCATCTCTGGCAAATGCAGACGGAACCTGGCCAGTCATTTGCACACGAAGATCGTGGAGGATTGCGCTGCTCCACTTTCAAATACACTGCACCTCCCAGATGGAACGGTGGTCGAACGCGGCATGTTCCGGCTACGCAATTGGTATGGATTTTCGAAGGCGCACACCGGGACCACCGCCAACCGTTTTGGAGATTGCGCCTCACGCCGCATCCGCAGGTCGCACACGCCTCGCGATCTCGGCACCGCGCTCACGCTCGATGACAGCAATGTCGTACTGGCTCTGCAGATCAAGCCAAAATTGGGCACGATTTCCAAAATATCTGCCGAGCCTGACGGCCGTATCTGCGGTTATCGACCGACGTCCATTCAGTATGTCTGTGATGCGACCCGATGGTACGCTGAGATCTAGCGCGAGCCGATTTGCGCTGAGTTCGCGCGCTTTTAACTCACGCCTCAAGAGGCTGCCTGGATGTGTTGCGAATGGCATGCTCTAACCCTTGTGGTAGTCAACGATCTCTACGTCGAGGGCGTCGCCCTTCCTGAATACAAGGCAAATACGCCAACGTGCGTTCAGGGTCATCGCCCATTGGCCTTTGCGGTCTCCCTTGAGCTTGTGCAGTCCGACGCTTTTAAGTGGGCTCAAGTCTTGCAGGGTGCTGGCGACGTTCAATGCCGACAACTAATCCAACCCTCCGGCAAAAATGTGGACGCCATGCCGGGCGATCATGTTCGGTGACGCGGTCGAATGATGCGGCCACTATCACCCGATTTCGGCAAGCCCGGATCGCATTGCGTTCATCTCTCTATGCCGCCTTGTCCGACTTGTAGCGCTTAATCCTCGCCACCTCACTCGCAATCCGACGCTTAGCCTCCAACGTGTCGTAGGCATTCTGCAGACGCAAAAAATAGCCATCCGTTAGCCCGAAAAACTTACAGAGACGCAGGTCGGTATCAGCCGTAATATCGCGCGTCCCATTGACAATGGCGTGAATCCGATTGCCCGGTACGCCAATCGCTTGAGCCAGTTGGTTTTGGCTCACGCCGATTTCCTTAAGAAATTCCTCCTTCAGAATTTCGCCGGGATGCGGATTGCGAAGTAACCCCATGATCGGTTCTTTCCTGATCTTTTCGAGGGTCAATGATAGTCCACGATTTCGACATCCTCGGCGTCCCTCACCATCCACCGAAAACAGATCCGCCATTGGTCGTTAATTCTTATACTCATCTGGCCTGCTCGCTTTCCTTTCAATAATTCCGGGCGATTTCCCGGTGGATTACGCAGGTCCTCGATCGTCGCAGCGGCATCCAGTTGGCGCAGCTTGCGGAGCGCCCGCACCTGTATTTCGCTCGGGAACTTGCGGCTTGATTGCCCTTGCCAGACACGTTCGGTTTCCTTGCACCTGAAAGACCGGATCACCAACTAAGCTCATCGATCAAATGTGAATACCTGGTACGTACCAGGTACTATAGCGCCATTTGATCAAGCTGGCAATCAAGCTTTGGAGAACCAATTTACGAAATTTACTGAACTAGGCCGAAAGTGACTGTCGAGGCCACGTTTCCAGCGCTTGTTCTGCCGGCCTTTGCAGAGGTGGACATCCGACACCTCCCCAGCAGCTCACCCCTACTTATTTTCGAGCCTTTTCTTTTGCTGGCACCCGGACCGCCGTCGTTCTGATCGACGCCCAAATACGCAGGGTTCCGCACGGCAACCCCAGCGTCTCATTGCATATACATCTATTTGGCTGGATTTCTTGCAATCAGTTGCTAACAGCAAGCCGGACGGCGGCCCGCGCTTGTTCTTTCGCCGCTCACCTTTAATCAGCTCGCTGGTCGGTGCATTGCCTGCCCAATAACGCGGTGGGATCGTGATTGGAGCTTTCATGTCGCCTTCTGATTCGGGTGAAGGTGAGCATGAAGATCCACCTGTTCGCGATAAAGCAACCCAACCGGTTTTGATCGACCCACCTCATACCGCGTTTGCCGCCGCGGATGTTCCCGCCTTCTTGCAGCGAAGCTTCGCCTCTAAGGGCCAAGAGCCTGAGCGAAAGTCTCTTCAGCTAGGCAACCTTCTCGCTTTCATCGCGGAGAAAAGACGGTTCGTAGCCGGCGCTTGGCGACGACTTTTTTCGGAAACTATCTCAAACGAAAAGACTGAACGTTTGGTTGGAAGCGTAGGAGGCGCTGCATTTGCATTGCTCAGCCTGCTGGCGGTCGTTACCTGCGTCGGTGCCGCAATCGCGCTTGGCCAGATAAAGTCGTTGAAATCAGACGTCTCCGTGCTCCATCGAGAGGTTCTCTCCCTCAGGGAGCGGCTTGCAAAATCCGAACAGGCCGAAAAGGCAAAGCGAGACTTGGACCAGCAAGAGGAGGTGGAAAACAAGTCTGCCGTTGACAAAAAACAGACCTCCTGGCGAAATCCGCGCCGATCAAACGGCACTGAATCTCTCGCGAGAAGAAATTCAATTGATAAAGGACTATATCAAGCCGGCCCCTTCTGCGGGCGCAGCTTCGGCTACGATAAATGTCGGCGATCCTGTTGAGGGTGGGATGATCCCGTTGCCGTCCCAACTCACGGACAAGGTGCCAAAACTGGTTGGGGGCAAATTTAGCATCCGCAACGGCGCAATCATTATCGTCAAGAGGGATAGCCGCCAGGCCGATGCTGTTCTGGCGCCCAACTAGGTCGACTTCTCAGCGCGACCGGTCGGGGCGGCGCTAGGCCACTTGCACGGTCGGAACCGAATTCGGCTGCTTTCCCGAACACTGGGTAAATGTCAATCGGCGTTCAAATTTGACCCCGTATCGGCGTCCAATTTTGACCCCTTTGGGCGGCGTGTTTTGACGGTAGCGCTCGTCACGTCGGAGCTGGCCGGG
>Ga0164302_10000413_pt1 | contig 11966 bp, 9 predicted proteins | sample Whisoiple_202_MG_FD_109714 | JGI IMG/M metagenome (GOLD analysis project Ga0164302, IMG submission 109714) | Soil microbial communities amended with pyrogenic organic matter from upstate New York, USA - Whitman soil sample_202_MG | ecosystem: Environmental > Terrestrial > Soil > Agricultural... | reverse complement strand
TTCGGTACCGGCCTAGGAGATCCGCGACGATGACCGCCCGCACCGATTCGCCCCGCATCACGCCTGAGGTCTGGCGAAGCCTCGCCTTGAGTGACGCCGAATACAACCGGATCGTCGAGCTGCTTGGTCGCGAGCCGTCGATCGTCGAGTTGGGAATGTTCGGGTCGATGTGGAGCGAGCATTGCGGCTACAAGCACTCCCGGCCGCTCTTCCCGCTGCTACCGACCCAGGCCGAATTTGTCGTGGAGGGGCCTGGCGAAAATGCCGGCGCCGTCGACATCGGCAATGGCCTGGCCGCGGTCTTCAAGGTCGAATCGCACAACCATCCGAGTGCCGTCGAGCCGCACCAGGGCGCCGCGACCGGTGTCGGCGGCATCGTTCGCGACATTTTCACGATGGGTGCCCGGCCGGTCGCGATTCTTGATTCGCTTCGATTTGGCCCGCTGGACTCAGAGCGAAACCGGTACCTGTTCGAGAACGTGGTCGGCGGCATCGGCGACTATGGCAATTGCCTCGGTATCCCGAATGTGGGCGGCGAGGTGTACTTCGACGAGTCGTACAACGGGAACCCGTTGGTCAACGCGATGTGCGTCGGCGTGGTCGAGATCTCGCAGCTGATGCGGGCGCGCGCCTCTGGCATCGGCAATGTGGTCATGATCATCGGTGCCGAGACCGGCCGCGACGGACTTCACGGCGCGACGTTTGCCTCGGTCGAGGATCCCGAGGCATCGCACCGCGGCGTCGTCCAGGTCGGAAATCCGTTCCTCGAGAAGCTACTGCTCGAGGCCTGCCTCGAGCTGCTCCAGGGCGATGATGTCGTCGCAATGCAGGACCTCGGCGCAGCGGGTCTGACCAGCAGCTCGGTCGAATGTGCGGCCCGCGGCGGAGTCGGGATCGACATCGACGTGGCGAAGGTTCTGCGCCGCGAGCCGGGCCTGACGCCGTTCGAGGTCATGCTCAGCGAGAGCCAGGAGCGAATGCTGCTCGTCGTCCGGCCGGAGGGAATTGAGCGGGTCCGCGCAGTCGTCCAGAAGTGGTCGCTGGACGCCGCCGAGATCGGCAAAGTGACCGACACCGGAAACGTCGTGATCCGGGAGGGTGATGAAGTCGTCGGCGATGTACCGGCGGCGCTATTCACTGATGAGTGCCCGACATACGTTCGTGAGGCGGCTGAGGACCCGGTGATCACCGCCGCGCGCACATCTGATTGGCGTGATATATCGGATATCGCGCCCGACAAGGTTGCCGCGACCACAATGGAGTTGCTCGGAACGGCCAATATCGGCAGCCGACGCCCGGTCTACCGCCGCTACGACTCGACAATCATGACCAACACGGTCGTTGGACCAGGTCCCTCCGATGCGGCAGTGCTCCGCATCAAGGGGCAGGAGACCGGCCTTGCGATCTCGCTTGATTGCAATTCCCGATATTGCTACCTGGATCCATATCGCGGCGCTCAATTGGCCGTGGCCGAAGCGCTCCGCAATGTCAGCTGCGTGGGCGGCCGACCGCTCGCCATCACCAATTGCCTCAACTTCCGCAATCCCGAGAAACCGGCCGGCTACTTCCAGCTGAGCCGCGCGATTGCCGGGATGGCGGATGCGTGCCGGGCGCTCGGTGTGGTCGTCGTCAGCGGAAACGTCTCGCTCTACAACGAAACCGCCGATTCAGCCATCTTCCCGACGCCGACCATCGGTTGCGTCGGGGTTGTGGATGACGTGAGCAGGCATGCGCGGATGACCTGGCGCGAAGGCGACCAGATCCTGTTGCTCGGTGGCGGCGAGCCCACACTCGGCGGATCCGAGTACCTGGCCGCACTCCATGGCGTGACCATCGGCGAGCCGCCCCCGCTCGATCTCAGGCAGGAAGCCGCCGTGCAGCAAGTGGTCCGCGAGGCGATCGCGGCGGGTGAGGTCCGCACCGCACACGATGTCTCTCTGGGTGGGTTGGCGGTCGCAATCGCTGAGATGGCCATCCATTCCGGCATCGGCGCGATAATCTCGATTCCGGCCGACAGCCGCAGCGACGTCTTCTGGTTCGGCGAGTGCGCGAGCGCAATTCTGGTCGCGGTTGACACTGCCCAAGCGGCGGCCGTGCTTGATCGAGCCGCGGCAGCAGATGTACCGGCGACGGTGATCGGAACCGCGATGGGCGCGGAGATCCTGTTCGGGCCAGGAGATTCAGTCGATTTGGCGGCAGCAAGTGAGCGGTACGAATCGGCCCTTACTGCGGGCAACGCATAGGAAGGCGAGGAGATGTCCAAAGCGTTCCGGGACGACAAGCCAACCGAAGAATGCGGCGTATTCGGCATCTTTGCGCCAGAGCAGGACGTTGCCCGGATCACCTTCTTTGGCCTCTACGCCCTCCAGCATCGCGGCCAGGAGAGCGCCGGCATTGCGACCTCCGATGGCGAGCACGTCTCGATCCGAACCCGGATCGGTTTGGTCAGCCAGGCCTTCTCCGAGGACGATCTCGCCCTCTTGCCCGGTCACATTGCGGTCGGCCACGCCCGATATTCGACCCAGGGCGCAAATAGCCCGCGCAACGCCGGTCCGATGATGAGCGGATCGAATCTGGGTCCGGTGGTGGTCGCGCACAACGGCAACATTACGAACGCGCTTGCCCTGCGCGAGGAGCTCGAGCATGACGGCGAGCGGTTCCTGACCACGACCGACAGCGAAATCCTGACCCGGCTGATCGCGCTCAGCCCGGGATTCACCTTCGTCGACAAGATCCGCCACGCCATGACGCGGATGCTGGGCGCATATTCGCTGGCGATCCTGAGCAAGGACCGACTCTTCGCCGTCCGCGATCCGCTCGGCGTGCGGCCGCTTTACCTCGGCAAGATCGACGACAACTGGGTCGTCGCCTCCGAGAGCTGCGCGCTGGCGACCGTCGGCGCGACCTTCGTGCGGGAGGTGGAGCCCGGCGAAATTGTCGAGATCAAGGGCGCCTCGGCGACGAGCTACACGCAGGAGTTCCCGCGCAAGCAGGCGATGTGCCTCTTCGAGCTGATCTATTTCGCGCGGCCAGACAGCATCATCCACGGCCAGCGGTTGCACATGGTTCGCCAGCGCATGGGCGCGCAGCTGGCGCGGGAGTTCCCGGTCGAGGCGGATGTCGTCGTCGGCCTGCCCGACTCGGCAACACCGGCCGCGATCGGTTATGCGCAGGAAACCGGGATCCCGTACGCGGAGGCGCTGATCAAGAACCGGTACATCGGCCGGACGTTTATCCAGCCCGATCAACGACTGCGGGATCAAGGCGTCACGCTCAAGTTCAATGCGCTTCCAGAGGCGATCGCCGGAAAGCGGGTGGTCCTTGTCGACGACACGATCGTGCGCGGGACGACCAGTCGTCCAATCGTGCAGTTGTTGCGGAACTCGGGGGCCAAAGAGGTCCACATGCGCGTCCACGCTCCGCCAATGATGTGGCCATGCTACCTGGGCGTCGATCTTGCCAGGCGCGACGAATTGATCGCCGCCCGGATGACGGTTCCGGATATCGGCCGGTTCATCGGCGCAGATTCGATTGGGTATCTTTCACTCGAAGGACTGCTGGAGGCGATCGACGCGCCGGATGCAGGATTCTGCACCGGCTGCCTGACCGGACATTATCCGGTCAACGTCCAGATGGGCCTGGACAAATTGGTACTGGAACGGGTGTAGCAAAGGGAGCACGGTGGCAGACGACACGTTGAGACGTACCCCGCTTTTCGATCGCTATGTGGCGCTCGGAGCGAAGATCATTCCCTTTGCCGGCTGGGAGATGCCGGTCCAGTATTCCGGCATCATCGCCGAGCACAACGCCGTCCGGAATCAGGCCGGCTTGTTCGACCTCGGGCACATGGGTCAGGTAGATGTCGCCGGTCCGGACGCGCTGGCGTACCTCCAGGCCACCACGACGAATGACGTCAGCACATTGCAGCCTGGCGAGGCGCAATACGCGATGCTGCCGAACGAGCAGGGTGGCGTGATCGACGACATCCTGATCTACCGCCGGCCCGAAGGCGACGGATACATGGTCGTCGTCAACGCATCCAACCGCTTCCGAGACGTCGACTGGATGCACGAGCAGCGAGAGAAACGGCGCGAGCTCAACGTCTCGGTCCGCGACATCTCGGACGAAACCGGGATGATTGCCATCCAGGGACCGAACGCACCAGCAATTGCGCAGTCGATCTCAGGCGACGACCTCTCGAATATTGCCCATTACCACTGGCGTTCTGGAACGATCGCCGGAGTGCCGGTCATGGTCGCTCGCACCGGTTACACCGGCGAGGACGGGTTCGAGATCTACGGCCCGATCGATCAGGCCGGCAAGGTCTGGGATGCGCTGATGGCGGCCGGCAAGGACCTGGGCCTGCAACCGATCGGCCTCGGCGCGCGCGACACGTTGCGTCTCGAATCCCGAATGCCGCTCTATGGCCAGGAGCTCGGCGACGACATCTCACCGTACGAGGCCGGTCTCGGCTGGGCGGTCAAGCTCAACAAGGGCGACTTCGTCGGCCGCGAAGGCATGGCTGCCGTCAAGGCCGAGGGACCGAAGCGCAAGGCGGTCGGGTTCCACATGACCGAGCGCAGCGGCGCGCCCCGGACTCATTACCCGGTCGGTGTCGAAGGGACCGTCATCGGCGAAGTGACCAGCGGTGCATTCTCCCCGACATTAGGCGAGAATATCGGGCTGGCGCTGGTTGCGCCGGAGTACGCGGGCGTCGGCAAGCCCTTGCAGGTGGAGATCCGCGGGAAGTGGGTCAACGCCGAGCAAATCAAGATGCCGTTTTACAAGCGATCCGACCAGTAGCAATCTGACGAGAGGGAACGAGAACGATGGCGGTACCCGGGGATCTGAAATACACGAAATCACACGAATGGGCGCGTGTCGAAGGCGACATCGTCACTATCGGCATGACCGACTACGCGCAGGGCGAGCTGGGCGACATCACCTATCTCGAGTTGCCGGAGCCAGGCGAGGCGGTCAGCGCCGAAGAGCCATTCGGTGTGGTCGAGTCGGTCAAGGCAGCCTCTGATATCTATGCTCCGGTTACGGGCGAGATCGTCGAGCGAAACGAAGATGCGGTCGGCGGTCCCGAAGTCGTCAACGCGTCGCCGTACGAGCAGGCGTGGCTGGTCAAGATCCGGGTCGACGATCAAGGCGGGCTCGACAAGCTGATGTCCGCCGATGAGTATGAAAAGTACCTCGAAGAAGTCGCGCACTAGTCGCAGGAAGGTCCGGTCGCTCCGTTCATGACATTCAATCCACATACCGCAGAGGATCGCGCCGAGATGCTGGCCGCGGTCGGGGTCGCCTCGGTCGAGGAGTTGTTCACGGGCATTCCCGAGGACATTCGCCGACCGGACCTCCACCTGCCACCGGCGCTGACCGAGATGGAAGCGGCAGCCCGCTTGACCGAGTTGGCCGGCAAGAACCTGCAGATCGCGCCGGGCAACAGCTTCCTGGGCGCCGGCAGCTACAGCCATTATGTGCCGGCGCTGGTCAACCAACTGCTTTTGCGTGGCGAGTTATTCACTGCCTACACGCCGTATCAGCCTGAAGTTGCGCAGGGCACGTTGCAGGTGATTTACGAGTTCCAGAGCATGGTAGCGGCCCTGCTCGGGACCGAGGTTGCCAACGCCTCGCTCTACGACGGCGCGACCGCTGTCGCCGAGGCCGTCTTGATGGCGATCGCCTCGGTCAAGAAGCGCGAGCGGATCGTTGTTGCCGGGACGGTGCACCCGCACTACCGCGAAGTGCTCCAAACGTATGTCAGCGGGCGTCACCTCGAGGTCACGGAGCTTGCACTTCCGGAAGCGACGAGCCTGCTCACGAGCGTCAACTCGATCAAGGCCGGGCTCAGCGACGATGTCGCTTGCGTCCTCATCCAGTATCCGAACTTTTACGGCGGAATCGAAGATGTGCGGGCAATCGCGGACGCGGTCCATGAGGCCGGTGCGCTGCTGATCGTCTCGACGCTACCGGTGCCGCTCGGCGTCCTCACTCCGCCGGGCGAGATGGGGGCCGACTTCGTGACTGCCGAGGGGCAGTCACTCGGTGTCGCCCAGAGCTTCGGCGGCCCTTACGTCGGCTTGCTCGGCACGCGCAAGAGTTTCGTCCGCCAGATGCCTGGCCGATTGGCCGGGATCGCGACTGACTCCGAGGGCAAGCGCGGTTTCGTGCTGACACTCCAGACGCGCGAGCAACACATCCGCCGCGAGAAGGCGACCAGCAACATCTGCACAAACCAGGGCCTGATGGCCACCGCGGCGACAATCTACATGTCCGCCCTGGGTCCGCAAGGCTTCCGGGAGGTCGCAGAGCGCTGCTACCAGAATGCGCATTACCTGGCCGATCAGATCACTGCGCTCCCAGGGTATGAGCGAGCCGGCGATGGCGAGTTCTTCCACGAGTTCGTGGTCAAGACACCGATTGCGCCGTCCGAGCTCAATCGGAAACTGGCCGAGCGGGGTATCGTCGGTGGCCTGGATCTCGGTCGCTACGAGAATGCGCTAGAGGGCCACTGGCTGCTCTGCGCGACCGAGTTGAACGATCGAGCGGCGATTGACCGCCTGATCACGGCGCTTCGCGAAATCTAGGAGAAAGGTCGGGCTGCCAAATCCGGGGATCGGCACAACCGTTTGCTATACTGATCTGCCGTGTCATTCGTAGCCCGAAGGACAGCATGCAGGCCGACTGGAGTGCGGTGCTGCCTCAACCCTGTGACAGCCTTTACGACATGTTGGTGAAACTGTGGCACGACCTATAGTCGCGATCGTCGGACGTCCGAACGTCGGCAAATCAACGCTCTTCAACCGGCTCGTCGGCGAACGCCGGGCCATCGTTGAGGATATCCCGGGCACCACCCGCGACCGACTCTACGGCACGACGACCTGGGGCGGAGTCGACTTCACCATCGTCGATACCGCCGGACTTCAGGAACCCTCCGAAATCGAAGCATCGTCGACCGCCGAGATCGCGCAGATGACGCGTGATCAGGCCCGTAGCGCCATCGATGAGGCGGATGTGATCGTCTTCATGGTTGATACCAAGGCCGGGATGACTGCCGGCGACCACGAAGTCGCGGATATGCTCCGCCGCACCGACAAGCCGACGATCCTTGTTGCCAACAAGGTCGACAACATCAACCGGAAGGACATGGCGGTCGAGTTCTACGAGCTGGGTCTCGGTGATCCGATGGCCATATCGTCGTACCACGGAGTCGGCACCAGCGATCTGCTCGATCGCATCGTCGAGAATTTGCCGCACTTTGAAGAAGAGCCGGAGATTGCCGGTCCCAGGATCGCGATCGTCGGCCGGCCGAACGTTGGCAAGAGTCGGCTGGTAAATGCGCTGATCGGCGAGGAGCGCTCAATCGTCAGCGACACGCCTGGCACGACTCGGGACAGCCTCGATACGCACATGGAGTGGAACGGGCGGCCGCTGACTCTGATCGACACCGCCGGGATTCGCCGGCGAGGACGGATCGAGCAGGGCATCGAGCACTTCAGCGTGCTCCGCTCGATGCGGGCGATCGATCGGTCGGATGTCGTGCTGATGGTCGTTGACTCTACGGAAGGCTTCACGGCGCAGGATCTGCACATCGCTGGGTACGTCGAGGAGCAAAAGAAGGGCATCGTGGTCGTCGTCAACAAGTGGGACCTGATCGAGAAGGACTCCTCGACCATGGATCTCTACCGCGACGAGGCGAAGCGCCAGCTCGACTTCCTGCCGTATGCGCCGCTCGTTTTCATTTCGGCCAAGTTCGGTCAGCGCGTTCAGAACGTGCTCGAGATGGCCCTACTGGTCGAAACGGAGCGGCGAAAGCGCGTCTCGACTTCGGCGCTGAACAAGCTGCTGCGAGAGGCTGTGGCCGCACACGCACCGGCGAGCAAGCCCGGCAAGTGGCTAAAGTTCTACTATGCGACGCAGGCGGATGTATCGCCGCCCACGTTCGTGTTCTTTTGCAACGACCCCCAAAACGTTCATTTCTCGTACAAGCGCTACCTGGAAAACCAGATTCGCGATCAGTTCGGATTCGTTGGCAACCCGGTGCGGATGACGTTCCGGGGACGGGAAGAGGACGAATAGTTTGGAGACACCGCTCGGCATCATGGTCCTGGTCTTCGCGTACCTGGCCGGTGCCATTCCCGTCGGCGTCATTCTCGGCAAGCTGTTCTACGGAACCGACCTCCGGACCATCGGTAGTGGGTCGACCGGGACCACCAACGCGCTCCGGGCGTACGGTCCCAAGATCAGCGTGATGGTGCTCCTCTTCGACATGCTGAAGGGGGCCATTCCGGTGCTGATCGCGCACGCGCTCGATCGTGGACCATGGCTGGTCGGCGCAGTGGCCGTCCTGACGGTAGTCGGACATTGCTGGTCACCGTTCATCGAGTTCGATGGTGGCAAGGGAGTCGCGACCGGCGCAGGCGCGCTTATTGCCCTGCAGCCCTGGGTCGCGTTCGCGGTCTTTTTGATGGTTGCCATCGTCCTTTTGACGCACTACGTATCGCTGGGCTCGATCGTGACGGCCGTCGCCATCGGCATCGCGCTTTCGATCGCGGCCCTGTCCGACCGGGTCGCCGACCCGATTGCGATCGCCGCTGTGGTCATCGCCGCGATCATCGTCTGGCGGCATCGCGGCAATATCGACCGCCTGATCCACGGCTCCGAGCGCCGAATCTCCTTCCGAAACCGGGCAACGGCCTGACTCAACCCCGTTCGATCTCTGGCAGACACTCCCTGGCGTACACACCGAGGCGGCGAACAGTCTCGCGGATTTCGGCCTCGGTAGCTCGCGGATTCGTGACGCACATCCGCAGGACTGTCTGTCCGCGCAGCGCGGTCGTGCTCAGCGCGGCATAGCCGTCCTCCAGCGTCGCATGGGCGATGCGGGCGTTGAGTGCGCTGATCTGATCCGCTGTCAGGTGAGCCGGAGCGAAGCGAAACGTGAGCACACTGATCTGGGCCGGGGTGACGATCTCCCAGATGCCGGCGGCGCGAAGCTCGCGCTCAGCCAATTCCGCCAGGGCGATGCCGCGCTCGACTGCCGCCCGGATTGCTTCCATACCAAAGACCTGAATGGACATCCAGAGCTTGAGGGCCCGGAATTCCCGTGTCAGCTGAGGTCCCAGATCGCAGAAGTTGACCTCTGCATCAGCCGTATCGGCGTCGCGCAGGTACTCGGGCCGTTCGTGAAACGCGTCCCGGAGCTTGCGAACGTCGCGGACTAGCAGGCAGCCGCATTCTATCGGCTGGAAGAGCCACTTGTGCGCATCAAGGGCGATAGAGTCCGCGCGCTCCAGTCCGGCAAGCCGCCGCTTGCCATCCGCGCTAAGCACCGCGGCTGCGCCGAAAGCGCCGTCGGCGTGCAGCCAGATGCCTTCTGCCGCGCAAAAGTCGGCAAGTTCCGGTAACGGATCGATCGCGCCGGTGTTCGTCGTACCCGCCGCGGCAACGACGCAGTAGGGTTGCAGGCCCGCGTCACGATCGGCGCGGACGGCATCCCGGAGGGCATCGATCGACAACCGGAATTCGGTGTCCGACGGGAGCTTGCGGATGCGATCCGGCCCGATGCCGATCATCCGCGCGCCTTTGCCCACCGACGAATGCGCCTGGTCGGAGTAGTAGATCGTGCCTCGCCGGGCTGCCGCTGCATCGTGACCGAAGCGGGCATGGCGCGCGGTCGCGATACCGACCAGGTTGGCCATCGACGAGCCACTGAGCAGGATGCCTCCGCTAGCCCCGGGCAGACCGCACCAATCGCGCATCCATTCCGTTACCAGCACCTCGGTCTCGGCGGCGCCCGGCGAGCCCATCCACATGCCGGAGAAGACGTTGAACCCCGATGCCAGCGCATCGGCCATCGCGCCGACGTAGTTGCTCGGATTCGGCACATACCCGAAGTAGCGTGGGTGGCTATTTCGATGCCCGTCGGCCAGGACGTCGCGCAGCGTGCGGGCAAGCACTTCTTGCGGATCGGAGCCTTGCTCGGGCGCCGTTTCCCACATGCGGGCGTCCATGGTCGGGCGATCGGCCCAGCGGGCGGTTGGTTGCTCTCGGAGACTCGACAGGTGCTCGACAATCGCGTCGATCACCGCATAGCCGAAGCTGCGCATCTCATCTGCGGGCAGCTGCAGGGCCGCCGCGCCGACCTCCTTGTGAATTTCTGCGTTCGAAGCCAGTGGCTTGGTGGTGGACATTGGATCGCTTTCTACCGGTCACCGTAGCCGTTCGGGTGCTTATGCATCCAGTCCCACGCCGAGCCGACCATTCGCTCCACCGTCGAGCGCTTCGGGTTCCAGCCGAGGATATTCCGCGCGCGCTCGGCCGAGGCGATCAACCGGGCAGCATCGCCTTCGCGGCGCGGTCCGACCGTCACAGGCAAGGTCCGATCGGTCACGCCCTCGACCGCCTGCACGATCTGCTGGACAGACAGTCCGTTGGTCGTGCCGAGGTTGAAGATGCCCCAGTCGTTGGAGGAGAGCCAATTCGCGGCCAGGATGTGCGCATCCGCCAAATCGGCCACGTGCACGTAATCGCGGATGCATGTCCCGTCGGGAGTCGGGTAATCGGTGCCGAAGACGGTGAACTTGTCGCGCGTGCCGGACGCCGCCTGCAGGGCGACCGGGATCAGGTGCGTCTCGGGGTCGTGGTCCTCGCCGCGCCGTTCGGTGGCGCCGGCCACGTTGAAGTAGCGGAAGATCGCGACGTTGAGGTCGTACCGCTTCTGGTGCCACTCAAGCATCTGCTCGACCATCACCTTGGAACGGCCGTACGGGCTGATCGGGTTGGTCGGCATATCCTCGGTCAGGATTTCGGCATCGGTATTGCCATAGGCCGCGGCGGTTGACGAGAAGATGAAGCGCGGCACGCCGGCGTTGATCGCGGCGGTAATCAGGTAATGCGAACCGACGGTATTGACGTCGAAGTAGAGGAGGGGATCCTCGACCGACTCAGGGACGACGATTGCTGCCGCGAAGTGCATGATCGCGTCGGGCTTGATGTCCTTGACGACGGAGGCGATTCCCTCCCTGTCCCGAAGATCGCACTCCCGCAGCTCGACATCGTCCGGAACCGCCTGCCGATGTCCGCGCCAGAGGCTATCTACCACAACGACATCGTGACCAGCCGCCAACGACTGCTCGACCGCGACGCTCCCGATATATCCGGCGCCGCCTGTGATCAGTATCCGCACGTGAACCTCTCTGCCTGTTTAGCTGACCGAATTCCGCTGTTCGGATGGTAAACTAGCGCCCAGTCTACCGCCTCGTTTTCACTCCCGACCCCACCCAGAAAAGGACTCCCGGCATGGTGTACGCGCCCACAGACGTCTTGACTGATAGCGAGGTTGCCGCGGCGATCCGGCGCGAGGAGATACGCCAGCGCGATGGCATCGAACTCATCGCGTCGGAGAACTTCGTTAGCCGCAACGTGATGGCGGCGGTTGGCTCGGTCCTGACGAACAAGTACGCCGAGGGATACGCGGGCAAGCGGTATTACGGCGGATGCGAGTTCATCGACGAAGTGGAGACGCTGGCAATCGAGCGGGCCAAGCTGCTGTTTGGCGCCGAGCATGTCAACGTGCAGCCGCACTCGGGCGCGAACGCCAATCTAGGTGCATACCTCGCAATTGCCGATCCGGGCAGCAAGATCCTTGGGTTGTCACTCTCGGAAGGGGGCCACCTGACCCACGGGCATCCGGTCAACTTCTCCGGTCGACTCTTCGACGCGCATTTCTACACGCTGGAGCAGGCAACCGGTTTGATCGACTACGACAACGCCGAAAAGGTCGCGAAGGAGATCCGCCCGGCGATTATCATCGCCGGCGCCAGTGCATATAGTCGGCATATCGACTATGCGCGGTTCCGGCAGATTGCCGACGAAGTCGGCGCATTCCTGGTGGCGGACATCGCGCACCCGGCCGGCCTTGTAGCGGCGGGACTGCATCCATCTCCGATCGGGCACGC
>Ga0164302_10000411_pt1 | contig 11977 bp, 11 predicted proteins | sample Whisoiple_202_MG_FD_109714 | JGI IMG/M metagenome (GOLD analysis project Ga0164302, IMG submission 109714) | Soil microbial communities amended with pyrogenic organic matter from upstate New York, USA - Whitman soil sample_202_MG | ecosystem: Environmental > Terrestrial > Soil > Agricultural... | reverse complement strand
ATTATACCCAAAAGATGCTCTTAAATCACAGTCTATACATTTATCATTGAAATGTTTAATATCTATCATATTTTGTTGTTTATGAAGTGAACAATGTGTCCTTTTTTCAAAACCAAATGAAGCAAAATTGTCACATAATTCACATATTTTAGATTGATCAATATAAATCATTTCTTCAGTTTTATGTGTAGAACAATGTGTTCTTTTTTCGATCCCATAACTTGCAATTAAATTACATCCTGCTTCTTGACACATTTTATTTTTTGATATAAATCTAACCATTTCTTCGCTTTTATGATTTTTACAATGTGTAGCAGAAAATTTACCATATCCAGCAGTTGTTCTACATCCAGAAAATTCACATTTTTTACTTGTTAAATGTTCCATTTCTTCAGTTTTATGTTCAAGGCAATGAGTAGATTTTTCAATTCCATAAGATGGGGATTTCTTACAATTTTCAAACAAACATTTAGCATGTCTATTATTTTGCATATCAGGTTCTTTATGTTTTCCACAAAAAGTTTGCAAGTTATTATAACCAAAACTTGCCCGAGATTTACAATCTGTATTATTACAAATTACCATAATTGTAAATTAATAATTTTTATTTTTTAAATTAAATTTTATTTTGTTAAAAATAAAATCTATAAAAAAGTAAGTTTAAAAATAAAAAATTATTTTCTCAAGTAAAGTTATAACCAACCAATAAATAAAAATGGCTGGGACTGCTGTAGGCCAATTAGTTGCATATGGAGCTCAAGATATTTACTTGACCGCTAACCCTCAAGTTACCTTCTTTAAGGTAATCTATAGACGTTATACCAATTTTGCTATTGAAGCAATTCAGGTTACCTTTTCAGGACAAACCGATTTTGGAAAGAAGGCAAATGCCATCATTTCTAGAAATGGTGATTTGATTTGGAAGATGTACCTTGAAATTGATCTTCCAACCCTTGCAACCTCTGGAGGTACTGCAGCTTGGACTCATAACATTGGTCTTGTTATCATTCAAGAAGTCTACATTGAAATTGGTGGACAAAAGATTGATGACCAATACGGAAACTGGATGTACATCTGGAATGAACTTACCCAGACCGCAGAACAATATGACAATTACCAAGTCATGATTGGAAATACCCCAGCACTTACTACCCCTTCTGCCAGTGTTGCAGGAGCTGTGCTTCATGTTCCTTTGGAATTTTGGTTCAACAGAAACATTGGTCTTGCTTTGCCATTGATCGCATTACAGTACCACGAAGTGAAATTGTATGTTCAATTCAGACCATTCTCTGAATGTTATGTTTCCGCAGCTGGTACTGTTACTGTCCCAACTCTTGGAAATGTTTACTTGTGGGTTGATTACATCTTCTTGGACTCTGATGAACGTAAACAATTCGCTCAGATCGCACATGAATACCTCATCGAACAGGTTCAATTTACCGGTCAAGAAACATACTCTCAAGTCAATGTTAACCAACAATTGAACTTTAACCATCCATGTAAGGCAATCTACTTTGCTGCTCAATTGGCATCTAATGTCCAATCCGTTGGAGCTGCTGGTGTTCTTGCTAACAGATGGACTGATTTCACTGATGGAACTACTCCTTATGAAGGAGACAATGTTTTGTCACAAGCATGTCTATTGATCAATGGAGGTCAAAGATTTGCACCTAGATCTGGAAAGTACTTTAATGAAGTACAACCTTATCAGCACTTTCCAAGAGGTCCAGCTGTTGGTATCTATGTTTACTCCTTTGCTATCAAGCCTGCAGAACATCAACCATCCGGATCTATTAACATGTCCAGAATTGACAAGACTACCTTGCAAATGACCTTTACCAGTTCTGCTGCAGTTAACTCTTATGTCTACACTGTTAACACCAATGTTCTCCGTATCATTAACGGTATGGCTGGTCAAGCATATAGCAACTAGGAACGCGCATCAATAGAAATAAATAGAAAAATAAACTTTTATCAATACTTATTAAAATATGATAAAAATTTAATTTAAAAAATAAAAATAACAAGGAATCAAATGGTTTGCTATAATGATCATGCAAATATTACATTAAAAACATGTAATAGATGTGAAAAAGAAAAATGTGATTTACATGAATTTACTTCTAAAAAAAATACATGTAAAAATTGTCTTAATGTAATTAAAGAACCAGATATTCCAGCAACTGGATGTGATTGGTTATTAAAATCAGGAGATTGGTGTAATAATGAAGTAAAATATTATCATAAATGTGCAATTCATTGTTATAAAGATCCAATTGGATGTGAATTTAAATTAAAAAAATCAACTCAAAATGTTGTTCGTTTTTGTAATAAAGAAAAATTAGATAATTGTGATTTTTGTGAAAACCACAATACAGCTCCAGAATTATATTGTAAAGATTGTAATATTTTATTAACAATTGAAAATAAAATATTTGATAGACATCAATGCAAAAAATGTAATTCTATACAAAAAAAGAGTATTTATAATAAAAATAAAGAAACTGATAGTGAAACTGATGATTCTGATGAATTGAATAATAATGAATCAGATAAAAACAATAAATGTAATGTGATATTAACAAGTGGAAGAAATATAGGATCAATTTGTAATATAAAACTTTATAAAGATGATAAATGTAAAAAACATTATGATAAATTTATAAGTGATAAAAATAAACAAGAAGAAAAACAAGATATTAAACTTTGTAATGAATTATTAACAAGTGGAAGAAATATTGGATCAATTTGTAACTGTAAAATTCATAAAGATGGTAAATGTAAAATTCATTATAACAAATTTATAAATGATAAAAATAAACAAGAAGAAAAATATAAAATTAAATTTTGTAACATTGTATTAACAACTGGAAATAATATAGGATCTATTTGTAATTTAGAAGTTCATAAAGATGATAAATGTATCATGCATTATAATAGATCTATTACTCAAGAAATTAATAAATGTAGTTTTAAAATTAAAGAAATTTTTTGTGATAATGAATCAATACACCAAACAGATTTTTGTGAAATCCATAAAAAAGTATGTAAACATTGTAATGTTTTATTAATTAATAAAACAAAAATTGAAAATGGAAATTATGAAAAAGGAAATTTAGCATGTCATTCATGTAAAAGAAAAAAAAATAATGAAAAAATTATTAATAATAATATTGAATATGAAAATAATATCGGAGAAGGCAGCAGTAAAAAGATTTGTTCAGAATGTAATATTGAAAAACATTATACTGAATATGATTCAATATATAGAAATAAATGTAATTCTTGTAGATATGAATTAGCTAAAGAAAATTCAAGGATTACAAAAGAAGAATACTTACTTAATAATAAAAATGAAATACGATGTTGTTTATTATGTAATGAAAAAAAAGGAATTTTAAAATTTTCATGGCATATTAATAATTTTAGAAATCAATGCAAAACTTGTATTAATTCATTTGAATATTGGAAAGATTACAGAAACAGGAAAATTTTAGAAGATCCTCAAGCATTTAAAAAACATAATAACGATATTCATAAAATATGGTTTGAAAAAAATAAAGAAAGAATGATTGAATATAATAAAGTTTTTTCTAATTCAAAAGAAGGAATTATTTCTACTTATCTAAGTTCAGCTAAAGCTAAAAATTTATTAGGTATGAATGAAAATGATTTTAAAAACTTAATCAACAATTTAATTATACAAAATTGTTTTTATTGCGGGAGAATACCAAGTGAAGGAAATTTACAAGAATTGATTATTGGAGATTATAATGGAGTTGATAGAATTAATTCAGATAAATCCTATAATGAAAGTAATTGTATACCTTGTTGTAAAAAATGTAATTTAATGAAAAATACTTTAGATATTGCTTCTTTTTTAAGAAAATGCACAGAAATTTCTTTATATAACAATTTAAATGATAATATTGATAAAAATTTTGATATAAGATTGAAATATTATAATGATTTTAATCTTGTAGGAGATTCATGTAATTATCAAACATATAAATATGAATCAATTAGACGAAATAAAGAATTTGAATTAAGTAAGAATGAATTTGATTGTATTATAATTAAACCATGTTATTTATGCGGAAAATCTAATAATAAAGGAATAGGTATTGATAGAATGAATAATGAAATTGGGTATATTTTAGATAATTGTAAACCATGTTGTAGTTATTGTAATTATATGAAAAGAGATATTGATTACATCCAATTTTTAGAAAAAATTAGATGTATAGTAGATATTTCAATTACAGAAAAACACATAGAATTATGTAATAATTCATCTTTAACAAGATTATTAAATAATAAAATATTATTAAATGATAATGAAGAAAATGATATATTTGATTATATCTTATAAAACTAAAAATTAATTAAAAATAATAATATATATTATGTTTAATTTTATTTATGACATCTAAAACATATTTTTAATTTCTTTATAAAGTTATTATAATGAACAAAGATTTGCAAACTTTATATTATAAATACAAAAATAATAAAAAATATGGGCTATAATAATCCAATGTATTTTAGTTTATTATAAATTAAGACCAGGTGCTGCAATAGAAAGTATAAAAAATTCTAAAATAATAGAAACAGATATAATACCAGTTTTAAATAAATTAAATATAAAATACTTTTATGAAGAAGATTCACAAGATAAAGTAAAACATTTATATATATCTTATAAAATCATTCCAAAGTCTTTTAAAAAGTCTCATAAAAGTTTTGGGAATTTTTTAGGATATCAATGTGCATCAAACAAGTTTGCAAGTGACATTACAATGAAAAAAGGTAGATTTATTTATAATTTATATGAAAGTACAACTAATACATTTATATTAGCAGATATATGTCCTATACAAAATAATAAAGTTTTATTATATTACTTAAATTTAATAGATAAATCGTATACACTACTTGATCAATATGGATTAAAATTAAAACTTAAATTATATGATGAGAAAAAGAAAAGATACATAAAATTACCAAAAAAAATTTAATTTTATTAATAACAATTTTTTAATTAACAAAATGTCAAATAAAGTACAAAATATCTTAAATCTAACTAAAGATTATACTGCAGATCAGATTGGGGAATTAATTAAAAAAATTGAGTTAATTAAAAAGGAAAAACAAAAACAAAATTAAAATGACTTGAAACTAAAAATAGTAATAAATATTTATTACTATTTTTAAATTACTGTAAATACAAAAAATTGAACCTAAAATCTATGATATATTACATAAATTTTTACCTGATTTATATATGAAGATTTACATAATATCATAACATTAATATTTATTATTCCATTATTTTTTAATATAAAAATATTTAAAGAATTTTTAGGTTATATTATTGTTATATTTTGTATAAGATCAATAACAACTAATATTACTATATTACCAAAATATAAAAAATGTAAAGAACAATCAATTTTTGGAGGATGTTATGATAAAATATTTAGTGGGCATTTTACAGTAGTTTTTTTAGCTACATTATTATATTTTAAATATAAATGGATAAATTTTCTTAATTCATTATCTATACTATTAGTTAGAGGACATTATACAATAGATTTAATAATAGCTTTTTTTATTACATTATGTATATACCAAAATAAATTATTTATAAAATAAATTTATTTAAACAAAACATTCTTATGATATGTATAAATCGCTTTTTTCTTTTTAGCTGCATTTATAACACCCGCAGATAATTCTTGATATGTCTTAGGTGTATTCTTATTTATTCGTATGCTTGGTCTACATAATGGATAAATTTTTGAATTAAAATTTCTACCACACTCATGGTAACCAATAATTTTACCATTTTTCTTTATTGGTCTATTGAGATCAATCCATTTTTCAAGGTACCATCTTTTTAATCCTGAAAGTTTACTTTTACCATTGACTTTGTTAACAAAATTAGTGTATTTTCCACCTTCTTTTTTATATTCTTTTACAATCCAACTAGACTTATAGATACTAGTTGGTGCAATAAATTTTTTATCTGCAAGCGATTTTATTTTGTTATATAATTTAGTGTCAATTGGTTTACTTGTAAATTCCATTTAAAATAATAAAAAGAATTTAAATTAAAGTAAATGAATTTTTTAAAACCTATTGCAATTAAAAATAACAATAAAGATAATAGTGATGCATCATTATTAGCATCGGTTTTTTATTGGTATTCTAATAAAATTCATTTTTACGGGGGCCGAAAACATGCAAATTTTGAAGAAAAATTATCATTAGAAGATGTTGCAGATTTATTAACTTATGGAGTATATGATATATCATATATTTGTAAAAATTTTAGTAATAAACAAGTAATTATTTTATCAATTGTAAAAGCAATGAAACAATATGATAATATGGATACATATAATATGAATAAAGATGAAGTTTGTGATATGGCTAATACTTATATGAAACTTGAAAAATTAATTATTACATGTAAAAATTACTTTAATGAAACTTAACAAAGTAATAAACGAATTAAAGTAACTTAAAAACAAATGTTGTATTTAAAAAAGACAACATTTTTTCCTCTTTAGACAACTTGTAGTTATTAGAGTACATGTCAATAAATAATTCTGTAGAAATTAATTCAAATCCTAAAGTTTGCATTTTTTTAACAAAGTGTGAAAAGTCAACAAGATATTCAATTTCAGGTTTATCTAAAACAGTTCCTTTAATATATACACTTATTTTATTACCAAACAACGATTTTTTAAATAATCCTATTTTTTTTATTTCAAATAAACCATTAGTTGGTGTTATTTTACTCTCTATAAAATTATTAACCAAGTCACCATCAAAAAAACAACCAATAAATAATCCATCCTTTTTTAAATTTCTTTTTATACTACTCATTATGGTATCAAAAGAAACTTTATTTTTGAAAAAATAATGAAAACTAAACATAGCTGATACAACATCAAATTTAAACTTGGTGTCTATTACATTTTTTGATAAATCTTTTGTATAAACTTTTACATTTGTTTTACAATTTTCTTTATTTTTTACACGGTTTTTACACTCTATGATACTATCTTCATTAATATCATATCCGATTACTTGTTTTATATTATTAGAACACCATTTATCAAGATCACCACCTTTACCAATAGCCAATTCGAGTAAACTACCTGCATTTTTTGTATACTTGTTATATAAATTTCTTTTTATAGAATTATGAAATTTTCTTAAATTTTTAAAGTAATTCTTCATATTACTTTAACTAATAATAAAATTAATTTATATATTTATTAATAAAACAATGGTTGTTAAAACTAAAAAAATTACTAAAAAAATTACTAAAAAAGTTGAAAGTAAACCAAGTTTAATACAAAAAAATAAAAAAATTTTGGCTGCAATAGCGTTAACTACACTTGCAGGGATTTCCACAGGAGGATATAAACTTTATAAAATTAAAAAGAGAAGTAAAGTTTTAGGAGATTATGCTAGAAATTTAAGAAATATTATTGAAAATAAAAATAAGTTTTTGGCATGTGATACTAATATTAAAGCACTTGGAAACAAATCAAATTTTGATACACTTCCATTTGAAATTATAGATGAAATTCTAAAAAAATTTACAGTTATGGCAGACATAAATAAACAATGCCTTGTTAATGGAAGAATTAAAGAATATTGTTGTAATAACAGACAACGAATATTTATTGAAATTTTTAAATATCTAGGATATATAAAAGGAATAAATAAAGTTAATGCTGAATTTTTATTTACATTTTTAGAACCTAAAGAATATTTTACAAAAATAAATGAATTTTATATACATGAAATTAATCATCATGATATTGGGATACTATCAATTTTTATTATAATTGTATTAAATAATAAATTAAACTTAAGTGATATAGATCATACTAAAAATAAAATGTATTGGGGATTATACCCAGCTATATATTATTATACAAAAAATACTGTTATAAAAAATTATATATTACATGAATTTAATACATTGAATATAAATAACATTGTTAATGATAACATTGATTATTTTATTGCATTAAATGGTAAAATGGCAAATTATATTATTAATAATATATTAAATAAATTGGGATTATTAACTGATAATGATATATATAAATATTCACAAGTTTATATTAATATTTATAAAAATAGATATCCAAGAATTAAATCATTATTAGAAAATTAATTTTTTTTATTATTAATTAACTAATATGGCGACAGTAAAAAGTAAAAGTAAAAGTAAAAGTAAAACTAAAAAGTCACTTACATCTGTAGCAATTGGAGCTGCTACAATTACAGGTATTTCATTACTTGGAATAGGAGTTGGTAAAGCAATTAAATTAAAATTGGAAAAACAAATTCGTGAAAAAATAGAAAATGAAAATTTGCAAGCTAAATATCATGAATTTTTAGCTTGTGACCAAACAGTAAAACCATTTGGTACTAAATCTGTATTTGATAAAATTCCATTAAAATTAGTTGATAAAATACTAGTAAAATTTAAAAATATGCAAGATATAAATAATCAATGTCTAATAAATGAAAAAATAAAAAAATATTGTTGTGATAATAGAATGGTAATATTTACAGAAATATTAAAATATAATGGTTATAAAAAAGGAATTAAATTAACTTATGCTGAAATAATTTTTAGTTGGTTTAATGGTAATGGTATTAAGGTATTAGATTTTTACATAAAAAATTATGATTTTTCGGATAGAACATTGTCTGTATTTATACTACTTTCATTAAATAATAAATTTACAAGTATTAACATTAATAATGAAATGTATTGGAATTATTATCCAATAATTTATTATTACACTCCAAGTAGTAGTATAAAAAATTGTATATTAAAAAGATACAATCAATTAACAATACCTGAAATTCAATCCAAACCAAGTGGATATTATTTTTATCCAGGAACCAATTTTAATCTTGATTACTTGAATAATAATTTTTGTAATAAATTAGGTAATTTAAATCATAATACAATGAAAATGTATGCTATATTAGAAATTGATTACATAAAAACTATACCAAATTTATATATTGATTACTAAATTTACTAACTTTTAATTTCTTATATTAATAGATAAATGGAAAATAAAAAAGTTCCAAGTAAAAAAATTTCAAGAAAAAAAATAAATTTGGATAAAAAAAAATTAAAAAATAAAAAAATTATTGCTGCAAGTAGTTTAGCTGTTTTATCTACAGCTTTATTAGGCGGTAGTTATATGTATTATAAAACTAAAGAACAAGTTACACCAAAACAAGAAGTTAAAACTAAAGAACAAGTTCGTTCGTTACAAGAAGTTAAAACTAAAGAACAAGTTCGTCCGTTACAAAAACTTGATTACACTAAATTTTTAGCATGTGACAAACAAGTGTTACCATATGGTAATAAATCAAACTTGGATAATTTAGATTTTGATATTATATATCAAACATTTAAATTTTATAAAAGCATTGAAGATATAAATAAAATGTGTCTTACAAGTAAAAAAATGAAAACAATTTGTTGTAATAATAGGCAAAAAATATTTGTAAAAATTTTAGAATATATAGGATATACAAAAAAGATAACAAATGATAATGCAGAAGTTATATTTAGTTGGATAGATTCAAGTAATAAAAATTCAACTAAAAAACTAGTTGATTTTTATATAGGCGCATTTAGTTTATATGATAAACCATTAGCAATAATTATATTACTATCAATAAATAATAAACTAACAATAAATGATATAGATAATAAAAAACAATTCTTATTTTGGTGGTATTATCCTATTATTTATTATTATACACCAAATGTTAATATAAAAAAATACATACTAAATGAATATAACAAGATAACAATGGATTTAATTAATACTAATAGAAGAGGATTTTATTTTATTACTAATAATTTTCAAACAGGAATGTATATTAAAAATATTTTATTACGTAATTTGGGCGGGTTAACACATGAAAATATAAATTATTATTCAATGTTAGAAGTAAATTATCTAAAACAAACAGTTAACCAATTTATTAATTACTAAAGTAAATTACTTTGGTTATATTAAAATTTTTTTTGTAAAGTAAATTAAAGTAAAGTTAAATGTCAAGTAAATTTTTAGCATGTGATATTAATGTAAATCCATTTGGTGAAAAATCAAATTTAGATGATCTAGATTTTGATATTATATATCAAACCTTCAAGTATTATAAAACTATACAAGATATAAATAAAATGTGTCTTACAAGTAAAAAAATGAAAACAATTTGTTGTAATAATAGAAGTTTAATTTTTATAAAAATTATGAATTATCTAGGATATAATAAAAAAATAAATAAAGATAATGCTGAATCAATATTTTTATTAATGGAAAAAGGAATATATGATGTAAAAATTGCCGATTTTTATATTTTGGATTTTGAATTTAATGATCCGATTTCATTAGCAACAATGGTGGTATCAGTTGTAAATGATAAACTTAAAATAAATGATATAAATCATACAACACATTATAAATTTTGGTGGTTTTATCCGATAGTATATTATTATACGAGTAATGTTAACATAAAAAAGGTATTATTATATGAATACAACAAGATAAAAACTGAATTAATAATTGGAGGAGGAGTTAATTATTATTTTGTTTTGAATGACAATAATATTATTTCATTTGTTGAAAATGTAATTTTACCTAAATTAACTAGATTAACTGACAACGATCTTAAAGAGTATTCAAGATTAGTTATGGATTCTATTAAAAGAACAAACAATCCATTTATTAATTACTAACAGGACTTGGACTCTCATAATATTCCCATAAATATCCATTATTAATTAATTTATTTTCAATAGCTTTTTTTATTGTTGAACTTGAAGCACCAAGTTTAATATAAATTTCTGACAAAGAATTAAAAATTACAACTTCTTTTGTTATAGGATGAATTTGTTTAATTTGTTTTGAATTTGTTGGAATTATTCTATTTATTTCTTTTTTATAATTTTTTAAAAGTTCTTCAGGACACTTATGATGTTCTATATAATAATAATCATTATATAATTCTTCATTTTGAACAATTTTTTTCATTTTTAATTTTGCAAGTCCTAATTCTTTAGCTAAAGAATCTTTAGTATAAAATGTATTAATAATTTCAGTTTTATCTTTGTTTAATTGTAAAATAGTATTAATTATAGATGCTTTTCTATCATAATGTTCTGTTGGTTGTATATTTACAATATTTGGATCTTGGTCTTTTTCTACAAAGTTCCATCTCCAACCTTTATATATTCTATTATCTTTAGCAGCTATTTGAATACCATTTTTGATGAATCCTATATTTTCAGGTGCTCTTAATACATATATCATACTATTATAAACTGTAAAACTTGCAAAATTATTTGGATCAATTTTTTGAATTTTTCTTCCTAATGGAGCTCGTGTAAATAATTCTGTAACCATATTAGATTTATGATTTGGAATATTAGTTTCATCTTCTTCTAATGGTCTTTTTATAATTTCTATTTGTTTTTCTATTAGTGGTTGAAAATTAAAACTTTCTAATTTACTTTTAACAATATCAGTGTATTTGTCATCAATCATTAATTTATATATCATTTCATATTCCATTTTTTGTTTTTCAAGATCTAACTTTTGTTTTTCTAGTAATTGTTCATTGGTAAAAAATTTTATTTTATCAGTATACTTTTTTACAATTTCAACAACTTGTTGGTAATTAAATTTATTAGACAATAAAACACATTCTTTTGAAATATGACCATTAATTTCATTTCTATATAAATTTTTTATAATATTTATATCTGATAAAATATCAATTTCTGTATTTCTAAAATCACTGCATTCAAATACATCTAATAACATAAAATTACTATAAGTTTTTTTATGTGTTTTTGATCTTTCAACAATATTTTCAGATGATCCCAATTTAATAAAAATATTATTAT